>Ga0180435_10003446_pt1 | contig 15819 bp, 15 predicted proteins | sample SS_ome_3_FD_132467 | JGI IMG/M metagenome (GOLD analysis project Ga0180435, IMG submission 132467) | Hypersaline lake sediment archaeal communities from the Salton Sea, California, USA - SS_3_S_1 metaG | ecosystem: Environmental > Aquatic > Non-marine Saline and Alkaline > Hypersaline >... | reverse complement strand
TTTTCCGACCCATGCAGCCTCGCTCCCTGTCGCACTGATTCCCAATTGCGCCGCGACCCGTCATATCGAGTTCACTCTTGACGGATCCGGCCCGGCCATCCTGACACCACCAGCACCGTCTGACTGGCCGGACATCGAATGGAAAGCAGATGAAAGCGCAATTCATGCCAATCTCGACACCATCACGAAAGAGGAGATTGCACGCTGGCAGCCGGCGGACCGCATCCTGCTCTCGGGCAAGCTGCTCACCGGCCGGGATGCTGTCCACAAAAAGATCCAGGATCTCATCGACAATGGCCAGCCGTTACCGGATGGAGTCGACTTCACGAACCGCTTCATCTATTACGTCGGACCGGTCGATCCTGTTGGTGACGAAGTCGTTGGCCCCGCCGGACCGACCACGGCCACCCGTATGGACAAGTTCACGGAGATGATGCTCGACAAGACAGGGTTGATCGGCATGATCGGCAAGGCCGAACGCGGACCAGCTGCGCGCGAATCCATCAGGAAGCACGGCGCCGTCTACCTCATGGCCGTCGGCGGTGCAGCCTACCTGGTATCGAAGGCCATCAAGAGCTCACGTCTGGTTGCCTTCGAGGAACTGGGCATGGAGGCAATTCGCGAATTCGAGATCGAGGATATGCCTGTTACCGTTGCCGTCGATGCGCGCGGTAACTCGGTACACGAAACCGGTCCCGCCGAGTGGCGTATCCGCATCAGCGACATCAAGTAACAGACGCCTGACATGGCTGTCAGCTTCCGCGGTATCAGGATCACGATACTGCTGATCATTCTGGCGATGGTCTCCCTGAGCACCTGGCTCGGCATCGCGCGAACCACGGACTGGGACCACCCTCTCTGGGTCGTTGTCTATCCCATGAACGGTGACGGCACTCCCGAGAGCCAGGCCATTATCCGGCGACTCGATGCCGATGCGTTTGATGCTGTCACGGATTTCATGAAACGCGAAGCTGCCCGTTATGGCGTCGCGCTCGATCGCCCGGTTGTCATTGATCTCGCGCCGGAAGTGATGACACCACCGCCGCCGACTCCGCGCCACGACGCCAATCCGCTATCCATCGCCTGGTGGAGCCTGAAAATGCGCTACTGGAGCTGGAAGGTGGACAGTTACCAGGGACCGGAGCCGGACATCAGGCTCTATGTCGAGTACTACAAGTCTGGTGAGAACGGTGTGCTCGACACCTCATTCGGACTGCAGAAGAGTCGCATCAGCGTAATCCGGCAATTCACATCGCGCAGGATGGCACAGAAGAACCTTGTCATCGTCGTCCATGAACTGCTGCATACCATCGGCGCAACAGACAAATATGACCTGGCGACACTGCATGTTGCCTATCCGGAGGGTTACGCCGAACCCGCCAGGTCGCCGCTCTACCCCCAGCGCAAGGCAGAGATTATGGGTGGACGCATCCCTGTGACTGCGCGCAAGTTCGTGATGCCTGCGTCGCTGGAGCAGTGCATTGTCGGGCCAGAGACAGCCAGGGAAATCGGCTGGGTTGACAGAGGTTGAGGCGGCGGAATGGCGCCGCCCCACACAGCTCATTCGCAGTCTTCGCCAAGCACGACCGCATACTCCTCTTTCGAGAGCTTGCCGTCACCATCCTTGTCGAGTTCCGCGAAACTCTCCTTGACGCCGGCTTCCTGCGCCGGCGCAAATTCTGTCTCTTCAACAAAACCACTGCCATCGGCATCTGCAGCCTTGAACTTCGGGATTTCTGCGGCGTGCAGCGAACCGTTGATTGAGAAGAGCAATACAGCAACTGCTGAAATTTTATGAAAGGCCATCATGCATTCTCCAGATACTCTGATTCGGGGATTGAACGGGATCGGGGGGTCGTCCGGGAGCAGGGAGTATGCGCGGCGAATATGAGGTCATCGTAAACCCGGACGATGTGCATGCAATATAGCCTGTTTTCGATGGAACGGGGACAACTGATTCAGATGCCGATGCGAATTCATCCTGTTCATCTCCTCTTCACTACTCACGAGGTTGATTCCGCTGCATTGACGATTCACATGGCCGAATCAGGGAACTGTCCTGTTGCTTTGTGATTAAATAGCGGCTGAATTTTTGCCCGGGATCGAACCTGCCTCATCCCTTCATATCTTACTTAAAGATGCAGATTTCCAAGAACACGATCAAACAGGCCATGAAACAGTTCAGGCTGCCACAGCAGCCCCGGACCCGCAGCCTTGTTCTTTCTGTCCTGGTCCTGTTGGCCGGACTCCTGATCTTCATGACACTCAAGGCAACGCGTCCGGCCCCGCCAGCCGTCGAATCGCGCGAGCGCGTGTGGCAGGTTGCCGTCACGACCGTGCAGCTGCAGGAGTTATCACCGCAACTGACGCTCTATGGCAAGGTAGAATCACCGGAAGTCTTCAAGGCGTCGGCCTCCGGACAAGGACGTGTCGCCGAGGTTCTCGCCAGCGAGGGTTCACGCGTCAAGGCCGGTGAACTGCTCGTGCTCCTCGATGAGAAGGATTTCCTGCCGGCGGTGACCCAGGCGAAAGCCGACGTGGCCGAGCTCGAGGCACAAATCGAGAGCGAAAACCTGCGCTATGCAAGCGACAGGGAAGCGCTCGAGGAACAGAAAAAACTGCTGGAACTCGCACGCGCGGAAGTTGCGCGAGCCGAACGCCTCGAAGAGCGCAACCTTGGCTCGGAATCGGCACTCGACCAGGCGCGCCAGAATGTCGCGCAGCAGCAACTTTCACTCTCCACGCGACAGCTCAACGTGACAGACCATGGCGCCAGGCTTGCAAGGCTTCAGGCGAGTCTCGATCGCGCCCGCGCGCGTCTCGAGGTTGCCGAGCGGGATTACGAGCGCAGTCGGATTACGGCGCCTTTCGATGGCATTGTCAGTGCGCTGCCTGTGACTGTCGGCAACCAGGTCAAGGCCAACGACGTGGTGCTCGAGTTCTATTCCCTCGAGAGCCTGGAGGTGCGCGCAACGGTTCCCGTGATCTACCAGCAGGAGCTGATCTCTGCCACGGCCGAGGGTGAGCACTACCCTGCCCGGAGCGGCGACATCGAACTCAGGCTCGACCGCCTCTCGGGCAAGGCCGGCTCGGCGGGCATCGATGCCCTTTTCAGCATCGAATCCGGCAGTGAAAAGCTGCGACTCGGACAGCAAATCACGATCCATCTCTCGAGGCCACAGCAACCCGGACTCGCGATGCTTCCTTTTCAGGCGCTCTACGGGAATGATCGCATCTACCGCGTCAACGACGAGGAGCGTCTCGAGACACTTCTCGTCGAGCAGGTCGGAACCATTTTCGATCAGGATGTTGAAAAACTGCTTGTCCGCGGTGAAACCCTGCAAGAGGGCGATCGCATCGTCTCGACTCACCTGCCCAATGCCGTGCAGGGACTCAAGGTCAGCGTCGCGGAGTAAACAGGCATGGCGTCTCCCGGCAGCTATCACAAGTCCGATCTTCTCGGCATCTTCGCGCATCACAAGGTTGCGGCGAACCTGCTGATGATGATCATGCTGCTGTCAGGCGCTTTCGCGCTGACCAAGCTCAACATCCAGTTCTTTCCGAACGCGACACTCGATGTGATCACAGTACGCGTCGTCTGGACAGGCGCCAGTGCCGAGGACGTGGAAGTGGGTATCACGACACCGCTCGAGCAGCGGCTCAAGGTGATCGACAATCTCAACAAGCTCACCTCCACCTCGGCCCAGAGCGTCTCTTCGCTGACACTCGAGTTCGAGGACAATACCGACATGGTGCTTGCGCTCGACCAGGTGCGGCGGGAGGTCGACGGGTTCCGCAATCTGCCGCAGGAAGCAGAGAAGCCCGTCATCGTAAAAGCCAGTTTTTACGAGAGTATCGCGCGGCTCGTCATCACCGGCTCCGACAATCCCGAGGAACTGCGAGGCCTGGCCCATGAATTCGAGAACGAGCTACTGGCACGCGGCATCGACAAGGTCGATATCACCGGCCTGCCGGAACAGGAAATCAGCATCGAGATTCCGAGCACGACGCTCAACGAGCTGCAACTCTCTCTCGGTGACGTGGCAGCCAGGGTCGACGGCTTCAGCCAGGATGTTCCTGCAGGCATTATCGGCGACGCAGTCGCAGCCAGGGAGCTCCGCAGTCTCGACCAGCGCCGCAACGAGAGTGAATTCGCGAAACTGCCTCTCGTGAGTGACGAGAGCCGCCTGATTCGCCTCGGCGATGTGGCTGACATCAGTCGCAAGCCGCAGGATGGCTCCGTACTCGTCGAGTATCGTGGCCGACCGGCCATCAACATGACCCTGCAACGCGCCGAACAGGGGAATTCGCTCGAGGCAGCACGGATTCTCGACACCTGGCTCGAGGAGACCCGTGCCAGGCTGCCTGAAAACATCGAGATCACGCTCTACGACGAGCGCTGGCAACTCATCAAGGAGCGCATCATGCTGCTCGTCACCAACGGTGGTGGCGGCCTCGTGCTGGTGATCCTGATTCTCTATCTGTTCCTGACCGGCCGGGTGGCCTTCTGGGTGGCCGTTGGCATTCCGACCTCTTTCATGGCGACACTCTTCATCCTCTACCTCGCCGGCGGCTCCATCAACATGATCTCGCTGTTCGCGCTGATCATGGCCCTCGGTATCATCGTCGATGACGCCATCGTCGTCGGCGAGGACGCTGTCGCCCATTTCCAGATGGGCGAGGACCCGCTGCGCGCCGCGGAGGGCGGTGCGCGTCGCATGCTCGCACCTGTCATGGCCTCGTCACTTACGACCATCGCGGCCTTCCTGCCGCTCATGATGATCGGCGACTTCATCGGCAAGCTCTTGTTCGCCATACCGCTCGTCATCATCAGCGTGATTATCGCTTCGGTGATCGAGAGCTTCTTTGTGCTGCCGGGACATCTGCGTCATGCCTTTCTGCACACCTCGACGGAACACGGCAGCAAACGCACGATCCGGGACCGCCTTGACGACGGATTCGCACATCTTCGCGACAACCTCTTTCGGCCACTGGTCACGCTGGCCGTGCGTTACCGCGCCGTGACCATCTCGCTCGCTTTTGCCGTTCTGATCGCCACCTTCGGGCTGCTTGCCGGTGGTCGCCTCTCTTTCATCTTCTTCCCCTCGCCCGAGGGCAACATCATCAATGCCAACGCCACCTTTGTCGCTGGAACGCCAAGAGAGACCGTCGCGAAATTTCTCGACCATCTCAACGAAACGCTCTATGCCACGGAAAAAGCGTTCGGCGATGAAAAACTCGTGAAGATCGCAGTCACCAATATTGGCCAGGCAGGCACCCAGAATGCACAGCGGACCGGCGACCAGCTCGGATCGATCCGCGTCGAGATGACGCCGTCTGATTCGAGAAGCGTGCGCAACAAGCAGTTCGTCCAGGCCTGGAAAAAGCGTGTACAGGTGCCGCCGGGCGTTGAGAATTTCGCCTTGCAGGAACAGCGCGGGGGGCCTCCGGGCGGGGATGTGCAGATCCGCCTGACGGGCAATACGGCTGAAAACCTCAAGGATGCCGCCCTCGAACTGGCTGAGTCCCTCGAGAGTATCGCCGGCGTCGTCTCCGTGACCGATGACATGCCCTATGGACGCGAGCAGCTCATCTACCGCCTGACCCCTGTCGGCGAAAGCCTCGGACTGACCGTCAGCGACCTCGGCAGGCAACTGCGCACGGCCTTCGACGGCAATCTCGTGCAGATTTACCAGGATGGGGAGGATGAGGTCGAGGTGCGCGTCAGGCTGCCAGAGGCCGAACGCGGCCAGCTGGCGACTCTCCAGCGGCTGCAGATCAAGACGCCTGGCGGCGAGTTCGTGCCACTGACAAGCGTTGCTCGCTGGGAATCACGTCGCGGTTTCGAGGCACTGCGCCATGCCGAGAGCGAGCTCGCCGTCGAGGTGACTGCCGAGGTCGACAAGGCGACAGGCAACCCCAACGCGATCAACGCGACGCTCAGGGAGAAAATATTGCCCGGCCTTTCGAGCAAGTACGGCATCAACTACAGTTTCGAGGGGCGCGCCGCAGAACAGCGTGAAACCATGGCGGACATGCGCGCAGGCGCTCTTCTCGGCCTGACCCTGATGTACCTGATCCTTGCTTGGGTCTTTTCTTCCTACGGCTGGCCGCTGATCGTCATGCTCGCTATCCCGTTCGGCCTGATCGGCGCCATCCTCGGCCATTACCTCATGGGCATCAACCTGACGATCCTTTCGATGTTCGGGATCTTCGGGCTCTCAGGAATCGTCGTGAACGACTCCATCATTCTCGTCACTTTTTACAGGAACCTGCGCGAGCAGGGACTGGCCATCAACGAGGCCCTCGTCGAGGCTGCGTGCCAGCGCCTGCGGGCCGTGTTGCTGACCTCGCTGACAACAATCGCGGGGCTCACTCCCCTGCTCTTCGAGACTTCGCTGCAGGCGCAGTTCCTGATCCCGATGGCAACCTCGATCGCCTTCGGCCTGGCCTTTGCCACGCTGCTGATCCTGTTCGTCGTTCCCTCGATGCTGTCAGTCTACGAATCGACTGCCGCCCGGCTGGGCCCAAGAATCAGGCAACTGTCTCGCTGGCCCCAGAGTCCACACGCGGCATCCTGAGGAATCCGGCGATGTGCGGTGGTGTTGAATACAAGCATGACGGCCAGAATCACCGGGTCTACTTCCCCTACCCGGATGCACAGCTGCCTGTCAGGAAGCGCGACGGCCCCATCGAGCTCGTCGGCTGGGGACGTCGCAAGGAACAGCCCGGGCAGCTGCCTCCGAGTGGATGGGCGCGCCTGGAGTCCGTACTGGCACACAAGTGGGATCGCTGGAACCCGCAACCGGTGAAGATCATTGTCGACCGCTTCATGGAGAAGGATCAGAGCAAAAACTCGCACTGGTTCAACCTGCAGCAGGATGAATTCATCCAGGGCCTGCTGGCGACCAGGGATGAGGAACAACGCCTCTACGTCGTGACCATCGAGCCGCCAGCTGACCGGGACGCTTTCAGGCGCTGGCCACGCGTACTGGTTGCCTGAAGCAGCGACTTGATCGATCGCAATCTGCAAGCGTCGAACCTTTGTCCATGACAGTGAGTCCAATAAACAAGGATTCTGCGAAGATCAAGGCACATCAATAACGAGGCGAAACAGGCCTGGAACAGAATAAAGATGCGCTACCTCAGAAAGATCAACAACAACCGCGAACCGGCCGGGCTCGAGTGGAAGATCCTCAAGAAACTGCCACATGTGCTTATTGGCGGTACCCTGATCCCCCTGTTCATCGCCGGCACCAGCAGGCTCTTCCCGCCAGAGGGCACAGCCATCGAAATCGAGCGACATATCGGAATGATCGATATTCTTTCGATTGCCACAGGCATCACCATCTGGACAGCCGTCTTCACGGTCGCGATCGGGTGTGTCACGGTCGTTCTCATGAAAGGCCCGGGCTATGTCGCAGACGAATACGAACTCAGCGATGCAGACGAGCCGCGTGATCCCTGACCGAATACTGAATCAAAAACAAATTCTCGGATGAGATCACCTGGTGATTGACGAAGCCTCCTGCACCATTGCCACCAGTCTGCAACCAGCTTCTGTGGAATCAGGCAAGCACTCTGACGGGCACAAGCCAATCGTATTTCCTGAACCATCAGGGCCACCGACCCGCTGATCACAGCGCCCCCTTCTGAAGTCCAGTGCTTGACGGGGGTCTCGAAGAGACTGACGCCGAATCACCAGCAATACGCTTGAGAAATACAGCAACTCGACAATTACCCAGCCTGGTTGTCGAAAAACGGATAGTCACTTCCACAAATCAGAATTATATTCAGAACCTGCCACGACATATAAAAAGGGCCCGGTCATCATTGAGCAGGAAATGTCTTCAGGGAGGATGCAATGCGACCAATCTTCCTGACCTTGTCTCTCTTGCTGTTATTTGCGGGTAACGCGAATACAGTTACCAATGAACCCGACATTCCTGTTATCCGGGGTGATGATATCGGCTGTTTAATTTCACTGCATGCAACCGTGCATGACGGGTTACCGACCACCTAATACAGACAGAATCACAAGTGAAGGCGCAAACTGATACAAAATCGAATATCAAGGAAACTGAAATGCAACTTGTATCCCGACCGGTTTCAAGACTGATAACAAGCCTGTTCTTTTGTCTGATACTTACCAACGCCCATGCATCTGACCCACTCCCGTCGTGGAACAACGGGGATACCAAGCAGTCGCTGATTGATTTCGTTGATCGTGTAACAGAGGTGGACGGAGCGGACTTCGTCGCACCAGGCAAGAGAATCGCCACTTTCGATAACGACGGTACACTCTGGTCCGAGCAACCGATGTACTTCCAGTTCATCTATGCTGTCGAACGCATCAAGGAGCTGGCCCCGCAACACCCCGAATGGAAAGAGCAAGAGCCCTTTGCTTCTGTACTGAAGGGAAATAGAGAATCAGCACTGGCAGGCGGCGAGAAAGCGCTTCTCGAAATGGTCATGGCCACGCATGCCGGTATGACATCAGAGGAGTTCTCGAAGTCAATCAGCGACTGGCTATCGACAGCCCGCCATCCGAAAACCGGCAAGGCATACACAGCAATGGTCTATCAACCGATGCTGGAACTGCTCGATTACCTGCGGGCCAATGATTTCAGGATCTTTATCGTCTCCGGTGGAGGTATCGATTTCGTTCGAGTCTTCTCGGAGGAGATTTATGGCATTCCGCCGGAACGTGTCGTCGGGTCCAGCATCGACGCAAAATATGAAATCAGGGATGGCAAACCGGTCATCGTCAAGCTGCCAGAGATCGACCTGATCGACGACAAGGCAGGAAAACCGGTCGGCATTCATCGCTATATCGGTGGTCGGCCGATACTCGCAGTCGGCAACTCCGACGGTGATTTCCAGATGCTCGAGTGGACTACAGCAGGGGACGGCCCTCGACTCGGGATGATCCTCCATCACACCGATGCTGACCGCGAATGGGCCTATGACCGTAGTTCCCATATCGGCAAGCTTGACACGGGGCTTGATGAAGCTGCGGAAAGGAACTGGAAGCTGATCGATATGAAAAGGGACTGGAAACAGGTCTACCCTGCGGATGACTAGTCTGAGATTCTCGGAGCGGGATGCACTGTCGTCACAGAGGACAAGCAACACGAACGGGCATATCCCCTTCTCACGTTTCTGAAATAGCTGCCTCTTTTTCAAGCTGAACGCTATGCGTTAGTATTGATGGCAGATCCTATGCAGAGAGATGATCAGGATTGGGCATTCTTGTATGTTGCCATCACAACTCTTTGAATTCTTCCATCCCACCAGGCGGGCCGACAGATGACAGATTCACGACAAGCAATCAGCGACCTCAGGGAGCGCATGGGACGTTCGATCATCGGCCAGGACGCGGTAGTGGAGCGTCTGCTCCTGACCCTGCTGTGTGACGGCAACGTCCTTGTCGAGGGACTTCCGGGACTTGCGAAAACGCGTGCCGTCAAGAGCCTGGCACACAATCTCGAATCCGAGTTCAGCCGAATCCAGTTCACGCCCGACCTGCTGCCTTCCGATATCACGGGTTCCGAGATGTATCTCGGCGAGGATGCAGAGGAACGCTTTATCTTCCAGCCGGGTCCGGTCTTCGCGAACATCGTGCTGGCCGACGAGGTCAACCGTGCACCGGCGAAGGTTCAGGCTGCACTCCTTGAAGCCATGGAAGAACGCCAGGTGACGGTCGCGGGCCAGACCCACAAGCTCATGCCGATGTTCATGGTCATGGCGACCCAGAACCCCATCGAGCAGGAAGGCACCTATCCCCTGCCCGAGGCGCAGATGGACCGCTTCCTGATGCATGTCTTCATCACTTATCCCGACGACGACGCCGAAAAATCCGTCATACGGCTCGTGCGTGGAGAAAGCAATGCAGAGAAGTCGACAAGCGACGCTGGCGAGGTTTCACCCATCGCGCAGAGTGCCGTGTTCGAGGCACGCGACGAGATTGCGCGCGTCGCAATTCCCGAGCCCATGGAAGACTATATCGTGTCGCTGGTCGCCGCTACCCGCCGTCCGGCCGAGTTCAGCGATGACCTCGCGCGCTACATCCAGGTCGGCGTCAGTCCGCGCGGATCGATCGCCCTCGACAAGGTCTCGAGGGCGCATGCCTGGCTCCATGGCCGGAATTCGGTCACGGCGGATGACATCCGCGCTGTCATCAACGACTGTATACGCCACCGCATCATCCTGAGTTACGAGGCACAGGCCGACGGGATAACAACTGACGACGTCATCACCCTGCTGGTCAAGCAGGTCGCCGTTGCCTGAACCCGCAGGATTACGCAATCCACATGGACTGGTCCAAAATACGCCGCCGAATCATCGAGCCGGACCTTCCCGCAGGCATCTACGCCAGCCTCGAGGAGCTGATCCGGATCCGTTACCGCGCACGAGACTTCTCCTTCAAACCGCAACAGCCCGTCACCAGTATCCTTTCAGGGCGCTATGCCTCGCGACTGCGCGGACGCGGACTCAACTTCGAGGAGTTGCGGCGCTACCACGAAGGCGATGACATACGCACGATCGACTGGCAGGTCACGGCGCGCACCCGGACGCCCTATGTCCGGGTCTACACCGAGGAGAAAGATCGCGCCGTCCTGCTGATGGTCGACCAGCGCCTCAACATGTTCTTCGGCACGCGCGACCGCCTCAAGTCGGTGACTGCCGCGGAACTGGCGGCACTTGGCGCCTGGCGCGCGCTCGATGTCGGCGACCGTATCGGCGTCGTGGCATTCAATGACGAAACACTCTTCGAACTGCCGCCCAGGCGCAGCGAGCAGAATGTCATGTCGATCATGAAAGGGGTCCTCGAAATGAATCACGCGCTGCATGCGAAATCCCGGATATCCCCCGCTCCCGGCATGCTGAACACCGCGCTGGAAATGGCGATGCGGCTCGCCAAACACGATGTGCTGGTCGTCATCATCAGCGATTTTTTCGGCGTCGATGAGCAGACCAGCAAGCTGACGGCACGAATCTCGACCCACAACGACATCCTTGGCATCCTCGTTCACGACCCCATGCGCCTCGACCCGCCGACCGGGCGCCTGCGTGCCAGCGATGGCGAGAACCAGCTGGAGATGGACCTCGACGATAAAAAACTGCGCGAACGCCTCGTCGAGGATTACCGCGACGAACAGGAACGCATCACCCGTTTTCTATGCCGCCTCTCTGCGCCCCTGCTCATGATCAGCAACGAGGGTGACGTCGTCAGCCAGGTACGCCGCCTGCTCGGCGTGGCACCGGTGCCGAAGAATGGATGAGGTGCTGAGCCTGTCGGACCTGCAGGATATCGTCCTGCCCGCGGCGCCACACTTTTGGCCACCTGCAGATGGTTTCTGGATTCTGCTCCTGCTGCTCGCTGTGGCCGTGATCTCCGTATGGCGCTGGCGCCGCGAGGTGCAACAGGAAAATGCCTATCGCCGGGCCGGCCTGGCGCTGCTTGCCGATGCGCGCACCGTGCACGAAGTGTCTGTCACACTCAAGCGCGTCGCTCTTGCGGCCTGGCCGCGCGAAAACGTCGCTTCGCTGCACGACACCGAATGGGCCGGCTTTCTGAATGCCAGCTGCCGCGACTGCCACTTCGATGCTGACGCCTGGAAGAACAGCGTGGAAGCGGCAGACAGGGACCTGCTCGTGAATGCCTCGCTCTGGATCCGCAAGCACACGAAGGGCAATGGAAGAGCATCCGATGACTGACTCTATTGTGCTCGGCTACCCCTGGCTACTGCTCTTGATCGCTCTGCCGCTATTGTTGCGTCCGCTGTTGCCAGCGTGGCGCGAAAGCAAGAAAGCGATCAGGCTGCCCTGGTTCGACCGTATCGCGGCTCTCTCCGGTCAAAGACCGGGTAAACGAACCGGCGTGCCCGCGATGCGGCGATGGGAGGCACTCGTACTGTTGCTCCTCTGGAGCCTTCTGGTGCTGGCCCTTGCGCGCCCGCAGCTGCTCGAGCCACCGCTCACGAAGACGATACCGACACGCGACATGCTGCTGCTGATCGATCTCTCCGGCTCCATGGAGACCGCCGATTTCACGAGCAGCACGGGCGAGCAGATCGACCGCCTCAGCACCGTCAAGGAGGTCCTGGATGACTTTCTCAAGCGCCGCGAGGGAGACCGCGTGGGTCTCATCGTCTTCGGCAATGCAGCCTTCGTCCAGGTCCCTTTCACCCCGGATCTCGACGCCGCGCGGCTGCTCCTCGAGGAGACCGAGGTGCGCATGGCTGGCCCCAGGACTGCATTCGGGGATGCCATCGGGCTCGGCATCACGCTGTTCGAGCGCAGCGAGGTCGAGCAGCGCGTCATGATCGCGCTGACCGACGGCAACGACACCGGCAGCCGCATCCCTCCCGCCGAGGCCGCGAAAATCGCGCGTGACAACGACATCAGGATTCATGTCGTGGGTGTCGGCGATCCGACGACAGCCGGCGAGGATGCCCTGGATGAGCAGGTGCTGAACGAGGTGACACAGGTGACTGGCGGCCGCTATTTCCACGCCAATGACCGGGACGAACTCGAAGAGATCTACACCGAGCTCGATCGTCTGGACACGCGCGAAATCGAGACCATCAGCCACCAGCCGAGAAGAGAGCTCTTCTACTGGCCACTGGCTGCTTTTCTCCTGCTCGGCCTGCTTTACCAGGCAATCATCGGGCTGCGCAAGCCCGCGGAGGCGGCAGATGCCTGAGCTGCAGCTCCTGCGCCCCCTCTGGCTGCTCGGTTTGCTCCCCGTCATCGGCGTCTGGTGGCTCCTCTGGCGCAGGCAGGACCCGCTCGCGCGCTGGCAGCGTGTCATCGATCCGCACCTGCTGCCGCACCTCGTCGTCGGCGAGGAAGGAACCAGGGGCCTGCGCCCGATCCACCTCTTGCTGCTGATCTGGGTCCTTGCCGTCGTGGCGCTCGCGGGACCGAGCTGGCGCATGCAACCCTCGCCGTTTCCGGCAGACAGCGGTCTCATGGTACTCCTGAAACTCGGCAACTCCATGGAATCGACAGATCTGCAGCCATCACGCCTGGAACGCGCACGCCAGAAAATTCGCGATCTGCTGTCGCTGCGCCAGGGCGCCTCGACCGGCCTGGTTGTCTACAGCGGCAGCGCGCACCTGGTCATGCCGCTGACACAGGACGAACGCGTCATCGAGAACATGCTCGAGGAACTCGGTCCCGACCTGATGCCGCTGGATGGCGATGTGCTGGAGAAGGCGCTGCAACTTGGCGGCGAGATGATGCAACGTGCCGGCATGCCGGGCTCGATGCTGGTCATCGCTGACACCGTTGCGCCGCCACAGGCGAGCGCAATTGCCGGTCTCGAATCACCCTACCCTGTGCAGTTTCTGTCGATCCAGCCCCCTGACCTGGCACTTGATCCCGGACTGCGAACCGCTGCGGATGCGCTCGGCGCAACGATCCAGAAGATCACGCCTGACGAGCAGGATGTCGAGAAGATCGCGCATCGCGCCCGCAGTCTGGAAACGGCATCTGGCCTGCAAACAGAAGAGCAGAGGCCGGAAGACGCCGGTTACTATCTGCTGCCTTTGCTGGCGTTCTTCGCGTTCTTCTGGTCCAGGCGCGGATGGAGGGTGTCATGACCTCGTGGACCAGGACACTCGCGCATCCTGCGGCCCTGCCGATTCTGGGCCTGCTGCTGGCAGGGCTCTATTGTTTCACGCAGCGGGAGTGCCGGCTGCTGACACCCGATCAGAGGGGCTACCGCGCTTTTGAACAGGGCGACTACGCGCAGGCGAGCAAGCTTTTCGGCGATCCGGCATGGCGTGGCGCCTCTCTCTATCGGGATGGAGATTTCGAGCAGGCCGCGCAGCTGTTCACACAACTGGATAGTCCCGAAGAGATCTACAACCACGGCAATGCTCTCGTCCTGCTGGGGCAGTATGAGCAGGCGGCCGGGCGCTACGGAGAGGCACTGAAGCTGAAGCCCGGCTGGAAGTCTGCGGAACAGAATCTCGACATTGCCCTGTCGCGTGCAAAAGCCCTCAAGAGAGAAGGCGGCAACATGACCGAGGGTAAACTGGGAGCCGATGACATCCAGTTTTCTGACAAACCGGATTCGGGTCCATCCGGCGAGGAACAGACGATTGAGTCAGAGATGCCGGCAAATGATGCCTCGCTGCAGCAAATCTGGCTCCGCCAGGTCCAGACTCGCCCTGCCGATTTCCTGCGATCGAAGTTCGCCTACCAGCTCTCCAGGCAGCAGCAGGAAGGCGACCAGTGATCATTCGGCTACTGACATGCCTGATGTCCTGTCTCGCAGTGTTTCCTGCAACGGCCGATGACCTGCTCGTACGCAGCCAGGTGATCCCTGAAGAGGCATGGATCGGACAACGCGTGATCCTGCAGATCGACGTACTCGCTCCGGATGCCTGGGCGAAGATATCCCGTTTCGGCAATATCGAACTGTCCGGCGCCTATGTCCTGCCGCCAAAGGATGAAGGTATACGTCTTCAGGAAAGCGTCGAAGGAACGGCCTACTCCGGGCAGCGCTACGAAATCTCCATCTACCCGCAGCGCTCCGGCAGTTTCGAGCTGGAGATGGAATCCCTTGAAGTCGAGGTACGTACCCTGGGTGGTAATGCAGGAAGTGTGACTCGCAAGGCCACCCTGCCGACCGTGAAGTTCGACAGCCGCGTCCCTCCCGGCGCCGAAGGGATTCCCGGCCTGATCAGCACGACACGCCTGACGGCCGAGCAGGAGTGGGAACCCCAACCCGGCGAAATGCAGGTCGGGAACGCGATGAAGAGAACCATCAGGCTCCAGGCGGCTGGTATTTCCGGCATGGCTTTCGAGCCGCTCGGCCAGGAGTCCATCGAGGGGCTCGCTCTCTACCCCGCCCAGCCGCGAGTGGATGACAGGATGGAACGCGGCACCATCGAGGGTTCACGCGTCGAGACCTTCACCTATGTCGCCGAGCGTTCCGGATCCTACACCCTGCCGGCAATCGTTCTCGAATGGTGGGATATCGAGGGTGAAAGCCTGGAACGCATTGAGCTGCCCGGGACATCATTCAAGGTCGCGAGGAGCAGTCAGGGGGCAGCTGCGGGAACGGCCGCTTCTCTCCCGGGAGCATGGATTACTGTCGCTAGCCTCGTAATCCTGGTGCTGCTGGCGCTCTTTTTTCTGCGCCATGCCATCGCGGACTGGTGGCAAAATCGCCTGGCCGCACGCAAACAGATGGAAGGCTACCTTTTCCGGCTGCTCGAAAAATCGGTGCGCGGTGCTGACTCAAAAACGATCTTTGGCAACTTGATGCGCTGGCTCGACAGCATCGAGCAATCAGGAAGGCCTGCCCGGCTGGAGCCATTTGTCACGAGGTACTGCGCCCCCCCTGAGCAGGAGCTCATCATGCAACTGCAGAAAGCAGCCATGCATGATGAAAATCCTTTTCCTGAAAGGAAGCCACTCCTGCGTGCGCTGGGTTCTGCGAGGAAGCGCAGAAAAAAAGAGCGACACGAGGTAACGCGAGCTTCAGTCGCTCTTCCCTTACTGAACCCTGAAAAGAACCGGAAGGCGTGAGACGCCCCTCGGGCTGTCTCGCTGCCCAACCCGACGCTGCCCTCTCTGCAGCCGGCGTTTGAAACAGGCGCAGGTGCCTGCCTACCGGTCGAGCGCCTTGAGCTTGCCGAGATATTCCCGGGCTTTCTTCTGATCACCCTGCTTCATGTGATATGAGGCCAGCGCGGTGATGATGTCGGGATTTCCGGGATGACGCTCATATGCAGTCGTTAGAATGTCGACCGCCTCGCGCAGCTTGCCACTGGATTCAAGAGCAACCGCATACACATA
>Ga0180435_10003443_pt1 | contig 15829 bp, 19 predicted proteins | sample SS_ome_3_FD_132467 | JGI IMG/M metagenome (GOLD analysis project Ga0180435, IMG submission 132467) | Hypersaline lake sediment archaeal communities from the Salton Sea, California, USA - SS_3_S_1 metaG | ecosystem: Environmental > Aquatic > Non-marine Saline and Alkaline > Hypersaline >... | reverse complement strand
CGTAACCGGTCATTCCACGACGTTATAGCCGCCGGTCACAGGTGAGTCTAAGTTCCTCGTCTTCACTCGGGAAGACGGAGGACCGACGATGTCGAAGGGCATGAAGCGGGCACGGCGCTCGCCGGCACAGTGGCAGCGACTGATAGCCGAGCAGACCGACAGTGATCTTTCGCAGAGCGCCTTCTGTCGGGCACGCGGGATCTCGCCGTCGTCATTGAAGTACTGGAAGCGGCGGCTTGCCGCACCCATGGCGCGTACCGCCGATGTGTCAGAGTCGGGCTTTGTTGAGCTGACAACCATTGTCGGCGACGACGCGATTGCCGGCGGCGGAAGCTGGGACGTTGAGCTCGACCTGGGAACCGGCATGGTGCTGCGCTTGCGCCGACGCTGATGTGGCCTGGCGAAGCGCCACGTCGGCTGTGGCTCTATCGTCAGCCGGCGGACATGCGCAAGTCCTACGACGGCCTTGCCGCGCTGGTACGCCACGCACTCAATGCGGACGTGCTCGGAGGCGAAGTGTTCGTGTTCGTCAACCGCCGCCGCACGCAGATGAAGTGCCTCTACTTCGTCGGCGACGGCTACTGCCTGTGGAGCAAGCGCCTCGAGCGCGGCCGTTTCCAGGTGAGCTTCGGTGGAACCGGCAAACAGGCGCTCGACTGGAGCGCCTGGCGCTGCATCGTCGAAGGCATCGACCTGCGCTCGGTGAAGCGCCTCACGCGCTATCGGCACACGGTCGGGGATCGACCCCAGATCGCGCACCCCGTATCATGAGGCGCCATGTCGAACGCGCCTGCCAACGCCGATCCAGCCGCTCGCATCGCGGCGCTGGAAGCGCGTAATGCGGAGCTGACGCGCCAGCTCGAGTGGTTCCGCCGCCAGCTGTTCGGGGCTAAATCTGAGAAGCGGCTGGTGGTCGATGCGGCCGTGCAGCCGATACTCGACGGCTGGCCGGATGCAGCGACCGCGCAGCCAGCTGCGCCGGCGACCGAGACGGTGAGCTACGAGCGCCGCAAGGGCAAGCAGCGCGGCGAAGCGGATGTGAGCGATGAAGGTCTGCGCTTCGATGCCTCGGTGCCGGTAGAGCGCATCGCGCTGTCGGTACCGGCGGCGATGGCGGACGCGTTCGAGGTGATTAGCCACAAGACCACGCGCCGGCTGGCGCAACGACCGGCGAGCTACGTGGTGCTCGAGTACGTGCGCCCGGTGGTGAAGCGCAAGCGCGACGGCGCGGTTGTGACGGTGCCGGCACCGGACGGGTTGTGGCGCGGGGCGATGGCGGACGTGAGCGTGGTCGCCGGCGTGCTGGTCGACAAGTTCAGCTACCACCTGCCGCTGCACCGTCAGCACCAGCGCATGGCGGCGGCCGGCGTGACGCTGGCACGACCGACGCTGACGAACTGGGTGCATCGGGCGGCAGCGTTGCTCGAGCCGATTTACCAGGCGCAACTGCGCAGCATCCTGACCTCGAAGACGCTTGCCATCGACGAGACGCCGATCAAGGCGGGGCGTGCCAAGGGGCGGATGAAGACGGCGTGGTACTGGCCGGTGTATGGCGAGGCCGACGAAGTGGCGTTCACGTGGTCGCCGTCGCGTGGTCGTGGTCACCTGGAGCGGTTGCTCGACGGCTTTGAAGGCACGTTGCTGAGCGACGGTGCGGGCGCCTATGCACGCTTTGCCGCCGAGCGCCCGGCGCTGCGCCATGCGCAGTGCTGGAGCCACACGCGGCGGGCGTTCGTGAAGGCCGAGGCGATGGAGCCGGTGGCAGTTGCCGAGGCACTCGCGCTGATTGGGCGACTGTATGCCATCGAGGCCGAGCTGCGAGAGCGCGACCTCGAGCCTGAACAGGTGCTCGCCGAGCGGAGCCTGCGCGCGCTGCCGGCGGTCGACGCCTTCTTCGCCTGGTGCCGGGCGCAGTGCGCGCGCATGGACCTCACGCCGAGCAACCCGCTGGCGAAGGCCATTGCCTACGCGCAAGAGCGTGAGGGGCCGCTGCGCGTTTACCTCGGCGACCCCAGTGTCGCCATCGATACCAATCACCTCGAACGCGCGCTGCGCACGGTGCCGATGGGGCGCAAGAACTGGTTGTTCTGCTGGACCGAGGTCGGCGCGGAGAAGGTCGGCGTCGTGCAGAGCCTGCTCACGACGTGCCGGTTGCAGGGCGTAGATCCGTATCGCTACCTCGTCGACGTGCTGCAGCGGATCGCCATCCACCCTGACAGCCGGATCGACGAGCTCACGCCGCGGCGTTGGAAAGCGCTATTCGCTGATGAGCCGTTGCGCTCCGACCTCGACTTGGCCGGCGCCGTCTGACCTGCTAACCCTGCCTCCGGTCAAGTACGGCCCGGAATGACCGCTTACCGTTCAGCGGCGTGGCGAGTGATGGTTCGCGTTGCCGGGCCGGAGTCGAGCGTTGTCCCTTCCCTCGACCTGAGGAGCTTACATGAACTGGACTGTCTATCTTTCGGGTGAGATCCATACAGACTGGCGCGACAGGATTCGCGAGGGCGCCACGTCGCGAAGCCTTCCCGTGACTTTCTCGTCGGCCGTTACCGACCACGCGGCAAGTGATGCGGCCGGGGACGTGCTCGGTACGGAGTCCGATGCTTACTGGCGCGATCACAAGTCGTCGAAGGTCAACGGGATCCGCACCAGAACGCTGCTCGATAAGTGCGATATCGCGGTGGTGCGCTTCGGCGAGAAGTACAAGCAGTGGAATGCCGCATTCGACGCTGGATACTGTGCCGCCATCGGTAAGCCGTACATCACGCTTCACGACGAAGACATTGTTCATGCACTCAAGGAAGTTGACGCGTCGGCGATGGCATGGGCACGAACCCCCGAGCAGGTTGTGGAGATTCTGAGCTACGTGACGCGCGCACAGTAGTCCGCGTTACCGGGCATCACGCTCGGTCCCGGGCCTGCGCCGGTTCTTCGATCGCGGTCGTCGCCAAGGTTGTTGTCGGGCCGGAGTGGACCCGGCGTGAGGTGCTTCATGACCGAGCAGACCACCTTTCGTGCTCCCGGCAGGCTCGAGCGTTGCTTCAACCGGGTGTTCGGCTTTGTCGCAGGGCTCGGCATCGGCCTGCGTCACAACTACCGGTTGTCGGTTGCCGGCCGGAAGTCGGGGCGAATCTACTCGACGCCGGTGAATCTCCTCGAGCACGACGGCCGCACCTATCTCGTCGCGCCCAGGGGAGAAACGCAGTGGGTCAGGAACGTCAGGGCCGGCGGCGTGTTGAGCCTCAAGCGGGGCGCGGACGAGGCGACCTATCACGCATCCGAAATCACCGGGCCGGAGAAGGTCGACATACTACGTGAGTATCTGACCCGTTATGCGATGACGGTGCAGCGGTATTTTCGCGTCACGCCGGAAAGTCCGGACGCCGCATTCACCGAGATTGCGCGCTGTCATCCCGTCTTCGAACTGCGCCGGCACGTGCCGGCGAGCGGCTGACGCGGTCCGGGCGAGACACGGCGCGCGCAACGCGCCTCCCGAGGAGCATGCTGCCTCCTGGCAGCCGGGTCGCAATGCCCGTAGACTTGAGCACCTGACCAGCGCCGTCGGTACGAAACGCGTCATGGTGGATGTTCACCCGGGCGAGCCCGTGCACCTGGCGAAGATGCCGGCGGCCGCCCAGCCGCTTGCCGGAGGCCGCGCCGTGATCCCTGCTTCCAGTGTCGCAGCCCCGCCCTTCGGGCGCCCACGCATCGCGCTTGCGCGGTAGGCGTGCGTGCGAACCCCCCGCTACCGGGCCGTGCTTCGCGTCACCAGCGTGGCTTGCGGCACGTTGGCAGGCGGCCTGATGCTTTGGAGCGCCAGGCCCTGGACCGGGGAGCCGCCCTACGATAGCGCGGGTGGGTTCCTCGCGTTGACCGGCTTCATGGCCTGGTGTGTGAGCCCTTACCTCCTGCTCGCAGCGGCAAGCACCTGGCAGCGCGCTGTGCCTCGCCTGTTTCCGTGGCGGTTCGTCGCGGCCATGGTTCTTGGGCTCGGGGGCGTGTTCCTGTACCTCGATGCCGTATTTTTCCACCCTGATCCGCAGAGCGCGCTCGCGTACGTGGTAATCCCGCTTTACCAGTGGTGCGGTATCGTTACGTGCGAAGCGATTCTGCGGTTGGTGCCCCGGGTGTGCCGCTGACCCCGGCGATGACACGGGTCGTCGCCAGTTGCGTTCCGCGCTGCCGCGATTGCGTGCGGGTCTTTCTATTTCGTTGGAGGTTGGTCGAATGAGCAAGCCTTACGTCGTCATTCCTGGCACGGATCGCCCCGCCGCACTGGATGTGCTCGGAACCAAGGTCACCGTACTCGCCGCTTCGAGCGGCAACGGATGCTACGGCGTCACGTTCCAGGAAGGTGGAGAAGGCTCCGGCCCGCCGCCGCACAGCCATGATTGGGACGAGGCATTCTATGTGTTGAGCGGTACCATTCATTTCCTGTGCGCAGCCGACGAACACGCGTGCGTCCCGGGGACGCTGGTACACGTGCCGCGCAATACCGTTCATGGATTCACCTATGGCAAGGGCGGCGGCTCGATGTTGGAGATCACCAGCCGGGACAGCCGGGCGGCGGAGATGTTCACGCAGATCGGTGCGAACATCGATGCGGCCGACCCCGACATTCCGAAGACGCTCGAGCTTCTCGCGGCGCACGGCGTCACCGTCGCTTAGCGTGCGAGGCGCGGGGGCACCCCATGAGTGAGCCGATCTCGCCATCACGGCGCGTCGCCGACCTGGTGGTGGCCGGGCTGTCGCTGTGGATCGCCGGCCGACACGATACCGGGTCCGACGACTACTGGGAGGCAAACTGGCTCGATGTGATCGCACGCTACCGCGCGGGTAGCTCACGGGTTGCCGTCTCCGGACCGATCGTGCATCTGAGCGAACTGGCGGCGCTGCAGTCCGGCTGCGAGCGCATGGCCGCGGGGGCAGCGACGGAGACGGGCCTGTACTGCATGGAGCCGAACCTGAAGATCGAACTGTGGCGGGTACCGAACGGACAGCTCATCGGCAAGACCCGGATCACGCCCGATCACAAGTCGGAGGTGCACGACTTCGGCTTCGCGCTGGAGCCCGGCGACCTGGCGGCAATCGTGGCGTCGTGCCGTGACATCCTGGCGCGCTACCCGCTGCGCGGCAAGACGGGCGCCTAGGCGCAGCGGTCGACTCGCGCCGGGCGGGCCCTCGCGGTCCCGGTGTCCGGGGATCGCCGGCGGCGGTCCACCATGGCACCATGCCGGCGACGGTGAACGTGGCGGAGCCGCAGGGGAGAGGAACGATGACGAAGTTCGACGTGAAGGCGACGGTCGATGAACTCGAGTCGGGTACGTTGCCGGCCTGGATCGCACGGCATCTCGCGCAGTACCTCGAGAGCGGTGGCCGGGAGGGCCATTATTTCGATGCCACGACTGTCGGCGGCAGCGGGCTCGTGCCGAGCCTCCTGCTGACCACGGTCGGACGGCGCTCGGGCAGGCGCACGACGATGCCGCTGTTCTACGGAACCTGCGACAGTGGTTACGTCGTGATCGCGTCCAAGGGCGGTGCGCAGACGCAGCCGGCCTGGTATCTCAATCTATGCGCCGCGCCCGACGTCGAGATCCAGGTCGGCCCCGAGCGCTTCGCGGTGCGGGCGCGGACTGCCGAGGGCGTCGAGCGCGAGGCGCTGTGGGCGCAGATGGAGGCCGTCTATCCCCCCTACCGGGACTACCAGGCGCGCACGGCGCGCACGATCCCGGTCGTCGTCCTGGAGCGAACGCCGCACGGCAATACCGGAATATGACGGAGCGTGGCGGCGGGACGTGCGCCGCGCGTACACTGGCCGCGGCACACGATGCCGGTAGCGCGCCAATCGAACCTGCGGCGTGCTGCGCCGGCTGTGCGCCCTGCCCTACATCACGAACAGGACTACCATGACCGCCAAACCCGTTCTCAGCGCCGTCGCGATCGACGATGGCCCCAAGGGCACGCCGCAGATTACCGAGCTGCACTACGACGTCTGGTCGCTGCGGGTAACGCTCGACTTCGACAGCTGGGACGGCGTCGTCTATGTCGATTTCGAGTCGCCGGCCGGCTTTCGCGTGCTCGACGAGAGCGACCTGAACGAGATGTGGCAGGGCGAAGGACACAGCCGCCACTGGCTGCACAGCGTGGTGATCAACGGTTGGTTGTCACAGGAATCGGCGCGCCCCGGTTTCGCGCAGGATACGACCGAGCTGACCGAGTACCTGATCACGGGGCTCAACGACTGCGTGAGCATCCTGGCCTTCGATGAGCCGACGGTCACCATCCTCGGCGAAGCCAGCTGAGCAGCGCTGCGGGGCGCCGGGATGAGACGCGGCGCGGCGATTCTTCCCGTGTGCGCATGCCGCGCAGCGAGGTGCGGGCACGGGTGCGCGGGATCGGTACGCGCGGCCGGCATGGCGCTCGTTCTGTGGGGCGCCGCGACGTGTGCCGGCGAGATCCACACCTGGCGTGACGCCGAGGGGCGTGTGCATTTCGGCGACCGGCCGCCACCGGACGTCGCGGCCGAGATCGTCACGGTCAGGCCCAATGTCTACCAGAGCCCGAGTATCGAGAGCGTCGGTGAGGTGTTCGGCGTCTCACCGAAGGTGGTGCTATACAGCGCTTCCTGGTGCGGGGTGTGCAAGCAGGCCAGGCGTTATTTCGATGCGCAGGATGTCGCCTACGACGAGTACGACGTCGAGACGAGCGCGCGCGGCAAGCGCGACTTCGCGCGCCTCGAGGCTCATGGCGTGCCCGTGATACTCGTCGGTCGCCAGCGCATGAACGGATTCAATTCCGCCGCGTTCGACGCGCTCTACCAGCGGCACCGCGAGTGACGGCGTGGTGTGGCGCCGGCCGCGCGGATCACAATACGGTCAGTCGTACCGCATTGACCGCCAGCACCCACAGGCACAGGGTCGAGCAAGCGAACAGGACGACGCGCACCGCAACGACGTTGACCAGCCCCTGCCACAGGCTGTGGGCGATACGGAGCCCGGCATAACCCCAGGCGAACGCGAGGTTGATGGTGCTGGTGTCTCCGGCCAGCGCCAGGACGGCAACCACGGCATAGAAGATGGTCGGCTGCTCCATCAGGTGCGTGTAGTTGTGCGAGACCCAGTTGACGCGGGCCGGCATGTCCTGTTCGACGTCTGCGTAGCGGGCGCCGGGCGGGCTGTCGGCAAGGCGGATGCCGGCCCGTGCGAATGCCGGGAGCCGGGTGACGATCAGCCATAGCAGTACCACGAGCGACCACAGCACGAGTACGGCGGCGGGGCCGAGGATGGGGAGTGTCGTCATGAGCTTCGGTCCTCTTGGGTTGGTGTGTAGTGACGTGCAGATGGCGCGCAGGTCCGCCCCACGCTTGCCGCACATTCTCGCAGAACGGCGGGTGACGAAGGCGCAGCGTGGCAAGACGGGTATCCGCCGTCGCTCGGATGACGCTATTCTCGCCGCCTGTCCCGGAATGCTGCCAGCGCAGCCGTTGGAGGGGGAGGTCCGTGAAACGATCCTGGTGGCTGGTCGCGCTGCTCGTCGCTGCGCTCGTGTCGGGGGGGCGCGAGTTCGGTTTGCTGGCGCCGCCGGCGGCGCCGCAGCGCGCGGACAGCGCCGGCGAGACGCTGCGCAGCGCTTTCGAGCGCCGCCTCAGCGACCTGCAAGTTCGCGCCCATGGCGAGGTGGTGCGCGTATTACCCGACGATGACGACGGCAGCCGCCATCAACGATTCATTCTGCGCACGTCGACCGGCCAGACGGTGCTCGTGGCGCACAACATCGACCTGGCGCCGCGCGTGCGCGGCCTCGCCGTCGGTGACAGTGTCGCGTTCTACGGCGAGTACGAGTGGAACCCGCGCGGCGGCGTGGTGCACTGGACGCATCACGACCCTGCCGGCCGCCACGCCGACGGCTGGCTGGAACACGACGGCAGGCGCTACGAGTAGGGAAGCGTCGAATCCGCGGTTGCCCCGCCCGCTCAGAACGCCTCGGCGGCGAGCGCCATGACGTTCTCGGCGCCGGCTTCGACGCGCGCGCGATGCACGCGGGTCTCCGGCAGCACGTGCGAGAAGAAGTAACGTGCCGTGACGAGCTTGTTCTCGTAGAAGGTCGCGTCACCATCACCGCGCGCCAGCCCGGCGAGCGCGGCCTTCGCGATCTGCCCCCACATATGGCCGAACATCACCAGCGCCATCAGGTGCAGGTAGGGTACGGAGCCGGCGCCTGCGTTGTCCGGTTTGGTCATGGCGTTGTGCATCAACCAGCTCGTCGCTCCCTGCAGGTCGGCAAGCGCTTCGCCGAGCTGTGCCATCATCGGCGCCAGCGTGTCCGCCGCCGCATGTTCTTTGACGAATTCGGCGACGATACCGAGGTAGCTGCGCAGCGCGCGCCCGCCGTTGGCGGGCAGCTTGCGGCCAACGAGATCGAGTGCCTGGATGCCATTGGTGCCTTCGTAGATCATGGCGATGCGCGCATCGCGCACGAACTGCTCCATGCCCCACTCGCGCACGTAGCCGTGCCCGCCCAGGCATTGCTGGGCGTTGGTCGCGTGCTCGTAGCCCTTGTCGGTGAAGTGGCCCTTGATCACCGGCGTCAGCAGGCCGATCAGGTCCTCGGCCTGCTGCCGCTCCTCCTCGCTGCCGGCCTTGTGGCTGAGATCGACCTGCAGCGCGCCCCACAGGGCGAGCGCACGCGCGCCCTCGTTGAATGCGCGCGCGTTCATCAGCATGCGGCGCACATCCGGGTGCACGATGATCGGATCAGCCTTGCCTTCGGCATTCTTGGGGCCGGACAGCGCGCGGCCCTGCAGGCGCTCGCGCGCGTAGATGGCGGCATTCTGTGTCGCGACCTCGGAAATCGCGAGGCCCTGCAGGCCGACGCCGAGGCGTGCGGCGTTCATCATGATGAACATCGCGCGCAGGCCCTTGTCCTTTTCGCCGATGAGATAGCCCTTGGCGCCGTCGTAGTTCATCACGCAGGTCGAGTTGCCGTGGATGCCCATCTTCTTTTCGAGCGAGCCACAGGACACGGCATTCCTGGCACCCGGCGCGCCGTCTTCGCCGACGAGGAACTTCTCGACGACGAACAGGGAGATGCCGCGCACGTTGTCCGGCGAGTCGGGCATCTTGGCGAGTACGAGGTGAATGATGTTCTCGCTCAGGTCGTGTTCGCCCGAAGAGATGAAGATCTTGGTGCCCGTGATGGCGTAGCTGCCGTCGGCCTGCGGCTCGGCGCGCGTGCGCAGCAGGCCGAGATCGGTACCACAGTGCGGTTCGGTCAGGTTCATCGTGCCGGTCCAGGTGCCGGCGGCGAGCTTGGGGATGTAGCGGGTCTTCTGCGCCTCGCCGCCGACCGCGCGGATGGCGGCGATGGCGCCCTGGGTGAGGCCGGCGTACATGGCGAAGGCCATGTTGGCCGAGATCAGGTATTCCTCGAACGCGTTGGCGATGACGTGCGGCAGACCCTGGCCACCGAACTCGGGCTCGGCGGCGAGGCCGATCCAGCCGCCTTCGCAGAGCTCCCGGTACGCCTCGCGGAAACCCGGTGGCGTGGTCACGCTGCCGTCCTCGTGGCGTACGCAGCCGTGCTCGTCGCCGACCGCGTTGAGCGGCGCGATGACCTGTTCGCAGAGCTTGGCGCCCTCTTCGAGGATGGCGCCGACGAGGTCGGGCGTGGCTTCGTCGAAGCCCGGCAGCGCCGCGTAGCGCTCGAGGCCGATGACCTCGTTGAGGATGAAGCGGGTGTCGTCGACGGGGGCCTTGTAGCTCGGCATGGGCGATCTCTCCGTGGCAATGCGCAGGCGCGTATACGCGCCGGAGCCCGGATTATGTCACCACTGGCCCGCGATCTGGCCCATGTTCTAGCCCACGCTTCGGCCCATGCATTGGTCAGGGATGGCGGCGCGGCGTCAATGCGGCAGAGCGTCGAGCCCGGCGCCGATCTCGTAGCACAGCGCGAGCGTGGGCGCGTCGACGCCCAGGCGGGCGGCCTCGCGCACCGCGTAGCCGAGCGTCTCGTGCACCTCGAGGCGGCGTCCGGCCTCGAGATCCTGCAGCGCCGACATGCGGTGATCGGGCGCGCTGCGCGCGAGTTCGCGGCCGACTTCGCGCACCAGCGCGACGGCCGCACGCGACGAAGCGCCGGCGATGCTCGCGACCGGCATCGGCGACTGGTCGACGAGCGGGATCTCGCGCGCCGCGGCGATGCGCGCGGTCTCGCGGATGACGGCCGCACCGAGCTGGGCGAAGTGCGGGTTGTCGAGCGCGACACCGGTGGTGCTGCGCGCGATCACGGCGAGCGCGAACAGTGCGACCCAGCCGACGAACTTCGACCATTCCACGGTTTCGATGTTCGCGCAGGCCGTGGCGCGGATGCCGGCGGCGTCGATGAGCCCAGCGATCTCCGTCGCGCGGGCGCCGCCCCCGCCGCCGAGATGCAGCATCACGTTACGCGTGAAGGTGACGCGCCCGTCGGCGAGCAGCTCGCCGCTGAAGTTGGCCATGCAGCCGAGCACGCGGGCGGTGCCGAATACGCCGGCGAGCTGCTCGTTCTTCTGCACGCCGTTGGCGAGCGAGAACACCGCGCGCGGCGTGACGCCGTCGATCGACGCGAGGGCGTCGGCCATGTGGTAGGTCTTCACGGCGTAGACGAGGACGTCGTCGTCCTGGCCCGCTTCAGGGGCGGCGGCGACCGTGCACGGCTGCGTGAGTTCGCGCACTCCGGTGACGCGCAGGCCGTCACGTGTGAGCGCCTGCGCACGTGCACCGCGGGCGATCATGCGCACCTCGTGCCCCGCTTCGACGAGATGTGCGCCGAGTATGGTACCGAGCGCGCCCGCGCCGACGATGGTGAACTGCATGCTGGCCGATCTCCTCGCTGGCGTCTCTCCGAATCCGGACTATAGCCCATCGTCGTTGCCGCGCGCGCGCCGCGACCGCGCGCAGGAAGCGACAAACGCCCATCGAACGCAGGCATAATCGGGCCTGCGCCGGCACCGCGGCGCACCCGCGAGCCCACACCACGGAAACCTTCACATGCGCTGCGAAGTGGTCGCCATCGGCACCGAGCTGCTGCTCGGACAAATCATCGACACCAATTCCTCGTGGATCGGCGAGCAGCTCGCCATGCACGGCATCGACTCGTTCTACCAGACCAAGGTCGGCGACAACCATGCGCGCATCGTCGCGACCATCCGCCAGGCGCTGAACCGCTCAGAGGCCGTGATCTGCTGCGGTGGGCTCGGGCCGACGCAGGACGACATCACGCGCGACGCGATCGCCGAAATCATGGGCGTCGAACTCGAGTTCCATGCCGAGGTCGCCGAGCACATCCGCGACATCTTCGCGTCGCGCGGACGCGCGATGCCGGAGAACAACCTGCGCCAGGCGATGGTGCCGGCCGGCGCCAGCGTGATCCCGGATCAGCCTGGCACGGCCCCGGGGCTGGTCTGCCCGGTCGGCGACAAGGTCATCTACGCGGTGCCGGGCGTACCCTACGAAATGCACCAGATGATGCACGCGACGATCCTGCCCGACCTGACCCGCCGCGCCGGCTTCACCCGGGTCATCCGCTCGCGGGTGCTGCGCACCTGGGGACACAGCGAGTCGCGCCTCGCCGAACTGCTGGCCGGACGCATCGAGGAGCTCGACGCCATCGGCAACCCGACGCTGGCCTTCCTCGCCAGCGGCATCGAGGGGCTCAAGGTGCGCATCACCGCCGCCGGCGACGACGAGGCCGGCGCGATGCGCCTCATTGCCGAGGAGGAGCCGCGCGTGCGCGCGCTGCTCGGCGACACCGTGTTCGGCGTCGATCACGAGACGATGGAATCCGTGGTGCTCGGCCTGCTGCGCGAACGCGGGCTGACCCTCGCCCTGGCCGAGGTCACCAGCGGCGGCATCGCCGCTATGCGGCTGTCGGCGCTCGATCCCGGTGGCGAGGTGTTCCGCGGCGGTATCGTGCCGACTGCCGGTGCCGTGCGTACGAGCCTGCTCGGCGTGCCGGCCGAGATGCTCGGCACCTTCGAGGCGGCGAAGACGCTCGCGCGCGCGGTCCAGCGCGCGTTCGGCGCCGACATCGGTATCGCCACCACGGGGCAGCACGATCTCGGCGACGTCTCGGGTGCCGCGCAGACCTATCTCGGGCTCGCCATCGGCGAGACCCTCGCCGTCGAGCGCGTGCGGCTGCCCGGCGACCGCGAGCGCGTGCGCCAGTTCTCCGTGATCAGTGCACTCAATGCGCTGCGCCTGCACCTGCTTGGCCAGTCTCGTTTACCATGAACCATCCAGGCGCGAGCGAAGTACACGTGATGGTGACGATCGAATACTGCGTGATGTGAAACTACGCACCGCATGCCCTCCGGGTGAGGGATCGGCTGCTCGCGCTCGGCGCCGCCCAGGTCACCTTGCGCGAAGGGCGCGGCGGGGTATTCGACATCACCGTCGATGGTCGTCTCGTCTGGTCGAAGCGTGCCTGCGGCCGCTTCCCGGACGACGCCGAGATCGCGGGACTGCTCGCCACGCCGGACGGCGCCTGAGTCCGACGCGCCCGCGCGCGTCATCGAACGTGAATCGACGCCCCACAGGGACGGGGCTGCCAAGGGAGTATCCATGACTGCCGCTACCGACTTGTTGACCCGGACCATCACCGAGATCGCACCCGCCATTGCCGCCGGCGAGGTCTCGCCGGTCGCCCTGACCGAAGCGATGCTCGCACGTATCGCCGAGGTCGATGCGCGCATCGGCAGCTACGCACTCGTGACCGGCGAACTCGCGCTTGCCGAGGCGCGTGCGGCCGAAGCCGAGATTCGCGCCGGTAACTACCGCGGCCCGCTGCACGGCATGCCGATAGCACTGAAGGACCTGGTCAACACGGCCGACCTGCCGACGGCCTGTGCGTCGCCCATCCTGCGCGACTTCCGCCCCGGCTACGATGCCGCCGTCGTCGAGCGCTTGCAGGCCGCCGGCGCGGTGACGCTCGGCAAGCTCGCGCTGACCGAGTTCGCGCTCTACGGCTATCACCCCGCGTTCACGCCGCCGCGCAACCCGTGGAAACTCGATCACTGGGCCGGGGTGTCATCGAGTGGCTCGGGTGCGGCGACTGCGGCGTCGTTGTGTTTCGCGAGCCTCGGCACCGACACCGGCGGCTCGATCCGTTTCCCGTCCGCCGCGTGCGGTGTGGTCGGGCTCAAGGCGACGTTCGGCAAGATCAGCCGCTACGGCGTCTTTCCGCTCGCCGATACGCTCGACCACATCGGCCCGATGGCGCGATCGGTGGCCGATTGCGCGGCCCTGCTCGCCGTGCTCGAAGGGCGCGACCCGCGTGACGGTGCGACGCGCACCGACCCGCCGGGCGATTACGGCACGGCGCTGGCCGCCGGCCCGCAGGGTCTGCGCATCGGTCTCGATCGCGCCTACGCGACGACCGACACCGATCCGCAGATGAGCGACGCCTTGTTCGCCGCGGTTGACGTGCTGCAGGCGGCCGGTGCGACGATTGTCGAGCTGAACGCTCCCGAACTCGCCGATTGTGCGCAACATTGGCTCGACGTGTGCGCGGTCGATGCCCTCATCGGACACCAGGATCTCTACCCTGAACACGCTGCCGAGTACGGCCCCGCGTTCCGCGCCCTGCTCGAGCACGGGTCCCGGGTGAGCGCGACCGACTATGCGCGCGCCACGCGCCAGCGCCAGGAGACGCGTGCGCTGCTCGACGAGCAGCTCGCCGGCATCGACGTACTGGTCTGCCCGGCGATGCCGACACCGGCGCCGCCGCAGCCCGATCCGCAGGCGGTGATGGCGCCCGAAGAGGTGCCCGCGCTGGTGCGCTTCTCGGCGCCGACCAATTTCTCGGGCCATCCCAGCCTGACCGTGCCGAACGGCTTCACCGTCGACGGCCTGCCGACCGCGATGCAGTTCATCGGGCGCCACGGGGACGAGGCCGCGGTGCTGCGCGCCGGTGCGGCCTATGAAGCCCTGACCGAGTGGCACACGCGGCGGCCGGCGCTGTGAGCCGGGCGTACGCCACGGCGTCGAGGCGAGCCCCGGGGCAACGGCACGCCGGCGCTGCGGGTCGCGAACGCGATCGCACGGAGAAGGATGGAAAACGATGACCGATGAACTCTTTCGCGACGACGCCTACCGGCGCGAGTGCGAGGCGGGCGTGGTTGCGGTGACCGAAACGGGTGTTGTGCTCGACCGCACCGTGTTCTATCCCGAGGGCGGCGGCCAGCCGGGCGATCGCGGCACGCTGACCCTGCCCGACGGCACGGTGCTGGACGTGCGAGATACGCGCAAGGACGCGTCGGGGCAGCTGATTCACCAGCTTGAGGAGGGCTCGGTGCCGCCCGCGGTCGGCACCGCCGTGACCGCTGCGATCGACTGGGATTACCGCTATCGACACATGCGCACCCACACCTGCCTGCACCTGCTGTGTGCGCTGGTGCCGCACGACGTGACCGGTGGCGCGATCGGCCAGGACAAGGGCCGGCTCGACTTCGACATGAGCGAGACGCTGGACAAGGCGGCCCTCGAGCAGGCGCTGAATGCGCTGGTCGCGCAGGACCAAGCCGTGACTGCGCGCTGGATCACGGACACGGAGATGCAGGCGAACATGGATCTCGTGCGCACGATGTCGGTCAAGCCGCCGAGCGGCCAGGGACGTGTACGCCTGGTCGACGTCCAGGGCACCGATCTGCAGCCCTGCGGCGGCACGCACGTCGCGCGCACCGGTGAAATCGGCCGCGTACGCATCGGCAAGGTGGAGAAGAAAGGCCGCCAGAACCGCCGCATCAACGTGCACCTGGACTGAGCGCCACCAGATCCGGGCGGCGGTCGCCGCCGCGCGGCAGGGGTTCCACCCGGCGCGCGCCGAGCGTGCTCACGCGGTCGAGAAAGCCGCCGTCGCCGAGTGCCCAGCCTTGCTCGGTACAGTGCCGGATACGGGCCAGTGCGAGCCACGCGACAGGCTGCGCGAAGAGTGCGCGGTAAGCGGCGCGCCGGCGCGCGGGGGTGTCGCCGAGCGCGAGGTAGACTGCGTGTTCGTCGATCAGTGCATCGGGCGCGCCGCCCGCATTGGCGCGATGGCTCGACCAGCGGTACGCGTCGGGCCGCGTGACGAGGCCGGCGCGGACCGGGTTGAGTTCGATGTAACGGTGACAGGCCAGCAGATAGCGATCGGCCTCGATCACGCTGGCTCGGTAACGGCCTTCCCATAGCGTGCCGGTGCGCCCGTAACGCCGGTTGAACCAGTGCACGTAGCGCACGCCGACCGATTGCATCACCCGACCGACGCCACCGTCATGCGCCGGCGTCGCGAGCAGGTGGACATGGTTGCTCATCAGCACGTAGGCATGCACGGCGACAGCGTGTTTTGCCGCGGCGCTCGCGACGAGCTGACGGAAGTAACGGCGATCGTCGTCGCCCCCGAAGATGCGGCCGCGATTGTTGCCGCGCTGCACGATGTGTTGCGGGTATGCGGCGATATCCAGCCGTGATTGCCTGGTCATGGTTCACCTCCTTCTAAACCGTTTCCGAGTGCGCCGGGACGCGTTCCCGTGCCGACGTCCTGTCAGCTTCTACCGAGTTTCCCAAGCCGGGAGGTGACGGTCAACCGCGTCTGCGCGACTGGCGAAAATTTAAGCAAAAGTGTCAGACACTTTTGAGGCGATCCGAAAAATCGCTTCAGGGCAAAAGTGTCTGACACTTTTGGGGGATGCTTTTGGGCGACGCCTGAGCCAAGTTGGGGGCTCAGGGGCGGGGCTGTTCGCGCGCGAGTTCGACGGCGCGCCACAGGTACCAGCTGGCGACGCTGCGGTAGGGGCGCCAGCGTTCGGCGTAGG
>Ga0180435_10003442_pt1 | contig 15833 bp, 14 predicted proteins | sample SS_ome_3_FD_132467 | JGI IMG/M metagenome (GOLD analysis project Ga0180435, IMG submission 132467) | Hypersaline lake sediment archaeal communities from the Salton Sea, California, USA - SS_3_S_1 metaG | ecosystem: Environmental > Aquatic > Non-marine Saline and Alkaline > Hypersaline >... | reverse complement strand
TCGTAGTGTTTTACCACCGTACCGTCGGGGCCGATGATGAAGGACTGCCGCGCGGCGATCTGCACCAGCTTCCAGTCGCGCAGCACGCCGTAGGACTCGGCCATCGTCCCCTCCTCGTCGGCCAGCAGGATGAACGGCAGCTTGTACTTGTCGGCGAATTCCTTGTGCGATTCCACGTCGTCCACGCTGACGCCCACCACGTTCGCGCCAATGGCCTTGAAGGCATAAATGTTGTCGCGGAAGTTGCAGGCCTCGGTGGTGCAGCCGGGCGTGTCGTTCTTCGGGTAGAAGTAGATTGCCAGCCACTGGCCACGATAGTCCTCGAGGTCGTGCCAGTCGCCGTTCTGGTCCTGCAGCTTGAAGCCGGGCGCCGGGCTGCCGACGGCGGGTGTTTCGCCGGCGAACAACGGCGCGGCGAGCAGCAGGCCAATGGATAAAAGCGCGATGTTACGGATGTTCATGGAGTTCTCCAGCGGAATCAGGAACTGCCGAAGATCAGCTTCGGCCGGTTGTAAAGGGTCGCGGCCATCACGGCCAGCGCCAGGCCGATCGCCAGCGTGCTGACGATCGAGAGGCCATACCAGGCGGCGGGCACCACTTCCTCGCGGATGATCTCGCCGATCAGCAGGTTCTGCGAGAACAGCGGCACGGCCATCATCCAGGCCTCGGCCCTGATCGGGTTAGCCATGAAAATCAGGCTGGGGATCATCGGGATCAGGATGACCAGGCCCATGTAACTCTGGGCTTCGCGGTAAGACTTGGCGAACGAGGCCAGCAGCGTGAGCAGGGCCGCCGCCAGGATCGCCACCGGCGCGATCACCAGCAGGATGCGCAGCAAAGTGTCCAGGCCCAGCGTCAGGTCCATGCCGAAGGCGCCGATCGGCATGTAGGGCAGCACGATGCGGAACGAGACCAGGGTCAGCGCCAGCGAGGCCATCGCGAACACCGTGGTCGTGACCATCTTGCCGGTCATGATCTGCCAGCGCGGCACCGGGTTGATCAGCAAGGGTTCCAGTGACTTGCGCTCTTTCTCGCCGGCGGTGGTGTCCATCGCCAGGTGCGTGGCGCCGGTGAAGGCGGTGATCATCAAGACGTAGGGCAGGAAGATCACGGCCAGGATGGCCCGGCTCTTCGGGGTGGACAAGTCCACGTCCTTGATCATGACCGGGGAAGCCAGCTGCGGTGAAACCCCGCGCAGTTGCAGGCGCAGCGAGGCGATCTGGGAGCCATAGCCGGAGAGCAGCATCTTCACGCGGCGGATGGCGGCGTTGGATTCCTGCCGCGACGGGTCGGAAATCACCTCCACCGGCGCCGGCAGGCCCTCGGCCCATTTTTCCGGGTACTCGGGCAGGATGCGCAGGATCACCGGCTTTTCCTGGTTGCGCACCAGTTCCTCGGGGTCCTCGGGCGCCGCTTCGATCAGCGTGCCCTGCTGTTCCAGGAAGCGGATCAGGCTGGGCGCGTACTCGGCGCCGACCACCGGCAGTTCCAGCGCCTGTTCCTGGCGCTCGCGCTCGGCGCTCTCCAGGAACCACATCAGCCCCACGAACAGCAACGGGAACAGCAGTGGGCCGAGCAACAGGGAATTGAACAGCGCGCGGCGGTCGCGAACGTTTTCGCGAACTTCCTTGAGGAATACGGTTGTCAGTCCGCTCATGCCAGCAGGCCCTCCTCGCTGCCGATCAGTTTCACGAAGGCGTCTTCCAGCGATTCGCAGCCGGCGCGTTCAAGCAGCTGTTCGGCCGTGCCGTCCGCCGCGACTTCGCCCTTGGCGATGATCACGATGCGATCACACAAGGCCGCCACCTCCTGCATGATGTGGGTCGAGAGCACTACCGAGTGGCCGGCCGAGCGCAGGCTGCGGACGTATTCGCGCAGCGCGCGGGTGCTCATGACGTCGAGGCCGTTGCTGGGCTCGTCCATCAGCACGGTCTGCGGGCGGTGCACCATGGCCCGGGCGATCGCCACCTTCACCCTCTGGCCCTGGGAGAAGCCCTCGGTACGCCGGTCGATGAAGTCTCCCATGTCCAGCGTGGCGGTCAGTTCTTCGATGCGCTCGGCGATGGCCGCCTTGCCCATGCCGTGCAATTCGCCGTAGTAAACGATGTTTTCACGCGCCGTGAGGCGGGTGTAGAGGCCCCTGCTGTCCGGCACCACGCCCAGTGTGCGCTTGATTTCCATCGCGTCGCGGGTCGGGTCCAGTCCGTCGATGCGGATCTCGCCCGAGTCCGGCGGCAGCAGGGAATACAGCATGCGCAGTGTGGTGGTCTTGCCGGCGCCGTTGGGGCCCAGCAGACCGGTTATCTGGCCGTCGCGGGCCTCGAAGCTCACGCCGTTCACGGCTTTTACCTCGCCGAATGCCTTGCGCAGATCTTTCACGACGATCATGGCGACGGCCCCGTCAGCGAGATGAAGAACGGCGAGGGTTTCAGGTTCGCCATGCAGTCGGTCTCCAGGTTTTCCGCGCCGCCGTCCATGATGAACTGCGACACCAGGTCGCCCATGCAGCCACGCGTGGCCACGATATGGGCCTGCCCGGGCGCCACCAGGTGGGTGGCGTTGTCGAAATGCACCGCGACCTGGTCGGCGTATTCGGGCGGCGTGACCGGGTCGAGTTCGCCGGACAGCAGCAGCAGCGGCACGTCGCCGCCGACGGGCTCGTTGAAATCTTCCGGCACCGGTCCCTTCGGCCACACGCCGCACTGGATGTGCACCACGCGCTCCATCAGGTTGCCCAGCAGGGTGTCGTTGGCCGGCGGCTCGGGCGGAAACAACGGGTAGTCCTCGGCGCACATCACGGACATTTCCATGCCCTGGGCGATGCTCTGCTGCAGGCCTGTGGCCGTGATCAGCATCTGGCTGGCCAGCCGGTCGAAGCGGTTCTCGGTGGCGGCCTCGTGGATCAACATCGGCAGCATGGCCTGGGTTTCCGGCGAGTAGGTCAGGAAACGCAGCGCCGAGGCGAGGACCTCGCGGTTGAACGTCAGCGTGAAGGGCTGGCCCGTGGTGGGGTGTTCCACCGTCACCTCCACCGGCGCCTCGTTCGTGCGCAGGATCAGGTCGAGCAGCAGGTCGGCCGCACCGGGGAATTTTTCGGCACAGGTCGGGTCGGCATCGCAGGCGGCGAGCACCCGGTATATCGCCTGGTCGAGCTTGATGGCGTGCTCGGTGCCCAGGCCGAGCGTCTGTGGCACCACGCCGTCGAGTACGATGCTGCGCACGCGGTCGGGGTACAGGCGGTAATAGACCTGGGCGGCGCGCGTGCCGTAGGACCCGCCGTACAGGTTGACCTTCTCGTATCCCAGCGCCTCGCGCGCCGCGTCGATGTCGGCCATCGCGATCGTCGTGGTGTAGAAACGCGGGTCGCCGTCCAGGGCTTCCAGGCAAGCGCGGGTCGAGGGTTCCAGTTGCTCCCAGTCGGCCATCAGGGCCTCTTCGAGTTCGATCTGCGGGCACTTCAGCGGGTTCGACTGCCCGGTGCCGCGCTGGTCCACCAGCAGCACGTCGCGGTTCTCGGTGGCCTTGCGCAGGGCGCCGGCGACGATCGGCCAGGACTCGGTGGCGGCCTGGCCGGGTCCGCCGGCGAAGAACACCAGCGGGTCGGGCTCGGCGACGCGGCCACGCGCCGGGATGCGCGCGACGCGGATGTCGATCTGGCGGCCGTCGGGTTCGTTCGGATTCTCGGGCCGCTGCAGCCAGCCGCACTGGCCGACCGTGGACAGCGGTGTTCCGGGAACCACGAGTTCACAGGTCTCCAGACCCAGGCCGGAAGCATCGGGCTCCTCCTGGGCGAGCGTAGCGAACGGCGCCAGCGCGAGGCCGGCGCACAGGATCTTCGGAAAAAACTTCATCATTCCTGCGGTTTTCATGGCGAGACGAAACGATAGGCGTATTCGACCATGGAGTCCATAGGAGGATGGTCATTGATTTTGCTCGCCGCGTGCGCCACATTGGTGGAATGTACGCGCTCGAAGCCAGGGACCTGAGAAAAACCTATAAAAACGGTGTCGAGGCCCTGAAGGGCGTGTCGCTGACCGTCGAGGAAGGCGACTTTTTCGCGTTGCTGGGGCCCAACGGCGCCGGGAAATCCACGCTGATCGGCATCATCTCCTCGCTGGTGAACGCGACTTCCGGGGAAACCCGGGTGTTCGGCACCAGCGTGCAAAGCGATCGCTCCAAGGCCATGTCGTACATCGGGCTGGTGCCGCAGGAACTGAACTTCAACCAGTTCGAGAAGCCGCTGGACATCGTCGTCAACCAGGCCGGCTACTATGGAATTCCCCGCGACGTGGCGCTGGAACGGGCCGAGAAGTACCTGAAACAGCTGCAGCTCTGGGACAAGGCCACCAAGTGGTCGCGAACCCTGTCCGGCGGCATGAAACGGCGCCTGATGATCGCGCGGGCGATGGTCAACGAGCCGCGCCTGTTGATCCTGGACGAGCCCACGGCGGGGGTGGACATCGAGATCCGGCGCTCGATGTGGGAATTCATCCGCGGGATCAACGACCGCGGCACCACGGTGATCCTGACCACGCACTACCTCGAGGAAGCCGAGAGCCTGTGCCGCAACATCGCGATCATCGACCACGGCGAGATCATCCAGAACACCGACATGAAGTCACTGCTGGCGACGCTGGACATCGAGACCTTCGTGCTGGACCTGCGCGAACCGATCCATGACTGTCCGCGGGTGGAGGGCATGGAAATCGAGGTGATCGACCACACGACAATCGAGGCCTCGCTGCCCAAGCAGAAATCGCTGAACAACCTGTTCGCCGAGCTGGACCAGCGCGGTATCCACGTGCTCAGCATGCGCAACAAGGCCAACCGGCTCGAGGAGTTGTTCCTGCGCCTGGTGGAAAAGGGTGAATTGCGCGGAGAGGCGGGCGCATGAGGCATATCTACTGGACCGGATACAAGACGATCGTGCGCAAGGAAGTCACCCGCATCCTGCGCATCTGGGGCCAGACCATCGTACCGCCGGCGATCACGATGACCCTGTATTTCATCATCTTCGGCGAACTGATCGGCCGTCGCATCGGCGACATGGCCGGCTTCAGCTACATGCAATACATCGTGCCGGGGCTGGTGATCATGTCGGTGATCACCAACTCCTACGGCAACATGGTGTCGTCTTTTTTCGGCGCGAAGTTCGGCAAGCATATCGAGGAGTTGCTGATCTCGCCGCTGCCGAACTGGGTCATCCTCGCCGGCTACGTGACCGGCGCGCTGACGCGCGGCCTGATGGTCGGCGCCGTGGTGATGGCCGTATCGCTGTTCTTCACGCGGATCGATGTGCAATACCCGTTGATCATGCTGTCGGTTCTGGTGCTGACGGCCGTCGTGTTCGCGCTGGCGGGCATGGTGAACGCGATCTTCGCCCAGAAGTTCGACGATATCGCGATCATCCCGACCTTCGTGCTGGCGCCGCTGACCTACCTGGGCGGCGTGTTCTATTCCATCGCGCTCCTGCCGGAGTTCTGGCAGAAAGTCTCCGTGTTCAACCCGATCCTCTACATGGTGAACGGCTTCCGGCTGGGTATGCTCGGCACCTCCGACGTCAGCCTCGGCATGACCTACACGGTCATTGGCGTCGCCGGCGCCCTGCTGTTCGCCTGGTGCCTGGTGTTGCTGCACCGCGGCACCGGGCTGCGCAGTTGAAACCGCGGTTCAGATGAAGTGAGCTTCAATACCCGAATTTGCCTGTATAATCGCCGCAGCATCTGAGCCGTGGCAATACACGAATTACGAGACATGACGGAAAACAAAATCAACGATCAAACTGAAACCGCGCCGATCAACTGGCCCGTCACCGCCGTGCTGGGCCTTACTTTCCTGGCCGCCGTCACGGTCGTGCCGTGGTACGGCATCGCCCACGGATACAACGGCTGGAGCTGGTCATTCTTCGCGCTGTTCGTCGTGCTCAACGGCATCGGCATCGGCAGTGGCTACCACCGGCTGTGGTCGCACCGCACCTACACGGCCCATCCGGTCCTGAAATGGTTCCTGGCGGTGATGGGCGGCATGGCGTTGCAGAACAGCATCATTGTCTGGTCGGCACGGCACCGGGTACATCATCGCGACGTGGACGACAACGACAAGGACCCGTACTCGATCGGCCGCGGTTTCTGGTTCGCGCACATCGGCTGGATGCTGCGTGACTACCCGAGCGGCGACGTGGACTACTCGCTGGTCAAGGACCTCGAGAAAGACCCGGTCTGCGCGTGGCAGCACAAGTACTACTGGACCCTGGTCTGGACCACCAACCTGGCCCTGCCCCTGTTCCTGGGCTGGCTGACGGGCGACATGCTGGGCATGTTCCTGCTGGCCGGTGTGCTGCGCCTGGTGCTGAGCCACCACGTAACCTTCTTCATCAACTCCCTGGCCCACATCTGGGGCCGCCAGCCCTACACCGACGAGAACTCGGCGCGTGACCAGCATTTCCTGGCGTTGATCACTTACGGCGAGGGTTACCACAACTACCATCACCTGTTCCAGAACGACTACCGCTGCGGCCACCGCTGGTGGCACCTGGATATCAACAAGTGGTTCATCTCCACCTGTGCGCTGCTGGGACTGGTCAGCGACCGCAAGCGTGCACCGGCGATCAAGGTGCTGCGCGCTCGCCTGGACATGCAGTTCAAGGAGGCGGCGCGGCGCCTGGAGAGGCCGGGTGTCAGCGCGCGGCTCAAGGCCCAGTTCGATTTCGAGTACGACCAGTTCATGGACACGATCAGGGAATGGCAGGCGCTGCAGATGGAGCGCATGCAGACCCAGCGGCAGAAACTGGCCGAGCGCTTCGAGGCCGAGACCGCCTCGCTCACCGCCCGCTACCGCGAACTCGAGGCCGCCCTGAAACTCCAGCACAAACGCCTGGCCCTGCTGACTGCCGCGGTGATGTAGGAGCGGGCTTGCCCGCGACCTGCAATTTCATCCTTCGTAACCCGGCCGCGGCCACGTATACCCCCGCCCCTGGCACGCTCGAGCCATCCCTGGGCGCTATTCGGGCGTTCCCGACACCCGAATGCCCGGGGCAGGGGTATACGCAGCCACGGCCTGGACAACGTGCCAATTTGGGTCGCCGCTTACGCGCCTCCTACAAAGAGCACGAATCTCTTCCTGGCACGGAGCCACGGCCGAAGAACCGTCGCGGGCGAGCCCGCTCTTACGGGGAGGGTGCGGGGATGCGGAAGAAGCGGCGGGCGTTCTCGGTGGTCTGGGCGGCCAACCGTTCGGGGTGTTCGCCGCGAACGGCGGCCAGGGTGCCGAGGATCCAGGGGAGGAATCGCGGTTCGTTGCGGTGCGACTTGACCTTGGGGCGGAGGTTGCGCGGCTTCAGGTACGGCGCGTCGGTCTCGATCATCAGCCGGTCGGCCGGGATGTCGCCAAGGTAGTCCTTCATATGCGTGCCCCGGCGCTCGTCGCAGATCCAGCCGGTGATCCCGATGTGGCAGTCCAGGTCGAGGTAAGCGTGCAGTTCCTCGCGGCTGCCGGTGAAGCAATGCACCACGACGTCGGCCAGGCGGCCGCGGGATTCACGGAGCATGGCGTGGAAATCCTCGTGCGCGTCGCGCAGGTGCAAAAACATCGGCATGCCCGTGTCGGCCGCAATCCCGATGTGCCGTTCGAAGGCGCTGCGCTGGGCGTCCCGCGGGGAGAAATCACGAAAGTAATCCAGGCCCGTTTCGCCGACCGCGACGACCTCTTCGCGTTCGACCAGTTCGCGGATGCCGGTTTCGGTTTCGTCGGTGAACGTATCCGCGTGGTGAGGATGAACGCCGGCGGTCGAGTAGAAGATTCCCGGTCGCTCGCGCGCCAACTCGCTCGCCCGTTGCATGCCCTCGTTGCTGGCGCCGGTCACGATGAACTGCACCACGCCGGCGGCACGGGCCTGTGCGACCACTTCGTCGAGGTCGTCGTCGAAGGAGTCGTGGGTGAGGTTGCAGCCGATGTCGATCAGTTCCATGGGGTGGCTCCGCCGGGGTTGCGCGCATTCTAGCCCGAACGTTGCACCAGCCGGAACAGGCTTTGCATCCCATTCGTCCAGCCCTTCGTCCAGTCGCACCTGTCCTGCGCCATCATCCGGAATGCTGGTGCAACGTTCGGGCTGGCGGATTTTTCGACGGGCCCGGACTTGCACTCGTCGGTCAAGCGGTCAGAATAGCTTCAGCCCGGCACGACGATGCAGCGATGACCATTCCCTGGAACGCATACTGGCGCCTGATGCGCTTCGACAAGCCGATCGGCACACTGCTGTTGCTGTGGCCGACCTGGTGGGCGCTGCTGCTGGCCGGGGACGGCCTGCCGACCTTGAAGAACGCCCTGATCTTCACGGCCGGCGTCGTCCTGATGCGCGCCGCGGGTTGCGTGATGAACGATATCGCCGACCGGGACTTCGACCCGCACGTCGAGCGCACGCGCTGCCGGCCGCTGGCCGCCGGCGAGTTGAGCCTGGCACAGGCGCTGGGCCTTTTCTTGGTGCTGATGCTGCTGGCGTTCGGGCTGGTTTTGATGACCAATGCGCTGACCATCAAGCTGGCCTTCGTCGGCGCCGCCCTGGCCGCCAGTTACCCCTTCTTCAAACGCGTGACGCACCTGCCCCAGGTGGTGCTCGGCATCGCCTTCGGCTGGGGCGTGCCGATGGCGTTCGCCGCCGAGACCGGTGCCGTGCCGCCGATCGCCTGGTGGTTCCTGGCCGTCAATACGGTCTGGTCGGTGATTTACGACACCCTGTACGCGATGGTGGACCGGGAGGACGACCTGGCCATCGGCATCCGATCCACCGCGATCCTGTTCGGGGAGCGCGACGTTGCCGTGGTCGGTGGCCTGATGGTGCTGATGGTCGGCATGCTGGCCGCCGCCGGCGCCTGGTTGGCGCTCGGCTGGCCGTGGTACGCCGCGGTGCTCGTCACGGCCCTGTTGTTCTACCGGCAGTGGTCGAGCGTGCGCGGCCGCGACCGCGAGGCCTGTTTCAAGGCGTTCCTGGGCAATAACCGGGTCGGGCTGATCCTGTTTCTCGGCCTGCTGATGCACTATTTCCTGGCCGGGGCCTACGGGCAGTTCTGAACCCATCGCCCTTGCCTCACCGGACCTCAGGGCGGCGCCCTGGCGACCACCCACAGGCTGACTTCCCTGACCCCGGCGCGACGCAGTTCAAGCGCGCAGGCCTCCAGCGTGGCGCCGGTGGTCATCACGTCGTCGACCAGCGCCACGTGCTTCAACCCGGCCGCGCGCGTGCAGCGGCAATGGAATGCGCCCCGGGTATTTCGGCGCCTCGCCTTGGCGTCGAGACCCGACTGGGCCTGCGTTTTCCTGACGCGACAAAGCAGCCGGTGGTCAACCCGGATGTCAAGCGCATCGCCAAGGGCCTGTGCTATCAGTCCGGATTGGTTGAAGGTGCGAACCGCGTGCCGGGAATGGTGCAACGGGACCGGGGCGACCCGGTCGGGCAGGCCCGATGCCCCGACGACAGGCCGAACCGTACGGACCAGTTCGCGGGCCAACGCGTCACCGCAGGCCAGGTTCCGGTTGAACTTGAACTTCTGCACCAGCACGTCCACCGGAAACTGGTAATCCAGCGCGGTGACGACCCGGTTCCAGCGCGGCGGGCGCTGTTGGCAGGGTCCGCAGATTCCCTCGTTCTCGCCGGGCAGGGGCAGTCCGCATCGACGGCAGGTTCGCCCCGGCCGGGGCAGGTCCCGGCGGCATGGCGGACACAGGTTCTCGTCGCCGCTGGGGAAGCCGCACATCAGGCAATGCCGCGGGAGCAGGTAATCCAGCAGCTGCTCGAAACCGTCGCCGACGCATGCCGCCAATCGCCGCCAGGGAACGTTGCCCGTCGTGCTGCTGACTTTTCTCACGACCTCAGTATCTCCCGGTCAGCCGGGCGGAGTGAGCGATCCTGTCCTTGCTCCCTGTAGGAAATCGCCGTTTTCGAGCACTTGGACCCAGGCCCGCTTGACGGCACAATGGGCGCGGTTTCCAGGACGACCGCACCGTGACCCTGAACGAACGAATCCGCGACGCCTTCGACGCCGCCGCGTCGAGATACGACCGCCACGCCGCGCTGGAAAGCGAGGTGGCGTCCCGCCTGCTCGACCGCATCACGTTCCGGCGCGACGAGCCCCGTCTCGTCGTGGACCTGGGGTCCGGCACGGGCGGGGGCGCCGAGGCGCTGAAGAAATCTTTTCGCAAAGCGCAGGTGGTGGCCCTGGATTTCTCGCCGCGCATGCTGGCGGCGGCGCGTGGCCGGTCCCGGCTGACCCGCCCGCTGCACGCGGTGCAGGCGGACATGGTCTTGCTGCCGTTTGCGCGCCATTCGGTCGACCTGGCGTTCTGCAACCTGGCCCTGCCGTGGCTGGCCGACCCGGTCCGTTTCTTCGGGGAGACGCTGCGGGTTCTGCGGCCCGGCGGCATGCTGCTGTTCAGCGCCTTCGGTCCGGGTTCGCTGGAACAGCTCGATACGGCCGCGTCGGCCGCCGGCCGCGCTGTCGAGGCGAGCGGCTTTCCCGACCTGCTGGAACTGGGTGACGCGCTGACGGCAACCGGGTTTCGCGAGCCGGTGATGGATGTCGACCGGATCACGCTGGATTACCCGGGCGTGGGCGCGATGTTCGACGAACTCGAAGTAACCGGGACGGGGCTGCTCGTCGACGGGTGGTCGCGGCTCAAAGCCGATCCGGCCGGGCTCGAGAGCCTCTGGCCCGGCCGAACCCCGGATGGCCGCGTCCCGCTGACCTTCGAAATCGTGTACGGAGCCGCCTTCGGCTCGCCGGAAGGACAGCCGCGACGCACGGAACATGGCGAAGAAGCGACCTTTTCGGTGGATTCCTTGCTCAAATCGCGTCGTGGGTCTAGTATTTAGGTGGGTAGGAATACTTTCTGCAAAAATGAATCGTTCAAACCGGGATGGCCGTCCCCCCTTACGGCGGTTCCGGTTCGAGGCCGGTGTTCCCCTTGCACTTGGTCTCACGAAAGGGCCGGTTGACCCCTTACCGGCCCTTTCTTTTACTGGGAATCCTCCCTGGCCCTCCTGTCACTACCTGACTCGGCCTATTTGCCCCGATACGGCGTTGCGCTCACTCGACGTAGCGTTGCTACGCCTTCGATCGCGCGCCTTGTCTCGGAACAAATATGCCTTCGCCAGGCCGCGCCAGGAGGGCCAGTGAGGATTCGGGGAACCCTCCCTGACATTCTCTTCGCGGACTGACTCGGCCTATTTGCCCCGATACGGCGTTGCGCTCACTCGACGTAGCGTTGCTACGCCTGGCCGCCTAGGGGAGGTGGGGCCTGGCCAGGTAGTCGTGGGACTGCATCTCGGTGAGGCGGCTGCGGGTGCGTTCGAATTCGAAGGCGAGTTTCTGGCCGGTGTAGAGTTCGGGGATCGGCGCGGCGGCGGACAGCAGGAGTTTCACGTTGCGGTCGTAGAACTCGTCCACCAGGGTGATGAAGCGGCGCGCCGCGTTGGCGTCTTCCTCGTTCAGGACCGGCATGTTGCTGATGACCACGGTGTTGAAGGCGCGCGCGATCTCGATGTAGTCGATGGCGCCGCGCGGCTGCTCGCAGAGTTCGTCGAATTCGAACCAGATCACGCCGTCGCCGCGGCGGCGGGCGTGGAACATGCGGCCGTTGATTTCGAGGTCGTGGTTCAGTTCGCACTCGGCGGCCATGCGCTCGAAAGCGCGCGTCATCACGCGGTCGGCATCGTCGTCGAGCGGGTGGTGGAAAATTTCGGACTGCTCGAGGATACGCAGCCGGAAGTCGGTGCTGCCCGCCAGGTGCAGCACCCGGGTGTGGCGGCGCAGGAGGTCGATCGCGGGCAGGAACTTGGCCCGTTGCAGCCCGTCGCGGTACAACTCGCCGGGCTCGACGTTCGAGGTGGTCACCAGGGTCACGCCGTTGCGGAACAGCGCCTCGAGCAGGCCGCCCAGCAGCATCGCGTCGGCGATGTCGGATACGAAGAACTCGTCGAGGCACAGGATGCGCCCGTCGCGCGTCCATTCGTCCGCGATACGCGGCAGCGGGTCGCGCCGGTGGCCCAGGCGCGCCAGGTACCAATGCACGCGCTGCATGAAGCGGTGGAAATGGATGCGGGTTTTGCCCTGTTCGGGCAGCGAATCGAAGAACAGGTCCATCAGCCAGGTTTTGCCGCGTCCGACGCTGCCCCAGACGTACAGGCCCGGAACCGGTTCCGGCGGCCGCCGCCTCAACCGTTGCTTGAGCCCCTTGTTGTTCGAAGTCTGCAGCTGCTCCCACAGGGCGTCGAAGGCGAGCACGGCCTCGAGCTGGGCGGCATCCTCGGTGACGCTGCCCGCATCGACCAGTTCCCGGTAACGGCTCAGGGGAGAGTGGGGCACGGAACGGAGAGCGGCCCGCGCGTCAGGCGGTTTCTTGTTCCGGCAGGTGTTCGCGTACGCCGTTCTTCAGCAGCCCGCGCAGGTCCATGATGCGCCGGTGGAAGAAATGGTCTGCGTCTTCCATGATCATCAGCTGCGGCGGCGGCTTCAGCTTGCCGGCCCAGTTGCTGACGATATCGACATTGACGACTTCGTCTTCGTCCCCCTGGACCACCAGCCAGGGGCACTCCGGGTGGTGCAGCGAATCGAAGGGGTAGCGATCCACGGGCGGCGCGATCGAGATCAGGTAACCGGTGTCGAGGTTCAGCGCCGCGCGGGTCGTGATGTAGGAACCGAAGGAGAAGCCGGCCAGCCACAGCGAGTCGTCCGGCCTGGTGCGGCGCACCCATTCCGCCACCGCGAACAGGTCGTCGGTTTCGCCGTAACCGTCGTCATAGGCGCCTTCGCTGTTGCCCACGCCGCGAAAATTGAAACGCACGGTGCGCAGGCCGAGCTCGCGCATCGAGCGCTCGATGATGGTCACCACTTTGTTGTGCATGGTGCCGCCGTGCTCGGGATGCGGGTGACAGATGATGACGGTGCCGCGGCGGGCCTCTTCCACTTCCGGAACGTCCACCGCGCATTCGATCATGCCGGCGGGCCCGCGCAGCAGGAATTCGACGTGCTCGGCTGGAAACTCTCCCGGATTCTGGACGGTGCGTGCTTCGGACATCGACAGGCAAATACGCTGATTGGGAAACACCCATGATAACGCAGCGGCCCGGGCGCGGGCCAGATCAGCGGCCGGCGTCGAACTCGAAGTCCACGATCACCGGGTCGTGATCCGACATGCGCAGCCAGGGCTCGGGTAGCGTCATCCGGGCGGGCCAGTCGGCGTTGATGTGCCAGATTTTCGCGCCGGTGGCGGCTCTGGCCAGCCCGCGTGTCGCAAAGATGTAGTCCAGGGTGCCGGCCTGGCCGAAGAAGCGGTAGCTGTACTGCGGCAGCTCCTCCAGGGTCTCGACGAGTTCGAGGTAGCCCGCATCGCGGAATACCGAAATGGGGTCCTCCCGCCGGTAGGCGTTCATGTCGCCGAACACCAGGATGTTGTCGGTGCCGGCAGCCCGCGCCTTTTCCTCCAGCCACGGCAACAGGGCGTGCACGGCTTCGACGCGCGCCGTGTTCCAGCAGCCCTGCCCGTCGCCCTGGTTGGCGTTGGGTCCCGGCTCGGGGCAGCCGCCCTTGGACTTCAGGTGGTTGGAGGCGGCGAGGAATATCGTGCCGGTGGCCCGGTGGCGGAATACCTGCGCCAGCGGTTGGCGGCTCAGGTCGCGGAACGGCTCCGCCGCCAGCATGGAAGACGGACCCACGGGTTCCAGCGCGGCCTCGCGGTAGAACAGGCCCACGGCGATGGCGTCGCCGCCGACCCGGTTCGCCGAGGGCTCGACAGCCCGGTATGGGCCGCGGCCGCCGGCTTCCAGCAAGCGCAGGAGGTCGGCCGCGGCGCTGTCCGGCCCGAATCCGTCGTTCTCCAGTTCCTGCACCGCCAGCAGGTCAGGACCCATCGCGTCGAGCGCGGCTTGCAGGCGGGCTTTCTGATTTTCGAACTCGTCGCGGGAGCGCGCGCCCCGTTCCGCGGGGAAACCGCCGCCGCGGCCGTCACCGTTGAAAAAATTGAGCAGGTTGGCGTTGACCACGCGCAGCTGTGGTGCCCCCGCTGGCGCGGCGGGGCTGGGCGCGGGCTGGTAATCGGCTTGCTCCAGCCGCAGCAGGGGATCGCGGCCGTCGTGCCCGAACAGGCCGATTACGTTACCGACCTCACTGCCCACCGACAGGGGTGTGCCGGGTGTTCCAGGCAGTTCGACCTCGATTGAGTGGGCCCGGTTTCTGCGGAACCCGGCCGCGGCTGTGGACCCCGGATCCATGTACTCGGTCGGCACCCACAGCGGTTCGCCCGTGCTGAGGGTGAGCATTCCGCGGTGTTGCGAGTAAACGTCGGTAACGAAGAGCTCCGCACCGAACCGGATCCGCATGGATTCCAGCGCCTCGCGCTCGGGGCCTGAAAGCGGTAGCGAAACTTCGGTGGAGGGCAGTGGCAGGCCCTCTTCGCAGACCGCGTGCAAAACCGTATCCGACAGCGTGGTGACGGTATCCCGTTGCTCGCCGCGCTCCACGACCGTGCCTTCCAGAACCCAGAGCTGGCCGGGGCGGGCATTCTCCGAGAGCAGCGGGCTCTCGATGAACAGGCCGCCGGATCGTTGCGGGTTTTCCCTCTGGCCTTGCTCCAGGTAGAAACCGACGTGCTGGTCGACGACCGTGACCACGCCGCCCACGGTCTGGCGCGTGCCTTCCAGCGGCGAGCGCCAGCTGTCGCCCTGGACGGTCTCGATGGGCGTGGTCTCGGCCAGGCACAGCGCGATGTTCTCGGTACTGGGCCCGCTGCGTTCTTCGCAGGCGGAAAGCAGCAGTCCGCACAGCAAAAGGCCCGGCACGATGGCCAGGCCCTTCTTGGTGTATCGCGACATTATTCGCCCGTAAGCCAAAGCAGCCTTGCGTTTACTGCAGCATGTACTCGACGGCGGCCTGGATCTGCTCGTCCGTCAGGGCGGGGTTGCCACCGCGCGCCGGCATGGCGTTCAGGCCGTTGATCGCGTTGCTGACCAGCATTTCCAGGCCTTTCTCGTCGAAGCGGGCGGCCATCTGCTCGGAACCGCGGATCGGCGCACCGGCCGCTCCCGACTCGTGGCAAGCCGCGCACAGACCGTTGTAAACACCCGGGCCGTCGATGACGACTTCTTCCGCGGCGAGCCCGGTGTCGATCGCAGACTGCGCCTCGGCCAGCGCCTCGGCGCCCGCTTCCCCGGCCCGCACGGCGCCCACCGGCGCGATGCGCTGTTCGACCCGCGCGTCGAGCATTGATTCATCTCCCTCGGTTTCGGGCTGCATGGCACGGGCCACGAAAATGAGCACGATGGTCAACACGACGAAGGCGGCAATCACGCCGCTGAACTGGCGCACGAAAGTGCGATCTTCTTTGTGGTTCATGGAAACCCCTGAACGTCTGAAATCCGGATTGGCAAGCCTAGGATTATAGCCTCAGCGGCCGCCCCTCGGAAAGCCGTGCCGCGTTTACGAAACGCCTCAAACCCGCTAAACTACGCGCCCCGGAACGATCAAAGCGCCCGTAGCTCAGCTGGATAGAGTACTGCCCTCCGAAGGCAGGGGTCGCAGGTTCAAATCCTGCCGGGCGCGCCAGAAACGACAAAGCCACCCTCGCGGTGGCTTTGTCGTTTCTGGCGGGTCTGGTTTCGGGTTTGGGTCCTCAGCCGTCTGGCGAAAGCCAGCGGCGAGGTTCAACAAATTTGTCGGGAACAGATTTGAACGCGCGAGCAAAGCGAGTGAGGCCCCGCAGGGGCGCAGGGCAGGATGCCCGGAGTAATCCTGCCGGGCGCGCCAGCATAAGCTCTCGTAATCATCAAGTTATGCGGGCTTTTCTTT
>Ga0180435_10003441_pt1 | contig 15835 bp, 14 predicted proteins | sample SS_ome_3_FD_132467 | JGI IMG/M metagenome (GOLD analysis project Ga0180435, IMG submission 132467) | Hypersaline lake sediment archaeal communities from the Salton Sea, California, USA - SS_3_S_1 metaG | ecosystem: Environmental > Aquatic > Non-marine Saline and Alkaline > Hypersaline >... | reverse complement strand
CTTACACTTCGATCGAAACGAATCTCCAGGAACTCGGGAATGGTCGTGATGCCACTCTTGAGGTACCTCGGAAGAAACAACAATGCCATCGCAATGATCGACAGCGACGACCAGACTTCCCACGTCATCAGCAGCATCCCGTGCCGATACCCGCCTCCGTTGATTCCCACGAGCTGCTCGGTGGACAGGTTTGTCAGCAGCAAAGATCCGCCAATCACAGGCCAGGCCAGGCTGCGTCCGGCGAGGAAGTACCCGTCGGCAGTGTCCTGACGATCGTCGTGAGTTTTCCACCACGCGACGACGGCAACCAGGGCTGTGAATCCAATAAAGGAAAGTATGGTGAGCATGAGAATCGGCAGTGTGAGTTGAAATATGCGAAGGGCTCATTCTTGCGGGATTCCAGGTTCCATGCTACTGACCCGATGTGTTAGCCATTATCTTTGGGGATCGATAACGTTCCGTTGGAAACCAGAAGAGATCCGGCAATAGGATCAGTTTGAGATCGACTGTTCACCGATGAGCGAAACGAAGTTGGGTAGTACATCTGAAAGCGGGAAAGTGTTTCTTGTTGGCGCCGGGCCAGGGGACCCCGGTCTGATTACCATGCGCGGAGCTGAATTACTGGCTCAGGCAGATGTCGTGTTGTACGACGGACTCGTTAATCCTCAGTTACTGACTCACATGACAGGTCGACTGGTACGAACGGCTCGTACTCGCTCCACGGGCCACCCCACGGTGCCTCAGCAGTCAATCAACGAACAGCTCATTGCGGAAGCTCAGGCTGGTCACTGCGTGGTGAGACTAAAAGGCGGTGACCCATACATCTTTGGCAGAGGAAGTGAAGAAGCTCGCGCGCTGGCTGAAGCCGGCATTCCATTTGAAGTGGTGCCAGGCATCACAGCGGCGACTGCTGCCGGAGTGTACGCAGGATTTTCCTACACACATCGCGAACACTCGTCCGCTGTCGCATTCGTCACGGGACACGAAACACCCCAACGACAGACGAGTCACCTCGACTACAACTCACTCGCTCATTTTCCCGGGACGCTCGTCTTCTATATGGGGCTTGCTCGAATCCGAACTATCTGTCAGCAGTTGATGGATCATGGGAAACCACGCTCTACGCCAGCGGCTGTCGTCTCACATGCGTCACTGCCCAGTCAACAGGTTGTCCGGGCGACGTTGTTCGATCTTCCGGAACAGGTGGAAGCAAACGCACTTCACGCACCGTCGCTGATCGTCATTGGCGAATGCGTGAATCAGCGCGATGCTGCTTCGTGGTTTGAAACACTGCCGTTGTTTGGCCTGCGAATTGGCATCACGCGTCCCGAGCATCAGGCCGAAGCCGTAGCGGAGTCGGTCACCCGTCTGGGCGGACAACCCATTGTGCTGCCGCTGATTGAGATTCTTCCACTGGATGATTCACAAACCGAATCACTCCGGCAAGCCATCCGCAATCTCGATCAATATGACTGGCTGCTGTTCACGAGTTCCAACGCCGTCGAGGCATTCATGGAACAGCTTTGGGAGTCCGGGGGAGATGCAAGAAATCTCTGCAGCATACGCATTGCTGCGACCGGCACGTCAACGGCGGAAAAACTCCAGCAATGGATGCTGCGTCCCGATGTCGTTTCGGATGGTTCACCATCCGAAGTCTTTGCAAAGTTGCTCGCGCCCAAAGTGGCCGGAACCCGCTGTCTTTGGCCGTCTGCCGATCGGGCGCGGCCCGTGCTAAAGCAACACCTCGCGCAGTCGGGTGCTCAGATCGACCAGGTCGTTGTGTATCGCCATCGCGATGCGGAACCATCCGATGATCTGTTATCACGTTTTCATTCTCCATCGCTCGACTGGCTCGGACTCAGCAGCCCGGCGATTGCGGCTCAGGCTGCAAGGCTTTTTCCCGAACTTCGATCGTCAGACAACAGTACACGTGTGGTGACGATAAGCCGTCTGACGACACAGGCGGCTGAAGAAGCGGGACTGACTGTCGCCGCAGAATCGGAATCATCTGGATGGCAGGGGATGCTGGATGCAATTGCCTCCGCAGAGCAGCAGATTGCGGCGCGAGAGCCTCGTGCAACTCAACATGACGATTGACTGATGCAATGCCCCATCGTCAGCATTACCCTGAATCGCCCAACATCCAATCACTTCGCCGACGCACTTCTGGAGCCCCCATGATCCGCATCCATCATCGTATTCGATTGTCACCATTGCTGCTGGTGCTGCTCTCGGCGAGCGTCTCGGCGCAGACACTGTCGCTGTCGCCGGTGGTCCCGGAATCGGTCGGGCTCTCGTCAGAACGCCTCACCCGCATCGATGAATTGGTGCAGGGATACGTCGACCGCAAGGAAGCTGCCGGAGCTGTTGCGTTGATTGCTCGACGAGGGAAGGTCGCCTATGTGAAGTCGTGGGGAGATCAGGATCGCGAAGCCGGGACCGCGATGAAAGACGACACCATCTTTCGCATCTACTCGATGTCCAAGCCAATCACGTCTGTTGCCGTAATGATGCTGCACGAAGAAGGCCATTTCTTCCTGGATGATCCCGTTGCGAAGTTCCTGCCGGAATTCGCAAAGATGCAGGTGCAGACCGAGTCTGTTGATTCAGAGACCGGCGAAGTCACCATCGAGAACGCTCCAGCGGAACGACCGATGACAATCCGCGATCTCCTGCGTCACACGGCAGGACTGAGCTACGGGGTTTTCGGCAACACACAGGTAGATCAACAATACCGAAAATTGGGGATCCTGACGGATGATAAGGACCTCGCTGATATGGTCAGCAAACTTGGAAAGATCCCTTTGAGGTTTCAACCTGGCACACAATGGCATTACAGCGTTTCAGTGGACGTCGCTGGCCGACTGGTTGAAGTCGTTTCCGAGATGTCGTTCGATCAGTTCCTTAAAGAACGAATCTTCAATCCGCTTGGGATGTACGACACCAGCTTTAAAGTTCCGAGTACCAAAGCCAGTCGCTTTGCAGTTCTCTACACACCAAAGGGACAACCGACCGGGCGTGAAGCATTTCTTAAACAGGGGCCTCCGACGAAACTGATTGAACCTCTGGTGAGTGAGGACCTCGGAGACTTTGGCGAAGACACCACATTCTTCTCCGGTGGAGGCGGTCTGGTTTCGACAGCCCACGACTACCTGCAGTTCTGCCAGATGATGCTCAACGGCGGCAAACTTAACGGCCACCGGATTATTTCGCGTAAATCTGTCGAGTTGATGACGGCAGATCACCTGCATGGCATCAAAGGTTTTGGAGGCAGTGAAACCTTTGGCCTCGGATTCGCCATTCTTGATGACCTTGGACGAGGCGGAAAACTTGGATCCGAAGGAACATTCGACTGGGGCGGCGCCGCGGGCACGAAGTTCTGGATTGATCCCGAAGAAGATCTGATCGGTATCTTCATGGTCCAGATCCTGCCACATCGAACTCGGATGGGCGAAGAGTTTCGTCTACTGACTTATCAGGCGATCGATGACTGAACACCTGATACACAGGCAGGAACGATGAAGCGAGCTCATTCAACCATGTGGGCGAGTCTGGTCTTGTTCGCGTTCATATCGTTGCACTTCAGTAGACACCCTTCGGACCATGCGTAGAATGTCCCGACGGACGAAAGCAAAGGGCTTTGAGTAATCTGCAGAGACTGGTACCTGACGGAGTGAACATGCGACTCACTTTATTGTTCGCAGCAATATCAGCAGCAACCCTGAGTGGTGCGGTCGCTGACGACAAAACACTTATCTACCCTGAGACCAGCGTGGTTTCTCAGGTAGACGATTTCCACGGAACACGTGTTGCCGATCCATACCGCTGGCTGGAACAGGATGTTCGAGAGAACTCCGACGTGGCTGAGTGGGTGGAAGCACAGAATCGTGTTACGTTTGGGTACCTCAAGCAGATTCCGCAACGTGGTGCCATAGAAAATCGGATCACAAAGCTGTGGAACTTCGAACGGTTCTCTGCCCCAACACGTGCAGGCGGACGCTACTACTACTTCCGAAATGACGGTCTGCAGAATCAATCGGTTCTTTACATGCAGACATCGCTTGATGCGGATCCGGTCGTGCTGATAGACCCAAACACCTGGTCGGACGATGGAACGGTTGCCCTGGCAGACGTGGAGTTCAGCAACGACGGACGCTATGCCGCGTACGGAATTCAGGATGGCGGTTCCGACTGGCGCACGTGGAAAGTCATGGACATTAAGACCCGACGGCTCATGCCGGACGAACTCAAGTGGGTCAAGTTCAGTGACGTTGTCTGGACACCGGACAGCAAGGGGTTCTTCTATGCCCGCTATGACGAACCCAAAGAAGGAGCGGAGTTCCAGTCACTGAACATGAACCAGAAGGTTTATTACCACGAGGTCGGTACAACACAGGATCAGGACCGACTGGTTCACGCACAACCGGATCACCCGGACTGGGGATTCGGAATCAGTGTCTCAGATGATGGCACGTATCTTGTCCTGACCGTCTGGAAGGGAACCGACGATCGCTATCGAGTCATCGTGTTTGACCTGTCCCGTCCCGATGATCCTCCCATCGAACTGATAAACAACTTTGATTATGAATACACATTCATCGGCAACGACGACACGGTGCTGTATTTCCAGACAAACCGCGATGCCCCCCGTCGTCGCGTTACCGGCATCGATCTGCAGAATCCCAAAGTCGACGCATGGAAAGAAGTGATCGCTCAGACGGAAAATACACTTACCGGTGTCGACATCGTCGGAGAGAACTTCCTGGCGACGTACCTTCAGGATGCAAAGACACTCGTACGACAGTACCGACTGGACGGAACATACGTCCGTGATGTGGCTCTGCCGGGGATTGGATCGGCCTCCGGATTCGGCGGGAAGCGATCTGACAACGAAACGTTCTATTCGTTCAGTAGTTTTGCGACACCGCCGAGTACCTATCGGTACGACGTTGCCAGTGGCGAAAGTCAGTTGCTGCGTCGCGCGGAAGTCGACTTCAATCCTGACGACTATGTAACGGACCAGGTGTTCTATGAAAGCAAAGACGGAACACGAGTTCCGATGTTCATCACACATCGAAAAGGGCTGAAGAAGGAAGGGAAGAACCAGGTCCTCCTTTACGGTTACGGCGGCTTCAACATTTCGCTGACTCCGCGTTTCAGCGTGAGCCGACTGGCGTGGATGGAAATGGGAGGCGTGTTCGCCATGCCTAACCTGCGCGGAGGCGGTGAGTACGGCGAGCCCTGGCATAAAGCGGGCACGAAGCTGCAGAAGCAGAATGTCTTTGATGATTTCATCGCGGCAGCTGAATGGCTCATCGATCACAAATACACAACGTCGTCCCGCCTGGCGATTCAGGGCGGCAGCAATGGGGGCCTGCTGGTCGGAGCTTGTATGACTCAGCGACCGGATCTCTTCGGAGCCTGCCTGCCTGCAGTGGGCGTGATGGACATGCTGCGGTTTCATCAGTTCACAGCAGGACGCTTCTGGGTCGACGACTATGGGAGCGCAGAGAATCCCGAAGAATTCCAAGCGTTGCTTGCCTATTCACCGTTACAGAATCTGAAGCCCGGAACCAGCTATCCGGCCACACTGGTGACGACTGCTGATACCGACGACCGAGTTGTCCCGGGGCATAGTTTCAAGTTTGCCGCTATGCTGCAGAAATGCCATGTCGGCAGCAATCCCGTGCTGATCCGGATTGAAACACGGGCCGGTCACGGTGCCGGCAAGCCGACCGCGAAGATCATCGAAGAGGTCGCCGACCAATGGGCATTCCTGATGCAGAATCTGCAATCCACTGACTGAGCTCGGCGGGCGGGTTGTTGGCTCCCGACGAATAGCCAGTCGTTGATGCGTTGATCGCCGCTTGCTCAGAATTGACCGGCCTGAAATCGGTAGAACTCATGCAGTCTGTCACTCCACGGCAATACACGCCGATTCAAACACGCCTGTTTCAGTGGCCTAACAGAATCTCAGGTTAGTCGTCCTTGAAAGTCGGTTCTCGCGAGGTGAGAAGCTGCTGCGTGCGATGGCGCCCGCGCCGATTTTTTTTGCTGCTGAGATGGCTCGCACCAAACCACTTACCATCACCGCCGCCTGACCCACACCACAATCACACCCAAAGCAACAAATCTAACCGTCAACGCATCGGCCGTTTTTTTCAGGAACGACGACATTGCCATCATCACCGACGACAAGCCCGTCAATCAGTTTCGACCATCTGTCGACATTCTGTTCCGTTCCTGTGCCCAATCCGTCGGCAGTAATGCGGTGGATGTCATCCTGACCGGTAAAGGGAGTGACGGCGCGGAAGGCATGCTGGCAATGCAGGAAGCAGGAGCCAGTACGATCGCACAGAACAAAGAGTCGTGCGTGGTTTTCGGTATGCCGAAACAGGCAATTCAGCTGGGTGGTGTTGAGACCGTGCTCCACCTCGAGAAGATTCCCGGCGGTATTCTTTCACAAACCGCGCAGGTGGCTGCCGGGATCCTGTAAGCGTGAAGTCTCGACCGGCAATTGAGATTCGTCTTAAACAAACACGAAATTGCATGCCACCCGGCAATGAATCCGATCTAGAATCGTACACTGAAATTGCGGTTAGTTGCACTAATCTGCCTCCTCAACCGATGCGAATGATCAGACTGTGTCTACCCCTTTCCATGATTGCAGCAATACCCCGAACGCTCCAGTGCCCCAGTCGGTGGACCAGCGTTTGTGCCGCGCCGAAGAAGTACCTGCCCGTTCCACTCAATTGGAGCTTCACAGGGAACTTGTCCGAGCTCCGAAATCCGGGGTGTTGCGTTTTGCCGCCTTCTTCGCCGGTCTTGTCTTCGTTGCGCTGGGCGCGATCGGTGCCGTTGTGCCCGGTCTGCCGACGACTCCTTTTGTACTTCTCGCGTGTTGGTGTTTCAGCCGTTCGTCGAAACGACTGGAATTGGCCCTGCTGCGTTCTCGGCTGTTCGGCCCACTGATCGCGGACTGGCGTCAGCACCGCGCCATTCGACGCGAGGTTCGTAGCATGGCCATTGGAATGGTGGTTGCAATGACGATCGCCACATGCTTCTTCTCGAGCCTCAGCTATAGCGCACGATCAATCATCGCGGCATTCGCCTGCATCGGACTTCTGGTCGTGCTTCGTCTGCCGATTCTGTCCGCAGCACGGTCTGGACCGCAAGGTGCGGTCCGTAGCGGCAAGGACGAAATCGACAGATCGACGCCGGAATGCCCGCATAGATGCTGCCAAAATCATGTATTGCACGACGACTCCCGAATTTACGGCAGGGCGATGCCGCATGAATCGGAAGTCTGAACCACGCAAAACATATGCAAAGGCCATTCGGTATCCTTCCCCAGACAAATCGAATGCATGTGCTATCATGCTCGGTTCGGGCGCAGCAAAAAACGGCAGAGGCTCATGCAGTTGAAAGCAGCACCATGCGACCGTCGTCAGTCGAATGCTGTACGCCACTGTAAGTGCGTCCGACGGTGCCACCGCTCGTCGCGTCAGTCATATCAACGCTGCCGTTTCTGTTTCACCTTTCGATTCCTGCCCATGACATTGAGTGGCAACGTGATCCCAGTTCAACACCTGATTCGAATTCGAGTCTCCGGAAGCGACCGCGCGAGTTTTCTGCACATCTTCTGTACGAACGACATCAATGCGCTTGACCATCACCGTTTGTGCGAGGCCTTCTTCGTGAACGTCAAGGCCCGGGTGTTGGCTCACGGCTACATCCTCGCCGGGAGCAACTTCCACGAGATCTGGATGCTGCCCGGTAACGAATCACAACTGCTGAATCACTTGACACGATACGTCATCACGGAAGACGTCGAGTTCGAGACACTGACAGAATCCAGCTCTGCCGTTGCGATGCTGGGGACGGCCGAGACGTCAGACACCACTTTTCCATCTGTCTCTGAGGGCTGTTGGCAGACGTTGTTCAATCATGCCGATGGTCTGATCGGCATGGCTGTTAAGTGGAACGGCACACTTCTGCGGCTGATCAGTGGCCCGGCCAGCGAGATCGAAATATTTCAACAGCAGCCATCGAGTGAGTCGCACTCAACAGGAATCGCCGATTTTGAACGTCTGAGAATTCAGGAACGATTTCCGCGGATTGGTTCCGATCTGGCAGAAGATAATCTTGCTCCCGAAGCTTTGCGTAACAGTGTCGCTATCTGCTACACCAAGGGCTGCTATCTGGGTCAGGAACCAATCGCGCGACTGGATGCCATGGGCCAGGTGAATCGATGCCTTGTGGCTGTGGAAGTTCACGGTGGAGTTTCAGTTGAAGCCGACGCGTATGACTTGACATCTTTCGACGACTCAATGAAACCACCCATCGGACTGGCAGTCGTCCGAGCAAAGGACCTGACGCAGGAATCTATCGTTGTTCGTACTCCAGCCGGAACTCTTTGTTCTGCCACTATCACCAAGCCAGCGTCTCTGGACGAAAACTGAACCAGACCATGCCTGAATACACGACCATTATCGGACTTGAGGTCCACGTGCAGCTCCGGACTCAGTCCAAGCTGTTTTGCGGATGCTCAACGGAATTCAATCCGGACGAACCTAACACTCAAACGTGTCCGGTATGCCTGGGCCTTCCCGGCGCGCTGCCGGTGATGAATCGTGAGGCATTTGATCTGTCAGTGAAGACAGCCCTGGCGTTGAACTGCAGCATTGCGGAATTCACCAAGTGGGATCGCAAACAGTACTACTATCCGGACCTTCCAAAGGCTTATCAGATCAGCCAGTTTGACCTGCCATTCAGTTCCGCCGGCTGGCTTGATATCGCCGCTGACGAAGAAGGCGAGGAACCTCGTCGGATTCGCATTACTCGGGCTCATCTGGAAGAAGACGCCGGCAAGAATATCCACGACGAATCCGGACGAGGTGGTGACAGCCGAGTCGACCTGAACCGTACCGGCACGCCATTGCTGGAAATCGTGAGTGAACCGGATCTGCGGAGTTCGTCGGAATCCCGGCGATACCTTGAACAACTTCGCACTCTGCTCCGATTCATTGACGTGTCCGACTGCAACATGCAGGAAGGGAGTTTGCGTTGCGATGCGAATGTGAATCTTCATGTGAACAATGGCGACAGTAAGAAAATTGCCACACCCATTGTTGAACTCAAGAATATGAACAGCTTTCGCAATGTGGAAATGGCGGTCGAGTACGAAATCAAACGTCAGAAAGCACAGTGGGAGAAGACGCACCAAACGATTGACGATGCTCCCAAATCGACACGCGGCTGGGATGCCGAGCGAGGAGTCACATTTGGCCAGCGGGAAAAGGAAGACTCATCCGACTACCGCTACTTTCCCGACCCGGACCTGATTCCAGTGACTGTGTCTTCAGAAGAAATCGAACAGATCAAAGCGACGCTGCCGGAAACTCCGGTCGCTCGACGAGAACGTTTCCAGACATCGTTGGGACTGTCCGAGTACGACGCGAACGTGATCATTGATCAGGGCCCACAGTTTGCCGCGTGGTTCGAAGAAGTCGTTGATGCCTGCGGGGATGCGAAGACGGCTGCCAACTGGGCGACTCAGGATATTCTGCGAGACCTCAAAGCCGCTGACACGGAACTGGAAGACTTCCCAATCACCAGTCAGATCCTGGGAGGCCTTTTGAAATGGGTGACCGACGACAGGCTGACGACAAAGAGCGCTCGTGAAATCTATTCCATCCTGAAAGACACCGCCAAAAACGGCGATGAACTCTCGCTCGGACTGGTGGAATCCCTGGCTGCAGAACGCGAAACGGTGAACGATACGGGAGCCCTGACCGCAGCAATTGAAGCCGCCATTCAGGCTCAGCCAAAGGCAGCAGAAGATGTTCGTTCCGGCAAACAGGCAGCTGTGGGACCGATGATGGGCATGGTGATGAAACAGGTGTCCGGCGCCGACCCAAAGGTTGTGCGAGCAATGTTGCTGGAGGCCCTGACGCCGGAATCGTAGAGTGTTCAGGACGAGACTGGGGAATTACGAGGCAACATTCGCCTCGCATCTGTCGCATGGTTTCGAATTGACCGGCCCTACCAGTGGCACACTTCTAAAACCGGTGCTGCCCAGCTGAAACGGAAGGGATCATGACATCAGAGAACAACTGGTTCGACGGCTCACACATCCAGACGATCGATCAGATTCGCGACGGCTGGTCACAGGCAGTCCAGGAAACCACGGACCTGTTCCGTTCGTTCTCCGAAGCGGAATTCTCTGCAGATCGCGATGGAAGGTGGACCATCGCCAAGAACCTGGATCACCTGACGCGAGCAGCTCGCCCCGTCGCCAAAGGTCTGGGGCTTCCCAAATTCCTGGTTCGTTGGAAGATGGGACGCGGTCCCGGTTCGTCACGTTCCTTATCGGAAGTCCAGAAGATCTACAAAGACATTCTGACTGAAGGTGCTCAGGTGCGAGGCCGATTTGTTCCGCAGGGAAAGACATCTCAGCAAAAGGCACTCGCGCAGTGGGATGCCTGTGGTCAACAGCTGCTGAAGAATCTCGGACGCTGGTCAGACGCCGAACTGGATCAGTATCAGGTACCGCATCCTCTGATTGGAGTGCTGACAATTCGTGAAATCCTGTTCTTCACCATCTTTCACACGCACCACCATGTGCACAACGTGAAAGCATCGTGAATAGATTCGCCGTTTCGGTTCCGCTCGCAGTTCACCGGTACTCTTCTTCTTCAGATCCCAACCGATGCCCGCCGTTTACATCCACAAACACACCGTTGTTTCGACCGAAATCGACTGGCAGCGACACGCCAACAATGTGTTCTACCTGCACTGGCTGCTGGATGCAGCGATTCAGCATTCCGACGCGCAGGGCTGGAATCAGCAACGCTACCTGGATCTCGGAATGGCATGGGTGGCCAGGTCTCATCAGATTGAATACCAGTCGCCGGCGTTTGAAGGAGACGCCCTGCAGATCCGTACCTGGATTTCTGAGTTTCGTCGCGCGACATCGCAACGACGCTACGAAATCAGGCGCGCAGCCGATGAGGTCCTCGTCGCAAAAGCAGAATCGAAATGGGCGTTCGTCGACGTGGGGTCCGGCTCACCACGTCGTATCCCGGACGAAGTTCGGCAGGCGTTTGAAGTCGTTCATGACTGATCTGCGACAGGCCAGCGTTGTATTGGCCGAGGACTTCACAAGGAGACTTCTGCTTCAGTGGCCCCTTGTGTCAGGCAGTTTTCGCCGGTTGGCATTTGAACCAGGTATTTCCTGCCATCCAACCGCTGGGAAAACGGCTGTTGCAGTCCGAAACTGCCCGAGCTGAACGTGTCCGGTGGCGACTCGTCTTACACGATCCTCCACCTCAACATAGATTGCGTGGTTCTCAAATTCGAACCTGCAGGAATCCGCCTTCACGGATGAATCTATGCGTACGATTGCAATTATGAATCAAAAAGGTGGTGTTGGTAAAACGACCACCAGTGTTAATCTTGCCGCTGCACTGGCTCGTGCCGGTCAGCGCGTCTGCGTTCTGGATCTTGATCCTCAGGGACACGCTTCCTTTCATCTGGGAATCGAAGCCGGTCCGGAAACGGCCACGCTCTACGATGTATTTTCGGATGAAGCCACCATCGACGACGTCCGGCAACTCGTCGCGGAGAATCTGTCCGTGGTTCCATCGAACATTGATCTGGCCGCCGTCGAAGTAGAACTGGCAGGCGTGCAGCAGCGTGAGTTTCTGCTGAGGAATGCTCTGCAGCCGTGGAAGGAGCAACACCGGTTCGACTACATCCTGATGGATTGCCCTCCGTCGCTTGGCATCCTGACGATCAATGCGCTCTCTGCCGTTGCTGAAGTCATGATTCCTCTGCAGCCTCACTTTTTTGCCCTGCAGGGCCTGTCGAAACTTTTTGAAACAACCGCTCTGGTGAACCGACGTCTGAACCGGGAACTCAGGGTGAGTGGTGTGGCACTGTGCCTGTACGAGTCCGGAACACGCCTGGCCGCTGACGTCACCGAAGACCTCAAGTACTTCCTCTCGGAAAGTGACGGAGACACGCCGTGGGCGGATGCTCAGATCTTCCGCACAAAGATTCGTCGAAACATCAAACTGGCTGAATCTCCCAGCTTCGGCCAAAGCATCTTCGACTACGCTCCCAAATGTCCTGGTGCTCAGGACTACAGTGGTCTGGCTGATGAGGTCCTGGCAATGAATCAGACAGCGAAACAATCTGACGATGACATCCCAATGGCGGCGTAGGGCATCCTGTCGCATTTTGGCTTGGACAATCACACACCAAACGAAAGCCAACACGTACCAAATGCACCAACCAGGATTACAGTCCACGCAATAATCCGGGGAGGCCAACGCAGACTATAGAGTCCGGCAATCAGTGCCACGGGGGCCAGCACGGACAGAATGTCGGCTATCGCAAGCATGGAAACGAATTCCGGATCTATCCGCAGGTCCGCGACTGTTCGATCAGACGTCATTGCCGCCAGCCGGAACAGCCACCCAAATGTGCTTAGATACGCCATCACCATGGCGCCCGCAAGCACTACCTGCTTCGTGGAACAGTGGATCAGCTTCACCATCGACCTCTCTTTGTGAAGTGAGTGGCTAAAACTGGCAACGATCTGCGTTCAGTCGTTTGAAGCCAGGTTGTTTACCCGGTCGTCCAGCAGTTCGCTCCACAGATCAGGATCATCCATGTTGAACCCGGTGATCGTATACGAGTAGACCGACTTACCTTTGCGCGCCACAAGTACATGCCCAACGATTGCACCATCGTATGTGATGTTTGCGAATCGGGATTGATCGCCAACCGAATAGAACGAATCGGGTTCCACCAGGTCCAGATCGGAATCGGCGATATTCAGACCCATTTGCTGGCCGGACCATTCGGCAGTGAATGTCATCATGGCATCGCTGATGCTGCGTTCGTGTGAAACCGTCACGAGAATGTACGGATCTTCGTCACTCGGAGAATCGTATTCATAGCTCACTTCAAGCGATTCATCGATGTACCGCACCTTCTCAAACTTCTCATACTCCTCCTTCGGTTCAAAGTCGTCGAACCAGGGAGCCAACTCGTTTGCTCTCGCTACCACTTGCCGGTCAGCATCAGTCAGCGGAACGTCATTGGCCGTCATCACGAACAGAAAACCCAACCCGACAATTCCCGCTACAGACGCAAGCAGGACGATCGCACCAATCCCAAGAACCTTAAGCAGCTTCTTCATAAAGCAGAACCCTTTTGGTGTGGTCGCGCCAGTCCTGGTGACAAATGGCCACCAGGATTATCACAACAGTACCACTTAAGAAATCGGGCTGCCAGCAGGCACTGCTATCCAGTGCCGAGCCCTCGGTCGAGTGCGTCCAGTTCGCGCTGGTAGGCATCCAGCGTGGAGTTCAGTGTCTCGGCACTGATCTTCCATTCCGGGCTGTCTTCTGTAAATCGGTTGCAGTGATCCGTCAGCAATCGAAACAGAAAACGGAACAGGTGGCGGGGAACTCTTAGCCGACCAAATTTTTCGATCAGATCAGCCTCGCTGACAGTCGAATCGAACAGCGTTCGGATGGAGATACTCTTGTCCGCTGTGTCGTGCAGGCAGGCTCGAAGCCGGTTGGTCGCCATGTCATAAAGGGATTCACCCGTCCATTCGAGACTGTTGATCAGATTCTGTTTGTCCAGGCGTGAACGTTCGTAGAACTCGCGTTTTTCGCGGTTGAGGTAATACACAACATCGCGCGGCAACAACATCTTGAAGCCGATGCCTGGATGCTTCAGGAATTTGTTGTCAAACATCGACCACAGAAAGTCCCTCATCCGTTCCGGAGCACCGTTGATCAGATGAGGTTCATCCACACGATCCACAATCACCACGATACTGGTGAACCCGAGTGGTTTGAGAATCCGCTGTAGCTTGGACATCAACTCGTAGCGGTCATCGCTGCGATCGCGAGACGGCATGGGCTGGCCGTCGATTTCTCGAGCGTAGAACGATGCCAGAATTCGGCGCAGCGTCCCGGTTCCGTGTTCCAGAATTCGCACCTGAGACGCAATCTGTCGAGCCTTCCACCACAAACTGATTCGGCGTTTGGCCCATGGAAGCCATCCGGCCGCCACGATCACCCAGATCCACCATGCTTTGAGCACTCCCAGACCGGCAAGGCCTTCTTCCGGAAGGTTTCGCAGCGCAATTGCCAGAGTTGCCACACCCACGGCAACTCCCATCCAGATTCTCCACGCGGTCCCCGGCGTCAGAAACCCGAGCCGCCATTTAATCTGCTTCCATCGACGTAGATGAGACTGATCCGAAGACTGATCGTAGAACGCTGCCAGCATCAGCAGGTCTCGTTTTCGCAAACGTGGCAGTTCCTTGAGCTGCCTGAGTTGGAGATCCTGGTCATCGTGGTGGTCATCCGCAGCGACGTTGCACAGCCGGCGAGTTGACAGTGTCAGGAGCGCGTCCATGTGGTCCCACAGTCGCCATTCCTGAAGACACTGTCCCCGCTGACGTTTCCGCCCCCGCAAACGATCGCGGAACGTGTCGAGAAACGGATTGAGATCGTCATAACTAATCACAAATGCTCGCTCATTGGGATGCTGCTGATTCCATTCGCGCAGTGCGTTGATGAGCTGGATTCTCAGAGCGGTCTTGCCAGCTCCCTTTTCACCGAAGACAACTGCTGTGCCGGGGTTGCCGCAATCGCCCAGAATCTTGTCCCACGCGGGGTGATAAATCGATTCCGCACAGTGTTGCTGGAAGATGTGGTCTGCCTGAGCATCTTCCTGACTGAAAGGATTGATGATGACGCCGTAGTGATCGAGAAACTGACTTGTCTTCATGAGTCAGCCTTTTGACTTGCTTAGGAATTGAATTCATTACCCGAAGGTCTGCTTGGAGCAGGAATATAACAACTGCGGAATCGGCGCAGAGAGTTAACTTTAGGTGTTTTGCGCAGACAGTCCCGGCGATGAGCACTGCCAGGCAGCGAAGACCGGCGTTTGGAATACTCCGGATCATCGCTACATCCGCAAAAATCCGTATGTCGATTGCGGTTGCACCTTTTGCAAAGACGATAAATCGCCAGGAGCAGGTGCGGATGACCGTACCGGGCGACACATGCTAACTGCTGTTCACACAGCAATTTAGCAGGTGTTCTCACCAAATTTGCTCATATTGACAGTTTTTTAGCATTGCCGTAATCTCGAGCCTGCTGCCGGTCATGGCAGTTTCACAGCGAATGGAGTCGCTCAATGCCCGCCCAGGATAAAACTGCAGCCGCGAAGACGGCTGCGCCAGTCCCATTCATTGATCTGGTGGCTCAGTACCAGACCATCCGTGACGACGTTCGATCGGCTGTCGATCAGACGTTTGAAAAGCAGGCCTTCGTTCTGGGTGACGAAGTCTCGAACCTCGAAGCTGAGATCGCTGAATACTGCGATGCGAGTCATGCTATCGGCTGTGCATCGGGCACAGACGCGTTGATTCTTTCCCTGCTGGCAGTCGGAGTGGAACCAGGTGATGAAGTCATCACCAGTCCATTTACGTTCTTTGCCACAGCAGGTGCGATTCACCGGATTGGCGCTCGGCCGGTCTTTGTGGACATCGAACCGAACAGTTTCAACCTCTGCCCGGATCTCGTTGAGAAGGCGGTTACGAACAAGACCAAAGCGATCATGCCGGTCCATATCTTTGGACAGTGCGCAGAAATGGAACCTCTCTGGCGTATCTCCGCTCGTCATAAGATTCCAATCATTGAAGACGCCTGTCAGGCAATCGGCGCGGAATATCGAGGACGTCGAGCCGGCGTGCTGGGCACGGTCGGCTGCTTCAGGTCCTTCCCCACCAAGAATCTGG
>Ga0180435_10003438_pt1 | contig 15839 bp, 15 predicted proteins | sample SS_ome_3_FD_132467 | JGI IMG/M metagenome (GOLD analysis project Ga0180435, IMG submission 132467) | Hypersaline lake sediment archaeal communities from the Salton Sea, California, USA - SS_3_S_1 metaG | ecosystem: Environmental > Aquatic > Non-marine Saline and Alkaline > Hypersaline >... | reverse complement strand
TGGGGATTGGGCCCTGCGTGTTATCCCGTGGCGCCAGGCGTATTGGATGTCCTGCCGGACGCGGGGCGTTACGCTGTGCTGCTGGGTAATAATATCGGCCGCTTTCTGTCTTGGTCTGAGATGTTGAGGGGGTTACGTTATCCTCCGAATCCTTCTTATTGGGAGTATAACGCTATACGGATTGTGCGGCTTTCTCCCTCTGGGGATATGGAGCCTGTGGGGTGTTTTGCTACTGGGAGGCTGTGACCTTGGGGCTATGCCTGTCCCCTTGTTCTGGTTCCTTTGGACCCGGGGTTGTGGGGATTGAGTGGTGTGTAGGCCTATGGGGATCTGGGTACTTATCCCCCTCTACGGTTGTATCAGTCTACTGGGACTTACCTGACTTATCGTCTATAGGTGTCTCCCTCTGGGGGTGGGCTTTCTCTATACGGTGTTCTTAGTCTCCCTCTGTCTGTAGGGATCTTTCTTATGGGTTTGGCGAAAGGGTGTCCGGGGTGGATAGTTACTATACGCGCATGGGTAGTCGAGGTTTTGTATGCTTGACGAGGTTCGGTGACTCACTTTTGGCGAGCTTTTGCGGAGATTAGGGTGTCGATTGTCCGCAGAATGTGCGGAGATTATTTTTGAGTTTGATGTATATCATTGTCACTAAAGAGGCTTTAAATGGCTAGGTTGTGGAATTATGTTTTTGTAAAAGTACATACATGGAGTCCTTTTTTCTTTGCAACAGGCTTAATTGTGTGGGCGCTGCTCTGTTTTACCGTGCTGGTTTTCTTTATACAATTTTTTGGATTTACATTTGGAAAGTTTAGCTTCCCTATTTATGTTAATTACCTTTCACCTGCTGTCTTATTTGCGGCCACCTCTTTAGCAATCGCAACTTTCATCGACAACCGAAACAAGACGGCTTCTGAGAAACAGGAAGGTCACGACTTATTGTTCTTGGAAAAATGCCTAAACGAATTTGAGAAAGTTCCTTAGGTCATAGGTTCAATACGCTCTCTTCAAAACAAGCATGAGAGTATTAGGTACTATGAGGTTATACAGGAATTAGAGCGTCTCTGGGAAGTCCTAGGGTATGCAGAAAAGTTGGCAGAGCCCATCAAAGTTGATCGCTATCTGGATTTAATAGAAATTAAGCGGAATCAATTAAAAACTATCCTAATAGAAATACTAACCAAGAATTTCGGGTTGGTTGGTATTAAAAGCGGAACAACCAACCAAAAAGAATGGGGATACTCAGCAGAGTCAAAAGCGTACTTGCGAGTTATTTTTTACATTTTTAATTTAAATTTTAAGGCGGATGCTAACCAAGAAACAATGCTCGAGCAGTTGATATCAATAAAAAACAAAGATAAGAATTTGGCAGAATTCATCGACAGTATAGAGGTGTCCAGGAAAAATAAATATGAGAACGAGCTTTTCATGGATGAACTTGAAAGACAGCAAGCTAATTAGCGGCTGAATTTTCTACAAATATCACCTAGGCTTATTGGCTAACCGGTGTCAATCGAGAGGATAGGTTGTATGGATTTCGAGTTTGAAAGCCCCTGGCCACGTGCTGAAGAACCAGGTCGTGCGCAGCACCTTTTCGTTAACCTGTCAAAACACCTGTTCTGCAAAAAAGACGGCACCCTGGGTTATCAGAAAACGCCGTTGGATCCGCGTATCAGTAAAAAATGCATCATCCGCCGCTGCGTTTTGTTTGATCCGGAGTCGGGTTTGCTTTACGGAGAAATCGACTTGGGTTGTCGGGAGTTTGACCTGGTAGGGTTCTTATCGCGGGCCTGGGCGGAAAAGCCAGGGCACCTGATGCGAGGGTTTCCAATCGTATTGCGCGTTAGCCAGTCGGCTCAAAAAGAGGATTGGTTTGCCGAGGGTGCACGGTTTCTGTGGCAAAACACGGATATCCTTATCGATGAGCTGCCCCGCGGGTTTGCTGCCGGCGTACACGCCGTTCGTCAATTCGACTCGAGTCTGGATTATCTCATGGCTATGATGGGCAAGAATGGTGGTTTTGATATTGTGCTGTCAGGCTGTGCCGCGATCTCCATGCACGCCTCTGCGGCAACGCGCCTGCTGTGGGAAACTAAATGGAAGCAGATTGAACCGCCAGGCGAGGCGTATTTCGAAAAAGTCGACAGCCGCTACGAACCGTTCGGTGCCTGGCGCCAGGGTCCGTATGCACATATTTTGAATGACGACTGGGAAAATGACCCGCAATTGCATGACTGACGATGTCGGAGGCGTAAGGGTGTGGTTTGGTCGCTACACTTCGGGCTATTTAATGCTTTAGAGACACGGTAACGGATGAAAAATCAATCAAAAAAGAAAGAGGAAATGGTAGAAAAAACGCTCACGGCGCTCGAGCAGCTGCGCGCTTTTCTCGCCAGCGAAGCTCTACAAGATCGCGACGTACGCCGGACGGTGTTCAGTTACCTGGCTAAATCCATCACGCAAACCTGTCTTCGTGACACCACCCTGGAAGACATGCACGCCGGTACCTACGTGGAGATTCCTGATGAGGTTTCCCGGATTTCCAACGAAGAGATGAAGCTTCTGATGAGAGAGTTTGTGACCAACGTTGGGTTCTATCTCGAGGTACTGGCCACCAAGCCAGCGCTATTTGACAGGGTTATCGCTATCGGGGTGCCGACACGCTGGAACAATCCTGACTGGGAGCTGGTTGATCAGGAAATCAAGGAACTGGAAGATATCCTGGCTGGAAAAGTGAAGCGCTAGTCGTAGAGCTCTTCGAGCGCGTCGAGAAAACTTTTCGTATCCTCGAACCACTGCTGTCCTGGTTGATGGTTCAAAACGGCGTGCTTGAAGTTCATCAAGACACGGTAACGCAACTTCGCTTGTTCGCGCCACTGTCTAAGCGCGTCGATCGTCGAGGCTTCTTCGACGCCGTGTCGGATAATCGATTCGCGTAACGCCTCTGGCATCTCCGCGCCGACAGCCATGATCAAACATCCCAGTGCCTGGAGACCGTCTGGGTTATCCGCGCCGGCGACCTTAACCAGCTTGTCCAGGTGTTCATTAATGAGGTCGCGCACGCCATGAATAACAACGCTGGGCGCCTCTTTGAGCTCTTCGAGACCGAAAAAAAGTAAATCCAAATGTTCATCGTAAAAGTAGCGATTTATAAACTCTGGTGATAGACGCTGTAATTCATCGCCGATAAATCCAATGCAATCGAGCGTTTCGTCATTGGACATAATATCAACACCCCAGGCCCCCATGGTGACTCCTTATTGGTTGGCTAGTTGAAGAGCCACTATAAACCAACGCTTTCTGGATGAATAGTGACCTAATGAGATAGGCACAGGGCCTTAAGGCTACTGGGCTTTTCGCCTGCCCCGGGGCAAGCCGCGTGACGTATCCGTGCCGCAGTAAGCAATAACCGTCATAACGGTGACACCGGCTTTTTCAGCAATCTCTGCATTGCGCTTGCCCTGCTTGGCTAATCTTTTCATCTTGGCAATCGTCGCGTCCGGGAGAATTGAGCGGCCCTCACGTTTAATACCGCGAGCACGGTCCGTACCGACACACCGAACGACAGTTGTGGTGCTAAGGCCAAGTTGTTCAACTATCTGGCGATTCGACAGGCCCTGCTCAGCCAAGGGCTGGATTTGAGCCGAATGTTCTTGAAAGGAGTCCTGCTTGGCAGTGGATAGGCCGCGAGAGGCGTTGGTGCCGCAGTATTTGGTGATCGTATTGATGGTCAGACCTGTTTTTGCGGCAATTTCGGCATTGCGTGCACCCTTTTCTGCGAGTTTTAGCATTTTAGCCCGGGTTTTTGCGGGCATGCCGCTTTTTCGCGGTAGATTGCGCGAAGACTGGCTTCCGCAATGCCGATATACCCAGGAGCTGGCGTGGCCTGTTTTCTCGGCGATCTCTTCGTTGCTGGCACCGGCTCGAGCCAGTTTCCTGGCCAGGGCGATCTTTTCGGTATCAGTGGTTGGGCCGCGAGTTCCCAAAAGTCCCCGTGACGCATTGGTGCCAACATACTTAAGAATGGTCATGAGACTCAAATCAAGATGATCGGCGATTTCACGGTTGCAATGTCCTTCGTCGGCGAGTCGGTAGATCAGCGTTAACTGGTCTTTAGGTATCTGGTTTATTTCAGAAGACAAAACACGTCCACGGGGACGACGCTTCCAGTTTGAACCCAGTTGATCGCGCACCAACGCCACGCTAAACCCCGTTAGCCTAGAGATCTCCAGGCAGGTCAGACGGTGGTCTGCGGCTTCGAGCCGTTCCCTCGTTTTGGTACTGACACGCCGGCGTTTTTCCCCGGTTCCGTCAGAAAGCTGCTGACTTCTCCAGCTTGCCAGGTCATCCTCAAGCTCGTCTTCTGAGGGATACCCGAGCGCCGCGGCGCTATCGGCCAAACTGTTACCCTCGTCGAGCAGCAGGGAAGCCTTTTTCAGCAGGGCTGTCTGTTCGCGAAGTCTTCTTTTCTTGGTGGCCGCCTCGGTCTTTTCTAATTTTTCCAGGTAAGCGGCGTGACGTTTAGCACGAGCAGGATCCGGTTTAACCGGGGTTCGCCTGGGTGCGGCCGTGGTCAGCGGTGCATAGTTTTGTTCGGACGGTGACTTTTCGAAAAGCTTGAGGACCTGGGCCATCGGTATCCCCAGGCTGTCAGCGATCTCGTCGTGGCGGGCGCCGGCTTCGTAAGCGGCTTTGGCGTCCTCGCAAAGCGGCCTGGGCGGAAACAAGCCCTGCGGAAATTGCTGTGCCTTACGCTCGGCACTGCGCAACACGCTTGAAGAGGCATCGAGCTGCTTGAGTATCTGAGCAGGGTCATGGCCTGTTTCGCGCAAGCGCAGATACTGGTTAAACAGGGTGTCGGTTAGCTTGTGGTGCATGAGCTAAGTATACCAGCGTCCCGCGCTGAGTTCAGCAGGACAGACGAGACGCGCCGGATGGGCAGTCAATAGACGCGCCGAGGTTTTGGGGAGATTAGGGTGTCGATTGTCCGCAGGATATGCGGGGGTAATCCGGTGGTACAAGCTATCGGTTATTTGCATAGAAGAGCTATGCATTATCGATTAGATGCAAACTTCAGTACGACTGTACTAGCGTCGACTATAGATCCTCCCATAAAGCAGGCCGCATCTTGGGCAGGGATGACTGTTTTCGTTTTCTTCCAGATTAAAGAATTCACCACATGTGCATCGTTTAAATCGATTGACTGTTGGGTTATTTTCGATCCAGGTTTTCACATCAGGCAAGGCCAGGGTACAGTTCTGGACAGGGGCTTCTCGATCAGCATAAATCATCAGCTCAAGGTAAGGAGCTGGCGCAACTTCAGGGTCATCCTTTTCGAAGACCCGGGGCTTATTGTGGCTCTTATCGACGGACAGCTTTAGTTGGTTGAGTCTTGCTGCGTTTACTTTATAGGCTGGGAAATAACCATCAAGCTTTTCAATAACCAGGATCTCTTTTTCGGCCAGCTGTCTCAGGTAGCGTTCAATTAGGTACCAGGTACCTGAAATCGCCTCGGCTCTATCACTAAGGCTAAGCTTTAATTTTCGAGCTCTTATAAAGGCGTAAACGTAGTCAGCCTGCCTGAGGTTGTACGTGTCCTCGAGCCATTTGGCCAGGTAAGGCGCATTGAACGTCATGTGCTGGCGGCGACTGTCTTTTAGTACTTTCTTTACGAAGACTTCAAGGATCACGCCCTGCCAGACACGCCTGTCGACGGCAAAAGAAAGTTCGCCAGGTAACGGAATGTTGATGGTCCCGGGCAAATCTGCAAGGCGATCAGCCTGGTTCCACTTCAAGACATCTCCATAGGCTTTTGTTTGTTTGGAGTTAGACAGTAGGTAAGTTTCTTGCTCAAGAGGATCTGAAGGTATGGCGGCAAGTTTCGCTTCAGCAGTGCGGATCTTGTGTTCAAGTTCCCGTTTTTCCTGCGTGAGTTTCTCTTGCTCACGTCGTCTTTGCTCTTCCCAGTGAGCCTTTTCCTGGTCCCGTAGAGCTTGGATTTCAGCGTTTCGTTTGGCAATAGAGCGGTCAATTTTTTCCTGTAACCTGGCCGTCGTCTCGTCATAACCCGGGTAATAAACCCATTTAAAATTATCCAGACACTGGAGATGATCCTCGATCACGTCAAAGTCCAGCTCACGCGGCAAAGCCTGGCAGTTCAATTCAAGGGTCGGCAGGTTATGCTGTTTGAGTTTTTCCTTTTTCTCATCGTCGACGGCGTGGGTGACAAAAACTTCCAGCGCTAAAGGACCTTTGCTGGTCTGCGCGTACACGTCCGGACGGATGTCACCCAGGTACTTTTCGGTTTCAGAAGCGTGGATACGCCATTGCGTGTCGTCGACCTCAAGCAGTGTCTCAAGCTCGTAATAAGGCTTACCCTCTAGATCAGAACCTCTGGCTTCGCACTTGACAGGCGGCACGGCAAGTACCTTTTTCTTGTTTAATATCACTGTCACAGCCTCATGCAGCGCGGTCATGTAAGCGCCTGTACAGTCTGAATCTGCCCGGTGCTTGAAGTGATGAGCGATCTTTTTACCTTTAAAAGCCGTCAGCGGCTCTTTGCACTTTGGACAATAGCAGTTGCAGTTTTTCCCGCTAACCACCCGAGGGTCCCGGGCAGAAACAAGCTCGCCGTTAAACAGCGCGAAGGGAATTTGAAGGTTGGTGTTGGGCGCTTTTTTGGTCATCTGGGACTCTCGGTGCAATAAACGATGGCCTGGGATCGGCGGTAAATTGCATTGGTATAGAGAATGCGGAGACGCCCTTTTAATTATTTTGACGTTTCCTGGAAACGTTTGAATCGCGGCGGTCTTATCAGAAAGGAAATTTAAAAAGAGACCTTATATTACTGTCATGAGAGGCAGACTTGTTGTCCGCGTCGACCACAAAAGGATTATATTACCGATGAAAAAACTCCGTCTCGCCTTTGCGCTTTTTATTTTACTGATGCTGACCTCCGGTTCGGTTAACGCACCCGGTGGTTACGATGCACCGGCTGACACCAGGCGGTGGGTTGCCGACTGAATCAGCGTCTCTCGTTCAAGTGAAGGTGTCTATCAATATGTGTCGTCTTTATGATTTACAGATTTTTTCCTGGGAAAGCTTTTTCGTGGGTCTGTAACTAGCTAATGCGACACGCATCTGCGCGAGGCAATAAGTTTTGAGCGTTTAAGATATGTCGTGACCTTTTTAAGTAACGCATTGCTCCGGTTCGGCGAGGTATTAACCAACAAAACAATAAGTTATCTAGAAATAGTTTCGTTTTTGCAACTTTAATTTATTGATTTTATTAGATATTTTATTTTATTTCTTGTCATATTTATCACTATACGACCAAGAAGGTAGACGGGTTGTCGTCTATCAATTTTTAAAGGAGTTTAACTTTTATGATAAAAGCTGCATTTAGTTACTTGTTCGGCCTGGGCAAATCAAATCGCTCACTAGGGTTGTTATTGGGATTTGGTTTTTCAGTGGTGATGGGTTGGCTTATGATATTCGGAGCAGATTGGGTAAGAGGTTTAGAGGGCGAAATTAGAAACAAGGTTGATGTCGAAAAACTCATAGAGATAAAGGAAATCGGTTACAAAGTTAGCGCCGAGAGATCGGCTGGGAATGAAGAAGGGCTTAACTACCAGCTTGGTTTGCTTGAAGCGAAATTAAAATCACCTCACGATATTCCATTGATGGTGCGTCTTGAGTTAATGAAAGAGATGTCTACTTTCGAGAGGACGATACACATAGCTATGAAGAAGGGAGTCTACCCCTGGGCTATATGGTTTTGGGGTATTGTTGCTTGTTATTTTTCGGTCGCGCTCATACATGAGCAAATCATGCGATTCGGAACTCTCTCGCTGTCGGGTAAGTGATCGACTTACGAGACAGAGTTCATAAATCGACTATCGTGCCTGCGAGCCTGTTTTAGAAGTTCACTCGGCTCCCTGATCTTTCTTGTGGTCAGGGTGCTTACGATACAGGTAATCAAAGATCTTCGCCACGTTTTCCCGGACGTAACGGATTTCGTCCTGGGTCAGGTGTAAACCCCAATACACCACCCACGTGTCGATATTCTCCAGGGCATCCTCTAAGTACACGTACCCCAGGTTCGTCACGGCGACGTTGTGTGTATCGCCATCAATGAACCGGATGAACCTCTCCTGGCGTAGCCACTTGCCCACGATCTTGGAAATTTTTTCGTCATCTTTTGTCATCTTAGTGCCCCTGTCTTTACTTGGTTAACCTCAGTTTAAGACCGCCACGCAAAGCAGTGCAAATTAAACCCCATGGTGGGGAGTATTACATATAGTGTTTCCCGGGAAGATGTTTTGTTACAGGGAGATGCTCAAGCGCGGCTTACCACCCTGCTCGCTATACGGGCTTTATCAGCTATTCAGGTAAAGCTCTCCATGGAACACAAATCAATCACATTAGACGAAGCGATCGAACAATATAAAGCGGATCTCAATCAGAGTAGTGAGGGGAGCAAGTGCCCCTGCTGTGGGCGCATGGGCAAAATCTACAAACGCAAGCTCAACACCGGTATGTCACGAATCCTAATTGAGCTGGTCAAGCGTCAGCGCGGCGATGAGTTTGTCGACATCCGTACGCTCAGGTCTTTTGTACCTGGCTCTGGTGATTATTCCTATCTTCGGTTCTGGGGCTTGATCGAGCAAGCACCGAACAATCTCATCTCGAAACGCTCTTCCGGTCTCTGGCGGGCAACCGAAAAAGGCATCGCCTTTGCCCGCGGGCAGATCCAGGTACCTTCTCATATTTTTGTTTTCGATAATCAGCCCGAGGGATTCAGTGACACGCTGACGGATATCCAAACGGCACTGGGAGAGCGCTTTGATTACAGGGAATTGATGTCGGCTTAAGTGGATTTGATAAAAAGAAAGGATGATATCTTACTATTGCTATAGTATAATAGTTTTGGCTAGTTTGCTTGAAACCAACTAGGAGAGTAAAGTGGAGCCAGTATCACAAGATGAAATTTCGGAAGAGCAACGGGACCCTGAGTACCGAAACAATCCCATTAACATCGATTGGTTGCTAAAACACAATCTTAATGATCCGCAAAATATACCGCATAGCGAGCTGGTAGGTGTGGAAATCAATCATCTAGCGCTTTTTGAGTACGCTTTTGCGTGGCAGAAAAACACGGTAACGCGTTGGCTACCTTGGGTCCCGGCGAGGATCTTGAGGCCACGATGCTCGAGTATGTCCGTCAGCCTCGCGAGCTCGGCATTGATGGCGTGCAAGAGGTCTATCAAAACGGCAATATAAAGTACAAAACCGGCATGCCCGTAAGGTTCTGCGAACATCGATTCTGGTACAAGTGCCTGCGTGATGAATTAGTCAGGCTCAGAGAGTATGTCTACCTGGCGCAGGGGCTTATAGGCGGTGGACCTGGACAAACGCCGTACGCTAGTAAGCTCGCAAGACAAGAACACCGACTTTATAAGCAGGGGAAAATCAATTTCGGCGCAATGATGAAGGTATTCATGCGTCAAAGAGGTGTGCAGCCGGATTCATCAGGAGACACCTTGTGTTTGTGTGAAAGTTTTCGTATGGGTGAAACATGATTTTAAGCGACAGTCCGATAAAAAAAGGTTCTGAAGATATTTATGGAAGAAATTCGTTTGCTAAGTTACTGGCTAACGCTTTTCTTAAAATAAACTCTCCAGTTGGAACGGTAATAAGTCTCAACGGTGTTTGGGGTTCGGGAAAAAGCAGTGTCGTAAACCTGGTTGTAAATGCGCTAACGGCTTCTGATGATGAGATTGTTGTTACTAGATTCGACGGATGGTCTTATCAAGATGAGAGGGAGCAGGCTTTGGTATTTTTACAGCAGCTCGGAAAATCTGTGGAAAAAGGAGGTTTGGGAGCTGAAGCTAAAGATGCTTTGGGTAAAGTGATCAAGGGAACGATGGCTGCGTCACCTGACACTATAAAGGCGGTGTTATCGGTAGTGTCTGGCGATATAGGTGGAGCGGCAGGCAATGCTATGTCTGTGCTGGAGAACTTTGCTAAAGGCTTTTTAGATGGCGGTACTCTGGAAGAGGCATTTGATCAACTTTACAAAAAATTAGAATCTAGTAACGGTAAACGTATTTTAATCGTTATCGACGACATTGACAGGCTCAGCCCTAGCGAAACGATTGCAATATTTAGGTTAATAAAGACACTTGGCAGACTGCCTAACGTCATGTATTTGCTGGCGTATGACCGTAATTTGGTCGAAAAAGTGGTAGAAGAAAAGTATCTATCTGGAGAATCGCACTATTTGGATAAAATTATTCAGGCTTCTTTCGATGTTCCGAGCCCTCAGCAACCAGACCTCGATAGAGCGATGTTCGACATGATTAATCAGTTGGGCGCAGATATTTCAGATGATGAAGAGCAAAACTTCATGATTAGTTATTCTGAAACGATTGCTAGGTATGTAAAAACGCCACGTGACGTTATTAGGCTTGGGAACGCAATAAGAGTTACCTGGTCAGCTATAAAGGATCAGATATCGCTAAGTGATTTCGTTGTATTGGAAACGCTTCGCTTAAACGAACACAAGCTATTTAAGGCTATCGCCCTCTCAAGGTCAGGGCTCTGCGGAATAAGGTCTTTTCCCTCGAACAGTGAAAAAGACGAGCAGACTTTAGAAGAGTTATTAGAGCGAGTCGGACCGGATAGCAGGATTGAGCTCAAAAAAACTATCACGAGATTGTTTCCTAGGTTGCATAATTCGTTTTATGGTACTGACTGGCTACCTCTTTGGGATCTTAACAAGCGCGTTTGCATTGAAAGACACTTTGATACGTATTTTCAATTTTCATTAAGTGAGGAGTGCTTGTCAGCTTCATTGATCAAGAGACTGGTATCCGAAGCTGGGGACTCTGAATTTATTGAAGCTGAGTTGAAAAAAGCAGCCAAAGTGGTTCGTAAAAATGGCTTGTCTTTGGTGCCGGTTTATCTAATGGAGTTGAAGGTTAATGCAAAAAACATAGAGGATAGCCATATTATTCCCCTGGTAAGGGTTCTGTTCAGTATTTTCGATGAATTGAATCTTGATAGGGACCAAGGTGCTTATGGAATCGGAATCGGTGGTACGTCTGTCGGTTACCATCATTTGTTGCGAGCTTTGGTTGAAGGCAGGCACTCGCTTGATGAGCGTACAGAACTATACCGAGAGGTCTTGCCTGGCGCTGCGTTTACCTGGTTATTGGATTTCGTTAGCTTAGCTTGGAGTCGGCACAACAGGGATGACGGGCCTTTGGAAGAGGCTAGGCAGTTAGTAAGAAAAGACGCGTTACCGGAATTTACGGAGATGGTTGTCGATAAAGTACAGGAGATGATCGGTGATGGCGCGTTAATCAAAAGGCTGGATCTCATGAACATACTTTACAGATGGCGCGACTTTACAGAGGGGAACGAAGATGTGGTGAATTGGACAAACGGCATCTTGAATAATAAAGAAGATACTCTTGCTTTGGTTTCAAGGCTTTTCGGAGAAATAACCACCACTAGACAGGGTCGGCGCACAGAAAAACATAAAGTTGTTCGACTTAAGGCTGATAACGGGATTGTCGATACGGAAAAACTAAGAAAAAAGCTTGAAGCCATTCGCGATGATGGTAATTCAAACAAAGATGAAGTGTCTTTAGTGACTGAGTTTCTAGATATTTGGGATAATACCGAGAGTCAGGATTTGTAGCTATACAGGTTTTTCAGGAAGAAAAATCGGATAGTGATATGCTTTGGTACGTAGCATCTTTTTTCTCATTTGCAGTTGGGGTACATTTGTTCGCCTCGAGCCGGCACGGCGCGGGCTGGGTGCGCGAAAAGCTGATAGCCTACCACTTGAAACGGAAGCTAACGGGCGATAGTTACACAATACTTAACGACGTCACGCTGGATCTCGGCGACGATACGACGCAAATCGACCATCTTGTGCTTTCCACGTTTGGTATCTTCGTCATCGAGACAAAGAATATCGGTGGTTGGGTGTTCGGCAGCGAGCGTGCCAAGGTTTGGACGCAGGTCTACTACCGGATGAAGCGGAGGTTTCAAAACCCGCTACGTCAAAACTACAAACATAAAAAGGCTGTACTAACAGTCACTAGTTTGCCTGAAGAAAAGATCCTGGACCTGGTAAGTTTCCCGAAAAGCACAGAATTTAAAGCGGATGTGCCGGCTAAAGTAATTCTCGGCGCTGGCGAATTGGCCGAAAAGCTCAGTCAAATCAAGAAAAAGGTCCTTGCAGAAGACCAGGTACGTAAGGCGGTCCAAGCTATCGAGCAGTCCAGATTAAAACCGGGTTTCGCCACCGACTTTAAGCATCTTTCAAATCTTTCGCGACGCCACGAAGTGTCCTGGTTGGAGTTCGGGAAGTACACAGTATCCCGAGGTCTGATGCTGGTTGTTGCGCCGTTGCTATTAATCGCAGCGCTGCTATTTTCTGGTGCCGATACTGTCAGTCAAAGTTCTGACGAGACGCGTGGTCAGGTTGCGGCATCGGTGGCAACAGTTAAAGAGCTTGATTCCCCAAGCCTGAAAGTTGCGCCGATAAAGAGTGGTAATTCACTTCATCAGAAGTACTGGGAAGCGCATTACCAGAAGGTTATCGATGAGCTCGAGTCTGGCGATCCTGTGGAATTGCGTGAAGGAATCGCAAGTAGCATGAAGCTTACGGGGCATTGCATGACCTACAGCAGGCAGGCTCTGAAGATCACGCAGATGGATATCGCTCCGGCGGAGCAAACCAAGCAGCTGCACGCGTTGATCGGAAATATTACATACGATGATTGCATAAGAGCCAACAGTCGACTGGATCACTGGAGAAAGGCTTACGAGGCGAAGTAAATTGAAGTCATTAATACACAGACTAATATTTTAGGAACTTAGTTCTCAGATTAAAAGAGAGTAAAAAACTATTTCGTCGGCATTCGCTATTAAAAACTTTAAGGATTACAAATAGAAAGCAAAAATATGTCGCGAATTTGCAACTATTTTTTTATTTTTCAATAACTTACATTGTTAAAATCTCACTACCATGATTGCTATACGGTTCATGGATATAAAATTTCAAATCTTTATTCTGTTTTTACTTGTAGCTATTTTGAATCAGCTTGGGATTCATTCTGTCGCTGATGCGATCGATAAATTCATGTGGGTTGTAGCTATCATGTATTCGCTTGAAAACTCTGGAAAGTCTCTACCAGGGCGCGGCTCTGTTGGTGAAAAAGACCAAGGTGATTCTTGTGGGCGGCCACCTAGTCGAGGGTAGCTCACCTCTATTGTGATAGTAATTCTCTATACATAGCAATCCCTGCGCTTATTCGTTGGGAGAGGATATTATTCATAAATTGAGGAAATAAATATGTTTAGAGAGATCGCAGAGCGCAAAAGCGTTCCGAGATTGCTAATTTACACTGGGCTTGCCATGTGTCTGGCGCTAACTGTCACTTTTGTAATATTTACTGAGGTTTGGAGCTGGAGTACCGAGGAGAAAAGTAAGCTGGAGCTTGCTGTTAAAAGGCTTGACTCTGAAATACGGGGTTACGAAAAAGCTATTTACCTCGGAAAGTACCCTCATGAGTTCGGTGCTGACGAAAAAGAGATAAGTTTTAAACTGAAGTATGCCTTAAGTTTTAAAGAGGAAGCTGAAAAAGAGCTGGATTGGTTTAAAGGGTCATCCTTGAACGTTGATAATCATTGGTTCAGTCTTTATTTTGAAACTTTTGTTGTTGGCGAAAGCAAATGGTTCTTTTACTCAGTTGTAGCTTTTGTCTTTGTATTTTTCTCGTTATTAGCTATTTACGTCAGAACTGTGTATTTAAAAGCTTATAGAGAACAGCAGTCCGAGATTGATAAAGCTAATACTTTAGATAGAGTAGAGGCAGGCTTAAGAATTAAGAAGCTTAAACTCGAGGTTAGCAAGTTACAGAAAGATTAAGTTTTTGATTAACCACCCCGTCTTGTGCGGGGTTTTTTTCTCGTGCAACCCTTGCTGCGGAGCTTAGCTTATCTTTTGTCCGCATCTCCTGCGGAGAATAGAAAACGTACTCACCCTCGTCGTCGCGTTAGGAGTATTCAACTGGGTCCTTCTGTCGCTATACATCTCCATGTACCTGCCGCACCCACGAATTCGGTTCAACCCACGACCTTTTCTGGTCTTTCTGGAATATTACGCTCCAGAGCCGCGCGCCATCGGCGATCCTGTCGATACGCCTGAGGGTTTAGGAGTAGTTGCTCACTGCGTCGGTATTGATGGGTTTGCGCAGCCTACTCAGACATATTTCCCCGTGGGGGACTGCCTCAATACTTACCGAATTTCGTTAAGAAAGCCCACCTGGGCAGAGCATTGCGCCTACGAACAGAAGGATGGCAAATGCCTGTGGAGCAGTAAAACCCGAGCACGCATGCAGCGGCGAGACTTTGGTTTAAGGGATTACAGCGCGCGCCCGCAGGGAGGTGAACTGCACGAGCAGCTGATCCGTAAGACCGATGAGCTGTTAGTCGCTAACGGCTTTTCGACCAAGCAAGAAGCCCACCTGGGACTACCCAACGGCCGCGAGTGTTTTGCTGATGTCCTGGCTAAAAAAGGATCACGACAAGTGGCTGTTGAGATCCAAACCACTGAAAGAACACACTACTCACAACAGCAGAGAATCGATCGCTACTATGTCCTGGGGCTGAACTCTCTATGGTTGTTCGCGGGCAGTGGTACTCCTGGGTCAGGCACGGAACACGTCAGCGCGCGAATCGTCAACCCAGAAGCTGGGCCCCGGGAGTTGCTGGTAGAAGACTTGGCCAACGGCAAAACCGTTTCACTCGAGCGTTACCTTAAGAAAAAGATCAAGCAGTTTAGCGCGCCGCCGCCTATCGACTATTACATCTCGCCTTCAGTAATCACACGGATCCGTGCGGGACTGCGACAACTCACCGATCTTCGTGACTTTAAGCGAAAAATCAAACAAGCACGTAAGCGGCGCAGGCAGAAAAAGGAATTTGGTGAAGGCATCGATAGTGCGATCCTTCAGTTGGCCGTCGGCGGCACAGGTAACCGTCGCGTAAAGGCAGAAGCGTGGTACCAGGATGGCTTGCTGTATGTTATAGAGCTGTCGCTACGTCACCGGGTTAATGACCTGTGCGATATCAGCGAGACGAGACCCTGGGATGTTACTGAAACGCAGATGCTGCTAGCGGAGCTGATTAAGCGTGGCTACCTGGTTGACGGGAACGGCGATCGTATCAACGACCCAGGTAATGCGCTGCGAAGAGTAAAAATCGGGGTCGTAAGTTTTAATGGGATTCTTATTCTGAAACTTCCCGAGGAGCTGCTGGCTGAATTGGATCCATACGAAACGCCGTACGGTGTTACCGAGGTAACGCCAGCATCCCCTCCTCTTGTTAGATCGCAGTAATCGAAGAAAGTATGCAAGACTCGGTATAAGACATCCTGGTCGCTATACGAATGGTATTCATAATCTATACGGAATTATTGAAGAATGGAAACCGCAAACAATCCAGATACGGACAATCGTCCACAACCGCGCAGAAAACCACTGGCCAGCGCTTTTATATTGTACCTTTTCTTGCTCTCGTCTCTACTTTTGTTCGTGTACGACCTAAGTCAGACGGACGGAGGTCTCATCACGGCCGCCTATCAAGGAATGGGTTGGGAGTCTGATTCAGGAGCGTCTGTATTAGGATTTATGCTTCTGTACCTTGTCGCCGGGGTTGTTTTGGGTAAAAAAGCACTTAACCGGCTGATACAATGGCATCATCTGGCCACGCTTACTGACATTGTAAGAGCAAAGCTACATATCATTATATTCTGGGTTGTC
>Ga0180435_10003437_pt1 | contig 15846 bp, 14 predicted proteins | sample SS_ome_3_FD_132467 | JGI IMG/M metagenome (GOLD analysis project Ga0180435, IMG submission 132467) | Hypersaline lake sediment archaeal communities from the Salton Sea, California, USA - SS_3_S_1 metaG | ecosystem: Environmental > Aquatic > Non-marine Saline and Alkaline > Hypersaline >... | reverse complement strand
TTCCTGGAAAACCATGGCAATTTCCCTGCCCCGGATTTTTCGCATGTCAGCATGGGGCCGGCCGATGAGTTCATCACCCTTGAACAGCAAGCTGCCGGTGTTGACCCGGGCCGGCGGGGTGGGGAGGAGCCCCATGATACACATGGAGGTCACGGTCTTGCCGGAACCGGATTCACCCACCAGGGCAAGGATCTCACCCGACGATAGGGTCAGGTCAATGCCTCGCAGGGCATGTGCCGTCCCCCTGACCTGCATGAAACTGATATCCAGGTTTTTGATTTCCAGCAATTTGTTGTTTGTTCGGTTCACTTTTGTTTCGTGTTTTTTGTTTTGTGTTTTGGTGGTCTTGGTTTCGGGTTTCATGCAAAATCAGCTGATGCGAATTTTCGGGTTTAACACGCTATACAGGATGTCCACCGCAAAATTGATAAACGAGAAAACAAAAGCCACAAAAACGACGCCGCCCTGGATAAGGGGAAAATCCCGCTGGTATACGGCAAACAGAAACAACCTTCCCAGACCCGGCAGGGAGAACACCTGCTCGATAATAATAGCCCCTCCAAGCATGTAACCGAGCTGTATGCCGGCGATGGTGATGACCGGCAGCAGCGCATTTTTAAGGGCATGCTTATAATTGACCATCCTTTCGGTAAGTCCTTTGGCCCGGGCCGTGACCACATACTCCTTGCTGAGTTCCTCCACCATGGATGCCCGTGTAAGCCGCAACAGCACGGCAGCCCGGGCAATTCCCAGGGAGATGGCGGGCAGAATGAGATGGTTGATGCTGCCCGAGCCGAAAAGGGGGAAGACCCTGTATTTAATCGACAACAATAAAAGCAGCAGGATGCCCAGCCAGAAACTGGGGATAGCCATGCCGGCCTGTGAGAAAAACATGCCCAGATAATCCCAGAACGACCAGCGCCGGACCGCGGAGATAACGCCTAAAGGGATGGCGATCAAGATCGAGAGGAGAATGCCAAGAACAGCCAGGCTCAGCGTGAGGGGGAAGCGTTCCATGATCAGATCGCTGACCGCCCGTCCCGAGGTCATGGAGGTCCCGAAATCGAATCTGAAGACGTCCCAAATCCATTGCAGATACTGGTTGAGCATGGGCTTGTCTGTGCCCAGTTTGGCGCGTATGGCCGCGATATCGCTTTCGGCGGCATCCACACCCGCAATGGTCAGGGCCGGGTCTCCGGGAATGACCCGGATGACCAGGAAAACGATAGTCGAGATAATCAGGACTGTCAGAATCAGGCGACCGAAACGCCTCAGGGCAAAGAGTAAAATTTTGAAATTCCTTTTATAAATCCCAGCTTTTTCCGGTAGCGGCCAGTTCTACCGGGCCGTTGAAAACCTTGGCCGCCTGAGAAACGAGATCCACATGATTGCCGAAATGGGGCAGATGTGACAGCACCACCCTTTTAGCGTTTGCCTCCCGGGCGATGGTGCCGACTTCCCCGGCCGTTAGATGACCCCCTACTACACCTTTGTATTCATCGTAAAGACTGGATTCGCAAATCAGTAAATCCGCATCCCGGGCTGCTTCCACCAACCCGTCATCCCATTGCGTATCGGATATGTAAGCCAGCACCTTGTTGCCTGACTTAATGCGCATGGAGTAACAGGGATCCGGATGTACATTGGGCCAGAACGTAAACACAGCTTCACCCAATTGAAGTTCTGTTTGGGTGTCGATGGCGCGGCCAATAGTGAATTCGTGGTAGCTTAAATCTGCAAAGTGGTGATCCTCAGCATGACCGTAAATGTCTAGGGGAGTTTCGCGCTTGGCCAGATCCATCAAGATCCGGGCGGCATACTGCAGGCAGCCCAAATCGGCTATATGGTCATGATGATAGTGGGACAGGACAACGGCGTCGATATGTTCCAGGTCCAGATAACATTGCAGTTTCTCCAGCACACCGGACCCGCAGTCAAGCAAAATATTGTCTTTCCCGGTTTGCAGGAGGTATCCCGAAGTGGCTTCCCCAGCTCCCGGATATGCCCCCCACCAACCGATGATGGTAATTTTAATAATATTCTCCTAATTGCCTATCAAATTGATTTGCCGGACACAAATTTTATGGGTTCATACTTGCTTTGGTTGTCATTTATGCTTCGCATGTAATTTGGCCTTGTTCATGGTGCTGATGGCGGCACCATATGCCGTGGCACACCCGCCGTGTTCGGGGAATAAAAATTTTGTCTGATACAGGTCGCCCACCCGGTCGAGGGTATGGCGAACATGTCGGTTGGCGGCCACCTTGCCAACCCCAACAATGCTGTTCCCGCAGCCGGCATGCAGGGCACATAAAGACGCGATAATGCCAATGGTTTCCGCTACCAGAGATAGAATCCCAGCCGCCTTGTCTTCCTGGCTGTCGGATTTGATGCCGGCAAAATTACTCACCGTGGCATCTGCTGAAAGGAAACTGAGATCGGCCAGCCCCAGATCACCGATGGTCATGTTCATACCGGCCGCATTGCCGTTGAGGGCGAGTTCTTCCAGGTGATGGACATCCTCTAGGCCGCAGATGAGTTTGGCCAGGCCTTTGATGGTACCGCCGCCCACGCCGGTTCCGCCCATATGGCTGGCCGTGCCTTTATCCACGTGCACCATGGCGCTGCCCGTTCCCATGCTGACGACCAGGCAGGTCTTACAGCCAGCCAGGGTAGCGCCTCCGCAGCCAATGGATTCTATTTCCGGAACATTGACGACCTGCTCCTTTAAATCTAAAGGCATATCTGCGGAAGCACCGCTGAAGGCAATCCAGCTGGTGGGATATTTCTCCTGGATTTTTTCAAGGGCTGCGTTGATTTCTGGCCAGCCTCGAGCCTCGATGCTCAGGTGATCTACAAGGGATTTATCTTGGACAACAGCTAAGTCAGTGAAGGATGCTCCCCGGTCAATGCCAATGATCAATTCGGACATCAGATCCATCCTTGTACCAGATCGATGATTTGGCCTTACAGGTGATCCTTTATCTGAGCCAGGTTCTGGATGATGGGGGCATCGTCAATCTCTTCCACCCCCAAAGTGCCAAAACGGTTCAAGATCAGGGCCTGCATGCCTACTTCGCGGCTGCCCACAGCATCGTCGTAATAGTTATCGCCTATGTAGATACATTCCCGGGGATCGGCATCGGCCTTTTGCATGGCAAGGTTGAAAATAGCCGGATCGGGCTTGTCGATACCGACTTCCGATGAGATAATGCAGTGGTCGAAATAGCCGATCAGATCGTGACGTTCGAGCAGACCCCGGGCGGATTGATCCCAGTTGGATATGACCCCCATGCGTAAAGCGCTTTCTTTTAACTCCGTGAGCACCTCGTGCACATTGTCAAAGGGGATCCAGTAGTCTTCGGTCGCCAGCTGAATCTTTTCCCAGCGTTTGTCAACTTCGGAAACATCCAGGGCAATGCCCAGACGGTAGTTCAGAACCCCCAGAAACCAGGGCATGTATACCCCTCTGCCCTTTAAAAAGACACCGGGGTACTCCCGCATGAACAGCTTGTCCACCCAATGGAACTCCCTTTCCAGCGTTTCCACGGGTACATTTTCACCAAAGGTTTTCAAGGCTTGGCAATAGGTTATCTCCCGCTTCATGCGCAGCAGGGTATAGCCGATGTCGAACCAGATATATGAGATTTTCATGAAACAATCTCCACATCGATATTTGAATCTGATTTTATAGATAAATACATGAGTAATGACAAGATTAATCTTCTTGCCCCGGGTTCCTTATCCAATAACGTGTTGCCGTCCAAAAACCATTTTGATATACTCAATGCCTATAAAATCAATTTCCTATCTATGATCCAATCAAAAAATTTGTTGGAAGGAGATTGATGCGGCCGATTAAAAAGTTCTTTACAAATTGTATAGGAAATTGATGATGAAATTTGAAGACAAGTTTTCATTGCCACTGGAGTGGATCAGTGACGAAACTAAAAGAATTGTTGAAAGTTGCCGGGAGATTGTAGAAAGGGAAATAATGCCGATTCGGCATGAGCTTGATGAGGATTGGAAAGATCACAAGGTTTACACCAAAATTCTAGAAAAAATCATGTTGGATTTTGGTTTGCAGTGTGCACCATGGCCAAAAAAATATGGTGGTTTGGAATCGGATTTAATTACCGCCTGCCTACTCAATGAAGAGATGAGCCGGGGCGATTCCGGCATATCAACAGCTGCTGGTTGCATCAATTGGACATTTATGCCCATGCTAGCGCCAACTCCGAATCCAGTTCTGATTGAGAAGTTCGCGCCCCTTGCCTGCCAAACGGATAAGCTGTTTGTCGGATGTGCGGCAATCACTGATGCAAGAAGCGGCTCAGATGTTGAAAATATTGATGGAACGCATGGAAAGTATATTGCCACAAGCGCTCAACTAGATGGCGATGAATGGGTCATAAATGGTCATAAGCTATGGCCTACGAATTCCGGTGGCCTCGCTGATATGTTCGCAGTATTTTGTACGACAAATCCCGGCGTGGAAGATGATGAGGCTTTCGCAATCATATATGTGCCGGCCGATACACCGGGTGTTAAACAGGGTGAACCTTACCGGAAGGCGGGTATGTCGGGCGATAAGAACGGTGACATTTGGTTTGACAATGTTCGCGTGCCGAGAGAAAATCGAGCCAACCCAAAACCAGGAGATGATGCCATCGCTGCAAGAATGTTTATGAATGCCGGGAATATTGGTTCCGCGGCACATGCCATCGGCATCATGCGAAATTGCTATGAACTGGTAAAAGCGTGGTGCGATACCCGCGAAGTAGGTGGTAAGCTATTGAAAGAACACAGTATGACAGCATCAACCCTGGCTGATATCGCCATGATGATAGAAGTCAGTCGATCCGATACATATATGAAGGCACGAATGATGACGGCCCCGGATCTCTATGGTATCGACCCAACTGGTGTTGAATTTTTAGCTAAAACCAGAGCGACCAAACTTTTTGTAACGGACCAAATGACAATCCTCATCAATAAAGCAATCGATTTGATGGGTTCACAGGGTTATGTTCGGGAAGGTCATATTGAGAAACACTGGCGGGACAGCAAAATAATTAGCCTTTGGATGGGGGGACGTGGTTTAGCGAAATTGGATATAGCCCGGTGGTTTTATGATTGTAAGTCCTTTTAACGCAACTCCCTTGACACATCAGCGACTACCAGCAGAACAAAACTCCGGTCCCGTCAAGGGTCCATTCCTATACCCCGCAGCGACTCGACTAAGCTCGTAGAAGTCTTGCTGCGGAGAGCTTCATTTTAATGGGTTTTAACGATGATCTCCAATAATATCACGAGATAGTGTATAACCCCTTGCAGCTAACCTATCTTTTTACTTTAAAAATGTTCGCCGATGTTAATACATCGTAAAAATGAAAATGCATTTTTGCAAATAGCGAAATCCAAGATTGAGGGATGCGATGATTTCAAATAAAACTGTAAAACAGGTTCTGAGTGCCGTGGATCATGACGAATTGATTAAACTGGCTGCGGACCTGGTCCGGATCAACTCGGTATGGGATCCGGATGCCGGAACCAGTGAGCAACAAACCGCCGAACATGTGGCTGGCTGGGCTCAAAAGAAAGGATTCGCGGTGCAGGTGGATCAGGTGACACCGCAGCGTCCCAATGTAATTGTTGACTGGAACGGCCACGATGGTAATCGAAAACTAATGTTTGAAGGTCATACCGATGTGGTCACGCCGGGTGATGTCAAAGCCTGGCAGTACGATCCATTTGGAGCCGAAATTGTTGCCGGGCGCATGTATGGCCGCGGTACCAATGACACCAAGGGCAATCTGGCCGCCATGTTGATTGCCATGGACGCGATCAGAAAATCAGGTGTAAATTTGTCTGGCAGCATCGTCGGCGGGGTGCTTTGTGATGAAGAAGACCAGATGCTGGGTGTACAGGATTTTATCAAGCGCGGCCGTGCCGACGATGTCACCGGTGCCATAATTTGCGAGCCCCAGGACGGGATGATTTGTACATCCCAAAAAGGTGCTATTCGGGCTTCATATAGCCTGTGCGGTCGTATGAGCCACGGTGCTATGCCGTTGGCCGGGCTTAATACAGCTCCTGCTATGGCCGAGTTGATCAACGGCCTGCATCGTCTTGAATACGAGGTTGTCCAAAAATTAGGTCAGGATAAGTATTTAGGGTGGCCGAGCTTTACCCCCACTGTCATGCAGGCACCGTCAGCGGGGGCGGCGCAGTTGAATGTCATGCCGGGTGATGCCAAACTGCTGGTGGATGTTCGCACGATCACCGGGCAATCTCACGATGATATAAAGCAGGATTTAGAAGCACTGGCGCAAAATGTAATCCAGCGCGTCAAAGATCACTATGATAACTACGACAAGAAACTGAACCTGAACAGAAATCGGGATTTGGGGATCGAGGTAGAATTCCTTACCGATCGTCCCTGCACCTATACGGACCCGCAAGATCCGCTGGTGTGGGCGGCCGACTGGAGCACGCGCAAAGTTATGCAAAATGAACCGGTGTATGCCGGTGTACCCGGGGCAACCGATGGTACCTATCTATGGGCTCGGAAACAGATTCCCATCGTTACCATGGGTGCCGGAGATCGCCAGGTGCCACACCAGGTGGATGAATGGGTGGATTTAGATCAACTGGCTCAAACCGCGGACATATATGCGCTGACGGCGTTGCAGTATCTTTACCCCAACCCGGATAAACCGGAAAATATAAAAACCAAGCACCAAATACCAAATAAATCCCAAAACCCAAATTTCAAATAGGCGTTCAGCTGTTTGGAATTTTGAATTTGGATATTGTAATTTGTTTGTTTTTTAGAATTTGTGATTTTACTTGAGAGGTACTAACGGGAGATGACCATGAGAATTGCTGTAGTAGGTGCCGGAGCCATGGGCAGTCTATTCGGTGCCCTGCTGGCCGAAGCCGGTCAGGATGTCTGGCTGCTTGACGTCTGGGCCGACCACGTCGCCGCCATACAAACTAGCGGCCTTTCCGTAGAACGGGAGGGCCAAACCCGTCTGGTGGGATTGAATGCAACCACCGATCCTGTCAGCGTTGACAGCTGTGAGTTGGTGATCGTATTTGTTAAATCAATTCATACGGCAGCAGCCGCCAGAACCGCCGCAGGATTGGCCGGTGACAAGGGGCTGGTTTTGACACTGCAAAATGGCCTGGGCAATGCCGATCGAATAGCCCAGGATGTCGATCCCGGGCGGGTTGTGGCCGGTACCACCTCATACGGGGCCACCATGCTGGGGCCCGGTAAAATCCGGCATGCCGGCATTGGTCTCACCACCATCGGCATGTGGCATCCCGATGATTTCAATCGTGCCTATGAAGTGGCTAATTTGTTGACCGGTGCCGGCATCGAGACGGAAGTTGTGGCCGATGTACGGCGCATCATCTGGGACAAGCTGTTGATCAATGTAGGTATCAATGCCATCACGGCCTTAACCGGGATAAAAAATGGCCAGCTGCTGGATCTGGATCAGACCATCTGGCTTTCCGGTTCCGCCGTCAAAGAAGCCATGGCCGTGGCCGCAGCCCAGGGAATTGCCGTGCGGCCGGATGCGATCGAACACGTTCTGGAAGTTGCCAAGGCCACCAGCGGCAACCGTTCATCCATGGGCCAAGATGTGGACAACCGGCGTCTTACGGAAATCGATACCATCAATGCTGCCGTGGTTCGTGAAGCCGAAAGGCTGGGAATCGAAACCCCTGTTAATCGGGCACTAACGGCCTTGATAGAAACATTGCAGGCGCATTTTATTTAAGGAACGGCCGTTTTAGGTTTTAAGTTTAAGTTTTAAGTTTGCGATACGCCATTAGATATAAGCTTTCAAACCACCTAAAACCTAACACCTAAAACTTAAAACTGGATATCGCAAAGAATTTTTAAACAAGCTTTGGATTTTTAAATTAAAGGAGAAAAGTAGATGGCAACACAAAAAACAACGATATTAGACATCCGTCAAGCCAAACAGGAAAACCGCAAGCTGGTGATGATGACGGCCTACGATTACCCCTTTGGCCTGTTGGCGGATGAAGCCGGGGTGGACATTGTCCTGGTGGGCGATTCCCTGGGCATGGTAGTTATGGGGCTGGACGGCACTGTGGAAGTTACCATGGAAAATATGATTCATCATATCCAGGCCGTGGTGCGTGGATGCAAGGGGCCTTTGATCGTCGGAGATATGCCCTTTATGAGCTACAACATATCCATACCCGAAGCCATTCGCAATGCCGGCCGCTTGATGAAAGAGGGCGGTTGCGATGTGGTCAAGCTCGAAGGCGGGGTCGATTTTGCACCCACCATCGCGGCCATTGTCAAGGCCGGCATCCCCGTCCAGGGGCATATCGGGTTGACGCCGCAAACCGCCAGCGCCTTGGGTGGTTTTAAGATGCAGGGCCGTGATGCCGCTGCGGCCAAGGGCATTATCGAAGATGCCAAGGCCCTGGAAGCCGCCGGCGTATTCTCCATGATCCTGGAGGCGGTTCCCGCGCCCCTGGGAAAGCTGGTGGCCGAATCCGTCAGTGTACCCGTTATCGGAATCGGCGCCGGTGCGGATGTGGACGGCCAGGTATTGGTCACCCATGACATGGTGGGATTGTTTGACAAGTTCATTCCCAAGTTTGTCAAGCAGTATACGAAGATTCGGCCGATCATCCTGGAAGCCCTGGGTGAGTACAAAAAGGAAGTTCAGGCCGCTGCCTTTCCAGCACCGGAGCACTCCTTCAAGATGTCGGCGGAGGTTTTGGCGCAATTGAAATCAGAGCTGGAATCCTAACTGTATGTCCCATTTGACTGACCTGTTTCGGATTGCTTGTTATAAGGAGACAGGAGTCAGCCCAGCCGCCGGCCCAAAAAACGGCCTGTTTGATCGAGAATGAAACTCATGAAGTTTCATAAGAGAAGACAGATTTCAGAATGAAGTTTCGAGTTGAGGGATTCGAGTTGCGGGTGGCCACATCCCGGTTACCGATCCCTCTATCCTCACGTGTCATCCCCGAGAAATCGGAGATCCAGTATCGGTTTGCGGTCAACCGTTTGGCGTCCTAACAGTCTAATTGCCTAACCACCTAAAAAGCTACAGCTATGCTGCGTCTCTACCATGATCTCAACCGGGAACAAGCCGATACCTTTGGCCTGGTACTGCTGACCGCCGGTATCGAGCATGAGGTAAACTCGGGCTCTGACGGGTGGGATTTGTGGGTAGCTGACAATGCCGTCGATGCTGCTGAAAAGGTCCTGCGTTCCTACATTGATGAAAACAGGGAGTTCGAAGCTCCGGCTGAGTCTACCTTAAGGGCGTATCGCAAGACATGGGCCGGGCTCTGGGGTGCATTGCTTTTATTGACCTTGTATGTGGCTGTGCACACCAATCCGGACATGGCCGCGATCCACCGGACTTATGCCTCATCGGCCAGCCACATCTTAAATGGTGAGTGGTACCGGAGCACCACCGCATTGCTGCTGCACTCGGATGCAGTTCATCTGGCCGGGAACCTGGCAGGTGTCGGGGTGTTTGCCACGGCGGTCTGCTCCGTCACCGGTTGGGGCATGGGCTGGCTGCTGATTTTGATGAGCGGCATCTGCGGCAATCTGATCAACGCCTATTTTTATGCTTACGGCCACCGTGCAATCGGCGCATCCACAGCCGTATTCGGGGCGGTGGGACTCCTCTGCGCCTATCAATTTATCAAAAGAATCCGATCACCCGGCAGCCGTTTTCAGATCTGGCTGCCCTTGGGCGCCGGCCTGGCCCTGTTGGCTTTTCTGGGCGCTGCCACTCATACCGATATTATGGCCCATCTTTTTGGTTTGTTGTCGGGTATGGTATTGGGAGCTATCTATTACAAATTATATCCTGATCCGGTGAAATTATCGTGGCAGGCAGGCGCGCTGGCTCTTTGTGTCCTGATTGTTGTTGTCGCCTGGCTTTCGCCCATGCTTAAATAGGGAACAGGTTCTTTAAATCCAGCTTCGCCCCCAATTTTTATCGCAATAAACCTTAGACGATACCAGAATCTACCTTCATTGATAAATGCTGAAAATTTAGCAAAGCCTGGAACGTTAACGACATATAGGAATTCTTTATGAAATATTGGATAGACGCAGACCCTGGGGTCGACGATGCCATCGCCATCATACTGGCAGCAAAAAATATTGGTGATGATTTAATTGGATTGTCCTCGGTTCAAGGCAACTTTGTTGAAACAGTTAGCGCCCATAACTTGATCAGAATAATCGAGAAACTTAGAGAGTCGAATATTGTGACCAAGCATTGGGCACCCGTAATTGCACGCGGAAGCAATCTGTCGCTAAAGGGTCCGCCTTACCGATCTACTGATTCTAAAGAGAGTTATTATCATGGTAAGGATGGTTTGGCCGATGTAACCCGGTCGGCTCCTTCCAATTGGCCGGCTATGGTGTCTAAACAAGCGGCTCAGGAGATTTATGATTGGTCTAGATCTTCAAAAAATTTTACGCTTGTCTGCCTGGGGCCGCTGACCAATGTTGCGATTGCAATTTTACTGAATTCAGACCTCCCAAAATTCGTCACAAATCTTGTGATTATGGGCGGCAGTTTCAGGGTAGGTGGCAATGAGACCATGGCGGCGGAATTCAATTTTATGGCCGACCCGGAGGCGGCTCAGCTTGTTCTTAGCTCCGGTTTTCAAGAGATCAAAATAATTCCCTTAGACCCATGCTACGATGTAAGATTTTCCAAAAATGAATTGCCGTGCCTCAATGAAATATCCAGAGGTGCTTCTATAGCCGATTGGCAAAAGTGTTTTGGGAATAAGCCAAATGTGATGGTGGCTGCTTCAATCCCTGATCGAGACGCTTTCTTTGATAAATTTTTTGATTTAATAGCGAATTAAATTTTTGCGTTTTTGAAACACCGTTGCGGCCGGTCAAAAAATCTGCCGATCAACTACATGAGCATGTTAGACAAAGGGAGGAGAGGCTAGCCCAATCGTTCTGTTAATAAATATGATATCGATTAATTAAAAAAGATTAAAGTTTAAAAAAGTCAATAATTCACCATCGTCCCCCAAAATTGCTAAAGAATAAAATGTTCGACAGGTATCACCCGGTTTGGATTTTTTGGAATTCAATGGCCCTTTGAATGGCAACACCGCATTGCTCACCCACAGCCATGGCGAAATTAATGTCGGCATCTGAAAAATAGCGAACCTCTGCTGTAAGTAGCCGCATCATCCCGATGGTCTCTTCCTCAATGATGATGGGAACGGCGAGAACACTACCGATACCCTCAGACTCGGCTTCTTTGTGATAGAGCGTATGGATGTCGACGGTGGCATCGGGGATCAACACCGGTTCACCTTTCATGATGTAAAAGGTAGCAAGCTCATGATCCAAAGGGCCTCTTTCAAGATAAGATTGGCTCAATCCGTATGCAGCCTTTAACTCCAGACCCTTTTTGTCTGAAGTCATCAAGCGGATGGTACAGGCTTTGAGATCCATGGCCTGCGGCAGACGTTCGACCATTAGGTTTAAAATCCGATCGAGTTCGTGGGTAGCGTTCACCGTTTTGCCGATGTCATATAACGCTTTGAAATACTGAAGCTGGCGCTGCTGTTCTTCATAAATGCGGGCATTGTCGATGGCAATACCGCACTGGGCGGCCAAAGCGGTGGCAAACTCAATTTCCTGTTTATCAAATTGCCGAGGCGTTTTGGTCAACAATCTCAAAACCCCGTTGATGCTGCTTCGGATCGTTATGGGGATTACCAGAATACTTTGTATTCCCTCTTTTTGGGCCGCATCCGGATAGTTGATACGCGGGTCGTCGGCGGCATCATACACCGCGATGGGCGTACCAGACAGTGCTTTCAGAACAGATTCTTCGGCGTCCACCGGTCCGCGTTCGAGATAGCTTTCGCTCAAGCCGGAGGCTGCGCGCAAAATCAACCGTTTGCCCGAGCTATCCAGTAGGCGGATAGTGGCCGCATCCACACCAAAGACTTCGGGAACTTTTTCGGCAATTAGTTTGAAAACTTCTTTCGTGTTCAGGTTGGCAGTTATTGCCTGGGTCACTTCCAATAACAATTTGAGATATGTGCTTTCCCGTTGCATATTGAAATATTCGCTTGCGTTTGAGAGGCGGAATCAATCCGCGATTATTAATATGGAATAGGGGACGATGGTGAATTATTGACTTTATAGTTTTTTAACCCTTTGTTATTAAATTAATTCAAAGATGTAGAAGAAAAATATAACAAGTGTAGAATTATAACTAATTGTTATGATTATATTTGTTTGTTCAATAATTATCAAAAAGTCAATAATTCACCATCGTCCCCTAATTGAGCTGGGGCGTTAGTTTTCCAGCACGCGCAGGCAGTCCTGGGGCAGGCGGTGGGTGCCTTTATCCTCCAGGCTGACCTCAACCAGCGCATCCGGATCATTGATGGCGGTGTCCGGGTCGGTGATGATGCCGTGGGAGCCGATAAAATCATCCATGTAACTTTCCCAGCCTTCATCATTTGATTTGCGAAAGACTTCCACGCGTTGTCCTCTACGAAGAATCATGGGTTATTTCCTCATATTATTATTTTGATATTTCATTAGTCACCATGAACCCATCAGGATTCACAGACTTTTTGGTTTGTTGCGTTTGTTGAGTCTTTTGGGTTCATTGGGTTGGCCCTGGAAAAAAGATGACAATCCGACCGATACCGATTAACAACTCTATAAACACAAGGAACACAATAAACTCAATGAACACGCTACATAAGAAATCGAATCCCGCAAACCCGTCAAATATTTGAAACCGGCACATTGATTTGAGAACCTTTTTCACGGGCGCATTTACGGCAATAGATCTGTTCCGAAGCCATCTGGCCGGTTTTTTTGAAGCGCTCGTCGATGTAGTGCAAATATTTGGCCGGGCCGATGACGGCATTGCAGGCGCTGCAGCGCACCAGTTTCTGCCGGTTCAGGATCGTCCCGCAAAGCGACAGTACTCTTTCATCGCCGCAGTCCTCGATCCGCATGGCATTATTGGGGCAGTTTTGGGCACAAGCCCCGCAGGCAATGCAGCGTTCCTCCGTCAGGCGAAAATCGGTCGGAACCGGATGATCGAAATCAAAGTAGCCCATCTGCAAGGCATCGATTTGCATCTTATCCCGACAAACACTGATGCAATCCCCGCAGCGTCGACAGACATCACAGCGCAGACACCGGCGGGCCTCCTCCCGGGCCACATTTTCGGAATAACCTAATTCCACCTGTTGATAGGTGGTCCGACGCCTTTCGAGATTTAGGAGCGGCATTTCAGGTCGCTTCAAAGCCATTTTGGTGCTGCCGGGGACCTCGATAAAATCAGTGATAGCGCGTCGCACCGGAACAGGCGGCATCTTGGGCTGGGGTAGGCCGGAGAGATAGCGATCGATGGCGTTAGCGGCTCTTTTGCCGCCCCCAATGGCTTCAATGACCGTGGCCGGCCCGGTAACCGCGTCTCCCACAGCAAATACATCGGGTTGGGATGTGGTCATATTGGCCATGTTCACCTGGATCGTGCCCCTTCGGGTCCACTCGATGGGATCTAACTGTTGCATGCAGTCGCGGTCCACGTACTGTCCAATGGCCGAAATAATAACATCGGCTTCAATGTCGTGATCACTGCCCTTTTTGGGTGTGGGATATAAGCGATCGCTGCCTTTTTTGGGGGCCAGCTTGGCCTGCAGGCAGTGCAGGGCGCTGATGCCGCCGTCTTGCCCTTTGATTTTGACCGGTATGGTCAACAGTGCCAAGCGAACCCCTTCTTCCTCGGCCTGTTCGACTTCCTCTTCGTCGGCAGGCATCTCTTTGCGCGTGCGCCGGTAGGCGATGGTAACTTCCTCACAGCCCAATCGCAAACAGGTGCGGGCGGCATCCACGGCAACATTGCCGCCACCGATTATGACGACTTTTTTTCCCGGGGCCTTGCGATGACCCAGGGCGACATCCTTGAGTAAATCGATGGCGCTGACAACGCCGGTAAAGTCCTCCTCTCCGGGGATTTTCATTTGAAAAGCTTTGTGGGCACCGATGGCAAACAGAAAAGCCTCAAAACCTTCCTTTTTAAGATCCGCGTAGGAAACGTCCTGTCCAAAACGCGTGTTGTACACAAACTCGACCCCCAAATCCTCAATCATCGCCACTTCCCGGTCAATGACTTCTCTGGGCAGGCGATAGCGGGGTATACCGACCATGATCATACCGCCCGCCATGGGCAATGCCTCGATGACCCGCACGCTATAGCCCTTGAGTGCCAGGTAGTAGGCCGCACTCATGCCACCCGGCCCGGCCCCGACGATGCAGACTTTGCGATGATTATCGGGCATTTTTTCCGGGTTGCGGTATTGTCGATCCGAGAGGGCCCTTTCGGCTGCGAAGGCCTTGAGAAATTTGATGGATACCGGCGTATCAATACGGCCGCGCACACACATAAATTCACACGGCCGGGTGCAGACCAGCCCGCAGACCCATGGAAACGGATTGTCCCTGCGAATCACTTCGATGGCCTCGGCATCCCTGCCCATGCCGATCAGGGTGACATAGGTGGGCACATCGATGCCTGCCGGGCAGGCCATCTGGCAGGGTGCCGGCGTCAGTTTAACGCAGTCTCCCGTGGCGCAATTACGGGTTTTGATATGGCTGGCAAACACCTCGGCATGCTCAGACAGTGTATGCTCCAGCTCGGTTTTGATCTCAAGACCGGCGGTATCCTCGGGGTCGTTGCTCAACTCTGCCAATAGACCGTCAACGGCGGAGAGATGTCCGTCACCGGCCATGCCCCAGGCGATTTCGCGCATGAGATTCAACATGTCGCCGACGATGCGACGGGTTCGGGGGTGCTGAAGCGCACCGGTTTCCAGGGATGTTTTAAGCGTTGATATGGTTGTGTGAACCGGACAGGCGCTTGGGGCCATTTTATCACCTATAATTTTTCCAGCATTTATAATCCGATCCTCTATGCCAGGTCAGAGGCCCTTATTCTCTACCCAAACTAGAAGATATAATTTCGAAGCGCGAATGTCGAATGTCGGATTTCATAACCGTATAACCTATAACCCCTTATGGAGCAAAATCAGTTCAGGGTACTCGGGAACCAGGTATTTACTCCACCGGCTTATTGGCATACATTTTGGCCAGTTTTGGCGCTGTGGTCTTTAAATTCTTGCGGTAATAAAGCTTACTGCAAGTAGGACAATGCCGATGGTTTTCCTTTTCTTCCGGATGCTGTTGATCCAGATGTTTGACATGTTCCAGAAAGCGGGTGGTGGTATAGAGTTTTCCGCATATCTGGCAGCGTTCCAGCGTATGGCGCCCGACGATTTCGTCCCGCACCATCACGGTTCGGACGTTGCCATCATCAATATATCGGATGGCACCGGTCGGACAGACATTGGTGCAGGTCAGGCACCCAATACAGTCACCCTTTTCAGCGGGGCTGACATAGTTGCGTCCTTCTCGTTTTTCCATTCTGAGCGCCTTGGCGCCAATTATTTCGGAGCAGGTCCGGATGCAGAGCCGGCAGCGGATGCAGCCGTCCGGCACCAAGCCGGTGGTTAAACCAAATTCTCGACCGATTTTGTGGATCGCTTCGGAATGCGGCGCCAGTTTCATTAGATTGCCCATGGCAGTGTTGCGCATTTGGTGCACCATGGCGCTTTCCGTAATGACCTCCAGCCCATCCGTGACCTTGATAGCACAGGCCAGGCGTGTACGGATGGGTTTGTTCTTTTCTTTGACCTCCACCACACAAAGTTTGCAGGCCGCCGCCGGTGTCAGTGCGTGATGAAAGCACAGAT
>Ga0180435_10003436_pt1 | contig 15848 bp, 12 predicted proteins | sample SS_ome_3_FD_132467 | JGI IMG/M metagenome (GOLD analysis project Ga0180435, IMG submission 132467) | Hypersaline lake sediment archaeal communities from the Salton Sea, California, USA - SS_3_S_1 metaG | ecosystem: Environmental > Aquatic > Non-marine Saline and Alkaline > Hypersaline >... | reverse complement strand
TGGACGATCAACGACGAGGCCGAGATGCGCCGCCTGCTCGACTTGGGCGTGAGCGGGATCATCACCGACCGGCCCGACCTCGCCCTGGCGCTCCTCGGGCGCTGACCTCGTCGTCGCCGCGGCGCGGCGTCCGCGCCGACGTCAGGCGGGGGACGACACTCGCCCCAGCTGCTGCCGGCGCCGCGCCCAGTTGATCGCCAGCACGAGCAGCATGATGCCGAAGCCGACGAGCTCGACGGCGAACTCCGGGTAGAAGATCAGCACCAGGCCGACGGCCGCGAGCACCCGGTTGAACCAGGCCATGCGGGTGAACATGAAGCCCTCGAGGGCGGCGGCGAAGGCGAAGAGCGCCATCATCGCCGTCAGCACCGTCCAGGCGACGTACCAGGGGTTGCCGCCGACGATGATCTCCGGGTTGTAGACCATGAACAGGGGGATGAGGTAGAGGCCCTTGGCGAACTTCCACGCCTGCACCCCGGTGCGCATCGGGTCGCCGTTGGCGATGCCCGCGCCGGCGAACGCGGCGAGCGCCACGGGTGGGGTCACGTTGGAGTCCTGCGAGTACCAGAAGATCACCAGGTGGGCGATGAGGATGGGGATGCCGAACTCGCTCTGCAGCAGCGGGGCGGCGAGCACGGCCAGGACGATGTAGGCCGCCGTCACCGGCAGGCCGAGCCCGAGCACCAGGCTGGCGAGGATGAGCAGCAGCAGCGCCAGCAGCAGGTTGCCGCCGGAGAAGGCCAGCATGAGCGCCGAGAACTTGAGGCCCAGGCCGGTGAGCGTGATCATGCCGACGACCACGCCGGCGATCGCGCAGGCGACGCTGACCGGCACCGCGTTGCGCGCGGCGCTCCCGAACGCCTGCACGATGTTCGCCAGTCCCTGGCGCAGCGCCGGCCAGACGCCCTGGCGGCCGCCGTCGTCGATGCCGAGGACGAAGCGGCGGATCGCCCAGCGGACGAGCGACACCGCGACGATCGAGACGATGGCGATGAAGCCCACCCGGTTCGGCGACACGCTCTGCAGCAGGAACCAGATGAGGATGCCGAGGGGCACCAGGAAGTACCAGCCGTCCCGGAAGACCTGTCCCAGCCTGGGCAACTCGGCGCTGGAGAGCCCACGCATGCCGCGCTTGGCGGCGATGATGTCGACGAACAGGTACACCGTGGCGAAGTAGAGGAAGGCCGGCAGGATCGACAGGCGGACGATCTCCGCGTAGGGCAGGCCGGTGTACTCGGCCATGAGGAAGGCACCCGCGCCCATGATGGGCGGCATGATCTGGCCGCCCGTCGAGGCGGCGGCCTCCACGCCGCCCGCCTCCTCGCGGGTGTAGCCGAGCTTCTTCATGAGTGGGATCGTGAAGGCCCCGGAGGTCACGACGTTGGCGATCGCGCTGCCGGAGATCGACCCCATGAAGCCGGAGGCGACGACCGCGGCCTTGGCCGGTCCGCCGCGCTGACGGCCCGCGATGGCGTAGGCGAGGTCGATGAAGAAGCGGCCCGCGCCGGTGGTCTCGAGGAAGGCGCCGAAGAGGATGAAGGTGAACACGACGGTGGCCGCCACGCCCAGGGGGAGTCCGTAGATGCCTTCCTGGCCGAGGTAGAGCTGACCGATGATGCGGTCGAAGCCGTAGCCGCGGTGCGAAAGGATGCCCGGGAGGTACTCGCCGAGCCACGGTAGCGCGCCCCGCGGCCCGGCCATGCCGTAGAGCACGAAGACCGCCGCGATGACCGTGATCGTGAGGCCGATGACGCGCCGGGCCGCCTCGAGCAGCACGACGAGCATGACCACGCCGGCCGTGATGTCGGCCGGCGTGAAGAAGCCCGAACGGCTGACGATGGCGTCGAGGTGGAGGAGGATGTAGCCGCCACCGTACAGGGCGGCCGCCAGGAACGCGCCGTCGACGAGCCAGCCGCCCCAGGTGCGCTGGCGGCGGCCGAACGGGAAGGCCAGGAACGCGATGAGCAGGATGCCGAGCAGGTGGAAGCCGCGCTGGTAGAAGAGGTTGAGCGGTCGCACGCCGGCGGTGTAGAGCTGGAACGCGCCGAGCGCCAGCGCGATGAGCAGGACGACGACGGAGACCCAGACGGCGACCGGGATGCTGCGGCGTTCTTCGGGTTCGGCCTGGGCCGGGCGGGGGACGTCGGTCACGGCTCGATCACCTCGATGCGGGCGTGCGCGCCCGGATGGGAGGCGGACAGGTCGTGGACCCGTCCCGCGTGCAGGAGCGTCGTCGGCGCGTGGGCGCTGCCGATGATGAAGCGGTGGACGTCGCCGGCCAGGCGCAGGTCGATGCCGGCGATCCAGTGGCCGCCCTCGCCATCGTCGCGCAGCTCGCCGCGGCCCGGGGTGTGGCCCAGGCCGGCGATGTCGAGGTGGGGCGTCCGATGGTCCGTCAGCCACATCTTGGATCCGCGCCAGGCGAAGCTATCACGAACCCGCACGCGCGCGACGGAGTGCGTCCAGGCCAGCTCCCAGGTGCCGGTGTCGGCCAGGGGCACGTCGACCAGGACCTCGCCGGCGGCGGTGACGACGCGCAGGCGCGCGGAGGGGTCGCCGCCCGCGGCGGCGGGCGCGACGGCGGCCGACAGCAGCAGCGACGCCGCCACGACGAGCGGGGGCAGGCGCGAACGCCTGCCCCCTAACCATCGGACGCGGGGTCCGCTCAGGGCTCAGTCGACCTTGAGTCGGTCGGGGACGGTGAGGCCGAGCTCCTCGAGCGCACGGATCGCGCCCAGGTGCAGCGGCAGCGGCGAGGCCAGGGCCTTCTCGGGCTCGGTCTCGTTGGCCGAGGGGTGGATGGCGCGGACGACGCGGATGTGCTCGAAGAGGTTCTTCGTGAACTGGTAGGCGAGTTCCTCGTCCATCTCGCTGGCGACGATGAGCAGGTTGGGCGTGCCCACGCTGTGCGTCTGCGCGGTGCCGCGGTAGGCACCCTCGGCGAAGGTGTAGCGGATCAGCGTCGGCGACGCCGCGCTGATGGCGGCGAACTCCTCGTCGCTGACGGGCACCAGCTTGATGTCGCGGGTCTCGGCCAGCGACAGCACCGCGCCCGTCGGCACGCCGCCCGACCAGAAGCCGGCGTCGATGGTGCCGTCGCGCAGGGCGTCGGCGGTCTCGTTGGCGGACAGGCGCTCCACCTGGAAGTCGTCGTAGGTGATGCCGACGGCGTTCAGGATCGTCTGCGCCGACACCTCGGTACCGGAGCCGGGGGCGCCGACGGAGACGCGCTTGCCGCGAAGGTCGGCGAGGCTGTCGATGCCGGAGCCCTCGAGCGTGAGGATGTGCACCGCGTTGCTGTACGCCACCGTGATGGCGCGCAGGTTGGGCAGTTGCGGCAGGTTGCCCTCGGGACCGAAACGGCCCGTGCCCTCGTACGCCGCCAGGACGGTGTCGGCCAGCGCCAGCGCGATGTCGGCGTCGCCGCGGGAGATGAAGGCGACGTTGTCGACGGAGGCGTTCGTCGCCTCGACGGAGGCGGTGTAGCCGGGGACGAACTGGTCGATGATCTGGGCGTAGCCGCCGCCGACCGGGTAGTACACGCCGCCGGTGCCGCCGGTGGCGATGGACAGCGGGACCTGGGCGGCGGCGAGGCCGAGGGCTAGACCCAGGGCGACGATCCAGCGAAGGTGACGCATCGTGAACCTCCAAGAGCTGCAAGAGTCGAAGACTGCTCCGGGAAGATAGCACGGAGCCTGCATGAGATTGCAGCCCAGGCCACCGTTGCCGGCGGAAGGGCGTCGCCCACGCGAAACTCCGACGCCAGCAGCGGGTTGCGGCCCTCGCCGACCATCCGGCCCGCGGTAGACTCCGGCGTGGACCTCAGCGGTCTCGTCGTCCTCGACCTCTCGCGCGTGCTGGCCGGTCCCTACGCCACCCAGGTACTGGCCGACCTGGGCGCGACCGTATGGAAGATCGAACCCCCCCGGGGTGACGACACGCGTCGCTGGGGGCCGCCCTTCGCGCACGGAACGAGCCGGGAGGCTCGTTCCGCCTATTTCCTCAGCACCAACCGCCACAAGCGCAGCGTCTGCGTCGATCTCAAGGACCCGCGCGGCGCGGAACTCGTGCGGCGGCTGGCGCTGCGGGCCGACGTGGTCATCGACAACTTCAAGGCGGGCGACCTGGCGCGCTATGGGCTCGACAGCGAGACGCTGCGCGGCCTGGAGCCGCGCCTGGTGACCTGTTCGATCACCGGTTTCGGTCAGACCGGGCCGCGGGCGCGTGAGCCGGGCTACGACGCGGCGCTGCAGGCGATCTCGGGCCTGATGGCGGCCACGGGGGAGCCGGACGGTCCGCCCGTCAAGCTGGCGGTCGCGTGGATCGACGTGCTGACGGGACTGCACGCGGCCGTGGGCATCCTGGCGGCCCTGCGCGCGCGGGACGCCGGGGGCGCGGGTCGGCACCTCGACCTGTCGCTGCTGGACGTCGCGCTCGCCAGCCTCGTCAACCAGGCGCAGGCGACCCTGCTGACCGGCGACGAGCCCGCGCGGCTCGGCAGCGGGCATCCCCACATCGTCCCCTACCAGGCCTTCGACGCGGCCGACGCGCCGTTCGTGCTGGCCTGCGGCAACGATGCCCAGTTCGCCCGCGTCGCCGAGGTGGTGGGCGAGCCGGCCTGGGCCGAGGACGAGCGGTTCGCCACCAACGCGGCCCGCTTGCACCATCGCGAGCCGCTGGTGGCGGCGTTGGCGGCGCGCTTCCGGACGGCCGAGCGGGCGACGTGGGTGGAACGCCTTCTGGCGGCGGGCGTGCCGGCGACCCCGGTGCTGACGCTGCCCGAGGCGCTCGCCGATCCGCAGGTGGTCGCCCGCGGCATGCTGGCGACGGTCGACGACCCGGTCGCCGGCCCCATCCCGACGCTCGCCAGCCCGTTCGGCGACGCCGCGCGGCCACCGGGGCCGTCGCCGCTGCTCGGCGAGCACACCGCCGAGGTCCTGCGCGAGGCACTGGGCCTGGACGGCGACGAGATCCGCGCGCTGGCGGACGCGGGCGCGATCCGCCTCGGCGGCGGCCACGCGGGCGCGCCGGGCGCGCCGCGGGGTGAGGCGTGAGGCCGCTCGAGTGGGTCCTGCTCGCGGCGGTGGCCGGACGCATCGGCAGCATGCTCGCGCGTGGCGAGGCGGGCGCGGCGTGGCGCAGCGCCTTCGCGATCGCCGGTGGCGGTGCGTGGATCGCCCACCTCGCGCTCGAGGGGCCGCGCTGGTCGATGGGCCCGACCTACCTGGTGGTGGTCGTGGCCGTGTTGCTCTTGCCGTGGGAGCGGCCGCACGCGAAGGCCGTGCTCGCCCGCTCGGGGGCCAACCGGCGCCGGCGTCGCCCCCTGCCCTGGGGACGGACGCTGTTGTGGGCGCTGCTGTGGTTGCCGACCGTGACGCTTCCCGTCCTCCTGCCGGTGCCGCAGCTCCCACCGCCCACGGGCCCGTGGGCGGTGGGAAGCGTGTCGTTCGTGGTGGCGCTGCCGGACGCCGTGTCGCCGGACGGCGCCGTCGAGACGGGGCGGCGCAGCATGGCGCGGTTGTGGTACCCGGTCGCGCCCGGGCCGGCCGCGATCGCGGACGCACCGTGGATCGAGCAGGCCGAGGCCGTGCTGCCGGCGATGGCGGCCACGGGCGGACTGCCATCGTTCGCCTTCGGCCACCTCGCGCTCGTCCGCACCCACGCGGCCTGGTCGGCGGATCTCGCGCCGCCGCCCTCGGCGGACGGCTGGCCGCTGGTCACGTTCGACCATGGCCTCGGCGGTTTCCGCAGCCAGAACACCTTCCTGGTCGAGGAACTGGCGAGCCACGGTGCGGTGGTGGCCGCCATCGACCACCCCGGGGACGCGCTCGGGACGACCCTTCCCGAGGGGACGACGCTGCCGTACGAGGGCCTGCCGCCGGCGAGTTCGCCCGGGTACGTCGACGCCGTCGTGACCCTGGGGGCGCGCTGGACGGCGGACACCGTCGCCCTGCTTCGGACGCTGCACGACCTGCAGCCGGTCGGCGGCCTCGCCCCCTTCGCGGGGACCGTCGACCTCGACCGGGTCATGGCGGTCGGCCATTCGACGGGCGGCGGCGTCGCGCTCGAGGTGTGCCACGCCTGGGACGGCTGTGCCGCGGTCTTGGCGCTCGATCCCTGGTGGAGTCCGGTGGACCCCGCGCGACTCGAGGCGGGCAGCGAGCGGCCGCTCGTCGTCGTCGCGTCGGATCCGGCGCTCGGCTACTTCGCGCCGGCCAACGGTGATCGCCTCGCGCGGCTCGCGGCGGCCTCGGCGGCGCCCGTGCGCGCCCTCGTCCTGGAGGGCGGCGGCCACCACGACGTCAACGACACCATGCACCTCGCCCCGGGTTGGCTGGCGCGGCGCCTGGGCCACAGCGTCGGGCCGGTCGACAAGGACGCGGCGATGGCCGCCGTGCGGGAGCTGACGCGCGCGCTGGTGGCGGTGGTGACGGAACCGGGCGACGGCGTGCTCGACCCGCGAGCGGTCGCCGCGCCGGCGCCCTTGCGTGCGGCGACCGACCGTTAGGCGGCCGGCGCCGACCGCGAGCGGCCGCTAGGCCTCCGGGAGGGCGACCGGACCCGCGCCGGCCGCCGCCAGGCTGACGTAGGCACGGGCCTCGTGGCCGGTGGTCGCGCGGTACGCGTCGGCGGTCGCAGGCACGAAGGTCTCGACGGCGCCCTGGCGCACGAGCGCCACCGCGCAGCCGCCGAAGCCCGCGCCGGTCATGCGCGCGCCGAGGCAGCCGGGGGCCGCCCGCGCGGACGCGACGATGGCGTCGAGCGCCGGCGAGGAGACCTCGTAGTCGTCGCGCAGGCTCGCGTGGCTGGCGTCCATCAAGCGACCGAGGCGTTCCACGTCGCCGGCGGCCAGCGCGTCGGCCGCCTCGAGCGTGCGGGCGTTCTCGCCGATCACGTGGCGGGCGCGCCGCAGGTCGACGGGGTCGAGCCGCTCGGTGGCGCTGGCCAGGGCGTCCGCGTCGGCGTCGCGCAGGGCGGGCACGCCGAGCGCGTGCGCCGCCCGCCTGCAGGCGGCGCGGCGGTCGTCGTAGGCGCTGCCCACGAGGGTGCGGCGGGTGTCGGTGTCGAGCACGACCACGGCCACGCCGTCGGGCAGCGGGACGGGCCGCAGGCTGAGGTCGCGGCAGTCGATGAGGAGCGCGTGCCCGGCGACGCCGGCGGCGCCGATGAGCTGGTCCATGATCCCGCTCTGGACGCCGACCCACAGGTTCTCGACGCGCTGCATGGCGCGGGCGACGGCGGGCGCGTCCCAGGCGAAGCCGCTGGCGGCGGCGAAGGCGGCGGCCACCGCCAGCTCGACCGCCGCCGAGGACGAGAGGCCCGCGCCCCTGGGCACGTCGGAGGCGAGTGCCCCGTCGAAGCCCGCGAGCTGGTGGCCCAGGTCCTGCAGCGCCCAGGCGACGCCTCGGGGGTACTCGAGCCAGCCGCCCTGGGGGTCGCGGGCGTCGCCGCGGGTGTCGCGCGAGCGGGCGGTGGCGAGGGCGAAGGTGCCCTGCTGGTCGAGGTCGTCGGCGGCGAGCCGCACCACGCCGTCGTCGCGGGGCGCGAGCGCGATCCAGGCGGCGCGCTCGAGGGCCATCGGCAGGACGAAGCCGTCGTTGTAGTCGGTGTGCTCGCCGATGAGGTTGACGCGGCCGGGGGCGCGCACGAGGTGGGTGGGGGCGCGGCCGTAGGCGTCCGCGAAGGCGGCGAGCGCCCGGTCGCGTGCGGACGTCTCGGTGCCGCCACCGGCGCTCACCGCCGCGCCTCCAGGTAGTGCACGTCCGAGAGCGCTCGCAGCCGCTCCGCCGCCTGCTCCGGCGTGAGGTCGCGTTGCGGCTCCGCGAGCATCTCGAATCCGACCATGAACTTGCGCACGGTCGCGGAGCGCAGCAGCGGCGGGTAGGCGTGGGCGTGCAGCTGCCAGGCGTCGGTGGCGGCGTCCGGGGCGAAGGGGGCGCCGTGCCAGCCGAAGGAGTAGGCGAAGGAGGTGCGGAAGAGGTTGTCGAGGCGCGTGAAGGCGCGTTTGGCGACGTCGGCGAGGGCGTCGCGCTCGGCGCCCGTGAGGTCGGGCAGGCGGGCGATGTGGCGCGCGTGCGGCAGCAGCATGAGCTCGAACGGCCAGGTCGCCCAGTAGGGCACGAGCGCGACCCAGTGGTCGTTCGCCACCACCAAACGCTCGCCCCGGGCGAGCTCCGCGCGCGCGTATTCCAGCAGCAGGACGCTGCCGTGACGCCCGCGCCAGCTTCGCTGGCTGGCGTCCTCGCGCGCGACCTCGGTGGGCAGCGCGTCGAGGGCCCAGATCTGCCCGTGCGGGTGGGGGTTCGAGGCGCCCATGAGCTGGCCCTTGTTCTCGAACACCTGCACCCAGCGGTAGCGCCCGCCGAGCTCGCGCGTCTGCTCGGCCCACAGGTCGACGACCCGGCGGATGTCGGCGACCGGCAGCTGGCAGAAGGTGAGGTCGTGGCGCGGCGAGAAGCAGATGACCCGGCAGGTGCCGGGCGCGGCCTCGAGGCGGAAGAGCGCGTCCGGGTCGGTGGGCGCCGGCGGGACGTCCGGCAGCAGGGCGGCGAAGTCGTTGGTGAAGACGAAGGTGGTGTCGTAGTCGGGGTTGCGGTGGCCGCCCGCGCGGGCGTTGCCGGGGCACAGGTAGCAGTCGGGGTCGTGGCGCGGCTTGTCCTCGCTGGGCGGCGTCTCGACCTGCCCCTGCCACGGGCGCTTGGTGCGGTGCGGCGAGACGAGCACCCACTGGTCGCGCAGGGGGTCGTAGCGGCGGTGCGGGTGGTCGGTGGGGTCGAACATCGGCGGCGGGCCTCCCTGCGTCAGCGTACCGCGGTCCCAGCCTGGGGTCTGGACGAGCTCTCGGAGCCGGCCCCCGTGCCGCGACGGGGTGCCACGTGGCGGTGCGCCGCCGGGAGTACGCTGGTGTCACGCATGCCCGCCCATGGCGCCCACCCGAGCGCGCCTCCCGCGACCGCCGCGACGGGGCCCAGCCCGCTCCGCCGCGTGGCGGCCTTCTACCTCCTGACGTTCGCAGTGTCCTGGTCGGCCTGGGGCCTCATGGCTGTGGTCCACCGCGGCGGTCCACCCGGGCCCCTCGTCTACGTCTTCTCCACCCTCGGGGGCCTCGGGCCGCTGCTGGTCCTCGCGCTGCTCGAGCGGCGCACGGGCGAGGCCGTCTCGTTGCGACGGGTCCTGGCCGGCATCCGCCTGCGTGGGCCCGGTCGCGGGTGGTGGTGGCCGGCGGCGCTGGCGTGGCCGGCCATCGTGCTGCTCGCCGAGGGGCTCAACGCCGCGCTCGGGAGGACCGACGGCTTCCGCCCAATGCAGGAAGGCCCCGCCGCGCTCGGGTGGCCCGTGGCATTTGCCATCGCGGCCCACTTCCTCGCGTCGCTCATCACCAGCCCGCTCTTCGAGGAGCCGGGCTGGCGCGGGTTCGCGCTGCGCCCGTTGCAGGACCGCTACGGCAGGCTGCTGGGTAGCCTCGTCGTGGGCGTCGCGTGGTGGCTCTGGCATCAGCCCATGAACCTGCCCTTCGGGTTGACGCCGACCCTCGACAGCGCCACGACGATGGTCCTGCTCTCGTTCTCGATCGACGCGCTCTACCGGCTGTCGCGTGACAACGTCGCCACCGCGATGCTGGCCCATCAGTCCATGGGCACGGTGCTCACTTTCCTCGTGCTGCGGCCCGGCGATCCGATCCGGCTGGTGTTGCTGTTCGCCTGGGTCGCCTGGCTGCGTGCGCTGGAGGCGCGGACATCCCGGGTGGCGTGAGTCGATCGCCGCACGAGCGCAGGCTCACCCCGCCGCCTCGACCACCTCGTGCGCCAGCGCATGCGTCCGCGCCGCGTCCGCGACATCGCAGACCAGGACGCTGCGGTCGCCGGTCCTCACGGCGTGCAGGAACGCCCGGTCCTCGGCGGCCACCGGGTCGCCGGTCACCCGCACCTCGCGCCGCTCGCGACCGTCGTCGTAGACGACCGATCCTTGCGTGACGGTGATGAGCTCGCCCTCGCGCACGAGCTGCAGCTCGACGCGGTCGCTGCCGCCGAGCAGGCAGGTGGCCGTGAACACGCCGAGCGCGCCCGAGACGAAGCGCAGCGTCGCGGCGCTCACGTCGGCCACGTCCGCGTCGGGGAAGGCCGGTCGCGGGTGGCGATCGGCGGCGGCGTGCGTGACCACGGCCTCGCCGAGCAGGTGCCGGGCGAGGTCCAGGAGGTGGGTCGCCTGCTCGACGAACTGCCCGCCGCTGCGTGCCTGCGACCGCCACCACGCCGGCGGCGGGGTGCTCGCGTGCCAGGCGCCGGTCACCATGGCGACCGGCGGGCCGTCGGCCAACCGCGCGCGCAGCTCGGGCATGGTGTCGAGCGCCCGCCAGTGGTAGCCGACGGCGGCGACGAGGCCGGCGTCGGCCACCGCGAGCGCGATCGCCTCGCCGGTGGCGCGGTCGCCGGAGAGGGGCTTCTCGACGAAGAACGGCACCCCCGCGGCGATGAGCGCGTGCTCGATGGGCCCGTGGGCGTGCGGCGGCACGGTGATCCAGGCGGCGTCGAGGCGCTCGCGCGCCAGCAGCTCGCCGACGTCGCCATGGGCCCGGCCGCCGAAGCGTCGCGCCTGGGCCTCGGCCGCGGCGAGCGTCCGGGAGACGTGGCCCACGACCTCCACGCCCGGCTCGTGGCGGAGCACCTCGAGGTGGCGGGCGGCGAAGCCGCCGGCGCCGACCATGGCGACGCGCAGGGGGTCCGGGGCGCCCGTCACGTGCGGCCGCCGCGCGCGTCGCCGACGGCCGCCGGGCCGCCGAGTTCGGCCGGCAGCCACTCGGCGTGGGCCTCGAGCAGCTCGTCGACCAGCGCCTCGATCTCGTCGAGGGTGAGCTCGGCGGCCGTGTGGGGGTCGAGCATGGCGGCGTGGACCACGTGCTCGCGCTTGCCCTGCAGCACGGCGGCCACGGTGAGCTCCTGGACGTTCACGTTGGTGCGCATGAGGGCCGTCAGCTGCGGCGGCAGCGCGCCGACGCGCACCGGCTGGACGCCGTTGCCGTCCACGAGGCAGGGGACCTCGACGCAGCAGCCGTCGGGCAGGCCGTCGATGAGACCGTCGTTGGGCACGTTGCCGTAGACGACGGCGGGCACGCGCGTCTCGATCGCCTCGAGGATCGTGGCGCCGTACTCGATCGACCGCTCGACGCGGTGCAGGCGCTCGAACTCATCGAGGTGGTGGGCGAGGGTCTCCGGCATGGCCCGGATGCCGGCGGCCTCGATCGCCCGGCGCAGGTCGTCGAGGCTCTGGCTGCCGGGCTCGCGCAGCTCGGCCTCCGCGATCGGCCACACGAGCTCCGTCAGCTCGCAGCGGCCGGGGTACTCGTCGAGCGGGATGCGGTAGCGCTCCAGCAGCTCGGGGTGGGCCCGCTTGATGTACCAGGGGACGTACTCGGCGAAGTGCTCGCTCGACTCGGTCACGAAGAAGCCGAGGCGGCGCAGGGCGTCGTAGCGCACCCGGTTCCAGTCGGGCACGCTCTCCGTCGCCGCCAGCGCCTTCAGCTTCGGGTACTGGTCCACCCCCGCGTGTTCGAGCTTGAGGTAGAAGGCCATGTGGTTGATGCCGGCGGCGAGGTAGTCGAGCTCGCCCTCGGGCACGCCCAGGTCGCGCGCCAGCTGCGCCGCGGTGCCCTGCACGCTGTGGCACAGGCCGACGGTGGGCACCGGTGAGGCGGCGTTGAGCGCCCAGGTGACGATGGCCATGGGGTTGACGTAGTTGAGGTGGAGGGCGTCGGGGCAGAGCCGCTCCATGTCGCGCACGATCTCGAGCATGGCGGGTACGGTGCGCAGCCCGCGCATGATGCCGCCGATGCCGAGCGTGTCGCCGATCGTCTGCTCGAGGCCGTGACGCTTGGGGATCGCGAAGTCGCGGACCGTGCCCGGACGGTAGCCCGCCACCTGGATCATGCTCAGGACGTAGTCCGCGCCGTCGAGCGCGCGCTCGCGGTCGGTGGTGGCGGTGATGCGCGGCCGCGCCCCCAGCGTCTCGGCGACCCGGCCGGCGACGAGCTCGGAGAGGTCGAGGCGCTTGCGGTCGATGTCGAACAGGCGGATGTCGCTCTCGGCCAGGGCGGGCGAGCCCAGCACGTCGCCGAGCAGGTTCTTGGCGAACACCGTGCTGCCGGCGCCGACGAAGGCGATCGTGGGGTGGGGCATCGGGGCTCCTAGGGCGGGTCGCGGTGGACGGTCCGTCCTGGGCGGCCGCGCCCGCACGACGATCGTACGACCAGCTCGGTCGGGTGGGTGCGCGCGACGGCGCGCCGCGGGCCATGCTCGATGAGGTCGAGCGCCAGCTCGCCGGCGGCCGCGCCCATCCGCAGCAGCGGCGAGCGGACGGTGGTCAGGGGCGGGCAGGCGTGCGCGGCCATCGGGATGTCGTCGAAGCCGACCACGGCGACGTCGTCGGGCACCCGCAGGCCTCGCTCGCGCAGGGCGGTCAGCGCGCCGAGGGCGACGGTGTCGTTGCCGCACACCAGGCCGTCGAACGGGGCCGGGCCGCCGGGGGCGTGGCCGAGGCGGGCGAGCAGGCCGCGCACGGCCTCGGCGCCCGAGTCGGCGGAGTAGTTGCCGTAGGCGACGCGTTCGGGGTCGAACGGGAGGTCGGCGGCCTCGAGCGCGGCGCGGAAGCCGGCGAGGCGCTCCGCGACGGTCGTGTAACGCGCCGCGCCGTAGGCGAGGTGCGCCAGCCGCCGTCGGTTGCCGGCGAGCAGGTGCTCGGTCGCCGCGCGCTCGGCCGCGACGTTGTCGACGTCGAGGGCGTGCCCCTCGCCGCCGGGGGGGCGGCCGATCGTCACCACGGGGTAGCCGGAGTCGATGAGCTCGGCCAGTGGGTCGTCGTCGCCGCGCGGGTTCATGACGACCATGCCGTCGATCCTGGCCGCGCGCACGAGCTCGTGGTAGGCGTGCGGCCGCCGCGGGTCGTCGATCGCCTCGACCATGACGCGGAAGCCGCGCCGGTGTGCCACCTCCGTCAGGCTGAAGATCGCCTGCGGCAGGAAGGCGTCCGTGAGCAGGTGGCGGGCGTCGCACACGACGAAGCCGACGGTCCGGGTGCGGCCGCTGGCCAGCGTGGTGGCCGCGGCGGAGGGCACGTAGCCGAGCTCGGCGGCGGCGCGCAGCACGCGCTCGCGGGTCTCTTCGGGGATCCCCCGGTCGCGGCGGTTGAGCACGAACGACACGGTCGTCCGCGACACGCCCGCCCGCTCGGCCACCATCTGGCCGGTGACCTTGGGCCGGCGGTAGGGGCTCACCGCGGGACGGCGCCTAGCCGTCGGCGTGCTCGGGCAGGTCGACCCAGGCGACGTCCACGGGCGGCACCTCGACCAGCGGCCCGCCGATGGGCCGCAGGTCGACGCTCGCGGTCTCGTGGCCGAAGTTCTGCAGCAGCGGCCGGCCGGCGTGGCGGCTGAGGCGCACGTCCTCCGGCAGCGGCAACACCGGCAGCCCGGCCTGCAGCGCCAGCGTGCCGAGCAGGCGCGCCCAGGTGGCGCCGTCGAGCCAGGCGCCGCTGGTGACGACGATGCCGGCCCCGTGGGACTTCATCGTGACGGCGGCCTCGCCCGCGTAGGCGTGCTCGGCGTAGGTCGCCCACACCTCGGTGCCCGCCTCGGGCTCGAGGAGGTCCGCCCAGGTGTGGTAGCCGGCGGGCTCGAGGACGCCGAGCATCGGCTCCCGCGCGGTGAGGCTGCCGGTCGTGCCGGGCCGCATCGTGTCGACGCGGCCGACGCGCGCGCCGCTCAGCATCGCCAGCGGTCCGGGCGGCGGGGCGTGCACGACCATGTCGCTGCGGTAGGCGCCGCTGCGGGGGCCGAGCACGACGCGGGCGCCGGCGTCGAGGGCGCGGCCGAGCGAGGCAACGAGGGCGTCGTCGGCGATCGTCGCGGAGGGCGCCACCACCAGGGCGTACGGCGTGAGGTCGCGGTCCGGGGGCAGGATGTCGACGTCGAGCGCCAGTGCCCGCAGGGCGCCGTAGACCTCGACCCACACGAGCCACTCGCGCCAGCCCGCGGCGTGCGGCTGAATCTGGGCGACCCACAGGTCCTCGAAGTCGAGCACCAGCGCCACGTGGCCCCGCCGTCGGGCCGGCGGCTCCGGCTGGGCCGCGAGGTCGCGGGCGGCGGCCTCGGCCTCGAACGAAGCGCGGTCGGGGGCGCGGTCGTGGCGCAGCAGGCCGGCGTGCATGTGCTCCTGGGCGCCCTGGGCGGCGCGCCAGCGGAAGAAACTGACGACCTCGGCGCCGTGCGCGATGGCCTGGTGGGTCCACAGCCGCACCGCGCCGGGTGCGGGCAGCGGGTTGGTGGGCGCCCAGTTGACCTGGCCGGGCTGCTGCTCCATGACCCAGAACGGGCGGTAGGGGGCCCCGGCCGCCGGCGCCAGCGCGCCGCGGTAGAGGTCGTGGTTGAAGGCCACGAGGTCGGGGTGGCCCGTCCGCGCGTAGCGGCGCTTGACTTCGGCCGGCAGCGGCGACTCCTCGAGCATCCCGAGCGGGTAGCTGTCCCAGGTGATCGCGTCGAGATCGTGCCCGAGCGCGTGGGCGTCGAGGTCGGGGAAGAAGCCCATGTCGTTGTGGGTGATGGGCCGGCCGGGCGAGCGGGGCCGGATCTCGTCGACCTGCCGGCGGTGGAAGGCGACCACGGCCTCGGAGGCGAAGCGGGCGTAGTCGAGCCGGGCGCCCGGGGCCGCCTCGGTCACGGCGCCCACGGGCAGCTCGACCTCGTCGAAGGAGCGGTAGCGCATCGACCAGAAGCGCGTCCACCAGGCCTCGTTGAGCGCCTCGACGGTGCCGTAGCGCGCGGCCAGCCAGCGGCGGAAGGCGGCCGTGGCCACGGGCCCGGCGGTGCGCACGGTGTCGTGGCAGCCGTACTCGTTGTCGATCTGCCAGGCCCCCACCGCCTCGTGGCGGCCGTAGCGCTCGGCCATCGCGGCGGCCATGCGGGCCGCCTCGTCGCGGTAGCCCTCGTGGCTGAAGTCGTAGTGGCGCCGCGAGCCGAAGCCGCGCACGCGGCCGTCGCGGCCGACGGGCAGCATGTCCGGCATGCGGTCGACGAGCCACTTGGGCGGCGTGGCGCTGGGCGTGCCGAGCACCACCCTGAGACCGGCGGCGCCGAGGCCGTCGATGGCGCGGTCGAGCCAGCCCCAGGCGTAGCGGCCGGGCTCGGGCTCGAGCGCGCTCCAGGCGAACTCGCCGACGCGCACCCAGGTGAGCCCGATGTCGCGCATGCGGGCCGCGTCCTCGGCCCAGGTGGACTCGGGCCAGTGTTCGGGGTAGTAGCAGACGCCGAGGGTCGGTGGCTTCGGGGCGTGCGTCATGGGGTCAGTCCTTCACCGCGCCGGCGGTGATGCCGGCGACGAAGTAGCGCTGCAGGAAGAGGAACATGATGAGGAAGGGGATCGTGGCGATCGCCGTACCGACCATGATGCCGCCCCAGGACACGCGGGTGAGGCCCACGAGCGTGCCGAGCGCGACGGGGATGGTGTAGGCCTCGCGGTCCGTGAGCACCAGCAGCGGCCATAGGAAGTCGTTCCACTGGAACAGCAGCAGCACGATGCCGACGGCCGCCAGCGCGGGCTGCATGATCGGCAGCACCACCTGGGCGAAGATGCGGGCCTCGGAGGCGCCGTCGATGCGGGCGGCCTCGAGGAGTTCGCTGGGGACCGACAGCATGTTCTGGCGCATGAAGAAGATGCCGAGGGCGTTCGCCAGGCCGGGCAGGATGATCGCCCACCAGCTGTTGGCCAGGCCGAGGTCGCGGGCGATGAGGATGTACTGCGGGATCAGGCGGACCTCGAAGGGGATCGTCAACGCCACGAGGATCAGCGTGAAGATGGCCG
>Ga0180435_10003434_pt1 | contig 15848 bp, 17 predicted proteins | sample SS_ome_3_FD_132467 | JGI IMG/M metagenome (GOLD analysis project Ga0180435, IMG submission 132467) | Hypersaline lake sediment archaeal communities from the Salton Sea, California, USA - SS_3_S_1 metaG | ecosystem: Environmental > Aquatic > Non-marine Saline and Alkaline > Hypersaline >... | reverse complement strand
GTGAAGCTGGAATCTTTCGACGACAGCAGCGGCCGCACCGCTTATGTCAGCACGGACGGCTATTACAGCCGTTACTACAACGGCTCGACCATGGTCTACGGCACCGGCTGGTACTACCCGGGGTTCTATGACCGCTCGGTGTACTGGCGCTATCCGCACACCTATGGCTATTACGGCCCCCGGGGCGCCTACTACCCCTATCGTTATCATTCCAGCGAGACATTCGAGATCGAACGGACCGAAACGGACTGGGAGTGGGAACTCGATGGCAGCAAGCGAAAAGTCTACGAATACGGCCCGCGGAACTACGTCGGCGGCAAGTACCGGATGCCCTAAAGCCCCCGCATCCACTCCGGCCGCAGCGGCACCGAGCCCGGACGCGACAGCGCCTGTTTCACCGTTGCGAGCAGACGGTCCCTGTCCCGGTTCAGGGTGCCTTTGAGCACCAGGTAATTCGACGCGTGGTCGCTGCGGAAAATGGTTTTTTCCAGATCGAGCGTATCGAGCAGCCAGTACATCTCCTGGAACAGGCCCTGCTGGTCCAGCATCTCGAACTGACCTTCAAAACCGGCCTCGTAGGTCTCCGTACCCCGTGGAAAACTGACCACCAGTGTCGCGAGATACTCGGGCTGGGCCTCGTTCATCAGCCGGGCGGAGTTGACCGCGTGCTGTTCGCTGAACCTTTTGCCGCCCATGCCGTTGAGGATCATGACCGAGCTGCGCGCGCCGGCCCGCTTGATCTTCTGCAGGGCCGCCAGCGAGGAGTCGAAGTTTTCGCCTTTCTGCACCCGTTCGAGTACAAAATCATCGCCCGACTCGCAGCCGACGTAATACAGGTCAAGGCCCATTTCACGTAACGAGGCGAGCTGTTCTACCGTCTTGCTCTTGAGGTTACGCGGCAGGCAGTACGAAGAAACGCGCTGGATACCGGGCAGGTGGCGGTTGATCAGCTCCATGATCTCCCTGAGCCGACGGAAAGACAGCGTCATGGCATCACCATCGGCCAGGAAAATTCGCCGGACCGGCAGTTTGGAGCGCGCAACTGAAACCAATTCGGCCTCGACCCTGTCCAAGGGTTTGAGCTGGAATTTTTTCTGCGGCAGCGTGTACATCTCGCAAAAAGTGCAGCGATTCCAGGAACAGCCGTTGGTAACCTGGAGAATGAGGCTTCGCGCCTCTGAAGGCGGCCTGAATACGGGCTCGATGTACGGCAGTTGAATCATGCAAGTGTGCGCGTTGTGGACGCTCTATTTTACTCATTTGAAAAACGGCGGATCAAAAACAGGCTAACATAGTCCAATCAGCCGAACGCGGTACCGGAGGCAACATGAAACAGGGTCTGATCGTTATTGCAGCTATCGTTTTCCTGGTTCTCGGTGTCATTGCCTGGATCCTCTACGACACCGGCCGGGTTCCTTTGACCGAAGAACCGGTCGCCGTCGAGGCCGCACCCGCAGCAGTGCAACCGTCGGAGCCCGAGCCAAAGGCCGAAGAGTTCACGGTTGCCGAAAAACGTGACGTTCCGGTCACTGAACTCGAGGAGATACCCCTGCCGCCGCTGTATCAAAGCGACAGCTACCTCGAGGAGAAACTGGCGGATGTCGTTGGTGAGGAATCCGTGGAACAATTTTTCGTGACCGACGCCTTAGCCGCCAGAACCGTGGCCACGGTCGATGCGCTGGGAGGCCGGCAGGTGCCGGGAAACCTCCGGGTCATGACGGGTCCGGCCGGCGAATTCAAGGCGCTGCGTGATCCTGATCCTCCGCTTGAAATTCTCGACGAGGCCGGTGACCCGCTTCCGCAATACCTCTCATCATCCGCCAACGCGGACCGCTTCCTGCCCTTCGTCGAACTGCTCGAATCCATCGATGTTGAAAAGGCAGCGGCCGAGTACCGGCGCCACTACCCGCTTTTTCAGCAGGCCTGGCGAGAGCAGGGCTATACCGACAGCGATTTCGACGAGCGCCTGAAAGCGGTCATCGATGAACTGCTCGCAACACCGGAAGCAGCAGAGCCGTATCGCCTCGTCAAGCCCGAGGCCGTTTACCTGTTTGTCGATCCGGAACTGGAAAACCTGAGCGGCGGACAAAAAATTCTGCTGCGCATGGGAAGCGATAACGCGGCCAGGGTAAAATCCTGGCTGGCGAAATTACGCCAGGCGATCTGAATCAACCCGGGAGAAGGCATGTCACAGACTCGCGTCGTTTGTCCGGAGTGCTCGGCCGTCAACCTGCTGCCATTCGAGCGACTGGGCGACGATCCGCGTTGCGGCAAGTGCAAGGAGGCCATTTTCAGCGGGCGCCCTGCCGAGCTGTCGGGAAGCGCCCTCGAGCGCCACGTGGCCAGCAACGACATTCCGCTGCTGGTGGATTTCTGGGCGCCCTGGTGCGCCCCCTGCAGGGCCATGGCGCCGGCTTTTGAAGATGCGGCCGGTCAGCTCGAACCGGGTGTGCGCTTCGCCAAGCTGAACACCGAGGAGGAACAAAGCATCGGTGCACGCTATGGCATTCGCAGCATTCCGACGATGGTCCTGTTTCATGGCGGTCGTGAAGTCGCGCGGCAATCGGGCGCCATGCGGTCAGGCGACATCATTCGCTGGGTTCAATCACAGCTGTCGAATTGACGGTCGCGTTGTTTTTTCGCTCACGGGGCGTGCCAGCGCCGCCGAAACGGTGGATAATTGACCTGAATCGGGACACTCGCAACGCGAGCGTCTTATATTGATCCTGGCAGGCCCGCACGGGGCAGTTTGCATTGCGCGCGGGCAAAGCGTACGCGGACCAACGAGGAGCATGCCATGGCGATTGCAATGACCCTGAAGTCCTACCTGGAAAACCACCACATTGAATTCGATACCGTGGAGCATTCACACACCGAGACGACTGTGGACGCGGCCCGTTCCGCCCATGTCCCGCCGCACCTGGTCGCCAAGGCCGTGGTGCTCAAGGACAATGCCGGCTTCCTGGTCGCCGTATTGCCGGCCAACAACCGGCTGAACATTGCCTGGGTGAACGAAGAACTGGAGCGCAACCTGGTGCTCGCCACCGAAGACGAACTCGCCACGCTGTTCAAGGACTGCGAGACCGGCGCGGTGCCGGCACTCAGCAACGCATACGGCCTCAAAGTCATTTGGGACGAGCAGCTGAAACATGCGTCGGACATCTATATCGAGGCAGGTGATCACGAGCACCTCATCCACCTGCCGGGCGATGATTTCCGCAAGCTGATGGGGAAACTGCCGCACAGCGTAATCAGTGCCGGCAAGGAATATTCCCGCTGGGTTTACGAATAACAATTCGCGAGCCGGCGCGAGTACCCGGCACAACTTGCCGGGCCCGGGGTGAATGAACCCCTGGTATTTTCTTCTGCTCGGCATCCTCGTTATCGCCCTGGCGATTGCGGTTCCGCGTATGCGCCTGCGACGCGCACTCAATACACCCTTTCCGGATGAATGGGTCCCGCTGCTGGAACAGAATATCGGTGTATATCCCAGGCTGCCGATGGCATTGCGCAAGCAACTGCGTCAGCGGATCAAGCGGTTTCTGCATACCAAGCACTTCAGCGGATCTGGCGGCCTTGAGATCGACGATGAAATCCGCGTGACGATCGCCGCCCAGGCCTGCATGCTGTGGTTGAGCCGCAAAGGAACGCCGTACCCCGGACTCCGCTATATCATCGTTTACCCCGCGGCCTTTGTGGTCTCGCGCAAGGAGGCCGGTGAGGGTGGGGTCGTCTCGGAGGCGCGCCGCGGATTGCTCGGTGAATCCTGGTCCAGCGGAAAAGTGATCCTGGCCTGGGACGATGTCGTCAGGGGCGCGCGCAATTTCGTCGACGGCAGCAACGTCGTGCTGCACGAATTCGCACATCAGCTGGATACCGAGGACGGCAGCGCCGATGGCGCTCCGCTGCTGGCGGGTGAGTCCTGCTATCGTAGCTGGGCGGCGGCGCTTTCAAAAGAGTTCCGGGTTTTGCAGAAAAAGGCCAGGACCGGCGGACGCTCGGTGATGGATTACTACGGCGCAACCAACCCGGCGGAATTTTTTGCGGTGGCGACCGAGGCATTTTTTGAGAAGCCGGAAACCATGGCAGAAAATCACGGTGAACTTTATACCGTGCTTCATCGTTTTTACGGCGTCGATCCGCGTGAGTGGCAATGAAACCCGGGGAACGATGAGGTGAACGAGGCAAGAAGAACGAATCGGCCCAAGGCCGCTTCCCTGAAGCCGCTGGCCATGTTGAGGCCGTTTATTGCGCGCTACAAGGGAACGCTGCTGGCGGCCTTGGCCGCGCTGCTGGTCGCTTCCGCCGCTTCGCTCACCCTGCCGATCGCGGCACGCTTTGTCGTCGACAACGGCTTCGTTAGCCGGAATCTCGATGCGGTAGACCGCTATTTCGGCTGGTTTTTTGCGATCTGCATTGCCTACAGTCTGTTTTCGGCATTGCGCTACTACCTGGTGGTTTCGCTGGGTGAACGCGTTGTGGCTGACATTCGAAACGCGGTTTACGAAAAAGTCATCCGCATGGACCCGTCTTTCTTCGAAGTGACGCGCACGGGGGAAGTGCTGTCCAGGCTCACCACGGACACGACGCTGGTGCAGAGCATTTCAGGCAGCGGCCTGTCCATCGCCTTGCGCTCGACGCTCAGCCTGGTCGGCGGGCTGGTCATGCTGGTGCTGACAAGCCCGCGCATGGCCGGTTACACCCTGTTGGGCATTTTCATCGTCGTCGTGCCGGTGCTCATCGTCGGTCGCTTCATTCGCAAACTGTCGCGGCAGTCCCAGGACCGGGTCGCCGATACCAGCGGCCTGGCGGGTGAAACCCTGGGAGCGATGCAGACCGTGCAGTCGTTCACGCTGGAGAAACTCCAGTCGAAACGGTACGCAGAGGCCGTGAGAGCCAGTTTCCTGGTCGCCCTCAAGCGGGTCCGCATGGTGTCCATTCTGATCGCGCTGGCTTTCGCGCTGGTGTTCAGCATGCTCACGGTTTTTCTGTGGGTCGGTTCGCGCGCGGTCATGGACGGATCCATGACACTCGGCCAGCTGAGCCAGTTCCTGATGTATGCATTCCTGGTCGGTTCATCGGTGATGGCGCTCAGTAATATCTGGGGCGATGTCCAGCGCGCGGCGGGCGCCATGGAGCGCCTGGCGGAACTGCTGCAGTCCAAGCCGCTGATCCGAATTCCGGATGAACCTCTGCCCCTTCCGGTCCCGCTGCAGGGCCGCATCCGTTTCGAGCATGTCGGTTTCAGTTACCCTTCCCGCCCCCAGGAACGCGCGCTGGATGATTTCAGCCTGCAGATCGAGCGCGGGGACACACTGGCGATCGTCGGCCCGTCCGGGGCCGGCAAAAGCACGGCATTCCAGCTGCTGCTGCGCTTTTATGACCTCGATGAGGGCAAGATACGCGTGGACGGCATGGATATTTCGCGCGTGGATCCGGAATCGCTGCGAGCACAGATCGGGCTTGTTCCGCAGGAGACGGTGCTGTTCGGTGAAACCGCGATGGAGAACATCCGCTACGGCCGGCCGGGTGCGAGCGACGAAGAAGTGCGCGAGGCGGCAAGCCTGGCCGCGGCGGACCGCTTCATCGACCAACTGCCGGAAGGCTACGACACATTCCTGGGTGAGCGCGGCATACGCCTGTCCGGCGGCCAGCGCCAACGCATCGCCATCGCGCGGGCGATCCTCAAGGACCCCCCCATCCTGTTGCTCGACGAGGCCACGAGTTCACTGGACGCCGAAAGCGAACGCCTGGTGCAGGCGGCGCTCGACGGCTTGATGAAGGATCGCACCACGCTGGTCATCGCGCACCGCCTGGCCACCGTCAAGAAGGTCGACCGGATCCTGGTGATGAACCATGGCCGCGTCGAGGCGATCGGCTCACACGCCGAACTCATCCAGGACAATGACCTTTACGCGCGGCTCGCTGCGCTGCAGTTCGGGGATGTCTAGGGCCGGTTAACCGGCCCCATGTTGGTGAGCTTCAGCCAGGCGTGGATCGCGGCGCCCTTGATGCCGATGTGCTCGTCACGGTTCAGGTAGACGGGGATGCGTTCCAGGATATGGCGGTAGGAGCGCCCGTCGTTGAATTCATCACGAAAAGAGCCGGACTCGACGAGATGGGGGTTCTTGGCCGCGATGCCGCCGCTGATCACCAGGGTTTCCACCGGGTACATGGCCAGGCAGTAGTTGCGGCAGGCGCGCGCGTAGAAACGGGAAAAATAGCGGCAGGTCTCTGACTCCACGGCCTGTTCCCTGAGGGCCTCGGCAGGACTGACGGTGTGCCCGGTCAAAGCCTCGTGAAGCCGCGCTGCACCGGAGCCGGTCACGACATCGTCGCCGCTGAGCCAGGATTTCCCGGTTCGCGCCTGCATGGCCGCGGCGATTTGCTGCTCGCGCTCGCCGTGGAAGGAAAATGACATGTGCCCGGCCTCGGAAGTGATCACGATGCGCCGGCCTTCCTCCGGCCTGAGCGCGGCGTGTCCGAGCCCGGTTCCGGCGCCGACGATCGCGATGCTGCCGGGCCCGCCGGCCCCGCCCGGCCGCACCAGGCGCATGCGGTCGAACACGTCCGGGTCCATGAAACCGTGCGCCTGGGCGACAAAATCGTTGAGCAGAAACGCTTCCCGTGCGCGGCCCGATCCGCCCAGGTCGATATCCCATGGAATGTTCGGCAGCGTCGCTTTCATCCCGCTGACCGCGCCGGCGATGGCGATGGCCAGGCCGTCGAATTCCTCGATATCCGGCCAATCGCCGGGACGGTTCGCCGAATACTGCGCCAGCAGGCCGTCAAACGAACCGATATCTTCGGACCAGGTGGGAAAAATCACCGGTTCGGACATCGTCAGCGCGGAAAGCCCGCTGATGGTCACTTTCGAGAATCGAGAATTGGTTCCGCCGATGTCGGCAGCAAGGATTTCCATGTCGGTTTCCACCCGGCCCCGGCCGGTTTCAGGTCACATGCCGCCGAATTTTACCGTTTTTCGGGCAGCAGGCGCGAAGCGAGCGCATCCGGATCGCCGTCCACGGGGCCCGGCGCTGCAAGCCCGAGAATTTCGAGCATCATCGGATAGACGTCCACCACGCTGACGATGCCGACACGCGTCCCCGCCGGGATACGCGGTCCCACGGCGTAAAAAATACCGGCCATTTCGGGCATTTCCGGGCTCCAGCCATGATCGCCTTTCAACAGGCGTTCGGCTGATTGTGCATCCACTGTCACGGCGCAGCCCGGGTCGGACAGCACGAACAGGTCCGGGTAGCGCAGACTCGTTCCCGCGTTCCAGGCGGGCGGCAGTTCGGCGGGACGATAGGCGCGGCCGCAGTCCCAGTTCGCATTGATCGAGTCCCGTGCCCGGCCGACGCGGTTTTTCGCTGCACGATCGTAGTAAAGATAAACGAATGGGCCCTTGCCAACGGTCTTCACGTTGTCCAGGTTGATCCATTTCTCGAGGACGAAGGGTTCGCGATCGGCATAAACCGATTGGCCATGGTCGGATACGAGCAACACGTTCACCCGGTCGCCGTGCGGAAGCGCTGCGATGCCGTCGAGCAGGCGACCCAGCTGGTGGTCCAGCAGGCGCATGGCCTCCAGGTTCTCCGGTGACTCCGGTCCGTACCAGTGGCCGGCGCTGTCGACATTCTCGAAATAGAGCGTCACCAGCCGGGGACGTTCGGCTTCAGGCCGTGAAAGCCAGCCCAAGACGGTATCGACGCGGGTCGCGGCCGGCACCTCCGCGTCAAAGTTGCGCCAGTCAGCGGGCCGCACGCCTTCGATATCGGCCTCGGTGCCCACAAAATAGAAAGCCGCGGTGCGCAAGCCGGCTTTTTCCGCGGTGACCCAGATCGGTTCGGACAGGTACCAGCTCCCGTCCTGTACCGCGGACCGGTTCTTGTAAAGGTACCAGTCCCCGCCCGGTTCGCGCGGGAATTCATTGGCGACGATGCCGTGGCGCCAGGGATAGACACCGGTCGCGATCGAGTAATGGTTGGGAAAGGTAACGGACGGGAAAACAGGCCTCAGCGCCTCGGCCTTCATGCCTTCGCGCGCCATGCGGTCCAGGCTGGGTGTTTCCGTCAGGCTGTCGTAATTCCAGCGATAACCGTCCATCGAGACCAGCACGAGATAAGGTGCGTCCGGCGACGATTGTTTTTCCTGGGGAGGGGACGCGCAGGCGGACAGCAGAAACAGCAGGAACAGGGTAAGCAGGCGGTACTTGTTCGAGGTGCGAGGCATGGGTTAAGCGTATCCGGTTGGTAAAACTGGATTGGACCCGCCAGACACGGGAATCCAGAATGAAAGCCCTGACTATCTCCGCCGTATTTTACCTGACAATGCCCTTTGCGGCATCGCGCCGAAGGCGCTGATCAGCGGGTAGCCCGCCCGCCGACGGGCACCTGGCAGACGTCCAGAACGCGCGGCGGTTTGTTGTGAAAGAAGGGCTGGCGCCGGTCGCGGCGCTGGTCCAGGACTTCCTGGAAGGATGCATGGCTGGTGTCCGGCACCAGCGCGGTCAGACGCTCCGTTTCCGCTACCTGGTTTCCCATGCGCATGCGCTTGATGCGGCTGCTGGCCGCCTCGTCACGAATGATGCCGTCGTCCGCCGGCCTGCCCCGATTGATGCTTTGCACCGCGTCCATGCCGTGGATGACGCGGCCGAAAACATTCATGTTCCGGTCGAGGTAGCGGGGCGCCTGACCGATCACGATGTAGAAATCCGTGCGGCTGGTGTCTGGCCCCTCGTTGCGCGCCATGGCCACGACACCGGGGCAGTGTGTAAGCCAGGCCTTGCCGCCGGCGGGGTCCCGTGCAGCCGCGAAACCGTCGATGAAACCCGTTTGCGGGGCGAACATGTCGGGTGATTGCACGGCGGTCCAGCTCGCGTCCGCGGGCCAGTCGATCTCGAACTCGGCATCGAGCAGCGGCACTTCGCTGAATTCGCCCAGGTCGCTGCCGTCACCGCCTTGTGCGACGAAGCCCTCGATCACCCGGTAGAACGGCAAGCCGTCGTAAAACCCGTCTTCGACGAGCGCCGTGAACTGCTTGACCGTGCGCGGCGCGAACATCGGGTTCAGTTCGATCAGGACCAGGCCGTCCTGCAGTTCCATGTAGACGAGCCGTTCCGGCTCGGCTTCCCGCCACATGGAGACCTCGGCTGCGTTGGCCGCTGAACCGAGAAACAGGCAGGAAACGAAGGCCGGAAAAGCGTTTTTCAGCAGCGCGTTTCGCATGGCGTATCAGGGTATCTGGATTTTGCCGCCGCCGCCGAGACCACCCATGCCACCGGAGGGGTCGACGCCGCCCTTCGGCACGACAATCTGCGACGCCTGCTGACGCTGCATTTCCTTCAGTTCTTCCATGGTCTTTTCAAAGGCTTCCTTGGCGGCGTCGCCGAACCCTTCCGCCGCTTCGGCCAGCGTGCCGGCCTCGATTTCAAACGTCAATGGCAGCGGACCGGCCGTCGTCAGCACCTGGGTGGAACCGATGAACTGGACGGACCGGCTCGGGTCGACTTCGCCTTCGGCGGTTACCGGGGTGATCCGGCGCAGCGTACCGACCGTGTTGTCGGTAAAAGTCTCTTCCCGGTAGAGTTTGCTCGCATCCATCCGGATCTCGTTGCTGGTTTCGAAATTGCTCATGCTTGTTGTCCTCTTGGGTTTCGATTTATCTGGGGTCGGGATCACGCGTTCGCAATCCCGCTGCGACCGCCCCGTGCTGCGCTAAACTATGCTGAAACACGATGCATAAAGCAAAAGGGCCGGATGGATGAAAACGATTCAAAGCGAAGAAATCAGCTACCGCCACGGCGACGTCGAGATGGTCGGAAGTATTTTTCACGATGCGGCGCTGGACGGACCGCTGCCGCTGGTTCTGGTGGTGCACGAATGGTGGGGCTGCAACGATTACGTCCGCCGCCGGGCCCGCATGCTGGCGCAACTGGGTTACGCCGGTTTTGCCGTTGACCTTTACGGCGGCGGGCGGACCGCCGGCAGCCCGGAAGAGGCCGAAGAACTGATGAATGAGTTGCTTGGCGACCGGGCCGGGTTGCGCGGCCGGTTCATGGCGGCAATGAGCGCCGCGGCTGAGCGCCCCATCGTCGACGCGGATAAAACGGCCGCCATCGGTTACTGCATGGGCGGCGGGATCGTTCTGCACATGGCGCGCACCGGCACGGACCTGGCCGCCGTGGCCTCCTTTCACGGCGCTTTACCGCTGGCGATCGCACAGGAAGGCGAGGCAGCGGAAGTCACGGCCCGCATGGCGGTCTATCACGGTGAAGCGGATGAATTCGTCAGCGGGGACGACGTCAGCGCGTTCCTGGCCGAAGTCGAGCGCGCCCGCGCGGATTGCCTGTTCGTGCTGTTGCCGGGCGCCACGCACGGCTTCACCAACCCCGAGGCGACCACCCGCGGAGAAAAGTTCGGGCTGCCGCTGCGTTACAGCGAGTTGGCGGACCGCTCGTCGTGGGACCACATGCGACTGGTCCTGGAGGCGGCGTTTCGCTGAGCCGCCGGTCGCTCAGGGTGACTGGTTTTTCAGGGCTGCATCACAGCGGGATTTCATCAGGTAACAGGGGTTACCGATCGATCCGCGGCAGTTGATGCTGGCTTCCTCTTTACCGTCTTTTTCCCGGGTGATCGCCAGCAGCTTGGCCGGCATGAAGGCCTGGACCTGGTAAATGCAATGCTCCCAGGCATCGTCTTCCGGCAGGCTGACCACCTGGACACCATCCTTGCCGTATAGACAATGTGCATAGTCCAGGAATTTCGTTTCACCTTCCTTGTACTCACAGGACAGCACCGGCGTGGTCACCGCCAGCCCGAGAATCATCAGGATTGCAGGTAAAATTTTCATCGATTTTTTCCCTCCACTGGTTTGACCGTATCCATCGTTGGAAGTGCCCATGGTCCGTGGTCTCACTGACAGGCCCGGACTGCGGCGGCGGACTTCAAGCGGCCAGCGTGGCAGCGTCGGCCAGAATATATCGAGTGTCTGCTGCTTTCCGTTTAATCATCCCGGTAAATCCCGATAAAGACACTGCCGTCGGTGCCGATACTGGCGCGGTACATGCCTGCGGTGTTGAATGTCAGGGCAATTTTACCCTGCGGATCCATGGCAATCACGCCGCCGGAAGCACCCATTTCCGAGAGCTGTTCCATGACGACCGCGCGGGTTGCCTCAGCCAGTGATTCACCCTTGAACTGGACGCGTGCGCAGATGTCCCGTGCGACCGTGGCCCGGATGAAATACTCGCCGTGACCCGTAGCGCTGACCGCGCAGGAGTCGTTGCCCGCGTAGTTGCCGGCGCCGATAAGCGGTGAATCGCCAACCCGTCCCCAGCGCTTGTTGGTCATGCCCCCCGTGGACGTGGCGGCCGCGAGGTTGCCCCCGCTGTCCAGCGCCACGGCGCCTACCGTGGAGAGCCAGTGTTCCGGCTGGGCGTCGAGCCTTGCAGTTTCACGCTCGCGGGCCTGCTGCAACTGCTGCCAGCGGTACTCCGTCCGGAACCACTCGTCCTCTTCAAAAGCGATACCCTGCTCACGGGCGAACGTCTCGGCGCCTTCACCGATCAGCATCACGTGGGCCGAGTCGGTCATGACCCTGCGCGCCAGCAATATGGGGTTGCGGATGTTGTGCACGGCAGCGACGGCGCCCGCGTTCAGGGTGCGGCCGTCCATGATGGACGCATCCATTTCGTTTCGCCCGGCCGCGTTGAACACGGCGCCACGGCCGGCGTTGAACAGCGGTGAATCCTCCAGGATCGTCACCGCCCGGGTCACCGCGTCGAGCGAGGAGCCGCCGGACACGAGCAGCTGGTGCCCGGCCCTCACGGCTTCTTCCAGTTTTGCCTGAATTTCGCTTTCCCTGGCGGCATCGAGGTTTTCACGCTTTATCGTGCCGGCCCCGGCGTGGATCGCGATGGCGACAGGTGCTGCGCTTTCGGCAGCTGCGGCAGGCATTGCGGACACGGTAAATGCTGCAGCCAACAGAATGGCGCTCAGTATCTTCATGATGTTTTCAAGACCTCTTTTCGGTTCAGCCAATGCAGGGCCGCAAAAATCTTGGGATCCAGGGACATGCCCCCCGCGTGTTTTCCGTTCAGCCAGTCGTCGGCCTGGTCCAGCGGAACGATGTGCACCTCGATATCCTCGGTTTCATCACCGCCACCCGGGCCGACCCGCCGCAGGTCGCTGGCGAGAATGAAGCTGATCACCTCGCTGGTCAGTCCGGACGAAGTCGGGCACTGCATGATCATTTCCAGCGACCCGGCCTCGAACCCGGTTTCCTCGATCAGTTCGCGGCCGGCGGCTTCGAGGATCTGCTCGTCGGGATCGCCGGTGTCACCGACCAGTCCGGCAGGCAGCTCGATCACGCGCTCATCCACCGGGCGCCGATACTGCTCCACCAGGACGATTTCCTTGTCGGGTGTCACTGCGCACAGCACAGCGACCGCGTGGGCATTGTTGCGGCTCACGAATTCCCAGCCGTCCCGTTCGACCAGGTCGAGGTAGCGGCCACTGAAATGCAGGATGTCTTCGGGCATGGGTGTCGTGGTCCGTGGCTCTGGTAAACTGTCCTGATTGTATCGGGATTGGAAGAGATTGGAACCAATCTCCGGCGGCCGGATCAAATCCGGTCGCATATCGCATAAAAAACCTGAATCGGTGGAATTTCATGAACAGAACCTCCTGCGTGGTCGCCCTGGCGGCCCTGATGCTGAGCATTCCGGCCGCTGTGCTGGCGCAACCCTATAAAATGCAGCCGGAAAAGAAGGCACCTGAAAGAAAAGCGCCTACCGAGAGTGTCGCCGAACTCGAAAAAAAGGCCATACAGGCTTACGAGGACGGCAGCTGGGTCCGGTTTTACGCCGCCAACAGCAAGCTGCACGCCCAGCGTCCGTTCACGCCGGACTACATGATCAACATCGTGCTGGCGGCAGCCAGCCTGGAAAGGCGGACGACCGCCTATCACTACATGCTGCAGCTGCAGCAGCAGGGCTATTCCGTCGATTTCAACGGCTTTGAGCAGACCGGGCCCGTCCGCGGCACCGAGGCGTACGATTACATCAACGATCTGTTGATCAAGGCCGGGGATCCGGTGGGCGAGGGAACCACGCTATTTACGCTGGAAGATGTGCGTCCTTCCGATCTCGGCGACGTGGCCTGGGATTCGACCCGCGAGCGCTTCCTGGTCGGCACGCGCGCCGCGGGCCGCCTGCTGGCCGTCGACGACGAGGGAGGCGCAGAACTGCTGCTCGAGGCGAATGAGGAAAACGGCCTGTGGTCCATCGATGGAATTGCCGTGGACCCGGCCCGCAACCGTTTATGGATCGCCAGCAGCGCCTCGCCGGCTTTTAGTGATTATTCCCCGGCGGACGCACACCGCGGCGCGCTGTTCGGCTTTGAACTCGATTCGCTCGAACCGGCGGGGCGCTTTAACCTGCCCGCAGACCCTTATCAGCATGAACTTGGTGCTGTCGCCGTCGGAGGGGCCGGCGAAATCTACGTTATCGACCGGGCCACGCCGATCATTTACCGCAAGGCTGCGGACGGTGACAGGCTCGAACCGTTCGCCGGCGGGCCGCAGTTCGTCGCCTTGACGGACGTCGCCGTGACGCCGGACAACAGCCGGGTGTTCGTCAGCGATGCCGTTCTGGGGATCCTTGCCGTCGATCCCGCCGCCCGGCGCTCGGCGATGATTGCCGGGCCCGATACGCTGAACCTCTACGGGATCTACGGTCTCCAGTTCAGCGCCGGTTCCCTCGTGGTCACGCAAAGCGGGTTCAGCCCGCAACGCATCGTCCGGCTCGAGTTGAACGCCGATGGCGCCACGGTCGACAACATTGTGCCGATGGCGAGTGCGCTTGAAGCGTTTGACATGCCCGGAGTCGGAACGCTGCGCGGTGACAAGCTGTACTACTTCGCGAACCATGGCTCGACGAACGAAGAGGGGGGTGTGCGCATGATGTCGACACCGCTGGATTCGGGCGAGGCCATCACGCCGCCGGACATGCGGCAGTTCGAAGAAGCCCTGAAGCAGGCCACGGAAAGGGCTGCTCGCCAGTGAGCCTGCCGCCTGTCTACCTCGTCGATGCGAGCGTCTACCTGTTTCGCTCGTGGTTCTCGATGCCCGACGATTTTGTCAATAACGCCGGTGAACCGACCAACGCGGTTTACGGATTCACCGGCTTTCTGTGCGGACTGCTGGAGCAGACCGGGTCGGAGCATGTCGCGGTCGCCTTTGATGTGTCGCTGACTACCGGTTTTCGGAACGAGATCTACCCCGAATACAAGGCCAACCGGGACCCCGCCCCGGAAGAACTCAAGCGGCAGTTCGGCTGGGCCCGTTCGGTGGCCGAGGCCATGGGCCTGGCCTGTTTCTCGGACCCGCGCTACGAGGCCGATGACGTGATCGGCACGCTGGCCCGCTACTGGAAGCGGCGCGGTCATCCGGTCTGCGTGGTAACCGCCGACAAGGACCTGGCGCAGCTGGTGCGTGAGGACGATTACTGGTGGGACTTTTCGCGCAACCAGAAGCTGGACGCCCGTCAATTGACGGAAAAATTCGGCGTTACGCCGGAGCAGATGGCGGATTACCTTGCCCTGACCGGGGACGCCGTCGACAACATTCCGGGGATACCCGGTATCGGGCCCAAGACGGCAGCGGCTCTTTTGCGTGCCTTCGGCGACCTGGACGGGATATACGAGCGCATCGAAGAAGTGCCCGCAATGAAAATCCGCGGCGCCGCGTCACTTCATGCAAAGCTGCAGGCGCATCGGGATGCGGCCGAACTGGCTCGTCGCCTGACGGTGATCGAGACCGCTGTCGAGTCGGCACTGGCGTCGCCGGAACTGACGCGATCGGAAAAAGACACCGCGGCCATAAACCGCCTGTTCGATGAATTGTCGTTTGGCGGAATGCTGCGTCAGCGCTGCCTGCGCGCCTGACCGGGGTTGGCGCCTGTCGCAGTGTATTTTTTACGGGGTTTCAGTGCAGCAGGTGCTCGCCTGCCCGCCGTACGCGTTCCCGCAGCGGACTGTTGCGAGGGAAATGGGCCATCAGGAATTCCATCTGGTCGGCCAGGATCCGCCTGCCCTGCAGATACACGTATTCCGCGTGCGTGGGTTTGAACGGAATGGCCAGCAGTTCCATGCCGGCCTGTTCGGGCGTGCGGCCGGCCTTGTGGTTATTGCAGCGTTTGCAGGAAGTGACCACGTTACCCCAGGTGTCGACGCCGCCCTGGCTCAGCGGGTTGACATGGTCGCGGGACAGCAGGCTGTGCGGAAAGCGCTCGCCGCAATAAAGACAGATATACTGGTCCCGCCGGAACAGTGCCGGGTTGCTCAGTGGAGGCGTGTAAGAATCGGAGAAGAGATGTGCGTGGGGATGGGTGCCGTCAGTGGCGATAATGGCGTCGACGTCGACGAAACTTCGCTCACCGCTGAGGGCATTGATGCCGCCGCGAATACGGTAAACCGTGCGGCCCAACGAATATCCGACTTGTCCCAGCGTAATGAGGCGCACGGCGTCCTGGTAACCAACCCATTCCAGCGGCATCCCCGCGATGTCGGTCCTCAGAACCTGTTGTTGCAGGTCAATATCCATTTTTCTTTTCCATGCGGCTCCGGCATGGCGCTGAACACAATATATTGTGTGTTTATGGATCTTCATGGCCTGTATATCCGGTTTGGCAAAAAATCGCAAGGCTGTGCCATGAATCGCGTGACCCGAACCTTGGAAATGTTCGGAATTTGATGTTTTACTTCCGGTCTGAAAGCGGCAGGTCCCGTCGACAAGCCGAATAGTATGCTGTTGGAGCAACTGTGAAATCACTCTTCAAAACAACC
>Ga0180435_10003433_pt1 | contig 15853 bp, 15 predicted proteins | sample SS_ome_3_FD_132467 | JGI IMG/M metagenome (GOLD analysis project Ga0180435, IMG submission 132467) | Hypersaline lake sediment archaeal communities from the Salton Sea, California, USA - SS_3_S_1 metaG | ecosystem: Environmental > Aquatic > Non-marine Saline and Alkaline > Hypersaline >... | reverse complement strand
CTGATACCCTCTGATACCCTCTGATACCCTCTGATACCCTCTGATACCCTCTGATACCCTCTGATACCCTCTGATACCCTCTGATACCCATTGAAAAGCCCGGTCTCTCAGGAGATCGGGCTTTTTTTGTCGACCGTAAATCACTGCACAAAAAAAAAGGGCCTGCCCGGGGAGGGGGCTGGCCCTGAAAAGCGCTGTGTAAGCGCCGGAGGAGGATCGAGATTGCTTGAGCCCACGGGCTCCATTACCAGCCTTAACGACCCACCTGGCACAAACCTGATTTTTTCGCGAAACAGATTCCTGCGGTATCGCAGGTGCTCGATCCTGCCGGCAACTCGACCTATGACAGGTGCTTATCCAGCCACTCGTGGATCCAGTGGGTGGCACGTGCACCGCTGAAGCGGCCCAGTTCTTCACCGTGGTGGAACAGGATGATGGTGGGAAAGCCTCTCAGGCGGTAACGCCCCGCCAGCTTCATGTTCTCGCCCTCGTCAACCTCCACCTTGGCCAGGCGGATCTCGCCGGCAGCGTCGTTCACCACCTTGGTGATATGCGGCGCGATGGCGTGGCAGGGGGCACACCAGTCAGCCCAAAAGTCCACCATGATCGGTGTTTGCTTGGAGGCCTCGATGACCTGGTGCTCGAAATCCGGCAGGTCGACATTGAAAATAAGATCATCAGACATGGGTACTGCTCAATAACGGAAAAACTAGGGCTTGGCGACCGATTGTATCGCGTCGATCACCAGGCCCTCGATCTCGCTCAACACAGGCAGGGCCGGGCTACCCTGCGCATGCGCGCTGGGACGGGCGAACAACATGCTGGTGGTGCCATCCTTGTGGATTACCGTCACGCGCAGCGGGCATAGCGCCAGCATGTTCGGATCCAGGTTACTCACCTCGTTGGCATACCAGGCGTTGCAGGTCACCAGCGAACGAATCCCCTGCAGGCCGCTTCGGTTGTAATTCTCGCCCAGGCGCTCGGCCATCCCCGCAATGCTCTGGCCCATGTTCGGCTCGAACACCACCCATAGCTTCTTGCTTTCCAGGGCCTGGTAAAGCTGCCGGTAGACCTCGGGCATCGGTGCCTGCACATCCTGGCGGAATACCGAGGGTTGCGCCTGGGCAATCGCCGTGAACAGGCACAAAAGAACAATCGAAAGTATTTTCATGACGACTCCTTGCTGGAGCGGGATTATACGCACGGCGCGAGCGTTGCTTTGTCTTCGGGACGCGCAGCCAGTAGCATTGCGCTCCACCAAGACCGGAAAGGGTCCCGAAAGGATCCCGACCGGGCAACTCCAACAGATAACGCAGCTGATGACCGACACCGTACGTATTGCCACCCGAAAATCCCCGCTCGCCATGTGGCAGGCAGAGCATGTCGCCGACGCCCTGCGCGCCGCCCACCCAGGTATCAACGTGGAGATCCACGGCATGAGCACCCAGGGCGACAAGATCCTCGACACCCCGCTGGCCAAAATCGGCGGCAAAGGCCTGTTCGTGAAGGAGCTGGAGGCACGCATGCTCGAAGGCGATGCCGATATCGCGGTGCACTCGATGAAGGACGTACCCGTTGAGTTGCCCGAGGGCCTGCACCTTGCGGTGATCATGGAGCGCGAGGATCCACGCGACGCCTTCGTCAGCAACAATTACGCCTCGCTTGAAGAACTGCCGGAAGGCGCCGTGGTCGGGACCTCCAGCCTGCGCCGCCAGTGCCAGCTGAGCGACCGCCGTCCCGACCTGGAAATCAAGTCCCTGCGCGGCAACGTCAACACGCGCCTGCGTAAGCTCGACGAGGGCGAGTACGACGCCATCATCCTCGCTGCCGCCGGCCTGCTACGCCTGGGCTTCGGCGAGCGCATCCGCTCCACCATCGACCCGGAAGACAGCCTGCCGGCAATCGGACAGGGCGCAGTCGGTATCGAATGCCGCAGCGACGACGAGCGCATCAACGCGTTGCTGGCGCCGCTGCACCACGCCGACACAGCCAGCCGCGTGCTCGCCGAGCGCGCTATGAACACCCGCCTCGAGGGCGGCTGCCAGGTACCGATCGGCGGCCATGCGATTCTCGAAGACGACGAGATCTGGATGCGCGGCCTGGTCGGCACCGTCGACGGCAGCGAGATCATCCGCGCCGAAATCCGCGGCCCACGAGACCAGGCCGATGCACTGGGCACCGCGCTGGCCGACGAACTGCTCGAACACGGCGCCAAGGAGATCCTCAAAGAACTTTACGACGACGCCGAAGGCTGATCGGTGCCGAAGGCCAAGTCACTCTGGGGCAAAAAAGCATCTGCCGGCGAAAAGCCACCCTGCAACCTCGGTGGCTTGAGCGTGCTGGTGACCCGACCAGCCGAGCAGTCCGCAGCGCTGGCCGAGGCGATCAGTGCAGCGCATGGCCGCCCGGTCACCTTTCCCGCACTGGAAATCCTCGGGCCTGAGGACAAGCACGCCGCACGCGCCCAGCTGTCTGACATCAGCGGTATCGACTTGCTGGTGTTCGTCAGCGCCAACGCGGTGCGCTACGCGTTTCCGCTGATGCCGGACAATATCCCACTGAACCTGCAGGTGGCTGCCGTCGGCAAGGCCACTGCCAGGGCGCTCGACGAGTACGGCCTGGAGCCCACCCTGGTACCCGAATCCTCCATGGACAGCGAGGGACTGCTGGCGCTGCCACAGCTGCAGGATGTGAGTAGCCAGCGTATCGTGATCGTGCGCGGCAACGGCGGTCGCGAACTGATGCGCGACACCCTGGAACAACGTGGTGCCGAGGTCGAGTACGTCGAGGTCTACCGCCGCCAGGTTCCCCGCCGCAACCCGGCCAACCTGATCGCCAACTGGGAACGCATGGTCGAGGCGGTCACGATAACCTCTGCACAGATCCTGGAAAACCTGTTCACCCTGCTTGGCGAGGATGGCGCCAAACTGTTGCAGCAGACGCCCATGGTGGTGGTGAGCGAACGCATCGCCGAGCTGGCGGACGAGCGTGGTTGCCGGGTGATCTACCTGTCGGAGTCTGCAATGGACCGGGACGTGGTCAACACCCTGTGCGAGATCAGCCGTGAGCTGTTCTGAACAGGCTTTTGGTGGCTGCCGCAGCAGCTGGGACTCTTGCGCCTGACTTTGCGGTTTCCTCTCCCTCTGAATCAGGTGCGACAGGGTGATCGAGTAGGAGACGCCGCCTACCCGCCTTTGCTAGTCTTAGCTCACGAGCAATTATTACAAGCACGAGCTGTAACCCCCGATGAGCGAAGATACCGAAAAGGAAGGCATGGTGATCGATGTCACCCCGGAGCCGGAAACGGAAGCGCCCGAGGAAACGAACGCACCGGAGCCACCTCCCGCAGACAACAACGCGGCCCCCAAACAAAGTAAAGCACCGTTGATCGTTGCAGTGATCGCCCTGTTGCTGGTTGCCGGGGCCCTGGTTGCCGCCTTCCTTTACACCCAGCAGACCGCGCAAGACCTGGCCAGCATCAACAACAGCCTGAGCAACAGTCTCGCGGCGCAGAAATCGCTCGAACAGCAACTGGCTGTGGCCAACGCCGCCGTCAAGGAACAGGCCGATCTGCTGGCCAGCCAGCAGGCCAAGTTCGACGCCCAGGAAAAATCGCTCGACGAAGCCAAGGAACGCTTCGACCGCCAGGAGCAATTGCTCGATTCCGAACGCCTCAAGATGCAGCAGCGGGAGGCCGAACTGAAGGCCACCGTGGCTGACGTGCACAAGCGTGTCGGCTCCTCCAGCACGCAGTGGATGGTCGCCGAGGCAGAGTACCTGATGCGCGTGGCCAACGAACGTCTCAACCTGGCGCGCGACACCGGCACCGCGCGCGAGGCCCTGTTACTGGCAGACCAGCGCCTGCGCGACACCAAGGACCCGGGCTGGAACCCGGTGCGCAACCAGCTTGCGCGAGATATCGCCGCGCTGGATGCTGCCGAATTGCCGGATACCGCGGGTGTCGCTGCACGCCTGGAGGCGCTGGCCGAGCAGGTGCCGCAGCTCCAGCTGGCCAATGCCACGCTTGGCGGGCCGGAGCGCAGCGCACCCGGAGAGACGAGCCTGACGCCGCGTGAAGAGCGTAACTGGGACACCCTGCTGAACGACCTGTGGGCCGGATTCAAGGACACCGTGCGCATCCGCCGGCGCGACAAGCCGGTTGCCGCCATGCTGGCGCCTGAACAACAGTTCTTCCTGTACGAAAATCTGCGCCTGTACCTGGAAAGCGCGCGCCTGGCCGTGGCGCGTGCCGACCGCGAACTGTACCGCGACAGTCTCAACACGGTTGGCTCCTGGCTCAGCACCCATTTTGACAACAGCGATCCGCTCACCCAGACCACCCGCAACGCGGTCAACGAGTTGATGCGAATCGACATCCGTCCACTGCTACCCGATATCAGCGCCTCGCTGCGCAGCCTGCAGGTACGGCAGAAACTGAATGCCGATCTGGCCGGCACGCCGCCAGCCATGGCCAAGGAGGCTGCCGAGTCAACGGAGCCGGAACAATGAGGGGCCTGTTCAAGATCTGGCTGGTCATACTGGTCGGTGCCGCGCTTGGCGCCGTCGTGGCGAAGGACAGTGGCTACGTGCTGCTGTCAGCGGGTGTATACACCGTCGAGATGAGTCTCGCGCTCCTGGTGGTGCTGGTCGCCATCCTGTTCGTTGCCTTGTATTTCCTGGTCCGCCTGTTCGTACGTACCCGTCGCCTGCCCAGCGACGTGCGCAGCTGGAACCAACGCCGCGGAGCGCGCCTGGCGCAGAATGCCATGACCCGAGGCCTGCTGGAGATGTCCGAAGGCAACTGGCACACGGCCGAGAAACGCCTGGTGCGTTATGCAGACCGCTCCGAGACGCCCCTGCTCAACTACCTGGCCGCCGCGCGCGCCGCACAATTGCAGGGCGAGCACGAACGACGCGACGCCTACATCCGTCTGGCGCACGAGAACATGCCGTCGGCAGACGTCGCCGTCAGCCTGACCCAGGCAGAGCTGCAACTGGCAGATCACCAGCTGGAACAGGCACTGGCCACCCTGCGCCACCTGCGCAGCGTCGCCCCCAAGCACACTTACGTGCTGCGCCTGTTGCGTCGGCTTTATGAGCAGCTGGGTGACTGGGAACACCTGCGCGAGTTGATCCCCGAGCTGCGCCGCCGCAAGATCGAATCGGCAGACGATCTGCAGCTGCTCGAGCGCAAGACCTACCGCGCCTTGCTGGAGCAGGCTTTCCTGGCCAAAGACCCGTATCAACTCGGGCAGGTCTGGGCCAGTGTCCCCAAGTCCCTGCGCACCGACCCGGACGTGGTCAGCGACTACGCCGGCTACCTCCAGGAAAAGGGGGAGGACAAGGATGCCGAAAAGTTGCTGCGTGACGCACTCAAGCAGGGCTGGAACGTACAGCTGGTCGAACTCTATGGCCTGATCGAATGTCCTGAACCGGGCAAGCACCTTTCGCGCCTGGAGAAGTTCCTCAAGGAACACCCGGACGACCCGACCCTGTTGCTGACCCTGGGCCGCCTGAGCCTGCGTGCGCAACTGTGGGGCAAGGCACGCGGCTACCTGGAGGCCTGCGTCAACCGCAATGGCCCGATCGATGCGTACCGCGAACTGGCGCGCCTGTTGGAGCACATGGGCGAGGACGACAACGCGCTACAAATTTACCGCCAGGCCCTGACCCATGACAACGAGACCAAGGCGATTCCCCTGCCCGCGCAAATCGGTCAGCCGCAGGCCAATCGACCAAGCCTGAACAAGCAGCCCGTCGAGCCCCCGCCACCGCACGGTGCGATCAAGTCGCCCACACCCGAGGGGTCCGGCTGACCGCGGGTACACAATAATCGGACCAGCAAAAGAAAAGGCTATGTCACCGTTAAGGGTTGGTTCGGTATGGCAGCGCCATATCTTGACTCCCCACCCTAACCCTCCCCACCTGTGGAGAGGGGACGGGTAACCCCGCCGCCTGAATATCTGTTCCTCCCCTCCCGTGGGGAGGAGACGGTTAACCTTGTCACCCGACTATGTGTTCCTCCCCCATTTCATGGGGGAGGCCAGGAGGGGGAGTTCAAATCCGGTTACATAGCCAAAGAAAAGGCCCCTGACGGGGCCTTTGTTTTCCACGGGATCCGCTTCACCCGGTGGCGACATCTCTCGCCAACAGGGAATCGGCAAATATCGCCGGGCTCGCCGATTCCGCAGAGCCTTTGAGTCAGGCGTCTTTCTTGAACAACCCGACCACGAACAGCAGGATCAGCGCGCCGATGGTTGCTGCGACCAGCTGACCGATCAGGCCGGCGGCAGCGATGCCCACCAGGCCGAATGCATAATTGCCGATAAAGGCGCCCACGATACCCAGGACGATGTTGACCAGCAGACCGAAACTGCGACCCTTGAGGATATTGCCCGCCAACCAGCCGGCAATACCGCCGATCACCAGGGTCATAATCAGACCGATGCCTTCCATAATCGTTGTCCCCGCTCTTAATGTTTTATGATTTAAGCTTTCACGCTCTCTGAGGGTTTACCCTCATGCGACGAAGCATACGTTTCAGTTTCCGAACCCCCAAACGCAGCCATGTAGTGAAAACACGACACTCTTCCTTACCACTACACAGTAAACGACCGCCAACATGCAATACAAAGACCTGCGCGATTTCATCGCCCAACTCGAACAACAAGGCCAACTCAAACGTATCGCCACCGAAGTCGACCCAAACCTGGAGATGACCGAGATTTGTGATCGCGTGCTGCGCGCCGGCGGTCCCGCGATCCTGTTCGAAAACCCCAAGGGCTCGGACATCCCGGTACTGGCCAACCTGTTCGGCACCCCGCAGCGCGTCGCCATGGGCATGGGCGAGGACTCGGTCGAGGCCTTGCGCGAGGTCGGCAAGCTGCTGGCCATGCTCAAGGAACCAGACCCACCCAAGGGCATGAAGGACGCATGGAACAAGCTGCCGATCTTCAAGAAAGTGCTCGACATGGCGCCCAAGGAAATACGCAACGCACCCTGCCAGCAACGCATCAGCGAAGGAGACGATCTCGACCTGTCGCGGATTCCGGTGCAGACCTGCTGGCCGGAAGACGCGGGCCCGCTGATCACCTGGGGCCTGGTGGTCACCCGGGGCCCCGACAAACCACGCCAAAACTTGGGCATCTATCGCATGCAGGTGATCGGCAGAAACCGCGTGATCATGCGTTGGCTGGCACACCGGGGCGGTGCGCTGGATTTTCGCGAGTTCCAGGAAAAACATCCGGGCGAACCCTTCCCCGTGAGCGTGGCGCTGGGTGCCGATCCGGCCACCATTCTCGGCGCGGTCACGCCGGTGCCGGACACGCTATCCGAATACGCGTTTGCCGGTCTGCTGCGTGGCAGCCGTACCGAGGTGGCCAAAAGCCTGGGCAACGACCTGCAGGTGCCGGCCTCGGCAGAGTTCGTGCTCGAAGGCCATATCCATCCGCAAGATATGGCCCCCGAAGGCCCGTTCGGCGACCACACCGGCTACTACAACGAGGTGGAGAACTTCCCGGTCTTTACTGTCGACCGTATCACCCATCGTGAAGATCCGATCTATCACAGCACTTACACAGGACGCCCGCCGGACGAGCCTGCGATCCTCGGGGTGGCGCTCAACGAGGTATTCGTGCCACTGCTGCAGAAGCAGTTCCCGGAAATCACCGACTTTTACCTGCCACCAGAGGGCTGCTCTTACCGCATGGCGGTGGTGAGCATGAAAAAGCAGTACCCGGGCCACGCCAAGCGCGTGATGTTCGGCGTATGGTCCTTCCTGCGCCAGTTCATGTATACAAAATTCGTGATCGTCACCGATGATGACGTCAACGTGCGCGATTGGAACGATGTGATCTGGGCCATGACCACCCGCATGGACCCGGCCCGCGACACCACCGTGGTGGAAAACACGCCGATCGACTACCTGGATTTCGCCTCGCCGGTGTCCGGCCTGGGCGGCAAAATCGGCTTCGATGCCACCAACAAGATGCCCGGTGAAACCAACCGCGAGTGGGGTCGGCCGATCCGCATGGATGAAACCGTCAAGACGCGGATCGACCAAATCTGGGACGAGTTGGGGCTTTAGGGTTTTCGCAGTTGCCTTTCGCCCGGCTCTTGGCTGTAATCACGCACCGAAGCAGTAACAACACGCCGGAGTAATGCAGTGCAAAACATCCTCTGTCTCAACGCCAAGGGCGGCTGTGGCAAAACCACGCTCGCCACCAATCTTTCCACCTGGTATGCCGACGAGGGCAGGAAGGTCGCACTGGCAGATTACGATCCACAAAAGTCCAGCCTCGACTGGCTGGAAGCGCGCAAGGACTATGATGGCGTCCCGGATATCGAGGCAATCGACGGCACCGTCGACGGCGTGCGTGCCGCGCACGGCACCGATGTATTCATCATGGACGCTCCGGCGGGCACCAGCGGCCCGGACCTGACTGCGCTGCTACGGCGCACCAACTCGCTACTGATCCCGGTGTTGCCCTCTCCTATCGACATGCGTGCGGTGGCCCGCTTCGTCGAGGAACTGATCCGCTCGGGGCGCGTCCAAAAGGGACAGACCCGCATCGCGCTGGTGGAGAACCGGGTTCGCGAGAACACCCGCATCTACCAGGTCCTGGAAGACTTTCTCAAGCGCTTCGAGGTCCCGGTGCTGACCCACCTGCGCGAAAGCCAGAATTACATCAAGGCTGCCGAAACCGGCCTGGGCTTGTTTGAATTGGCCCCGTCGGCGGTGGCTCAGGACGTGGTGCAATGGGACCCGATCATCGAATGGCTCGAAAAAGCCTGATACTGGCACTTGGCTGCTGGCTGTGCGCCGGTGTGGCGAGCGCTGGGCAGGCGCACGTGCTCAAGGCCGAGATCGAGCGCCAGGCCGACGGACTCTTTGTCATTAGCGCCACGCTGCGCCACGAAGACACCGGCTGGGGGCACTATGCCGATCGCTGGGAGGTGATCGGACCACAGGGTCAACTTCTTGGTAAACGGGTCTTGTGGCATCCTCACGTCGAGGAACAACCCTTCTCCAGGAGCCTGTCCGGCATCCGCATCCAATCCACGGACACCTGGGTGAAAATCCGCGCCCACGACTCGATGCACGGCTACGGTGGTCGTGAGGTCACCCTGAGCGTACCGCACTAAAGCCGCTTCAAGATTTACCCCGGCTGGCCGCTAGCTGCTGCATGAAGTTATCGACGCAGCAGACGGCGCTCATGCCGTCTTCAGGGAACGAAGCCAACAGCGAACGACTCGCCAGGCGCGTCTTGGGTGGCCGCGTGGCTTTGTTGTTTGACGGCTACGCCCTGTCACTGGGCACGTCCTTTGCTGCAGCGGCCGTATTCGTTGCCGTGCAATGGCTGAACAACCCCTCTCCACTACTTGCTCCCTGGCTGCTGACGCTGTGCGGCCTGCTCCTCTATCGTGGTTCCACGGCCTGGCGTTACTTTCACCGCCGGGATGTTGATATCCAACCCGAACCCGGTTACTGGCTGCTGCAGACTCGTATTGGTTCCAGCCTGACCGCTGCGATCTGGGGTATCGGCGGATTGTTGTTCTTTACCCCGGGCAACGAGATGCTGCAGATATTCACGGTGCTGGTCATTGCGGGCATGAGTGCCGGCGCACTGAATGCCCTGGGCGCGGATTTCCCCAGCTACCGCAACTATGTCGCGCTGGCCCTAGGGCCGCTGAGTATCATGGCGCTGGCACAGGGCAGCCAGATGCAAACGGCCGTCGGGCTGTTGATCCTGTTGCTGCTGGGCTTCCTCCTCAAGTCCGGCAGGCAGAATGCAAACACCATTGAGGACACCCTGCAGCTGCGATACGCGAACGCGGATCTGCTCGAAAACCTCAAGCAGCAGCAACACCAGGTGGCCAAGCAGGCTGAGGCCATGATCGGACAGCTGGTGTCCAATGCCCCGGTATCACTCTGGGTTACGGATCGTGCAGGCAAGGTCAACTTTGTCAGCAAGGTAAAAGGCCACTCCAACCGGCTGCAACAGCCGAACCTTGGCGACAGCCTGCTCGACACCTTTGCTGACGAAGCCTTCATCGCCGAAAAACTGCAGCTCGGCCTGCAAGGCAAGAAATGCGATTTCGAAGTACAGCAGGGTGAGCACTACTTCGAGATCCACCTCGACCCTCTGCTGGGTGATAACGGCGAAAGCGAGGGCCTGATCGGGGTGACGATAGACATCTCGGAGCGCAAACAAACCGAACAACAGCTGACAGAACGTGCCAACTACGATCAGCTTACCGGCCTGGCGAACCGTGGCCTGGCGATGGAAGAAATCCAACGCGCACTTCTGCGTTCAGAACGCAATGGGACCCTGGTCGCGCTTTATTTCCTGGACCTCGACAACTTCAAGGCCATAAACGACACGATGGGACACAAGGCAGGCGACCAATTGCTGCAGCAGACGGCCGAACGCCTGAACCGAACCACTCGCGGCACCGATTTTGCCGCACGTATCAGCGGCGATGAGTTCCTGGTACTGGCCGAAGGGCTTCAGCTGGCCGAACATGCGGAGAGCGTCGCCTACAAGATCACTTCCAGCTTCCGCAGGGCGTTTCTGCTGGACAACCGCGAGATCCATGCCAGCGCCAGCGTGGGTGTGGCCCTGTACCCGCGCGACGGCTCCACCCCTGGCGACTTGTTGCAGTGCGCGGATACGGCCATGTACCACGCCAAGGAAAGCGGCAAAAGCAGTTATTGTTTCTTCACCGCGGCCATGCAGCAGGAAGCCGAGCGGGCGCATATGATCGAAACCGAGTTGCGCCAGGCACTGGGACGGGGCGAACTGCAACTTCACTACCAGCCCAAGGTCGATGCGCAGAGCCAGGTCATCACCGGGGCAGAGGTATTGTTGCGCTGGGAATCCGAAAAACTTGGCACCGTCTCTCCCGAAGAATTCATACCGGTTGCAGAACTGGCCGGCCTGATGCCGGAAATCGGTGCCTGGATACTGCGCACTGCGTGCAGCGAGTATTCACGGTGGCCCGGCAACGGTGGAGAGCCGCTTCACATCGCCATCAACATCTCGCCACAACAGTTTCGCAAAACCGACCTGCTGGCCAACGTCACCGAGGCCCTGGTGGACTTTGGCCTGCCGGCCGAATGCCTGGAACTGGAAATCACCGAGAGCCTGTTGGTACAGGACGCGCCGAGCATCATCAACGCCTTCGAGGCGCTCAACCACATGGGCGTGAAGCTTGCGCTCGACGACTTCGGCACCGGCTATTCATCACTCAGCTACCTGCGCAAATTCCCCATGCAGGTGCTGAAAATCGACAAGAGCTTTGTGCAGGGACTGGGGGTGGAGCGCGACACCGAAGCCTTGGTGCACACAATCATCGCCATGGCCAAAAGCCTGAACATGCAAGTGGTGGCCGAAGGCGTGGAGACCACGGAACAACTGCACTACCTGCAGCAACACGGTGCGGACCTGATCCAGGGTTATTATTTCAGCAGGCCGTTGACCGCAGACGCTTTCTTCCGGCTCCTGGACGACCGGAACGGCGCGCCCCTGCAGCCGGCGGATTACTCTGAACAGGCCGCCAGGCCACTTGCCAGGTCCGGATAGCGCAGCTTCACGCCGAGATCGTTGAGCAACTTGCGGTTGTCCAGACGACGCGACTCCCCCAGGTAGGACAACAGCCCCGGGGACAACTCCTGCCTCGCCTGTTCGAGGTCGATAACCGGTGGTCGCGGCAATCCCAGGTGGTCCGCCACACGGTTGAAATAGTCTGTCATATTGCCCGGATTGCCATCGCTCACGTTGTAGACATCACCATTCCTGCCACGTTGCATGGCTGCAAAACAGACATCGACGAGGTCATCGGCATGGATGCGATTGGTCCAGGGGGCATCGCTTTCGGCCACCATCGGCAGCTGCTTGCGCAGACGGGCCACGGGTAGCTTGCCCGGACCGTATATGCCAGCCACCCGCAATATCACCAGTTCGCGATCCGCTTGCTCTCGCCAGGCTTGTAACAGCTGTTCGGCATGCCAGCGGCGCCGCGCCCGGTCGACCTGCGGGTTGACCGGGTGGGTTTCGTCAACCCACCCGCCCTGGCAGTCACCGTAGACCCCGGTGGTACTGATATACACGATGCGCCGCGGCTGGCCACTTTCGTCCAGGCCGTCGAGGAAGCGCGCCATACCCGTATCCTCGCTGCCGACGGACGGGGGCGGAGCAAAATAGAACACCTGCTGCCCTTCGGTGCTGCCAGCCGGTAGCGACTCGGTGTCCAGGTCGCAACGAATGACCGGTATGCCGAGATGGCCGAGATGTTCGGCCGACGCGCCGGAGCGCACTACGCCGACGACCGGTTCGCCCTGGTCCTGCAGACGCAACGCCACGCGCTCGCCGATGTAGCCACAACCGATGATTAACATAATGGTGCTGGGTTTTAATCGCTTACTGAATCACGCAGAATTCGCGATTCTCTCATTTCTGCAAGTAGACACGCCATGAGTTTCACCGTCACCGTCTCGCCCAGCGGCCACCAGTTTCAGGTTGAACAGGGCGAAGTCATACTCGACGCCGCCATCCGTCAGGGCGTGGTCCTGCCCTACGGCTGCCGCGGAGGACGCTGTGGTGCCTGCGTTGCACCGCTGACCACAGGCGAGGTGAGTTACCCTGGCGATATCCTGCCCGAAGCATTGGAGGGGAACGCCGAGGGCCGCTGTGCACCCTGTGCAGCGATGGCCGAAAGTGACCTGACCCTTGAGGTCCGGGAATACGAATCGGCCGCCGAGATAGAGGTCAAGACCCTGCCCTGCCGTGTCCAGCAGATCGATCACCTCGCCCCCGACGTGGTGCGCCTGAAACTCAAGCTGCCGGACAACCAGCGTCTGCAGTTCATGGCCGGCCAATACCTCGACTTCATCCTCGCCGATGGTCGTCATCGCGCCTTCTCCATTGCCAACGCCCCGCACGACGACGAATTTATCGAGCTACACATCCGTCACGTGGACGGTGGCGAGTTCACCGACTGGGTGTTCGAGCAGATGCAGACCAAGACGATCCTGCGTATCGAGGCGCCGCACGGCACTTTCGTACTCGACGAGGAGTCCGAGCGCCCAATGATTTTTGTGGGCGGCGGTACCGGTTTCGCCCCCCTCAAGGGCCAGATCGAGCACGCCTTCGAGCTCGGTATCGACAGGCCAATGGTGCTGTACTGGGGTGTGCACTCCTAGCAAGACCTGTACCTGCCCGACCTACCCGAGCAATGGGCGCGTGAGCACGCCAATTTCTCCTTCATTCCAGTCCTTTCCGAGCCGGACCAAGACTGGCAAGGGCGCACAGGCTGGGTACACGAAGCGGTGCTGCAGGACATCGATGACCTGGCTGCCAACGATATCTACATGGCCGGCCCACCGGTGATGATCAAGGCCGGGCGTGATGCCTTCAGCGAAGCCGGGGTACCGGACCAGCAAATGCACTACGACTCGTTTGAGTACGCCGCCGACACCCCCGAAAAGGCTGGCGACTGAACCCGCCGGGCAACTGACGGTCTCAGCATATACTCTGATTGAGACCCCGGAAGGCAAGAGCAATGGACTCGGTTTCACAAGCTGCTTTGGGCGCTGCCGTCGGTGTGATGGTGATGGGCCGCCATCGACCCGTTTGGCAAGCAGCAATCGGCGGCGCCATTGTTGGCACCCTGCCGGACCTCGATGTCTTTCTCGACAAGGGTGACGCGATCAATGACATGGTGTTGCACCGGGCCGAGACGCACGCCTTCTTCTGGCAACTACTCGCCTCCCTGCCGATTGCCTGGCTGCTGACGCTGACGACCCGCTCGTCCGGCCTGTTTAAACGCTGGTGGCTGATGACCCTTCTGGTGCTGTTCACCCACTCGATGCTCGACGGGTTGACCATCTACGGCACCCGCCTGCTGCTACCGTTCAGCGACCAACCCTTCGGACTCGGCAGCCTGTTCATCATCGACCCGATGTACACCCTGCCGCTGCTGCTCGGCCTGTTGTTTACCGCCATCGCACGCGGCGAAACACGGCGCCACTGGAACGCCGGCGGGCTGGCTCTCTCCACCCTCTACGCCGGCTGGGCCGTCGGCGCGCAGGCCCACGTCACCGAACAGGTGATGGCATCAACCGAAGCCACCGGGCTCGACAGTTCACAGGTACTGGTAACCGCCACGCCCTTCAATACGCTGGCGTGGCGCATCGTGTTGCTCCATGAAAACAGCTACCTGGAAGGCTTCTACTCGGTGTTCGATCCACTGGTCGCTCCCGGGCGGCCCATCCGTTTCACCCGCCACCCGCGCGGTGCGGAACTGGACGCGGCAACCGGCGATTTCTCAAAGGCCAACCAGATCCGCAAATTCTCGAAAGGTTTCTACTCACTGTCTGACGATGGACGTTTTACCAGTATCACCGACCTGCGCATGGGCCAGCACCCCTACTATGCCTTCTCGTTTCGCTTTGCCGAACACACCAGTCCGCTGCGCGACATCGAGCCTCAACGCGTGGCTCAGCGGGTACCGCTTGGTCCGGGGCTGGAATGGCTTGGGAAACGCATTCAGGGCGAAGACCTGTCGCCACCACGCTAGTGACGCGTGGGCGAGTAATGCACTATGATGTGGACGATAAAGCAACAACAACGCCCACAACACTAACAATCCTTACACCGGCTTCAGCCGGTTTAATTTTTTCTGCCGACCGGCATTTGATTCTCCGCTACCATCAAAAGATGTGCGGAAGATATTTTCTCGAGGCCTCGCTGCAAGACATCGAAGCGGTTGTCGGCCCGCTGACCTGCCGAATCCGCCTGCAACCGCGCTACAACATTGCCCCCGAACAACCGATTCCCGTGGTGCGTAACGATGCCATGGGTGAAAGGCGCCTGGATCTAGTGCGCTGGGGGCTGGTGCCTTCCTGGTCGAAAGGGCCCGACCGGCGCTACAGCATGATCAACGCCCGAGCCGAAAGCATCGCGGAGAAACCAGCCTTCCGTGCCGCTCTGCGCTATCGGCGATGCCTGGTCCCGGCCAGCGGCTTCTATGAATGGCGGCCTACCGGGCGTGGTCACAAACAACCTTTCGTGATTCGCCGCGCCGATCGCGGTCTGCTGATGTTTGCCGGTGTCTGGGAACAATGGATGGACCCGCATGGCAACGAGTTGGAATCGTGCAGTATTGTCGTCACAGAGGCCAACGAGGCGGTAAGGCCGGTGCACGACCGCATGCCGGTGATTCTCGAAGAACCCAACCTGGCGTATTGGCTGGATCGCGGGCATCAACACACCGACGACTTGGTGCCGTTGCTCAAGCCGTCGAACCCGCAAGACCTGGAGGTCTACCGCGTAAGCCGCGAGGTCAACAATCCTGAACAAGAAGGCTCACGCCTGATCCAGCCCGAGGAAGACCCGTCGTTGTTCTGAAACACAGCACCGGCAAGTAAATCAACCCAAAGCAGACATCCGGGCCGGCGCGACTAACGGCAGCGGACTTCAAAGCTTCTCAATCGAGTCAGCTGGTTTAACAAATCGCCCCACCCGAAACCGGCATGGCGCTGATTCAAACCGGTACCGAGCGAGCAAAAGCGGGTCACGGGCATCAATGAGCAGCCCTAACCGATGCATCCGTTTCTAGCAGGGCATCCAGGTCGAGTTAATCAATCAAGGTCTCGGTGATGCGGTATCCCGATTCCCGATAGGCATCCACCTGGTCTTCATCACAAAACTGATCCGCCGTGCTCTGATCGGGGAAGTCTGGATTCTGGGCAGCATAACCCTTTGCCTTGAAGCCGAGCTCCGGGATCAGGGTGGTTTTTAGGAAGATCAGCGTTCCGGTTTCCCCATCGGGATAGTGGATGTCGCATTGG
>Ga0180435_10003432_pt1 | contig 15856 bp, 14 predicted proteins | sample SS_ome_3_FD_132467 | JGI IMG/M metagenome (GOLD analysis project Ga0180435, IMG submission 132467) | Hypersaline lake sediment archaeal communities from the Salton Sea, California, USA - SS_3_S_1 metaG | ecosystem: Environmental > Aquatic > Non-marine Saline and Alkaline > Hypersaline >... | reverse complement strand
GCACCAACGTCAAGTTCGGTCTGGTCGATTCTGAGGGCAAGATTCTGCACCGCGAACAACGCCCCACCATGGCCGAGAAGGGCCCCACGCCCCTGCTTCATCTGGTCACCAACGTCGCCGAGCGGCTGTTGTACTACGCTGCCGAGGAAGAACACACTGTGGACCACGTGGGCGTAGGCTCCCCGGGTGCGGTTGATTTCAACTCCGGCGTTGTGGTTGGCCCCTGCCCCAACATTCCCGGGTGGACCGGGACCGAAATCAAGGACAGCCTGACCGAACGACTCAATATGCCGGTCTTCGTCGACAACGATGCCAACGCCATGGCCCTGGCCGAGTCGCGGTTTGGCGCTGCGGTCGGTTCCAAGTCGGTCGTGTGTGCAACGGTTGGTACAGGGATTGGCGGTGGCTTGATAATCGATGGCAAGGTCTGGCGAGGAGCCAGCGGATCGGCCGCCGAGCTCGGACATATCCCCATCGACCTTAACGGCCCTGACTGCCTCTGCGGCGGCAAGGGTTGTGTCGAAGCCTATTGCTCCTCACGGGCGATGGTTGCCCGGGCTAAAAAGAAGCTCTCCGGCGGCTTGACACCGACCTTCGACGAGGTGCTCGACAACGGCCTGGACTCCCTGAATATCAAGAAGCTCTTCCTGGCGGCGAGGAAGCAGGACGAGGTGGCAATCGAGATTCTTGAAGAATCCGCTCGCTATCTTGGTATCGGGCTGGCGGGAGTCGTGAACCTTTTGAACCCCGAAACCGTAGTAATAGGGGGTGGCATTGCCGACGGCGGCGCCGGCTTCGTTGAGCTGGTAGCGGCCGAGATCAAGAATCGAGCCTGGAGCTCAGCCACCGAAGAACTGAGAATAGTAAAAGCTCGTCTGGGCAACGACGCCGGCTTTATCGGCGCCGGAATCCTGGGCGAAGATTAGATCACGAGGAACTAGATGTCGCAGGAAATCTCGGACAAGGGACCGATCATGTACCGCATCGGCGCCTGGTATGGCTACAGCTTCAGCGGTGTGCTGCTCATTTACGGCGCGGTGAAAGTAATTCTCAGCCTCATGGATCGTACTTATGTCGACATGATGAACTGGGTCGGATTCTTGTTTGTGGGACTAATCCTGTTGGCCCCGGTCATGGCCTACTCCGAACAGAAGAAATGGGGACATTTCGGTCTTATTGGCATTGCCGGTCTGATCCTCTTGTGGTCGGCAATTTCCTGGGCCGGATATGAGAGCCTGGTGATCATTATCTTGTCCGTCGTAGCCCTGGCCGCGCTACTATCTCCCCAGACCAAGAACTACTTGGCAACTGCACGCTAAATTTCGATTGACTTCGGCCGAAATCCTAATAAATTGGCAAATCTGACCGGCATTGAGAGAATCCCAGGTCAGATTGTATTGGCGCCCTAGCTCAGTTGGTAGAGCAACGGACTGAAAATCCGTGTGTCCCCAGTTCAATTCTGGGGGGCGCCACTTTTTTATGCCCGCGACTTGTCGATCCCGCCGCTAACTGGTATAAATGATTACCAAGTCATAGTCACCGCTCTTCGTTTGGGAGGCCTTCCGATGTCGCGCTTCATAGTCTCACTTCTTCTCGTGATCATCTGCTTTGCATCCGCGCAAGCCTCAACCCTCTTCCCGGTTCCAGAAGAAAAAACCACTTTCACGGCTCGGTTTCTGAGGCCAAACTATAAAGGTTCCAACGACAACATTGGCACGACCAACGGCCTGTTCGAACTGTGGGCCCAGGTACGCATCGGCGATCGAATGTCGCTGGTCGCTGGAATACCTGCGATCCATGCCTCCTATACTTCAACATTCTACTACTTTCCTGGACCGTTTGGACCCGGCAGCCCGATCACCCAGGAGACGGACCAGTGGCGCGGCGCCTGTCCCTTCATCGGTTTGAGAACGCTCCAGGGTAATCTCGAAAACGGTTCGCAGGGCAGCTTCACATTTGGGTTCTGGCTGCCGGTTCTCGACCGGAAAGATCTCGATGCCGATCACTTCCTGGTTGGCGGTTTAGCTGATCCTCACAATGCGGCGAAGTTCATGGCCGAAACCTGGACTCTGTTTCTTGGATATCACTGGACCACTACCAGCGACGCCGGTTTCAGGCTGGACGCACAAGGCGGATTCGAGTATGCCGTGATAGACGATTCTCCGAACCTTAGCAACTGGCGCTATGGTATCGCCATTGGTCTGGCTCGACCGATCCTTATCCAGGCGGAGTTCACCGGCGACTACTTGCTAAACAAGCCTTCGCACTTTTTTGTCACCGACCGAGGCGACGAGAGCGTAGCCCTCAACATCGGCGTGCCCGGTAAGGTCTTGACACCGTCTGTCTATGTCCAACGTCCGCTGGACAAGAATGTCCAAAGAGAACTCGACTACAACCTGGGCTTTCAGCTGAAAGTAACTATGTGATTCGGGCGTGCCCGATACTGGTCACAATCAGTCAACATTCTCCTTAACAAAACTGCCGTTTTTTTGTAACTTGGGCTTCTAATCGCTCACCCAAGCGCACGCTGCGTGCGATCGAAAGGACGGTGGACCGTGAAATCGTTGGCCCTCACTATTGCACTTCTTCTATGCCTCGCATCCTCGCTTGTTGCCGAGGACAAGCCGGGCGGAATTGGCCAGGATCTGCTCGACAAGTACCAGGGACAAGTCGAGAAGAACAAGAGCCTCAAAGCATCGATCAACGCCGTCACGGGTAATACCATCAAGAATCTGGCCCTCGATCGCGAGAAAGTTCTCAGCCACGATCGGATGATGCGGTTCAAGCTGGAATCCAACGGAATCACCAACCAGAGATCGAGCGGTCGCTGTTGGTTGTTTGCGGGTTTGAACGTCATCACGCCCAAAGTCATGACCAAACTCGACAAGGATGCGTTCGAACTGTCCCAGCCCTATGTCGCCTTCTACGACAAGCTGGAAAAAGCCAACATGTTCCTTGAGAAGATCATCTACTACCGCGACAAACCGATCGATGACCGCGCTTTGGCCATCACTCTGCAATACCCTTTCGGCGACGGTGGCTGGTATCCGTACTTCACTGACCTGATGAAAAAGTACGGCGTGGTGCCGCTTTCGGCCATGCCGGAGACTAAGCAGTCGGCGGCGACCGGACGGATCAACAGCCTCATAACCACGCTCATCCGCGGTCACGGTGCCGAACTGCGCCGGATGCATCAAGATGGCAAAAAGCTCAATCAGCTTCGAGCCCGCAAAGAGGAAATGATGTCAGAGGTTTACCAGATGCTGGTCTTTGGCTACGGCCAGCCGCCGGAGGAGTTCACCTTCAAGTACGAGGCTGAGTTCGAGGACGCCGACACCACCGAGGCTGAATCCGACAGTGCCGCCGTCGAAGACGATTCCGACTCCACCGAATCCGAATCCAAGCCTGAGAAAGAGTGGGTAATCGAAACCCATACTCCGCACTCCTTCTATGACACTTATGTGAGCGAGTTCATGAAGGACTGCATCATGATCACCAACAGCCCGACCCAGAAGTACAATCAGTTGTTTGAACTGGAAGAAAGCCGCAACATCTGGGAGTATCCGGATCAATCGGTGCTGAACATGCCGATCGAGAAGCTGAAGCATTACGCCCACCAGTCGCTGTTGGACAGCCAGGCGGTCTGGTTTGCATGCGATGTAGGCAAGGACAACTACAACGACTCGGGCGTCTTCATGGTCGACATCTACGACTATCAGTCCGTGTTTGGCGTTGATTTCTCGATGAGCAAGACCGACCGGATCGACTTCTGGGACATTTCCCCCAACCACGCCATGACCCTTATGGGCTTCGACTCCACCGACACCGGCGAACCGTACAAGTGGCTGGTCGAGAACAGCTGGGGATCAAAACCGGGCGAGGGCGGCCGCTGGTACCTGTACAACAACTGGTTTGATGAGTTCGTCCTGGGGGTGATAATCGACAAGGAACTGCTTTCCGACGAGGATCGTGCTTTGCTGGATATGAAACCGACCAAGATCAAAACCTGGGCTCCGTTCTTCAAAGCCCTTACGAGATTGCCATAGCCAAGTATGGACCCAGCCCTTCTTGAAAAGATAGCTCAGATCTTCCCCGAGGATCGCTTCTCGACCCACCCGGATCAACTGGCCGTGGCTTCCCGGGATGAGTCGACTTTGGATCCGGTGCTGCCGTCTCTGGTCGTGTGGGCAAGGGACGCTCAGGATGTCTCCCGTCTGGTGAAACTGTGTCGAGAATCACAGATCCCCATCACTACCCGTGGCGCCGGCTCGGCTCTGGAAGGCTCTACGATTCCCTCTGAGGCCGGTGTCGTACTCGACATGAGTCGTATGACCGACATTGAGCGCCTTTGGGCAGAAGACCTTCAAGTCACCGTGCAACCTGGAGTTATCTATGATGATCTAAACCGTCAGATCAAGGACGAAGGGCTGTTCTTCCCCCCCGCTCCGGGCGGATCGGGCGATGTCGCCACCATCGGCGGCATGATCTCTACCAACGCGTCGGGAATCTACTCGGTCAAGTACGGCGGCACCAAGGACTACATCCTGCTGCTTGAGGTGGTGACCGGAACCGGTGAGATTATGACCATCGGCAGTCGCGCCATCAAGCGATCTTCCGGCTATAATCTGGTCGATCTGGTCTGCGGTTCCGAGGGCACCCTGGCGATTGTGACGTCGGCCACATTGCGTCTAGCCGGCCTACCCGAAGGACGCCGCCAGACGGCCTTCGCATTCGACAACGATGTCGACGCCGCCGAGGCGGTCTCCGAGATGTGCCGATACGGCATCGATGTAGCCGCAATTGAGTTTCTTGACCGGGCTTTGATTCAAGCCCTCAACCAGTTGAAAGAATACGGCCTGGAAGAGAAGCCGTGCCTCTTCCTGGAGTTCCACGGTCCGGAGGCAGTCCTGGACTCCAACGCTGAGTTGGCCGAGTCGGTCTGCACCGAACTCAACGGGGTCCAGCTGCGTCTGAAGGAAGGCCAGCGCCCCTGGGAGATCCGCCATTTCGCCACCGACGCCGTCAAGCATCGCAAGCCGGGCAGTGCCATCGTGCGTAACGATGTCGCCTTCCCCATCTCGCAACTTCCGGAGATGGTCGAGTTCTGTCATCAGCTCGGTTCAGATTTTGGCCTGGTCACTCACACTTTTGGCCATGTTGGCATGGGGTTACTTCATGCTTTGATCCTGGCCGACCCCAAGAACGAAGTGGAGTGGACCAACGCCCACACCATGAGCGACCTGATAATTCGGCGCGCGGTCGAACTTAAAGGAACGATTTCAGGAGAGCATGGTATCGGGCTGGGTCACAAGAACTTGCTTGACCTGGAGCATGGCGACTCAATCGACCTGATGCGATCTATCAAGAAGGCCTTCGATCCCGATAACATTCTCAATCCGGGCAAAATCTTCAACCTCTAATTGGACCAATCACGTCTCCGTTTTCAATCTCAGGCGTAACCGTATGACAATTGTGAGCGTCTAGTGGCTGACAAACCGACAACACGTTCCACACATGAGGTTGAAAATGAAAACTCTCGCATCCCTACTTCTCACCATTCTCCTGTTTGCCGTCAGCGCCGTAGATATCCAGGCCGGCTCTCGGATCACTGTCGATAAGACCGCTTTCGACTTTGGCTATGTGCCTCAAAATGCCAGGATTTCGCACGTCTTTTGGATTCACTCGACCGGTGACGCGCCTCTGAAAATCACCGATGTCAAACCCGGTTGCAGCTGCACCAAAGCCCCCCTTGAGAAGGACGAGATTGCGATTGGGGACTCCACTCGCCTGGAGATTATCTTCAGTACCAAAAGCTATCGCTCGCGGGTACGCAAGCAGCCGTTGATCCACACCAATGCAGGCGACGTACCTTTCCGACTGGCCATCGAGGCCAACGTGATGCCGCGTCCCGACTCCGCCTACCCGCTCGTCATGGAACCCTACAAAGTGGCTTTCAGCCGGCTGAACGAGAACTCGGCCGGCGAGAAACGATTCGAGATCTACAACGCATCGGATGAGGTGCTGGAGCTGACCATGGTCTCCTCGGCCTCCGACTTTTTCGAGGTAGATCTGCCCGGTACCATCAACCCCGGAGCCACCGTCCTGGGCAAAGTCACCGTTCGAGAAGACAAGCTCAATAACTCGTTTGAGAAATCGTTCACGCTCCGAACCAACGACTCGAAATCGAGCCGATTCACCGTCCCGGTCACCCAGCGAGTTCGACAGGCCTTCAGCACTCGATAGAAGTATTGAAGTTTGCCCAATAAGGGGCCCAAAGTGGGGCCCTTTTTGGGCCTTTTTTCCCGCTTTTCCTGCCTTCGCCCGTAACGGGATTCACCCACCAATCGTCTTGCTTGTAGAAAGAGGCTGGATTATGCCTGTCCGGGTCCTTCACCTTGACTCTAAGTTGCTGTGTCCCTATATTTACGGCCCAAAGCAGGAACAAAACCAGCCCTGGACTTTTATAACGCAAAAGCTATGAAACACACGCTTACTACAGTCTTTTTATTGCTGGCTCTTGCCGGCTCAGCTTTCGCTCAGGCCGATTTCAGGATTCCGTCAAGCCGGTACGATTTCGGTCTTATCCCCCAGCACTCAACCGTCGTCCACTACTTCTGGTTTACGGTACGGAGTGATGACACTCTGAGTGTGAAGAAGATTGTGACCGGATGCACCTGTACTATTCCCCAGGACCAACCGGACAAGGTCGGCCCCAACGACAGTGTGCTGGTCGGTTTCACCTGGGATATCGAGAAGCGAATCGGCAATACCAGTGTGCACCCTCGGATCTACCACGACGGACAGGAGCCCAATCCGATACATATTGCCATGAAGGGTCTGGCCATAAGACCCTCGGACACGACACGACCGGTATCCGTGTCACCCCGGAAGGCCGAGCTTTCGGTTGCCGGACAAGTGGTGATAGACAGCGTGGAGTTTGTCTTCCACAACCACAGCAAACTGGATCTGGAAGCTACCGTGGTTTCCTACCCGGTGAGCCAATGCGATGTTGTGATACCCGACAGCGTCGCCGCTGGAGCCGACGCTACGGGGTACATCAGAATCCTGCCCCAGGTCGGCAACAACGAGTTTATCAGTTCGGTAACGATTGAGTTTTCGGATCCCCGTAAGACGCGCATGACAATCCCGATTCGCCGCAAAATTTATTGAAAACAAAGATTTTGAGATATACAGGAATACAAACCATAGGAGTCATTGAACTCATGAAGAAGACAGCCTTGATGCTCTTCGTCGTGTTGATGATCCTGGCCGTGGCGACCGACAGTTCCAAAGCTGGACCACAGATGACCATACCGGAGAAGAGTTTCGACTTCGGGTATGTGCCACAGAACTCGAAGGTCAGCCATATCTTTTGGATTCACTCGACCGGCGACGATAGTCTGAAGATCGTCAACATCCGCACTGGCTGAGGATGCACAAAGGCTCCCCTCCAAAAGGAAGAGCTTGCTGTCGGTGACAGCACTAAACTAGAGATTATCTTCAGTACCAAGTCCTATAAGACTCGCATTACCAAACGGCCGCGTATCACGACCAACGAGGGCGCTGACGCCGCTCAGACCGTCGAGATCACGTCCCAGGTGACGCCGCGTCCGGATTCCTTGTATCCGTTGATCATTGATCCGTACAAACTGAATCTGTCGCAGTACACCGACAAGGTAATTCGCGAGAAGAACTTCGATATCTACAACAACGCCGACCAACCGTTGGAGTTGTCCCTGGTCGCAACAGCGACGGAATACTTCTCCGTAGACCTTCCGGAACGGATTGATCCCGGCCAGACCGTCACCGCCCAGGTGGTGATCCACGAGGACAAGGCCGCCGAGAACTTCTCCAAGTCGTTAACCTTCGAGGTCAACGACGAAAAGAGAAGCCGCTACACGGTGCCGATCACACGCAACGTGCGCAAAGTCGGTCCTAAGACACCCAAGGCTAAAGCTACCAAGGGCGGTTGATCCTGACCCCTACTCTCGAAATGGTAACGGCCGCTCCGAACGGAGCGGCCGTTTTGTATTGCGGATATTTCTGACTTGCTAGAATCTCATGACGTCGATATCGCCGGCGTCAATCTTCTGCTGCCACTCTCTTGAGTATACTTCAGCTTCGACATTGGAGTGGACTAGCCGATAATCGTTGTCACCATACGGATCCTCGAAGACGAAGAACTGACCGCGGTCCTTGACGCCGTAGAAATAGTACCACACCTGGTACGGGGCTTCCTCGGTGAGCGGGGCGGCAACGTCGTTGATCTGGTCGTAGGGACCATAGATCATATAGATCCTCCCTCTGGCCGTGAGCCAACCGTTGTTGAGCTCGGCATCCGTGGAGAATCTTGCGTTGGCGTAGAGGTAGCGATCGGTGTACTCCTCACGCTGGGTTCTTCCGTTGATCGGCCCCTGACGCTCCATCTCGCGCCAGAATTGACTCAGATAGTTTTCCTTGCCGGTTTCCGCCAGAGAGTTCAGAGTGCGCTTTTGGTCCGGAGTCAGGAGATAGCGAACGACCTGCAGATTGGTCTTGAGATCCAGCGAGTCATGAGCATAGACCGTCTTGGTGGCCTCATACTGTGCCACCAGCGTGCTGGCATCGACCACACGGAAAGGTGTGAGGCTGCTGTCGGCCTGCTCGCTGTCGAGGTCCTTGGCCATGATTCGAAGCCAATAGAGCCCGGCCGGCCAATCTTTGATATCAAGCTTCTCAGCCACCACCGCCGCCTCAGCCGGCTTTTCGGTGACTCGGCCGCCCAACTGACGGAATACATCTTGCTTTTCGTCGAGGACGGTTAGGGCCATGAAATACTTCCCGGCGTCTGAACTGGTCTGAAGATTGTAGATCTCCGCATAGACAAAGGCCATACTGTCTTCGGTCCCGTAGATTGATTTGGGGTTGGGCGTGAGTTCCAGCCCGTTTTTCACGAGTCGCGGATTGACCGAGGGATCATCCTCACGAGCCATACGGGCGCTGTAGGCGAACAGGGCCTTGGACACATTCAAGTGGTCCTTGATGGGCGGAGACACAGGGATGAAATCGAAGTGGTACTCCCCCTTATTGCGACTGATGGCGTCGATCACGGACAGATCAGCCGAGTAGGAACCGGGGCTAACCATCAAGGAAAGCTTGTTGAAGATCCGAAGGCCTTCGATCGCAGCCTCTTCCTTGTCGGCAGCCCGAACGCTGAAATATGTAACGGCCGAGTCTATCGGATTGCCCAGCGGATCGGCCAATCGAACCAATGCCAGGACCCGGGATTCAACCTCCTGTGTATTCTCGTCAACTCGATAGAACTCAAGCTCGTGTCTCTTGATTGAGAACGGAAACTCGATCAGCACCAGTGAATCGTAGGTGGGGTTGCCAAAACTGTTGGCGCCGGCGTAGACGGTTAATCCGCCACCCTCCTGAGCGATTGATGTGGATGTAAGGACGAGCAAGCTACATAGGGCCACCGCCAGCCGCAGATGCTTAGCATTCATACTGCGAGACAACTCCTTAGAAATCCGGTAATTGGTTCAGTCCGTCATACGGATATACCAATCTATAATCTCCATCCCCGTTGCGGTCAACAAAAGTGAACTTGCGATATCGATTTCCTCGATAATAATGCCACTCCTGATAGGGCACCTGGCCCGGCACGATGGGGTAATCGTCGATCTGATCGGGCTCTCCGTGCTTGACAAACACCTGGCCGCGATCGGTCCTCCATCCAGGTGTTGACATAAATCCGAAATTGCGGTTGGCGATCTTTACTCGCCGGAAAAACTCGCGTTTAATCTCGTTCTCGGGCGATCCGGGCGTCGGATCACGCCTCGCCCAAAACTTCTCGACCTGGGCCACTCTTTCCTCGTAGGTCTCTGCCTTCTTCAGAGAATCCAACTCGCGTGGCTGAGCAATCAATCCCAGGAGCTTGACCACTTCCTTGACATCGTTCCTGAGGACCGCCTCTTCCGACCAGACTACGTAGAAAGCTCGCCGCTTCTCATCGAGTTTGCGCAGCTTGTGGCCTCGAAGTCTTACTTCAACGTCGTACTCTGCCGGACCGAGATCGGAGATAGAAATCTCCCGGATCTGTCGCTTGATCGGCTCGTCGAGAGTTATGGTCATAGAATCGCGATAGACGATGCCACCCCAGCGCTTGCGGATGGCCGTCTCGAGCAGAACGTCCCTGTAATCTTCCTCGCCCTTGTATAGCTCGACATAGAACATCATTGAGCTGTTGTCGCCGTCGCCATACTCGGCTGTCAGTGATGGGATCACCGCGAAGTCACCCTTGTCAAAGGCCAGTTGCTCATCACCGGCCGGCGCCACCGCCCGGACCAACTCGATCTCGGAAATGCCGATGCGATCTTTCTTGAAAGGCCTTACCTTGATTTTCAGTTCGCGCGTATGTCGCACCTGGGCGTGATTGTCGAGAATTCCGAAATCGATCGTGTACTTGCCCTTGGGGAGGACGAAATTAAACTGGTTGACGCGGAAGTCGGTGCGGGATCTGGCGCGGGCTTCATCGGGAACCGTAATGGTTCGGCTATCAGACCGGAAAGTGATTTGCCGATCGTTCCGGTCCTTGATTCTGGCCTTGATCTCAATATCGGCCTGTAACTTACCCGAGACCGGCTTGAAGGTCAGAAGGCTGTTGTAATACTGGTAGTAAACTTCCAGTCTTACACTGTCTTCCGATTCATGCATAAAGGTGGCGTAGTCGACTAACAAGCCGGTGGATTTGGCGTTCGTCTTCCCGCCGAAGCGATCGATCGCTCCTACGCTGCCTGCAATCAAGGTCAGAGACAGCAAAACCGTAAATGTCATCAAGGCTCTAGTCATCTGCTGCTACTTATAATAACCGCTTGCACTAAAGAACGTTTCAATAAACCGTTTCGTTTAGGCAGCGGCAATTTAAAAAGGGGAAAGAAGGGCAAACGTCGAGGAAACGCTATTCGTAGCGCAAAGCCTCGATGGGATCAAGCCGTGAGGCCTTGTACGCCGGGTACACACCCGAAACCAGACCCACCGACACCGATCCAACAAACCCGGTGATGACCCAGAAGATCGATATGGTGATCGGGAACTCCAATATGGCGTTTATCCCAAGTCCGGCGACAACCCCGAAGATTATGCCAATCACACCTCCTGTTCCGGAGAGGGTCATGGCCTCGGTCAGGAATTGCAGCAGGATATTCGACCGCTTGGCGCCGATCGCCTTGCGGACACCGATTTCGCGCGTGCGTTCGGTCACCGACACCAGCATGATATTCATCACGCCGATTCCGCCAACCATCAGACCCACGAGGGTAATAGTAAGGCCGCCGAGGTAAATGTACTGAGTGATGTTCTCGGCCTGCTCTTTATACGTATCCTGAGTAGTCAGCGCGAAGTTGTTCTCTTTGTTGAAAGGCACGTTGCGGTAGATGCGCAGTGCGCTGATGATCTCTTCCTTAGCCTGGTCTAGTTTCTCTAGGGACTCCGCCCTCGCGGTCAAAGTAAGGGCTTCATCCCAGGGATGGAACTTCTCGAAAGTTGACAACGGGATTATGGCCAGGTTGTTTTGCCAGTCTTCCTCAAAATTCGACTCGAGGTGATTGAGCACGCCAACAACTTCGAGCAGATTACCGTTGAGCCGGACTTCCTTGCCGACCGGATCAATACCTTCGAACAGGTTTTCTGCTATGTCATCGCCGAGAACCACAACATTAGCGCGAAGATCCAAATCCACTTTGGAGACAAAACGTCCGGACTTCATACTTCGATTCAGTACGCCCAGAAAATCGGGCCAGGTACCCAGGAAACGGTGCCCTTCGACTTTCTGATTAGAGTACTTGATAGTATTGGAAGGCTGCTCCCAATGGTGATTCATTGGCGCAACGCCGTCAACCGCAGGGCAAGTAGCTTTGATGATGTTCGCTTCGCCGGCCGTCAGAAAGGGGCGATTTCGCTCTTCTTCCGTGAGGTCATCCCAGTCGGTGCCCGGTCCAAACCGCTGGATCTCAATAATCGTGGTGGAGCCGATCGCCTCAATCTCGGCTTCCATGGCACCGTTGAATCCGTTGATGACGGAAGCCAGCCCGATCACAGAGCTTACCCCTACCATCACACCCAGAATGGTCAGGAAAGTTCGAAGCTTGTTTTGGCGGAGAGCGCCAAGAGCCATTCCTACTGCGTCACGGACTTCAATCGGTGTTAAGAGCATGCTTCCTGCCTATTCATAACTTAGGGCCTTGATAGGATCCAATCGGGATGCTTTCAGGGCCGGATAGATTCCAAACACGATACCAATCAACAACGACACCACCAGTCCCATACTGATAGCCAGAACCGATGGCGCGATATCCATATCCAACAGATCCACCAGGGCTTCAGCCGCCAGGAAACCAATAACAATGCCCACGATGCCGCCCGAGAGCGTCGTAATCAGTGCCTCAAAGAGGAACTGGAGCATTATATGGCTACGTTTGGCACCTATCGCCTTGCGGATTCCGATTTCGCGAGTTCGCTCTGTTACCGCAACCATCATGATGTTCATCACGACAATGCCACCAACGACCACCGAGATAGCCGAAATCGCCACGAGGATCATGCGAAACATGCGTGTGAAGTTGTTGAAAGCTTCCAGCAGTGAGTCGGCCGTAAATATGTTGAAGTCATCCGGTTTGTTGTACGGCACGTGCCTATTCGAGCGCAGAGTCATCCGCACTTGATCCATGGCATCGTTGAGTTTCTCGAGCGAAACGGCTTTGATCATGAACCGCAGGCGCCGCCCCGGCTCACCGAACTCTTTGACGTGAGTATTGAACGGAATCATGACGTAGTCATCCTGGCTGTCGCCAAAGATACTGCCCTGTTTCACCGCTACTCCGATCACGGTATACCTGACACCTTCGACTCTGATGTCCTTTCCGATCGGGTCTACTTCGCCAAACAGCTCCTCTTTTATCAGATCTCCGATAAACACGACATGTCGGCGATAGAGATCGTCCTCGCGGGTGATAAATCGCCCCTCGGCGACTTCCATATCGATGATATCGATGGCATTTGCCGTAGTGCCGCCGATGTAGATGTCTCTAACTCGATTGCCGCCCCGCTTAACCGTACCGCCGCTTCCCGTGCGCTCTGCAACCTTCTCACACAGGTTGCAGCTTTCGCGAATGAGGTCCCCTGTTTCGGGGTCAAACGGCTTGCGCTTTTGCATCTCCATCCACTGGTCGTGCGAGGTTATAACGCCACCCACACGGGAGACGATGAAGGTTGTCGGTCCCAGAACCGCCAGATCTTCCTCAATAGCCGCGGTCATCCCCTCGAGAGCGGAAATAATCGTCATCACCGAGGTGAAACCGACTACCACTCCAAGGAAGGTCAGGCCGGAACGGAGCTTGTTGGACCATATGGCCTGGAAGGCAATCTTGAGTATCGACATTCCTATCATAGTTAAGCCGTCGTCGCAGAAGAGGGTTGTTTACGTTCGTCGGACGCGATTTGTCCATCCAAAATCGACAGGACTCGATGAGCGTGCTGAGCGATATCCCGCTCGTGCGTGACCAGGATGATCGTGTTTCCCTGGGCATGTAGATCGTTGAACAGACGCATGATTTCGGCTGAGGTCTTACTGTCCAGATTTCCCGTAGGTTCGTCGGCGAGCAACAGGGAGGGACGGTTGACCAACGCCCGGGCGACCGCGACGCGTTGCCGCTGTCCTCCCGAGAGTTCATTTGGCTTGTGCGTCATGCGATCCGACAGTTCCACTTTCGCCATGGCCTCTTCGGCCATCTCCTGGCGTTCCTCCGCGGAGGACCCGTTGTAAATGAGAGGCAACTCGACGTTGTGAAGAGCCGTCGCCCGGGGTAGCAAGTTGAAAGTCTGGAAGACAAATCCGATTTCACGGTTGCGAATGGCGGCCAGCATGTCATCGGTCATGGTCGCAACGGAGTTGCCGTTTAGAATGTACTCACCACTGGTTGGCGTATCCAGGCAACCGATCAGGTTCATAAGCGTTGACTTGCCGGATCCCGAGGGCCCCATAATCGCCACATACTCACCCTTCTCAATCTCAAGCGTGACGCCGCGCAGAGCATGCACTTTCTCCGAGCCCATCACATAAGTCTTCCAGAGGTCCTTGGTGCGAATAAGGGTCATTATCGGTTTCCTTCCGACTCTTCTCCCATGCGAGTAATGGCTACATCATCGCCGTCCTTGACTTCGCGCAACACCCGGTACGGTCCCGAGATAACGCTGTCATTCTCTTCGAGACCCGAGACGACTTCAATACGCCGCTTGTCGGCGATGCCCGTCTCGATCTCGACGAACCGCGCGACGTTGTCGCGAATGACGAAGACACCCTTGAGTTCCTCGCGTTCCACGTCTGCGGAGGCGGTATCGTTGCCATCCTCCTCTACGGTGGTTTCTGCCGCGTGCACTGCCTGAACAACTCCGCTGGACTCGGCCGACTCGGCCTCACGGGCACGGGCCAGAGAATCGAGATCGAAGGAACGCATCACTACAGCGCTGTAAGGAATCGCAAGCACGCCGTCACCACGCGCGGTGGTGATATCGACAGTCGCCGACATACCGGGACGAAGGCGTACGGCCGGATCGTCGAAGACAACCTTAACGCGGAAGTTGGTCGACTGGTTTTCGGTACCGTAGCCACTGGAGATGGCCGTATTGCCAATTTCGACAACATGGCCGTCAAAAGTTGTATCCGGGAAAGCGTCAACTTCAATCGAAGTATACTGCTGAATATCGACCTTGTTGATCTCGGTCTCGTCGACTTCAACTTCGACCTCAAATCCGTCGAGGTTGGAGATCGTCATCAATACCCGCCCCTGACTGTACATGGTCTGGGCCGCTGCGATTTCACCAACTTCGCAATCGAGGAATGTGATCACGCCGGCCATAGGGGCCACAATCTTGGCTTTCGACAAGTTGTCCAGGGCTTTTTCTAGCTGGGACCGGGTCCGGCTGGTCGAGGCCTTCAGAGCTTCGTATGAGGACTGTGCATTCAAGAAGGCGTACTTGGCGTTGTCGAGTGCCGTCTCTGAGGTGCCTTCGGTTTCGCGTAGCTTCTTCTGGCGTTCGTACTCTTCGGCGGACTGGTCGAGACTCGACTTAGCACCGTCCAGGCGAGCGTTGACTTCGTTGAGAGAGTACCTCATCTGATCAACATCGCTACGCAGCTGTACCGTATCCAACACCAGCAAAGGTGCGCCGACCTCTACCCGGTTGCCTTCGTCGACGAACAGCGCCATTATCTCGCCGTTGACTTCCGAAGTGATATCAACCTTGGTTTGCGGCTGGATTCTTCCCGACGCGGACACGATTTCGGTGAGATCACGACGTGCGACCGTTTCGGCTTGTACGTTGGTACCCTGGCCACCTTCGCCCATCATATTGATGCCGATGAATACGGCTAGAAGGATTGCTCCTCCGCCGATAAAGAGCCATTTCTTCTTGGACTTCTTCCGTTTCTTTTCAGGCATTTTGGGACCCCGGATCTATAGCAGTTCTTTTTTCTTCATGGTTACATCTTACCCATTGCCAGCTCAAGCTTGGCAACTGCCAGGTTGTAGTCGAACTGAGAACTGATGAGCTGCATTTGTGCCGTCTTAAGGGATACCTGAGCATCCAGCACCTCCAGGATCGTGGCCGCACCCAGGTTGTACTTCTCCTGAGTGATGCGCATGTCCTCGGTGGCAGCCTCTACGTTCTCTTCGTTCACATTCACTTGCTGGGTAGCTTTGTCGATATCGAGATGAGCCTTCTTGACATCAAGGGCGACCGCATGACGGGCCTCTATCAGATCGACTCGAGCGTTGTTGTGCTGGATCTTGGCGTAGGACACGGAACGTTCACGGCT
>Ga0180435_10003431_pt1 | contig 15857 bp, 7 predicted proteins | sample SS_ome_3_FD_132467 | JGI IMG/M metagenome (GOLD analysis project Ga0180435, IMG submission 132467) | Hypersaline lake sediment archaeal communities from the Salton Sea, California, USA - SS_3_S_1 metaG | ecosystem: Environmental > Aquatic > Non-marine Saline and Alkaline > Hypersaline > Sediment... | reverse complement strand
GAGATAATGCCTTATGAGCGCAGAAAAGAAAAACATAGCAATTGGTAAACCGCTGATACTGATCGGTCTTTTGCTTTCAGTATTCATCATTCTCATGTTAGCCAGCCTCGTATACGTAGGCGACAAGCGAGCGGACCTTCAGCGTCACGTGGAATTATCTTCCGACCAGTTGCTGCTCTCACAGCAGATGGCGACATACTCACTGAGTGCGTCTTCTGGTAACGAAGAAGCGTTCGATCAGCTGCTCACTTCACGCACCCGCTTCGATAATATCCTGAGCACCTATCGTTCAGGTGACGCTGTGACGACAGCCCTGTCAGCCGAACTGCTTCCGCCACTGGATTCTGTTGAGTCTGACTGGCGCAGTTACCGTAATAATGTCGAGGTCATCCTGAATGGTCGTCAGGCGATTACCGAGGTGAGAGAGCTCTACCAGGTGATCGAAAGTTTCATCCCGCAGATGTTGACCTACTCTGATGAAGTGGTCGGCGTGATGATCAAGAAAGAGGCGTCGCCACGTCAGGTTTACCTGGCTACCCGTCAGATGATGTTATCTCAACGTATTAAGAATAACCTGAACCAGGTGCTCGCCGGTGGTGAAGCGGCCGCAGCAGCGGCCGACAGGTTCGGTCGAGACGCAGCGCTGTTCGGTCGAGTACTGGAAGGCCTGTTAAAAGGTTCAAAAGGTCTGCGTATCGAGAAGGTGACAGATAAGGAAGCGATCGCGAAACTGCGTGAAGTAGCGATGCTGATTAGTGCGGTAAGCGATAACATCGCGGGTATTCTTGAGCTTTCTCCAGAACTGTTCGAGGTAAAAGATGCAGCCGGTCAGGTAAGTAGTGATTCGACAAAACTGCTGAAATCACTGGAGATATTCCAGGAACAGATTATTGATCAAGGTGAACAGCTCGATATGATCCAGCTGGCAGGTGTCGGCTTTGGTGGTATGGCGGTAATACTCATCATCATCGGCGGTATCGTGGTGCTGAAAGATGCGAGAAAACGTGAGGAAGCGGCGTTAGAGAATAACCGTCGTAACCAGCGCGCGATTCTGCGACTGCTCGATGAGATGGCTAACCTCGCGGATGGTGACCTCACTGTGCATGCGACGGTAACCGAAGAGATTACCGGTGCGATCGCAGACTCAGTCAACTTTACAATCGACGCGCTACGTACCCTGGTAACGACGATCAATAACACTGCGACAGAGGTCTCTGCATCTACTGAGAGAACACAGCATACTGCGACAGAGCTTGCCGAAGCGTCTAACAAACAGGCGCGTGAGATCGCATCAGCGTCTGCCGCGGTAACCGATATGGCCGAGTCTATGTCTACCGTATCCAACGAAGCGGATAACTCTGCCCAGGTAGCGCAGCAGTCGGTGGAAATCGCGCAGAAAGGTGCGCAGGTGGTGCGTAACACCATCGGCTCGATGGAGAACATTCGTGAGACCATCCAGGAAACATCTAAACGTATCAAACGTCTTGGTGAATCTTCACAGGAGATTGGTGATATCGTGGGGCTGATTACTGAGATTGCCGACCAGACGAACATCCTGGCGTTGAACGCCGCCATCCAGGCGTCGACCGCAGGTGATGCAGGCCGTGGTTTCGCGGTGGTGGCGGATGAGGTGCAACGACTGGCGGAACGTGCTGGTAATGCGACCAAGCAGATCGAGGGTCTGGTGAACACGATTCAGGCGGATACCAACGAAGCGGTTAAATCCATGGAGATGAGTACTGCAGGGGTGGTAAGTGGTGCTGCCATGGCCGAGGATGCGGGCGTCGCACTGAAAGAGATTGAGTCGGTATCTGACCAGCTCTCAGGACTGATTAAAGGTATCTCCGATTCGACCAAGCAGCAGTCTAAAGTGGCGCTGTCTGTATCTGATTCCATGAACGTAATTCAGGAGATTACCCTGCAGACATCGGAAGGTACTGATGAGACATCTGCTTCGCTGGCAGCGCTTCACGATCTGTCGGCCGAGCTGGGACGTTCAGTATCTGGCTTCAAGCTGCCATCATCCAATGATGATGAAGAGAATGTGGATACGGTCATCCTAGAGAGTCAGGCGTAAGTTTAATCTGGTATAGGTGATCAGATTATGAATAATCCTGATAACACGATCGAATATAATTCACTCAGCTGGGTCAAGGCACAGTTAGATGATGTGCTGGCTGATGCGCAGAGTAACCTCAATGACTATATCGAGAATAAGTCAGAGGACTCCCTGGAGAATTGCGTAGAGCATCTGCAGCTTATTTACGGCACATTACAGATGGTCGAAGTGTATGGCGCTTCGATGCTGGCCGAAGAGATGCAGCTTACTACCACTGCCTTGCTCGAAGGTAATATCGAACGCGCGGAAGATGCTTACGATGTTCTTATGCGCGCCATGCTGCAACTGCCGGATTACCTGGAAGGTATCCAGGCGGGCAAGAAAGACGCACCTATCACGCTGATGCCGCTGATCAATGATCTGCGTGCTGCCAGGAAAGAAGGTCTTCTCACCGAGAGTGTGCTGTTCTCGCCTGATATCGAGAATGCCGTAATACCATCACATGGTTATGATGCTTCTACCATTGAGGCTGGCAAGTTGCAGGGTGAAGTAAAACGCCTGCGTACTCATTACCAGTTAGGCCTGCTCGATATTATAAAGAATAATAAAGAGAAAGCTGGCCTGCAGAGAATAAAGGCCGTGCTCAGTTCCCTGGAAAAAGTATCCAGTAACACACAGGTGCGTAACCTGTGGATGTCAGTCGGTGCCCTGGTAGAAGGCATGCTGAAACAAGGCATCGATAATAACATCAGTATCGAAATGCTGCTTGGCGGTGTCGACAGACAGCTAAAATTGATACTCGATATCGGTGAAGAAGCATTTACCGGACAGTACTCCAAAGAGATCGTTAAGAACGTGCTTTATTATGTCGGCCTGTGTGAGGTCGATAGCACCGCTATCAAGGCAGTAAAAGAAGCATACGGACTGTCTGACCTTATCCATAAAGAAGCCGAAGATGAGGCAGCGAGTATCGGCGGCCTGAATGCCGACCTGTTCGATACCGTATCTAAAGGTATCACCGAGGATCTGGCGCAGGTTAAAGATGTGCTGGAACTGTTCATGACCAGTACCGACAAAGACCTTGAGCAACTGGTACCAGTATCTGAACAGATGGGCAAGATAGCAGACACCTATGGCATGTTGAGTATGGGGGCAACCCGTCAGGCCATCATGGATCAGCGCGATGTGCTGGAAAGTATCATAAAAGGCGATACCGAGATCAGTGAGCAGGTGGTACTGGGTATCGCATCAGAACTGCTGAATGCCGAGTCTGAGCTGAAAGACTATATCGCTGAACGCTCTGGTTTTGTCGATATGAATCGAAAAGATGATGGCCAGGCGGTTCCAGCGGCTGAATACCGCCAGGTAGTATTTACCGTCGTCTCTGAAGGTCTGAAGAACTTCAGTGAAGCGAAAGAAGCGATCCTCTCATATGTTTCCGGTATCGGTGACAAGGATCAGCTGGAAATCATCCTCAATCGACTGGAAGAGGTGCGCGGTGTTTCCATGATGTTGCCACTGGGTCGTGTAGAAGCACTGATCGAAAAACTACAGGCATATATACGTACTGCATTATTGAATAATAATCATCAGCCGGACCTGGAAGAGCAGGATACCGTGGCTGATGTGGTCACTTCTATCGAATATTTCTTCGAAGCGCTCTCTGAGGGGCGTCCCGGCGTAGAGCAAGGTTTAAATGCTGGAGATGAAGCGGCAGATAAGCTGGTAGAAATCACGCAGCGATATGGCGACAGCGGAGCAGAAAAAGCTGCAGCTGAACCCGTTGCCGAAGAAGCTGCTATTGAAGCGGCTGCTGTAGAAGAAGTTGTCGTTTTTGAAGAGCCGGCCCTGGAGCCGAGCGAACCAGTTGGGGAACAGGCTGAAGAGATATCTATCGAGGCTGCTGAAGAAGCAGAAGCTACACCTGCAGATGAAACTTCAGCTGATGAAGCCCCAGCAAGTGAGGCAGTTGAGGAAGTTCAGCCAGCGATATCCGAAGAGGAACAGTACAACATCCTGGCGGACGATGCAGATGAAGAAATCGTCGAGATATTTATCGAGGAAGCAATCGAGGTTCTTGAAGAGCTTCATACCTATCTTCCACAGTGGATCAGTAATCATGACGACGAAGAAGCACTGGCTGTCATACGCCGTAGCTTCCATACACTTAAAGGCAGTGGTCGCCTGCTTGGTGCTGAAATGATAGGTGAGTTCTCATGGAAGTTTGAGAACATGCTTAACCGGGTTATTGATAAGAAGATCAATGTTAGCGATACACTTACCCATGCGCTGGAAGAGTCGATTGCGGTGCTGCCTCAGTTGATCGAGCAGCTGAAGGGTAATCGTGAACCTATCCAGAATATCGGCCAGTTAATGAAGTGCGCTGATGCCTTAGCCGAAGGTCGTTCGTTCTCGTTCGAAGAGGCCGAAGAAGCGGCGTCTGCCGTAGAAGCTGAAGCGCCCGCAGAAGTTTCAGTGGCTGAAGAGCCTGCCGTAGACGACTCCGTTATCGAACTGGAAGAGGTGGCTGTGAGTGAAGCAGCAGAAGACGACTTCGAGATTGAAGTGGTTGATGCATCACCTGCTGGCACAGAAAGTGTCGATGTCACCGAAGAAGTGACTTTTGAAACAGTTGAAGATGAGTTGGCTCCAGACGCTGGAGACGATTCTGTTGAAGCGCTCGATAGCGACATGGAGATCATTGTTTCAGAGGAAGTCAGCAGTGATATGCCTATAGGTGATAGCTCTGATATTGATATCTCCGAGCTTGCTCCTGATAGTGCTGTCTCAAGCGAGCAGATTGATGTCGATGACGAGTCTGTAGAGGAAGTCGTTGAGCTCGTTTATGATGCGGCTGCCGCTGTTGATGAAAACGGTGTTGATGAAATTAGTGCCGATGAATTTAATATCGAGATTGATGGTGAAGCGCCGTTCACATCAGAAGAGCTGAATGCAGCTGATGAATCTTCCGGTGAAGACGAATACGAGATCGTCATTGGTGAAGATAAAGAAAGCAGCGTAGATGCGGGTGGTGTGTATGAAGCCGGCACAGAGGGCGCGCTGGATATCGATCCTATGCTGCTCAAGATCTATTATGATGAGAGTCTGAGTCACATCGCGAATGTTAAAGAGCTGCTCGATAACAGCGAAGCTGAAGGCGAGGTTTTAAAAGCCGATAAGAATCTTTTAAGAGCATTCCATACACTCAATGGTAGTGCGCGTACGGCAGAGGTCGACTCGATCTCAGAGTTAAGCAGCTCTGCAGAAAAGTATATCAAAGCCCGCCAGGATGGTGGTGAAGAAACGATACCCGAAGATGTGGCTACAGTGCTTAGAGAGATTGAGCAGTCGATCAGTGGCATGTTGGCGAAAGTCGGAAATGGTATGTTGCCGACCAGTAATAAGCCTCTGCAGGAAAAGATCAACAAGATCTTGCAGCAGGAAATTCAGGCGCAGTTACAAAAATCATGGCAGACGCAGTCATCAGCTGATCAGATTGCTGTGGATGAAATGCTGGCTGGTCAGGGTCAGGCTGAGCAGGATCATGCTGAACAACCGGTAGTACCTGTCGTCAGCGAGCCTGAAGAGATAGAGCAGGTCGCTGACATTACCAGTGAAGAAGAACTGGGCGATGAGCTCTCGGTCGACCTGTCTGAACTGGCTCCCGATACAGGTGAAGTGGAGTCGATATCGGATCTGGATGTCGAGACTGTCGAACAAGCAGATGTATCTGCTGAAGAGATAATTACGGATAGCACCGCTTCTGAAAAAATAGCTGCAGAAGAAACAGAGCCGGAAGATGAACCTGCTGAGATGTCCTATGGGGACATCGATGATGAGCTGATCGATATCTTCCTTGAAGAAGCAGATGAGTTGCTGGAAAGCTGTGAGGAGACATTAAACGAAATTCGCAAAGCGCCTAACTCGACAGAGCATATCCACCAGCTACAACGAAACATGCACACACTGAAAGGTGGTGCACGTATGGCTGACCTGACACCGGTTGGTGACCTGACGCATAACCTTGAATCACTGGTCGTCATGGTCAATGAAAACAAGGTGAATGTTGATAAGGCGTTATTTGATCTGTTGCAGGAAGCACTCGATACCTTGACCAATCAGCTGGCGGCAGTTAAGCAGCGTCAACCACTAAGTCATGCGACCCGTCTCAACAAACGCGTCGAGATGATGATGCGTGGCGAGATCGAAGAGAAACGTTCGGTCGAACGGTTTGATGTTGACTTACAGCAGCTGGAGTCCGAAGAAGGTGAGGATGTCGAAGATATCGACATCTCTGCACTGTTGCCTGGCGGCGACAGCGAAGAAGCAAAAGCCGTGGTTCAAGCGGCAAAAGAAAGTGCTGGTGAGAGCGAAGAGGATAAGAAGTTTAAGCGTAGAGATTCGGATCGTCCTCATTGGGGTGAGCGAGTTACCGATGTTAACTTCAAAGATTCACAGGAGCAGGTTCGCGTTCGTTCAGACCTGCTGAACAGCCTGGTCAATTATGCGGGTGAGGTAAATATCTACCATGCGCGTATGGGTAAACAGATCTCTGACTTCGGTTTCAACCTCTCCGAGCTGACACAGACGGTTGTCCGTCTGAAAGAACAGTTGAGGAACCTGTCTATCGAGACAGAGATTCAGATCCGTTCAGGTTATGAGAAAGAGTCAGATGGTTATGACGATGACTTCGACCCACTCGAGATGGACCAGTACTCTACCTTGCAGCAGCTGACGCGAAGTTTATCTGAGACTGCGGGTGACGTAGAGAGTATCAACGAGATCCTTAGAGAGATCACGCGTGATTCAGAAACGCTGTTGCTGCAGGAGTCACGTGTCAGTACCGACCTGCAGGAGGGTCTGATGCGTACCCGCATGGTACGTTTCGGCGGTCTGTCATCACGTCTGCGCAGGATCGTTCGCCAGATTTCACGAGAATTGGGTAAAGAAGTCGAGCTGGTTATCACCGGTGAGAGCAGTGAGGTTGATCGTACAGTCCTCGACCGTATCATCGCGCCTTTAGAGCACATGATTCGTAACTCGGTCGCTCACGGTATCGAGAGTCCTGATGTGCGTAAAGCGCTAGGTAAGAACGAGATCGGACAGATCACGATCGATGTAGATCGTCAGGGTACTGATGTCGTCATCAAGGTTGAAGATGATGGCGCGGGTATTAATGTCGACAAGGTGCGTGAGAAAGCGATCAAGCAGGGTTTCATTACGAAAGACTCTGATATGTCTGATCAGGACGTATTGCAGTTCATCCTGCAGTCCGGTGTCAGTACCGCTGACAAGGTTACCCAGGTGTCTGGCCGCGGTGTCGGTATGGATGTGGTCGACAGTGAGATCAAACAGCTTGGTGGCGTGCTCAATATCGGTACCGTGCATGGTAAAGGTACATATTTTACTATCCGCCTGCCGCTGACACTGGCGATCAACCAGGCACTGTTGGTGAGTGCTTCAGATGATATCTTCGCTGTCCCGCTGGCCAGTATCGAAGGTGTGGTGCGTATTACCGGTCACGAGTTACAGCGTTTCTACGATAGTGGTAACACGCATTATGAATTTAATGGCGTCGAATATGAATTGAAGCATCTCGGCAACCTGCTGACAGGTAACCAGCCGAACTATACCAACCACCTGCAGCTGTTCCCTGTGCTGCTGGTCAAGGTCGGTGAAAAACACTTTGCGCTTCATGTCGAAGATCTTATCGGTCGCCGTGAGATCGTGGTTAAACCCGTCGGTCTGCAGATCGGTTCGGTACACGGCATCGCAGGTGCTACCATTCTTGCAGATGGTCGTGTGGTACTTATTCTCGAGATGTCAGCGCTCGTCGTTGCCGATAGTCTGTTTAAACCTCATGCGCCTGTCGTGGAAGCAGGTGAGCAGCTTGTCGATGAACATAAGAAAACAATCATGGTTGTGGATGACTCGATTACCATCCGTAAGATTACTGAACGTATGCTTAAACGTTATGGTATCGATGTAGTGCTGGCGAAAGATGGTGTCGATGCGACCAACCAGCTTCAGGAAAGTGTTCCTGACCTGATGCTGCTCGATATCGAGATGCCTAAGATGGATGGTTTCGAGGTGGCAAGCTATGTCCGTAATGATGAACGTCTGAAGGATATCCCGATCATCATGATTACATCGAGGACAGGTGCAAAGCATAAAGAGAAAGCCATGGATATCGGTGTAGACCGGTACCTGGGTAAACCGTTCCAGGAAGAGGAGCTGGTGAAAGATATTAACAGTATCCTTAAAACATCATTTTAATTAACGAAGAGATTGTCAGATGTCCAGTAAAGACCAGCTCAAGTGTGTGATTCTTACCTTACGTAAGGAAAACGTGATTGTACCTAATGCTTTGGTTGCCGAGATCATCTCTGTTAAAGATGTAGAAGAGGCAGGTAATATGCCAGATTGGTATCTGGGTGACATGAAGTGGCGTGGCGCAGATGTGCCCTTGCTCTCTTTCGAAGCTGCCGGCGGTGAAGATAAGTCCAGGGTTAACCTGAATACACAGGCCGTTGTTTTGTATGCGGTTGGAAGAGATGGCGATAAGAGTGACAACCCTTATCTAGGTCTGGTGATGTCAGGTGTGCCTCACGTCAGTCATTTTAGTCGAGATCAGATAAAGACAGATACAGAAGCAGGTGATGAACATCCGATGGTCGCACAGAAAGTACGCATCAACGGTGCCAGTGTTAGTATCCTCGATGTGGACGAGATGGTCCACATGGTGTCAGAAGCAGCGGCCTAAACTCTATACCCAAAGTCGGCAGAGTAAGCCTGACCGCTAAACCTGAATCCTGGCTGTCAGCTATAAATCTCCCCATAAAGTTTGAAGAGCACTGATGACTGCTGGTCCAGCTGTCTCGGTCCTCAAGATACGTGGTCCAAAACAGATGCTGATAAAGCCGGTTTCAGCAAGCTGAGAGATCTCTTCCGCATTCAATCCGCCTTCCGGGCCGATCAGTATCTCAACGCTGACCCCTTTGATATCGATGTTCTTCAGCCCCGTCGAAGACTCAGGATCGAGCAACAGTCTTTCTGCATCAAGATGTAAGCAGTCATCCTTATGTGAGCATAGTTTACTCAGAGGTATGATTTCACTGATCTCGGGGATGATGCTACGCCCACTCTGTTCGCATGCGCTTATGGCAATCTTCTTCCAGTGAGCCAGTTTCCTTTCCCTTTTTGAGGCATCGAGTTTAGCGTTGGAGCGCTGACACAGAACAGGGATGATCCGGTTGACGCCGAGCTCGATCGATTTCTGGATGGTCGTGTCCATCCTGTCGTTTCTTGACAGTCCCTGAATCAGGGTGATGTCGAGGTTTGATTCGTTAGATTTTTCGATCTTTGTTTCGATCGTGACGCGCGTCTTCCTGGCGTTGTTATCGAGTGTGATAGCGTGATAATCACAACCGTCACCATTAAACAGTATTACCGGTGATCCAGGTTTGGTCCTTAACACCTTGACCAGGTGACTGGATGCCTCTGCAGTCAGCGTCGTCTCTTCACCGCAGCTCAGCTGCTGTGGATGATATAGACGAGAGATGCGCATGATGGAGACGTGGCTCAGGCAGTCAGGTTTTTCCAGATAGCCGTAGTCGCGTTCGTCTGGTTCAGTGTGTAGAAATGCAGACCGGGTGCACCGAGTTGTAACAGCTGGTTGCAGAGATTAGTGACGACATCGAGACCGAAGGCTTGCAGGCTGGCTTTATCATCGGCATAGGCTTCGAGCTGTTTTCTGATCCATCGTGGTATCTCGGCTCCGCAGGCGTCGGAGAAACGTGTCAGGCTCTCGTAGTTCGTTATCGGCATGATGCCGGGAGTGATCGGTATGCTGATGTTTTCTGACAGGCAGTTATCCATGAAGCGCTTGTAGGCATCGATATTGTAGAAGTACTGCGTGATCGCGCCATCGGCACCTGCATCTATTTTCTGTTTGAAATGCTCGAAGTCGGACTGAGGCGTGACTGATTCAGGGTGATACTCGGGGTAGGCGGCAACTTCGATTGTGAAGTGGTTGCCCGTCGTTTCACGGATGAAAGAGACCAGCTCGTTCGCATAGGACAATTCCCCGGTGCTGTCGCCGTGCTCAGGGATATCACCACGGAGTGTCACCAGGCGATCAACACCGAGTGAAATGTACTGCTGAAGCAGGTCGCTGATCTGTTGTTTGCTTGAACCGATACAGGATAAATGTGGCGCGATATTGTCGCCGTTCGCCAATAATAACTTGACCACTTCCAGTGTGCGGTCACGAGTCGTTCCTCCAGCACCGAAGGTGACGGAGTAGTAGGCAGGCTTTACAGTATCATCCAGTGCCCGCTGAGTCGCCAGTAGCTTCTCTACACCGGCTTCTGTCCGGGGTGGGAAAAACTCACAGCTAACCATCTTAGAACGTATTGTGTCGTTCATAAAAAATACTCATAAGCGCGATAGCCAGCAGGCTACCGCGGGAAAGTTAATCTCTCTGATATTCAGCTTTGAATATCAGGATTGAATGTCGATAACATGCACCTGTAACAGGTGCTGACCGTTAACTAGTAGCGGTAGTGTTCTGGTTTAAACGGGCCATCGACAGGTACGTTGATGTAGTCTGCCTGTTCCTGCGTCAGCGTGGTGAGTGCGGCACCAACCTTCTTCAGGTGGAGGTGAGCGACTTTCTCATCCAGTTTCTTCGGCAGGATGTAGACTTTGTTTTCATAATTATCGCTGTTCTTGTAGAACTCGATCTGAGCCATCACCTGGTTGGTGAAAGATGCTGACATAACGAAGCTGGGGTGGCCGGTTGCACAGCCCAGGTTTACCAGTCGGCCCTTGGCTAATACGATGATGCGCTTGCCATCCGGGAAGACGACGTGATCGACCTGCGGTTTGATCTCGATCCATTCATATTTTTCCAGAGAAGCGATGTCGATCTCGGAATCGAAGTGACCGATGTTAGACACGATCGCTTCGTTCTTCATCGCAGCCATGTGGTCATGGTTGATGACGTTAACATTACCAGTCGTGGTAACGAAGATATCACCCTGTGAGGCTACTTCATCCATGTTGACGACACGGTAACCTTCCATCGCTGCCTGCAGTGCACAGATCGGATCGACCTCGGTGACCCATACCGTTGCACCCATGCCACGGAATGCCTGTGCACAACCTTTGCCGACATCACCGTAACCCAGTACCACGCAGATCTTGCCGGCGATCATCACGTCGGTCGCACGCTTGATACTGTCGATGAGCGATTCACGGCATCCGTACAGGTTGTCGAACTTGGACTTGGTTGCCGAGTCGTTGACGTTCATCGCAGGGAACAGCAGTGCGTTTTTATCCTGCATCTCGTAGAGGCGGTGGACACCGGTGGTTGTCTCTTCCGTAACACCTTTAACGCTTGCAGCGATGTCCTGCCATGTTGTTGAGCCCGGTTCGATGGTGCGGCGCAGCACATCGAGTACCGCTTTGTATTCTTCGTTGTCGTCGTCTTTTGTTTCTGGAACAGCCCCGGCTTTTTCGAACTCGACACCTTTGTGCACCAGCAGGGTAGCATCACCGCCGTCATCGAGGATCATGTTAGGCAGTTTGCCGTCAGGCCAGATCAGAGCCTGCTGTGTACACCACCAGTATTCTTCGATGGTCTCACCTTTCCATGCGAACACAGGGATACCCTGGTCGGCGATAGCGGCCGCAGCGTGGTCCTGTGTCGAGAAGATGTTACATGAAACCCAGCGTACTTCTGCACCTAGCGCGACCAGGGTCTCGATCAGTACAGCTGTCTGGATGGTCATGTGGATACTGCCCATGATACGGCAGCCAGCCAGTGGTTGTTCGTCAGCGTATTCTTCACGCAGCGCCATCAGGCCCGGCATCTCGGTTTCAGCAATGCGGATTTCTTTGTGGCCCCACTCGGCCAGTGAAATATCGGCGACTTTATAATCGGGTGTGGAATTGGTATCTACAACGGCATTCATGATGCTCATCTCCTAATCTAAAAAAAATTAAAGAAATGAGCGCCGTTTTTTCAAAGAGGCCGGACTGCTGTTAACCAGTCCGGGGATTCTTGCTTCTGAGCCTGACGGACCTTGGGCAGGTCGCTGCAGCGCTCCTCAGAAATAGTTTGTGAATTATAGGACACACCTGCCCATTTAACAAATTTCTGTGAGTCTTCAACGCCTTATATTCAAGGCTTGTCTCGCAGCTTAATGTTTTCTACATTAACAAGAGACATAACGCAGAAGATGAGGCGTTGAAGGCTTACCCTTTGGGGCTTGGCCAAATTGCTAGCCTCGTCGTTGTAATTTTTTTAGCGTGTCTAGATATGCTTTCAAAATCATGCCTGGATGCTATCAATTTGGCGTTGCCAGAATTTTGTTAAATGGGCAGGTGTATCCTACAGCCCAGCTGCGGCCTTTAATGCATCTGCTTTGTCGGTTTTTTCCCAGCTGAACTCGTCTTCTTCACGTCCGAAGTGACCGTAGGCGGCTGTTTTATGGTAGATCGGGCGCAACAGGTCCAGCATTTCGATGAGACCGCGAGGCTTCAGGTCGAAATGTTCGCGCACCAGTTCGATGATCTTATCGTCTGATATCTTGCCGGTACCGAAGGTCTGTACGGAGATAGAAGTTGGTTCGGCAACACCGATCGCATAGGAAACCTGGATCTCGCACTTGTCAGCGAGGCCGGCGGCAACGATGTTCTTGGCAACATATCGGCCGGCATAAGCGGCAGAGCGATCTACTTTTGATGGATCCTTGCCAGAGAATGCACCACCACCATGACGTGCCATACCGCCATAGGTGTCGACGATGATCTTGCGACCGGTGAGGCCGCAGTCGCCGACAGGACCACCGATAACGAATTTACCGGTCGGATTGACATGGAACTTGGTTTCCTTGCTGATCCAGTGAGCAGGCAGTTCGTGGGTGATGATCTCATCGATTACAGCCTCACGCAGCGTCTCGTACTTGATATCCGGGTCGTGCTGTGTCGACAGTACGACCGCATCGATCGCTACAGGTTTGTCATCTTCATAACGGAAGGTAACCTGGCTCTTGGCATCAGGTCGCAACCAGGGCAGGGTACCATTTTTGCGCAGCTCAGCCTGACGTTTGACCAGACGGTGTGCATAGGTGATCGGTGCAGGCATCAGTACATCAGTCTCGTTGCTGGCATAGCCGAACATCAGTCCCTGGTCGCCGGCTCCCTGTTCATGATCTGCAGACTCATCAACACCAACGGCGATATCGGCAGACTGTTTGTCGATCGATGTGATGACGGCGCAAGAGGAGTAGTCGAAACCCATCTCGGAACTGTTGTAACCGATCTCTTTAACGGTCTCTCTGACGACTGCCTGCATATCGACCCACGCCGAAGTGGTGATCTCACCGGCGATGACAACCATGCCAGTGTTAACCAGTGTCTCACAGGCAACACGTGCTTTGAGGTCCTGCTCGAATATGGCGTCAAGAATGGCATCCGATATCTGGTCTGCGACCTTGTCCGGGTGACCTTCTGAAACGGATTCTGATGTAAATAAATGGCTACTCATGTTTAAACCTTTGTTTGTTAGGCAAGCTAAAACTTGCGTTGTTTGTTAATCGAAAAGCTTGAGCAGGTATTTTTATGCCATCCTCAGGCATAACCGCACCGCCATCCCTGGCTCTTTGCGGAATACGACCACCACGGATGGTGGAAGTGCAGATAGTGCAGGAGCAACTATCTGCCCGCCCATCCTGAACATATCCGCACCGCCATCCCTGGCTCCTAGCGGTATACAGCCCATCCATGGGCATAAAAAAACCCGTTCAGCTTTCGCTAAAACGGGTTTTCGATGTTCTTTGTGTACCGAAGCTCGCTTTAGCTGGATTTGTATAGCGCTCGCAATCTGAGACAAATTAGCGCTTGGTTGTGTGCATTATGCAGTAAAACGCAGAGAAGTCAAATGCCGGGAAGTCAAATACCGATGGATGTTACGACCGGGTAAACCCTATGTATACAGGGGTTATCACGCAAGGTGGTATTAAGGGAGTATTAATGCTTGCTTTGTTTGATCTCTACGATCTTCTGCATCAGAGACTGGTATTCCTGAAGTTCGACATCTGAGAGCGGGGGATTGGTCTGCATCTTTTCGTCGAGGTAATCATAGCGGTCGTCGATATGCAGGCGGTTAATCAGGTCCTTGTATGTTTCAAGCATTGCGCCGGTGTTTTCAGTTTCCGGCGTCTGTAACATGGAGAGCAGGTTGAGTGCATTCTCATGCGCAGTGTCGCGGAAGCGTTCGATCAATGCTGCCGAACTTATTTCAGGACTCTGGTCGATCACCTGATGCAGTTCGAACAGCAATGTGAGCCCTTTGTTAGCCGATAGACGAAACGATTCCGGTATCGGTTGACTCGCTGCGAGCAGCGGATTCTGAACCAGCAGGGCAACGGCCAGGCGTGTTCGGTTATTTTCGACCTGCTGACCGCGAGCCGGTTTAACTTCCGGTTTAACAGCATTAGCAACCGCAGACTGTTGAGGCTTCTCGGCACTAATCTTCGATTCGAGATGTTGCTGGCTGAGACCAACGATGGCTGACAGTTCTTCGATGAGCAGATCTTTGAACAGGCTGTTGTGCATCTTCTGTATCAGCTTATTGGCCTTGCTGGCAAACTGCGCCTTGCCTTCCCGGGTTTTTATATCGACCTGTGATTTGAGAGTCTCAAACAGGAAGTCGGAAAGCGGCATGGCATCCATGATACGCTGTTCAAAAGCCTGTTTGCCTTCTTTACGCACCATGGTATCTGGATCTTCTTTTTCAGGCAGGAAAAGGAACTTTGCGATCATGCCATCGCGGATAACAGACAAGGTGTTTTCCAGTGCGCGCCAGGCTGCTTTCTTGCCTGCATTATCACCGTCATAACAGAACACGATCTCATGCGTGGTGCGATAGGTCTTCTGTATCTGGTCAGTGGTGGTCGCCGTGCCGAGTGATGCGACTGCATAGTTGATACCGCTCTGTGCCAGTGCGACCACATCCATATAGCCTTCGACGACGATGATGCGTTCGATGTTGCGTAGCGCCTGTTTGGTTTCGTACAGTCCGTAGAGTTCGTAGCCTTTATGGAAGACGGCATTCTCGGGAGAGTTTAAGTACTTGGGTTCTCCCTGGTCGAGTATCCTGCCTCCGAAACCGATGATACGGCCACGCTGGTCGGTGATAGGGAAGATGATACGGTCACGGAAACGGTCGTAGGTCTTGTTATTGTCATTGCTGACGATCAGACCGGTCTTTTTCAGCGCACTTAACTGCTCGTTGCTCTTGCCAATCCTGCTTAGCAGGAAGTCCCAGCCTTCGGGTGCGTAGCCGATCTTGAACTGTTTGGCGATCTCACCGCTGAGACCGCGTTGCTTGAGGTAGCTGACCGCACGTTCGGATGATTTCAGCTCTGCCTGGTAGAGTTCGCTCGCCTGTTTGAGGATGTCATACAGCGGCTGTTTGTCTTCAGCCTGCCTGTTATGAAAGCCACCGTCTTCATGAGGTACATCGAGGTGCTGGTCCGCAGCCAGGGTTTCGATGGCATCGACATAACTCAGGTGTTCATAGTCCATCAGGAAGCCGATGACATTGCCTTTTGCATGACAGCCGAAACAATAGTAGAACTGCTTGGCTTCACTGACGGTGAACGAAGGTGTTTTCTCGTTGTGAAAAGGGCAGCAGGCCATGTATTCCTTGCCCTTCCTCTTCAGCGGAACACGTGAATTGATCACCTCGACGATATCGCTGCGGGCGATAAGGTCATCGATAAAATTC
>Ga0180435_10003429_pt1 | contig 15864 bp, 19 predicted proteins | sample SS_ome_3_FD_132467 | JGI IMG/M metagenome (GOLD analysis project Ga0180435, IMG submission 132467) | Hypersaline lake sediment archaeal communities from the Salton Sea, California, USA - SS_3_S_1 metaG | ecosystem: Environmental > Aquatic > Non-marine Saline and Alkaline > Hypersaline >... | reverse complement strand
ATCAGGGAAGCACCTATAACTCGTTCCTGATTATGGATGAAAAGATCACGCTTATTGACACAGTGAAAAAAGAATTTGCAGAAGACCTGATTGTGAGCATCAGTCAGGTGGTGGATCCAAAAAAGATTGATTATGTGATCAGCAACCACACTGAAATGGATCATACCGGGGCTCTGCCCAGGATTATGCACAGGATTGGTGAGGACAAACCGCTGTATTGCTCAAAGATGGGTCAAAAAAATCTTTCACGGCATTTTTCACAAAAATGGAATTATCAGTCTGTCGAAAATGGCGGGGAATTAAGTCTGGGAAAGCGAACCCTCACTTTCCTGGAAACCAGGATGCTCCACTGGCCGGACAGTATGTTTACCTATTTAAATGAGGATAAGATTCTTTTTTCCAGCGACGGTTTTGGGCAACACTATGCAGGGCTTGAACGGTTTGATGACGAAATTGGAGAAGCGATTATGCCCCATGCCAAAAAGTACTTTGCCAACATCCTGCTCCTTTACGCCCCCTTGATACTCAAACTGGTGGACAAGGTGAAAGAGATGGGGCTGGCCATTGACATGATATGTCCTGATCATGGCATTATCTGGAGAAAAGATCCTGGGAAGATTATCAACAGTTATGTGGAATGGAGTCTACAGAAACCCAAGAGAAAGGCGGTTGTCGTTTTTGACACGATGTGGCACAGTACAGAGACCATGGCTGAGGCCATTGTCGCCTCCCTTGCCGAAGAAGGGATAGATGCCCGCCCCATGCGCTTAGGCGTCTGCCACCGAAGTGATATCATAACCGAAATAATCGATGCCGGGGCAGTTGTCGTGGGATCGCCTACCCTAAACAATGGGCTCTTTCCTACCGTAAGCGACTTTTTAACCTATATGAAGGGGCTAAAACCTTTGAATAAGGTAGCGGCCGCCTTTGGTTCATATGGCTGGAGCGGAGAGGCTGTTAAGCTGATCAATAGCGAATTTGAAAAGATGAAATTTGATATCATCGACCCTGGTGTCAGAATAAACTATGTACCCGACGAACAGGGCATGGGGGCCTGTTACGAGCTTGGTAAAAAAATCGCCAAGGCCCTGCCCGGGGAATAGAGCTGGATTAGGGAAGGTAATTTATACTCAAATAGCGGAGGTGTTAAAATGAAAGAGTTGAAGATTGGTTGCGGCAAGCCGACAGGAGCGTCTGTTGGTGAGCCGGAGAAGAAACAACCCCAGGCGGAAGAACCAAAAAGAGAAAAGGAGGGTATGATGGCATCAGTTAAAGTTGGAACAAAGGCCCCTGATTTTGAGGCGCCTGCTTTTTACAAAGGGGAGTTCGGTCAGGTCAAGCTTTCAGATTATCTCGGCAAATGGGTCGTGCTCTGTTTCTATCCTGGAGATTTTACCTTTGTCTGAGCAACGGAAGTGGCAGCAGTTGCTTCCAAATATAAAGAGCTCCAGGAACTGGGTGTCGAAGTATTGTCCGTCAGCGTGGACAGCCATTTTGTGCACAAGATGTGGCAGGATAACGAGCTTTCAAAAATGGTCGATGGGGGCGTGCCTTTCCCCATGCTATCCGATGGACCGGGTAAGATCGGTTCGGTCTATGGGGTATACGATGAGAATGAAGGGGTTGAAATGCGGGGGCGGTTTATCATTGATCCGGATGGGGTAATCCAGGCGTTTGAGGTATTGACGCCGCCTGTAGGCCGTAATGTCAGTGAATTAATTCGGCAGGTCCAAGCATTTCAACTCATCAGGGAGACCAAGGGCGCTGAGGCAGCACCTTCTGGCTGGCAGCCCGGAAAACCGACCCTCAAGCCTGGACCTGATCTCGTGGGTAATGTCTGGAAAGAGTGGAAAACCGAATTTGCTTTTTAACTGAACGTTTGCAACGCTTGATCCTTCAAATACCCCGGTGAGGTCTATAACAGGATCTTCCCGGGGTCATTTTTTTAAATGAATACAGACACCCTAAAATCTAAAAAAGAAAAACTGGCTCATCAATTAAAGGGTCTGAATTCTCTTCTGGTGGCATTTTCAGGTGGTGTTGACAGCACCTTTCTTCTTGTCATGGCCCACAAGGCTTTAGGAGAGAATTTGTTGGCTGTCACCGCAGACTCTGTCATCTATCCGGTCAGAGAAACTGAAAAGGCCTGTGAATTTGCCCGGAAAGCAGGTATTCGTCATATGCTTATGCCAATAGATGCCCTAAGCATCCCGGGTCTTGGTTCAAACACTCCCGAACGATGTTACCACTGCAAGCAGGATCTATTTAAACGCCTTTTTAAAACTGCGGAAGAAAAGGGCATCGACCATGTGGCCCATGGCGCCAATGCAGATGATCTGAGGGATTTTCGCCCGGGATTCAGGGCTGCCGAAGAAATGGGGGGTCAAGCGCCACTTGTGGATGCTCAATTAGGCAAAGAAGAGATACGGTTATTATCAAAAGAAATGGGTCTTGACACTTGGGATAAACCGGCCATGGCATGTCTTGCCTCCAGGATACCCTATGGGGATTTGATTACAGAGAAAAAATTGACCATGGTGGCCAAGGCTGAAACCTTTCTATCAAACAACGGCTTCAGTCAATTCAGGGTAAGACATCATGGATCTGTGGCCAGGATAGAAGTCGAGTTATCGGAAATAGAAAGGCTCATCGCGAAGGATCTAAGACAACGTCTTGTTGATAAATTCAGGCAGATAGGCTTTCTGCATATTACCTTTGATCTGGAAGGGTATGTGTCGGGAAGCATGAATCGCTCACTAAGGGGTGTATTAAAGGAAAGGCCATGGGAATGAGTTACAGGGTGGTCTTGGCAGATGCATACAAAGGCTATACCCAGGATCTGGACAAATTCATTACGCCCGGGGAAACGGTCCGGCGCTTTAGGGAAAAACTCAAAAAAATCAATCTCGATATCCTTAAAGGGACCCAACGAATTGACAATGGCCGTCTTGATATCCCCGTATATTTCAGCATATGTGGCCAGGACGCTGAAGAAATAATCGGGACCCGAAAGCAAATGGGTAAGGGGGGAACACCCAATCAAGCCGAAGCCAGTGCCGTAATGGAATTGGCAGAAAGATTCAGTTTTTTCACTTTTAAGGCCCACCCCGGGAATTTTCTGGTTGAAGAATATCGAAACATAAAAGATCGCGCATTACCATTTGAAAGCATTGCCAAGTCCGTTCATGACGATTCTTTGGAGCTTGACCGTGCCAGGGAGGTCTTTTCGAGACTCCCCCTGAAATGGACGTGGGGTTACAACTTAACGACGCACAAGGAGGTGCTTATCCCTTTTGACTGGTTTTTTACAATCAATGCGTTCAATGGCACCTCGGCCGGAAACTGCCAGGAGGAGGCAATCCTCCAGGGAATCTGCGAGGTGGTGGAAAGACATGTTTCCTCCATAATCAGTCTAAATAGAGTGAAGACCCCTGCCATCGATCTCAACTCAACCGGTGATCCCCTTGTCCTGGATCTGATCCAGAAGTACCGAAAAGAGGGTATTAAACTATATATATCTGACTTCTCACTGAATACCGGGATCCCCTCCATCGGAGTCCTTGCCTACGATCCGTCCACTTTTCCGGACAAGAGTGAAATTGTCTGGACTGCCGGGACTACGCCTAACCCTCAAAAGGCACTAAACCGGGCATTGACAGAAGTCGCTCAATTGGCTGGTGATTTTTGTACCAGCGCCAATTATGTGGCAAGCGGTCTTCCCAAGTTCAAAGACTTAGCTGAGGCCGATTTTGTCATGCATGCGGACAAAAAAGTCGAAATATCCTCCCTGCCAGATCTTTCCAATGACAATATCAGGGTGGAAGTGGAAAATTGTATTGACGCGCTTTCGAAAATGAGCATGGAAGTGATCCTCGTTGACATTACGCACCCCAAGCTGGGTATCCCTGCCTTTTACACCATTGTCCCCGGGGCTCATTTCAGAGAACGGGCAGCGGGGACCTCGGTTGGGATGTTCTCTGCCAAACTTATTGCCGAGAGCGGGAATCCCGCATGGGCCATAAAGGAATTGGAGGAGATGGATAAACGCCTGCCGGGCAAATACTACATCAAATTCTTTTTAGGCGTGTCCCATCTTTCAACGAATGAGCCTTTAAAGGCCTTGGATTATTTGGGGGAAGCCTTGACCCTTGATCCTAATAACCAAGATATTCCAAGTATTTATTCTTATATGGGGATTTCCTATAAAGAGCTTGAACGCTATGGGGAGGCCATAGAGACACTCAGGAAAGCAGAAGCGTATGATCGGGAAAGAACGGACGTCTATAATCTCATGGGGTTCTGTTACTTCAAGCTCAAGGACCACCAGAAGGCCATTGACTGCTTCAAAAAGGTCCTAAAGCTGAATCCCGCCTCTGCCATTGACTATGCCAATATCGCCTCCAACTACCGGGATATGGGTGACAGGGGTAAGGCCATTGAGTATTATAAGGTTGCACTGGAACTGGACCCGTCCATTGATTTCGCCAGGGACAACCTGCAGAAGCTGGAGCAGGTGAATAAAAAATAGCGGGAACGTAATTCGCACCAATATCATCATGCTCGATTTTATCCTGCCGTAATCATACCTCAACCAACCCCCTATTATAACAGCCTCCTTCATAATTTTTTTCCATACGATCGAGACCCCCTTGACAAATATACAAACAGGATTATTTATTTGAATTAGTGATCCAAAAAACTTTTGACTATTCCTAATAAGAGTTGAGGAGGGAGAAAAAATGATCCTAAGAAGAATAAGTGATTGGCCAACAGGTGGCTGGAGGAGTCCTTTTGAGGAACTCGAACAAATGAAAAGACAGGTGGACAGACTCAGTGAAGGTCTCACCGGGAGATTCTTCGGAGAACCGACGGCAGGCGTTTTTCCCCTGATAAACCTTACTGAAGACCCTAACAACTACTATGTCCGCGCGGAACTTCCGGGTATAAAAGCTAACGATCTGGATTTGTCTGTTACAGGAAATAATCTATCGATTGCGGGAGAAAGAAAGATTCTTCCGGAAGATGAAAATGCAAATTATCACAGAAGAGAAAGGGACGCTGGAAAATTCAGCAGGGTCATTACCGTTCCGAGCCAGGTTGACACAAGTAAGGTAGAAGCCCGCTCTGAAAATGGTATCTTAACGGTTGTTCTGCCCAAGGCAGAGTCGGCAAAACCAAAGCAGATTACAATTAAAACAACATAAATGCACAGACACCGTTTGAATGGAGGAATATATTATGGCAGTTTCTCAAAGCAAGGCATTAAAACCAAAAGAAAAGAAAGAAATAGCCACGCCGGCAGAACAGATGAAACCCGGTTTAACCTTTACGCCGGCAGTGGATATCTTTGAGACGGATCGTGAGATCACGGTACTGGCTGATATCCCGGGCGTAAAAGCAAAGAATTTAACCATTGATGTCCGCGATGATGTCCTGAGTCTTGCCGGTGATGTGGATGTTCCCGAACACCCGAACGAAGTAGGTGTATTGAGGGAATATGAAACCGGCAAATATATCCGGCAGTTCACTCTTTCGGAGGTCATAGATCAATCCAAGATTGAAGCTGATCTCACAGATGGGGTTCTGCGTCTAACCTTGCCAAAGATTGAACCAGCGATGCCGAGAAAGATAACGGTTAAAACCGCCTAACCTTTCATCTCATCCATAAGGTGATGGGGGCTTTCTTAGTCCCGCATCACCTCATCCAGCAGGGTCAGGGGAGAGCAATTCGACGTAAAAAATAGGGCGATTCCCTTGACTCACATAGAATTTTAGAAAGTGTCAAGGAGAGGTTATTATGAATGCCGATTCTTATACCCCTTGCCGATATGCCATGCATCGGCAATCTTTTCTCCAAGTTTCCAGTAAGCGGTATCCGGTTGTGATAGAATAAACGGTTTCATCTTATTAAAATCCAACTTACCGTCCGTCAGAAACCGCTCCTCCGTATAAACCCCCATGATTTGACCGATAAACATTTCATTCCGACCATTGTCAACCACCTTGTCCAGTTTGCATTCCATACACAAGGGGCAGGCCTTGATCATGGGTGCAGTGTCCAATTCACCGTAAAAAACATCGAAAATACCTGATTTGTCCGTTTTCTTGCCTGACACGATGCCGCAATAATCGGTGATTTCCACTAAGTTCTCCGAGGGAAGACAAACACTGAAGGCTTCGTTCTCTTTGATGCCTGGATTTGTATAATGTCCTTTCCCCAAATTAACGGAAATCATGGGTGGATTGTAACCGGCCATGGTAAACCAGGCAATGGCCAAAAAATTCGGTTTTCCGTTTACGTGAGCCCCGACCAGAGAAACGGGCATGGGATAGGCCGGGAGGGTTGACCCCAGATTTATTTTTTCCATATCTTTCTCCTTGCTATTTTTCACGCTTTCTATTCATTAACACCTTGGGATCGTCATGAATCATGATCCGATGTTCATCGTCTGACAGACCAAGATTTCGCATTTTATCTTAAAGCACTGGAGAGGATATATGCAGAGACGTCAACATATTGGATCTGTCCTCAGTTACCGTTCAACCAAATCTTACGCGGCAGGGATATCGCCGAATGACCCTCCGTTTCTTTTAGTTCGATTAACCTTATCATCAGACATTTTCCTTTGACATTGACGTATTCATAGCATATATACGGCATAAATAAAATAGCACCTAAGAATACCTACAACTTATTAAAATTAAAGAACTTTGCTGAGGTCTTATTTTCTCCACTTAAGCTTTTAGTGCCTATTTAAGCCTACACTTTCAATTATAAACAAAGTAAGTCAATTGGTTATGAATCTATTGATAAACTTACACTAGATCAAATTTTCTCATGGAAATACTATCAATTAAGCCCTTCTTAGCAATAATGGTTTCTCTTTTTGGATCCCTTTTCATTATTGCCTCTTACAAAAGACCGAACCTGAGAGAATTTTGGACCTTTGTCATCGCCTTTATCAAATTTGGCGTGGTTGCTTCAATGATACCTGCAGTTTTGGTGGGGAAAAAAATTGGTTACGAACTTGTGGAAGTCCTTCCCGGAGTCGGAATTTCTTTCAGGGTAGATGCTTTTGGGCTCCTTTTTGCCCTGGTGTCATCTTTTCTCTGGATTGTGACATCTGTCTATTCCATCGGCTATATGCGGTCCCTTAAAGAACATTCCCAAACCCGTTACTTCGCCTTCTTTGCCCTGGCACTCTCTTCGGCTGTCGGTGTTGCATTTTCCGCCAATCTCCTGACTCTGTATCTCTTTTATGAGATGTTATCGCTTTCCACCTATTCACTTGTAACCCATCATCAGGATCCAGAAGCCCGGGCAGCGGGCCGAAAATATTTGACCTATCTCATGGGCGGATCGATCGCCTTCTTTCTTCCGGCAATAATCGTAACATACGCCATTTCAGGCACCCTTGACTTTTCAAACCAGGGCATATTAGCTGGGACTGCCTCAAAAATGGGACTCATCATCATGTTTTTCCTCTTTGTCGCTGGCATCGGCAAGGCCGCCATCATGCCCATACACTCCTGGTTGCCTTCGGCAATGGTCGCCCCAACTCCTGTCAGTTCGTTACTGCATGCCGTTGCCGTAGTAAAAGTCGGTGTTTTTTCAGTATTGCGCGTTTGTCTTTATGTCTACGGGACTGATTTGATGCACGATCTTTCTTTAGATGTATTTCTGATTTATTTTGTTTCCATCACCATTATCGTGGCCTCTTTATTTGCCCTAAAGCAGGATAATCTCAAGGCAAGACTTGCATATTCCACGGTGGGTCAATTGTCTTATATTGTGCTGGCCGGTGGACTCATCGGTATCTCAGGTATTTCTGGAGGGATGCTGCATATTGCAATGCATGCCTTTGGAAAGATAACCCTCTTTTTCTGCGCCGGGGCTATCCTGGTTAACACAGGCTTAAAAGATATCAGCCAAATGAAAGGCCTTGGAAAAAAGATGCCCGTTACCATGGCCGCTTTTTTCTTTGGTTCCCTGAGCGTTATCGGTCTGCCGCCCTTTGGGGGGTTCTTAAGTAAATGGTATCTGGCATTAGGGTGTATCGACGCTGATCAGATTCCTATATTGATTGTAATTTTGACCAGTTCTCTATTAAATGCCGCCTACTTTCTACCCATAGCATACAATGCCTTTTTTACCGATGGTAATTTTGATGGCATGACACAAATTCAGGAGGCCCCTCTTTTGACAGTGGCACCCCCTGTATTTACCGCATTTATTTCTTTACTCTTGTTTTTTTGGCCAGGGTTTTTTGTCAAACTGGCAAAAATGGCGGCTATGTCCTTGGCCGGAGGATAAGTTATGATTGAAGAGAAAAATCCAGAAGAGAAGATGGAACTTTCGCACGAACCCATACCCATATACAGGAAAATATTTCACCTGGCTATAGTATTGGGCGTTGTTTATCTGGGGGTTCTTTTTTGGATAAGTTTATTTTAAAAAAGCTATCTTTGAGGGGTTTAAGTTCCGATGAAAAAAGAGTTGAAGATTTTTGATAAGCACAAAAATGTACAAAGACTTTTATATGTTTTTTATGGCTCTCTTCTAATCCTTCTGATTATTGATTTTTTTATTCACAAACATGGTGACTTTCCATGGGAAAATGCTCCCGAATTTTTTGCCGTTTACGGATTTGTATCTTGTGTCGCTTTGATATTTATCGCAAAACTATTGCGAAAGATAGTTCGGAGAAAAGAGAACTATTATGATGAATAGCCTCCCTCCAGCAGCCATATTTGTAATTGGCGCCTTTTTTATCCCGCTTTTGAAGGGCAGGATTAAGTCTGCATTCATGCTTCTTCTGCCCATTTTTGCCTTTTTCACATTAATCAATATTCCTGATGGAAATCACTGGGTTTTCAGCCTGCTGGATTACAATCTTATTCTTGGCAGAGTGGATCGTCTCAGCCGGATTTTTTGTTACATCTTTGTCATCATATCATTTGTCGCCATTATCTTTGCCCTCAAAGTCGATGATGACCTGCAACATGTGGCAGGCCTGACATATGCCGGCGGTGCTTTAGGGGTAACCCTGGCCGGAGATCTTTTCTCACTTTATATTTTCTGGGAAATAATGGCCGTCGCTTCCACATTTCTGATCCTGGCGCGTCGAACAGTTAAATCCCAAGCCGCTGCCTTTCGATACATACTGGTCCATGTGGTTGGGGGTCTGTTTCTTTTGGCAGGAATCGTTCTCTACGTTTATAAAAACGGGACAACTGAATTCGGATTTATCGGGCTGCAAGGGCTCGAATCCTATCTCATATTTATAGGCATTGCCGTAAATGCGGCCATTCCGCCACTGCACCCCTGGCTTCAGGATGCCTATCCGGAGGCCACCGTAACCGGGGCGGTTTTTTTAAGCGCTTTTACAACCAAGAGCGCTGTCTATGTCATGGCCAGAACCTTTCCGGGTGCAGAGCCTCTTATATGGCTTGGAGCATTGATGACCGCCATACCCATATTTTATGCAGTCTTGGAAAATGATATCCGTCGGGTACTGGCCTACAGCCTGATCAACCAGGTCGGTTTTATGATGTGCGGCATCGGTATTGGAACCCAGCTTGCTATTAATGGAACAGTTTCCCACGCTTTTTGCCACATCCTTTATAAGGCCCTCTTATTCATGTCCGCAGGTTCTGTCCTCCACGTTACCAGGAAGATAAGATGTACTGACCTGGGAGGGCTATACAAAACCATGCCCCTGACATGCTTATTCTGCATGATAGGTGCGGCATCTATTTCCGCCTTCCCCGTATTTAGCGGTTTTATCAGCAAATCCATGATCGTCAGTGCCGCCGCCCACAATAAACTAACGGTTGTCTGGCTCATACTGCAATTCGCCTCGGCAGGTGTGTTTCACCACGCCGGAATCAAGGTCCCGTACTTTACATTTTTTGGACATGACTCCGGTATCCAGGCAAAGGAGCCCCCGTTGAACATGCGGATTGCCATGGGAATTGCCGCTTTTCTTTGTGTTTTTATCGGGATTTTTCCACAGCCTTTATATAGTATTCTTCCCTATCCAGTTGATTATGTCCCTTACACAGCGGCCCATGTGGTTGGCCAGCTCCAATTGCTCATGTTCGGGGCACTGGCCTTTACCCTCCTGATCCTCTCGGGGTATTATCCCCCCGAATTAAGGGCAATTAACCTGGATACTGACTGGTTTTATCGTAAAGGATCCAAACGGGTCATATCATTTGTTACCGGTATATGCGACAGGGTTGCTTCAGGCCTTGAATATGTGTGTGTTCGGGTTCTTCCATCGCGATTGGCCGCTGCCAGTAGAAAACCGATCACCCACGTCGTCGGTCTTTACCTTAAAGCCGTTGGAAAAAGTCCTGCTGCTTTTGAAGATCGTGATGAGGGCGGAAGATATGAAACAACCAGCCTTATGCCCACCGGAATACCCGTGCTCCTGGCGGTCCTCTTCTTAATGGTCCTGGCTGTGGTCTTTTTTTTCACTTTTATTGATGCTTAAATGCAGACTGTGATCAACCATTTATAAACGGAAGGTCATAACGCTGGGACGGCAAACCGGATGATGTTCGTTATGATAGGCTGGTTGTAAATGCCGATTAGGATAATTAAAAGGGCGGTAACTATGGTGGGGATGAGCATTGTCATTGGCGCCTCGCTAATTAACGCCTTTTCGCCGCCATGGCCATGAGCCTCGCCAGATTCACGGAAACCATACCCAATCTCAAAAATCCTGAAAAATAGAATGATATTTATGAGGCTTGAGAAAAGCAGAGCGACAACGAACATCCAGCAATGCGCAATGACTGCACCTTGAATAAGATACCACTTACTAAAAAAACCGCAGGTCGGTGGCACCCCAATTATTGAAAGGGCCGTGACAACAAAAGCTGCCATGGTAAAAGGCATTTTTTTAAAAAGATCTCTAAAATCAGAAAGCCTGTGACCGCTTAATTGATAAGCGATAATACCGGCGACGGTAAATAGTCCAAGGGTCATTATGGTATCATTTAAGATATGAAGAATAACGCCTTTCATTGCTATGGCATTGGCAAGTCCTGTACCACCGACCATATATCCTATTTCTGCAATAACAATATAGCACAACATCCTTTTGAAATCGGTCTGAGCCAGGGCCATAATTGCACCCGCCATAATTGCAAAAATACCCAGCCCCACCATGATATCAGCGATTGGAAGCATATCGATAGTAAAAGAAGGGTTGAACACCGTAAACATGACCCTTATCATCACATAAACAGAGATCTTGGTCATTAAAGGCGCAATCAGAGCACTCGCTGCCGACGGGGCCTTGGTATAGGCATCCGGCAGCCATACATGCAAAGGGAAAAGAGCCATCTTTATTGCGATTCCTACAAAAAAGAATGCAAATGCGACCAGAATGACCTTGGAAGAATAAAGGCCTGGCAAAAGACTGCTCAGATCAGCAATATTAAGCGATCCTGTAGCAATATAGAGATAGCCAACTCCCAGCAAGTAAAAACAGGCGCCGACTGTTCCCATAATGATATATCTAAAACTGGCCAGGGGCGCCCCGTCTTCACCCACAGCGATCAAGGCATAACCGGTCAGTGATGTGATCTCTAAAAAGACATAGAGATTAAACATGTCACCGGTGACAACAATCCCCATAAACCCGACTACCTGCAACAAAAAGACGGTATAAAAATAAACAATTTTTTCCGGGATCTCTTGCTCAAGGCTCTTCTTTGAATAGACGGCCACAAGAAGGGCGGTTACCGTAATGATCACCAGCATCAGTGCGTTAAGATGATCAATGACATATTCGATTCCCCATGGTGGGGTCCAGTTACCCAGATAGTAATGGATAGTCCCGGTGCTTATGACTCTGAATAGGACGAACACAGAACAAATCATACAAAGGCTGAGAGACAAAAGCACCCATGGATAGCAGAACCTTTCTTTCCACCAGCCGAGCAGGGGCGTAATAAATGCAAAAACCAAGGGTATAATGATAGTAAGAACGGGAAGCTGATCTATCATTTCATGGCCTCGATTATTTCATCCTCTTCCAGGGTGCCGTATCTTCTGTAAATCTTAATGGCTATTGCCAGCGCTACACCTAATGTGGCGACCATAACCACAATGGCCGTAAGCATAAGTACGTGGGGCAATGGATTTATATAGGAAGAGGCCTCAATAGCATGCACGTCGTGTCCATGTGCGTGTTCCAAAATAGGTAGGGTTGCCGCCCCTTTCTTAAAGGCGATGGAAACATAGAAAAGAATGATGGCTGTCTGAAAAATATTCATCCCAATAATCTTTTTGATCAGATTCCGCTTGCCAATCATTGCGTAGAAACCGATCATCATTAGTGCGATGTAGAACCAATAATTGTATTTACCCATAATAAAATCAAACATAGTGTTTTCCTTATTTTTTCCGCTGCCTTCTTAGGAGTAAAATACATGCCATCCCTGCAGAAAAAATAACGGTTGTCTCCCCGAAAGTATCATAGCCCCTATAGTCGGCTAAGACAGATGTAACAATATTTGGCGTAGCCGTATCTTCCAGAGTGTTGGTAATATAATAAGGGGAAACATGCATGTTGGCGGGAGAATCGGGATCTCCCCAATCAGGCATATCCAACGTCCCATAGACCAGCACCATACCTGTAATGATGACAACAATCAGGTTTAATATTCTCAATCCTTTGACCTCCGGGTCGTTTTGCTTAATGCCGCCACGAGCAGAATGGTCCCAATGCCGGCACTTACGGATGCCTCGGTAAAAGCCACATCAACCGCCCACATTTGCGCCCAAATGAGGCACATAAAAAAACTGTAAGCCCCAAGAATCATTACAGCACTTAGAAGATCTTTTATCGTTATGGCTGTAATGGCACATATCAATACAAATACAAGAAGTATGAGATCAAACGGAATAATCATTTTGTGTCTCCCTTTTTCATCCAGGGGATGACCCCACATCTTAATCCCGCCCTTGAAAGCGCATGCGTGGCTGTTGGCTGGGCAAGAAACATAAAGACAGCAATGAATACAATCTTCAGCCCAGTGATGGTGAAGCCTTCGTATAAAAAGAAGCCTATAAGGAACAATAAGACTGCAAGGGTATCACCCTTGCCAGTGGCGTGCAGTCGCGTAAAAAAATCGGGAAACCGGAGGAGTCCGATAGTTGCAGTCGTGAAGAAAAAAAGACCGCCAACCATAAATACGATAGCCAGAAGTGTTCCGATATTCATACGATACTCCCCTCCATTTCCAGATATTTAGATGCAGCTATCGTCCCGATAAAATTGAGAAGGGCATATACCATGCTGATGTCTATAAACATCTCTACCCTGTGGTACACAAAACCCATAATCAGGAGTATAATTAATGTCTTATTACCTATGGCCGAAAGAGCGGCAACCCTGTTAAACACACCAGGGCCATACACGACGCGATATAGAACAAAAAGAACAAGGATGCACAATCCCATACCCATAACAAGAAAAAATATATCCATCAGAGACCTCACCCATTCCAATTAACGGTTGTCTTTTTCAGATCGTTTTCCACCCATGGCAATGTTATAAAAAATAGAAAACATCACCGCCATTACAGCAAGACCCACGCCGATTTCAACGCCCAGAATACCAAGAGACCGTGCCTGAGCTAAAGGAACATTAAGAAGTTTTGCCAGCTTACTGTAATCAAGAAAATTTCCAAGAAGGATCAGGCATAAAACGCCAATTCCAGCATAGATCAGGACACCCAGACTGCTGAATATGGCGACACTCTTTTCAGACATCCGCTTTTGGGTTTCCTTCAGACCATGCGTTATAGCCAGCAACACCAAACTTGCCCCCATAATAACGCCACCCTGGAACCCCCCACCCGGACTATGATGCCCGTGCATTATCACATAAAGGGCGTAAAGCAGGATAAATGGCGCGAGAACCCGAGCCAATGTTTTAATAATGATATCATCACTGGGCTTTATCATTGCGTCTCCTTAAATTGGGCAAAGCCCAAGGCTCATTTTAATGATGTATTCCAACAACCTGTTCTAAAGACCTTTTCTTAATTCTCCGAATATCGGCGCAACATCCAACACGTCCTGCACATAGATATGATCGGCCTCCATAAAAACATGGGCGACCCTGTCTTCCATCTCACCCGCATGAAGATCGTCGGCCACCTTTTTATCCAGTGCATGCACAAAAAACTCTCCATCTTTTATGTCCATCGTTATGGTCCCGGGGGTTAGGGTAATGGAATTGGCCAATGTCACCCAGGATATATCGCTCTCCAGTTTTGTTTTAAATCTGATTATTCGAGGGTCTATGGGGTTCTTTTTTGATAAAGCGATGAGCGCCACATGAATATTTGAAGATACGATTTGATAAAGCAGCCAGGGGATATATGCAATAAATCTCTGGAAGATAACCTTAGCGTCCCCCACCCGTGTGTTGGCAAAGAGTAAGTCGTGGGTCAGAAAGGCAACTAAAAAGGAACAAATAACGCCGAGGGTCAAATGGAAAAAATCATAGTTCCCTGACAAAAGAACCCAAAAACCCAAAAGGATAACGAATGTCGCGATCACATTTAGAAATTCAAGTTTTGCTTCCTGTGCCCCCTTAAGAATCGTCTGGATCTTCTTTTCTTCGACGCCTCTTGTCTCGGATGTCAGCTTAACAGCGGTATCCAGTAAATCCACAGCCTTTTTTCTGGCATCTTCTAAAAGGCCAAATGATGTATCCATTGCTTCGATCAATAGGGTCACTTCCACCATTCACATCCTTTCTCTCCAGGAAAACGATATAATTAATTAATAACAAGCACCGGCAGAATCGCTTCATTTGCGATTTTACATAAGGAATTTTTTTTAAATAATTTCTCGATCCCCCTTCTCTCGGCATCTCCTCCCACGACAATCATCGTTCCCTTATAGTCTTTTGCAGCCATCATTATTTCTTCTAACGTTTTCCCTGCATAGATATGCGATTCCGCATCGATTTTTTCATCTAAAAATTTCTTGCGCGTTTGGACAAGTTTCGCTTTAAGCTCTCTCATATCTCTAACGGTTAGCTTTCTATCGATAACATGAATAATTTCCAACTCCCCCAATATCCATTTAAGCCCAAGGAGATAGCGCAATGCCTTCTCAGATTTCAAAGACCAGTTCGTCGCAAAAATAATATGACTAAATAACCCTTTTTTAACAATCTCTGCCATACGGGTATTATTACTAGCAAACAATATCGGGCGGGTGGATTGCCTCATGAGTCTTCTGATAATCGAATGGGTTGACGTCTTTGTCTTATTCTTGCTAAGATGGATCACTATAAGCGATACATCTTCTTCTTCTGCCGTCTCTAAAATCCGTGAAAGTGATAAATTTTCATCAATAATAGTTTTGGCCTTAACCTTACTTGCCGATACCCCTTCTGTCCAACGATCAAAAGGCATCGTCTGCAGAAAAAATACTTGCTCAAGACCCAATTTTTGTAGAGATAGGACTTGTTTTAATAGGTTAAGCGCAAAATATTGGTCCTCTAAATCGGTTGCGAAAAGAATCTTCCTAATTTCCATTGGATAACAATACCGCTTTTCCTAACTCCCTGATGGCTTGCTTTCGGAGGGAACTAACAAGGTGGGAAAAACAGATTTTTCAGCTAATTCCATTGGGATACTTCCCAACAGCCTTTCTTTTAGCGTTCCTTTTCCTGTTGAACCCGCAACAATCATGCTTGCCTTGAATTCAACGGCAGCCTTTTCTATCTCATTAATAGCATTACCTATACAAAAATAGGGTTCTGCTTCTATGCCTTCTTTTTCAAAAATCTCACAGACCTGATCAAGCTTTTTTCTGTTTTCCTT
>Ga0180435_10003428_pt1 | contig 15865 bp, 14 predicted proteins | sample SS_ome_3_FD_132467 | JGI IMG/M metagenome (GOLD analysis project Ga0180435, IMG submission 132467) | Hypersaline lake sediment archaeal communities from the Salton Sea, California, USA - SS_3_S_1 metaG | ecosystem: Environmental > Aquatic > Non-marine Saline and Alkaline > Hypersaline >... | reverse complement strand
TACGCAGATGCGCCAGGTCCGCTGGTGCAAGTCCTGCATCGTGCACAGGATGTGTATGGCTATCTGCCATCGGGCGTCCAACTTCGTATCGCAGATCGACTGGAGATTCCACGATCCACGGTCCGTGGTGTCGTGTCCTTCTACAGCTTCTTTCGAACGGAACCCCGCGGTCAGCACATGATCAGCATTTGTACAGGCACTGCCTGCCACGTGAAGGGCGCGGAGCGTATCGGGGACATGATTCGGGAAGCGCTTGGCATTGTCCCTGGCGAGACCTCCGAGGATGGAAAGTTCACGCTACAGGAAGTGCGGTGCATCGGTGCTTGCGGCCTCGCCCCAGTCATGATGATTGATGAGGAAGTCTACGGGAAGCTCGACCGAAAGAAGGTCGAGGAAACGCTAGATCAGTACAGGAATGCTTGAGTCCATCGACCTTCACTTACAGGACCTCTTTCAGAACGCGCTCACAGCGGGCGCAACTGCGATCCATGTCCGGCTGGAGTGTGACGAAGCCCAGGACCAACTCCTGCTATCTGTGGCAGACGACGGCGCAGGCATGAGCGCAGAGCAGATCGCTGCCGTTCGGCGAGGCTACTACTCCAGCAAGAGCCAGGAGAACATCGGCCTGGGTATTCCTCTCCTTCGCTTCGCCGCTGAGCATTGCGAAGGATCCTTCTCAATTGATAGCGAACCAGGGCAGGGAACCACTGTGACTGCCACCTTTCGCCAGAGCCATATCGACGTACCTCCGCTTGGGGACTTGGCTTCCACGTTTCTCAGCATGCTCGTGACGAGCGAGGGACGAAGTGTTAGCATTACGTATTGCTGTCGGGATCAAGCATTGAGTTTGAATACGGATGCATTGGCCGAGATGCTCGGACCGGTGCCATTGAGCGACCCTGAGGTCATCCTGTTTCTACAGGAGTACATCGGGGAGCGGCTAGGAGGAAGGAATGAAGCTGGAGGATCTCCGTAAGATTCGGGAACGCGGGGAAAAGGACATTTCGCTTCGACGAGGAGATGCCCGGGTGAACGTCGTCATCGGAATGGGAACAAGCGGCATCGCTGCTGGCGCACGAAACGTGATGTCTGCCTTCCTCGACGAAATCGGGAAGCGAGAGCTCGGGGACACAATTGTCACCCAAACTGGAGGACGCGGCCTTGCTTCCTCTGAGCCCGTGGTCGAAGTGCACGTGAAGAACGAGCCGGTTGTCGTTTACGGCGAGATGACCGATGACAAAGCACGTCGCGTTGTCGCGGAACACATCGTCAACGGAAGCCCGGTGAGCGAGTACGTCATAGAAGTGAGAGAATAATGCCTCATCGTTTGGATGTGCTGGTCTGTTCGGGTGCAGCCTGCGTCTCGAATCACAGCGCAGCTGTACGTGATGCGCTTCAGACAGCCATTGAAGCGCACGGTCTATCCACCGAAGTTCGCTTGGTCGAAACCGGATGCATGGGACCTTGCGAGCTTGGCCCGGTGCTTCTCGTTTACCCCGAAGGTTCGCTCTACATCCGCGTATCCCCTGAAGACGCCAACGAAATTGTTGAGGAGCATTTCCTCAAGGGACGTCCGGTTCAGCGTCTGCTCTGGGAGGATCCAGAAGCACGCCGGATCGCAGAAGAGAAGAAACAGGTGCCGTTCTTCGAGCGACAAGAGAAGGTCGTGCTCTCCAACTGCGGGACTATCGATCCCGAGAACCTCCAAGAGTACATCGCTACAGGCGGATACGAGGCCCTTGGTCAGGCGTTGACAGAGCGCACCTCAGAAGAGCTCATTCAGATTATTCTAGACTCCAAGCTTCGAGGACGCGGCGGTGCAGGCTTCCCCACAGGGCTGAAGTGGCAACTTGCTGCCAAAGCCAAGGGTGACACAAGGTACATCGTCTGTAACGGCGATGAGGGGGATCCCGGGGCATTCATGGATCGGGCCCTGCTTGAAGGCGATCCACATGCCGTGCTTGAGGGCATGACGATTGCCGCCTATGCAATCAAGGCATCCAGGGGCTTCATCTATGTACGAGCGGAGTACCCGCTGGCCATCAAACGGCTAGAGATTGCCATTGAGCAAGCACGCGCAAGCGGCCTGCTTGGCAACAACATCCTGGAGACCGAGTTCTCATTTGATGTTGAGATACGCATCGGCGCAGGAGCCTTTGTTTGCGGAGAGGAAACGGCGCTCATCGCCTCCATCGAAGGCGAGCGCGGCATGCCGCGACCTCGACCGCCCTATCCATCCGATGTCGGCGTGTTTGGACAGCCTACGCTCATTAACAACGCCGAGACGTGGGGCAACATTCGCCACATTGTGTTGCGCGGCGCAACTTGGTTCCGCTCGATCGGGACCGAGTCCAGTCCAGGAACGAAGGTGTTCGCACTCTCTGGGAAGGTCAACAACACGGGTATCGTCGAAGTCCCCATGGGAACGACACTGCGCGAGCTCATCTTCGAAATTGGTGGCGGAATCCCGGATGGCAAGAAACTCAAGGCCGTGCAAACGGGCGGACCGTCTGGCGGCTGTATTCCGGCCCAATACATGGATACGCCCATTGACTATGAGTCGCTCAAGGAGCTTGGCGCATTCATGGGCTCCGGTGGTGTCATCGTCTTGGATGAAGACGACTGTATGGTTGGCATCGCGAAGTACTTCCTAGAGTTCAGTTGTGATGAGTCTTGCGGGAAGTGCATTCCCTGCCGTGTAGGCACGCGCCAGATGCTCTCGATTCTGGAAAGGATCACCGAGGGAGGAGGGTCGATGGATGACCTGGACCAGCTTCAGACGCTGGCTTCAACCATTCAAACCACTTCGCTCTGTGGTCTGGGGCAGGCGGCCCCGAGTCCAGTGCTCTCTACGATTGAGCACTACCGAAACGAGTATGAAGCGCACGTGAACGAAGCGACCTGCCCTGCCAAACGGTGCAAGGCGCTGATTCGCTATGAGATCGAGCCAGAGGCCTGCAAGGCCTGCGATCTCTGCCGCAAGGCATGTCCCGTGGAAGCGATTGAGGGAACCCCAGGGGAGCCCCCCTATCAGATACACCAATCGGTCTGTATCCAATGTGGACGCTGCTTCGATGTGTGTCCATTTGGCGCGGTCCGAATTGAATCAGGAACGAAAAAACAGGACGAGGTGGAGGGATGACGTGGAAACGATCACGCTGACGATCGACGGACGAACGATCACAGCAGCGCCCGGCCAGACGATCCTCGAGGTAGCAGAAGCGAACGGAATTCGTATTCCAACGCTTTGTCATCTTGAGGGATTGTCCGATGTCGGTGCCTGCCGCTTGTGTATCGTTGAAGTGGCAGGACAGCTTGTAACGTCCTGCACAACTCAGGCAGTGGACGGCGCGGACATCAAGACGCAGACCGACACGATCAAGAAGCATCGCCGAATGATTCTTGAGCTCTTGTTCGCTGAGGGCAATCACGTGTGCGCGTTCTGCGTGTCCAGCGGTGGCTGCGAACTGCAGGACTTGGCGTGCGAGCTCGAGATGCACTCCGTGACCGTGCCCTACTCCTATCCCCGCAATCGGATCGACGCAACGCACCCTTGGTTCCTAATTGATCGGGACCGTTGCGTGTTGTGTGGACGCTGCGTTCGCGCATGTGCCGAAGTTGAAGGCGCACACACATGGGGTTTCGCAGAACGTGGTTCTTCTGCACGTGTCATCACAGATCTGGATGTGGATTGGGGAGCAGCCGATTCCTGCACGAGCTGTGGCAAGTGCTTGGAGTCCTGCCCCACCGGCGCCATTGTGCCTAAGGGCGCATCCAACGCTGAAATGATCAAGGACGTCGAGCTCGTCACTCGCTTGGTCGAAAGGAGAAGCCATGAGTAAGGTCAAAGTCGCAACCATGTGGTTCAGCGGCTGTGCAGGCTGCCACATGTCTCTCCTGGACATCGACGAAGTGCTGATCGACCTGGCCGGTCGTATCGAGTTCTGCAACAGCCCGGTCACCGATCTGAAGGTCTTCCCTGAGGACGGTGTCGATGTCACGCTGATCGAGGGTGCGGTGGCAAACGAGGAGCACCTGCACCTCGTGAAGGAAGCGCGGGCGAAGTCCAAGATCCTCATTTCAATGGGTGACTGTGCAGTCACTGGCAATGTACCAGGGCTTCGAAACGGCCTGTCGCCTGACAAGATGATCGAAGACATCTACGGCAAGGACACAACCACCAATGGAGAGCTGCCCTACGACGTAGTGCCGCACCTTCTGGACCGTGTCCGTCCCGTTCACGAAGTGGTTCCGGTCGAGTACTTCCTGCATGGCTGTCCTCCGCCTGCTGGCGTGATCGCCAAGGCCATCCTGGCACTGCTCGATGGCAAGGAGCCGGAGCTCGTGGGCGAAGACCTCAAGTTCGGTTAGGGAGAGAACATGGAAAAACAGATACATATCGAGCCGGTCACGCGGATCGAAGGACACGCGAAAATCACCGTCTTCCTCGATGATGCCGGCGACGTGAAGGATACCCAGTTCCATGTCACCGAGCTGCGTGGATTCGAGAAGTTCTGCGAGGGGCGAACGCTCTGGGAGATGCCGGGTCTGACCGCTCGCATCTGCGGCATCTGTCCCGTGTCCCACATCCTCGCTTCTGCAAAGGCATGCGACGCGATCCTGTCCGTACGCATTCCAAAGTCCGCGGAGATGCTTCGCCGGTTGATGAATCTCGGGCAGTACGTGCAATCACACGCGCTCAGCTTCTTCTACCTGTCCGCACCCGACTTCCTGCTTGGCTGGGATCACGATCCCGCAACGCGCAATGTCGTGGGCCTCGTTCAGGCAAATCCGGACCTCGCACGCAAGGGCATCCGCCTTCGCGCGTTTGGTCAGGAAGTCATTAGCCGCCTCGGTGGCAAGAGGATTCACCCCTCCTGGGCTGTGCCCGGTGGCGTGAACTCCTCGCTAGATGTAGAGGACCAGAAGTGGTTCTTGGAACAGCTACCAGAAGCCAAGGACACGATTCGAGAGACGATCGATCTCTTCAAGACATCGTTTGACTGCGAAGCACGCGACGTGCTGGGCGAGTTCCAGAGCATGTACATGGGTCTCGTGGCACCGGGCGGCGTGTGGGAGCACTACGACGGATTGATCCGCATCGTGTCTCAAGAGGGCGAGATTGTGGAGGAAGGATACGACCCCTCCCGATACTTCGAGATCATCCACGAAGCCTCCGAGCCATGGACCTATCTCAAGTTCCCTCACTACGTGCCCAAGGGATACCCGGAAGGCATGTACCGTGTCGGGCCGCTGGGACGCGTGAACGTGGCCGAACGCTTTGGCACGCCGGAAGCCGATGCAGAGCTTGAAGCCTTCCGCACTACAGTCAGCCGCTGCTCAGGTAAGGTCTTTGATTACCACTACACGCGATTGCTTGAGATTCTTGCTTCGCTGGAGCGCATGGAGCAGCTCTTGAACGATGAGCGCATTCTGGATCCGCGAGTTCGCGCAGAAGCTGGCATCAACGAGCTGGAAGGCGTTGGCATCCACGAAGCGCCACGCGGCACGCTCATCCATCACTACAAGGTGGACGAGAACGGCATCATCGAGAAGGCCAATTTCATCGTCTCGACTGGTCACAACAACCTGGCCATGAACCGAGCGGTGAATGGAATCGCGAAGACCTACATCTCCAAGGGGAACGTCACCGAAGGCATCCTGAATCGAATTGAGGGCGGGATCCGAGCCTATGATCCTTGCCTCTCATGTTCAGTCCATGCCGTCGGCCAGATGCCCATCCAGCTCGACATTGTCGACGCCGATGGCGCACTACAGCAGACCCTGACCAAGGAGTAGGAATGGATCTCGTCGTAGGGATCGGAAATCGATTGCGAGGAGACGATGGCATCGGCCCTGTACTTGCCGATGCCGTGCCTCCACGGACCGGTCTTGAGACGATGTCCGTGCACCAGCTTGTTCCGGAACTCGCAGAGCAGCTGACCCAAGTTGACCGCGTGTTGTTTGTGGATGCGGAACTTCGCATCCAGGAAACCTCACTGCGAACGATCGAGCCGCAGCAACACAGCGGATTGGGACATGCCTGCTCGCCACAGAGCCTGCTTCACTGGACGGCATTCGCCTTCGGGCGTGCGCCAGCAGCGTGGCTACTCTCTGTGCCAGCCTCTAGGTTCGACCACGAGGAAGCACTGAGTGCTGAGACAGCGTCGAGAATTCCGGATGCACAGCAGCTGATTGAAGCCTGGTTGGAAGAGTGTGGTGCACCTGATGCGATGACAAGCGAGGAGGAAGCGTGAAGGAAATGCTGGAACGATACCCGGCGTCACCCGAGTACTTGCTGGAACTGCTACACGACCTCCAGGATGCCGAGCCGAGAAACTACCTGACTTCCGAGGCCTTGGAAGCAGTGGCCGAACGCCTGTCCATGCCACTGTCTGAGGTTGTGAGCACCGCGACGTTCTACTCGATGTATAGCCTCAAGCCGCGCGGGAAGCACATCATCCGTTTGTGTGAGTCTCCGCCCTGTCAACTGCTAGGTGCCGAGTCCCTACTTGACTACATCTCGGAGCAGCTGAGCGTGGGAGTTGGGGAGACCACCGAAGATGGTGTGTTCACCCTCGAAACCACGAGCTGCCTTGGCGTGTGCGGCGTCGCACCTGCCATGATGATCGACGAAGAGGTCTATGGGAACTTGACGAAGGAGAGCGTGCTCAAGGTTGTGGAGGCCGTGAGGAGGGACGATGCGACTGGCTAGAGGTCATCTACTGCTAGGAATCAATGACGAAGCACTTCTGGCTGGTGCGCGCGAAGTCGAAGCCGCGCTACGACAAGCGCTGGTTGAGCACGGGCTTACGGATGAGTTCGAAGTGATCGAGACTGGCGACACCGGATTCACCGGGCAAGGCGTGACGTTGGTCGTGCACCCGGATCGGGTGGCTTATGGAAACCTTGGCGTCGCGGATGTGCAGGAGATCGTGACCGAGCATTTGCTGAAGGGACGTCCGGTCGAACGACTCGTATTGCATCTGCCGGATCCTGCAGACAAGGGATCTGAGCGCATCGTGCTCAAGAACTGTGGCCTGATTGACCCTGACAGTCTTGAGGAAGCGATCGCAGTCGGGGCCTACGGCGCGATGGCCAAGATTGTCGAGGAACACATCCCTCCAGCCGCGGTCATTGACCTCGTGAAGGAATCAGGGCTGCGCGGCAGAGGCGGTGCGGGCTTCCCCACTGGACTGAAGTGGTCGTTCACCGCAAAGGGTGAGCAGGTCTACATCATCTGTAATGCAGATGAGGGAGAGCCTGGCACGTTCAAGGATCGATTGATCCTCGAAGGTGATCCGCATCGGCTCATCGAAGGCATGATGATTGCTGGGTACGCGGTGGGAGCCAGCAAGGGCTACATCTACATCCGTGGCGAGTACACGCTCTCCATCGAGCGTATGCAGCGCGCGATTGATTCCGCCCGGGAGGCAGGCTTGCTTGGGCAGGGTATCCTTGAATCCGAGTTCGCATTCGACCTGGAGATCAAGAAGGGTGCGGGTGCCTACGTTTGCGGAGAGGAAACCTCACTGATCGAGTCGATTGAAGGCAAGCGAGGCTTCCCGCGTCTCAAGCCGCCGTATCCAGGTGCTGTTGGACTGTGGGACAAGCCTACCGTCGTGAACAACGTAGAAACGCTGGCCAATGTGCCTCCGATCATTCTGCACGGTCCAGAGTGGTTCCGCTCCTTCGGGACGGCCTCCTGCCCAGGCACGAAGGTCTACACCATCCTTGGGCATGTGAACAAGCCGGGTCTTGCAGAAGCAGAGATGGGCACAACGCTCAAGCACATCATCGACGAGTATGGCGGCGGCATTGAGGACGACAAGAAGTTCAAGGGAGCCTTGATCGGCGGTGCTGCAGGCGCATTCGTATGCCCGGACTGCCTGGACAAGCCGATGGACTTTGATGGGCTCCAGGAACTTGCCGCGGTCCTCGGCTCTGGAGCTGTGCTTGTGTTCAACGAGGATGCCTCCATCGTCGAAATGCTCGATGGGATTCTCTCGTTCTTCAAACATGAATCCTGCGGGCAATGTGCACCATGCCGAGGCGGCACGCGAGCACTGAAGACCATCATCGGTCGCATTCGCGAAGGCAAGGGACAGCCAGGAGATCTTGATCAGATGGTCGAGATTGCGGGCACGATGCAGGCCATGTCGCTCTGCCCACTTGGACAGTCCGCCATTCTTCCAATCACAAGCGCATTGCGTCACTTCAAGAACGAATTCGAGGCCGCAATCGCCTAACCCTTCATACTACGAAGCTATCCACGCGGCGGCGCACCATGCCGCCGCGTTTTGCTTGCTACGCACCGCGTCCTAGGCGCCAGCCAAGCCAGGCTGCGAGCAAGCCAACCACGACATTCAAGAACACATTCCAACCTGCCAGCGCGAATCGCTCGGCCTCCCATAGGGAGATCGTCTGCTGGCTGAAGGTGGAGAACGTGGTGAATCCGCCAAGCAGTCCGATGGACACAAACATGCGTGTTTCCTGCGAGATCGGCAGGCGAGAGCCCGAGAGCGACAGAAAGAGTCCAAGAAGGAAGCTTCCTGCCAGATTGACGCACAACGTACTCCACGGGAACGTCGAGGCAAACGGCAGGCAGGAGATCGCATAGCGCAGGACGCTACCAACGGCGCCACCTGCAGCAACAGCAAGAACGTGGGTCATGGAAAGTGCTCCTTTGCGGATCGAGGCGAGATTCTACGCGCAGCTGACAGATGTCACCATCCCGAAGCTTGAACGGCCATCCACGGATCGGTACAACAGGGAAGGCCCAATCTTCAGGAGGCAGGATGGCTGGTAACATCGAATGGCAACCCTCTCGGACCCTCATGGAATTCCGGCTTCTCCCTGGACTCACCACTCCGGAAACCTCAATTCAAGCGATCGATCTCACCACACCGCTCGTGCTACGAACTGGCGGCGGTGAGAGTCTGGAGCTTCGCGCGCCGGTGCTGGCTGCAGCCATGCAATCGGTGTCAGGCCCTGACATGGCGATCGCGCTTGCCAAGCTCGGGGGTGCGGCTGTGGTCTTTTGCTCGCAGTCCATTGAGTCCCAAGCAGAGATGGTGGCGCGCATCAAGTCCTACAAGGCCGGGTTCGTGGAGCCGCGTACGATTGCTCCCGACCTGACGATTCACGAGCTGGATGCTTTGCGGCGAGAAGCCGGATTCTCGACGTTCCCAGTCGTGGATGCATCCGGACACTTGCTTGGCCTGATTACACGAAGGGACTACTCTGCACTGGCACATGGCGATCAGACAGTGAGCGATCGAATGATTCCAAGAGATCAGCTCGATGTCGGCCTGAATGTCACGAGTCTGGAAGAGGCCAATGCATTGCTGATCGAGGGGCACCGAGCCGTATTGCCCATTGTCGATGCTGAGGACCGATTGCTCTCGCTCGTGTTCCGAAAGGACATTGAGGACCACCTCGACAATCCCGACCAGATCGTGGACGAACGCAAGCGCCTCATCGCGGCAGCCGCTGTGAACACGCATGACTACGTTGAGCGGGTTACCGCACTCGCCGAGGCGGGCGTTGATGTGCTAAGCATTGACTCCTCTGACGGCTATTCATCCTACCAACGCGATACGATCCAATGGATTCGCGAACGGTACCCCGAGATTCCGGTGATTGCTGGCAACGTAATAACCGGAGCTGGATTCGAGTATCTGGCAAAGGCTGGAGCAGGTGCGATCAAGGTAGGCATGGGCGGCGGCTCGATCTGCATCACCCAGGAGCAGAAAGGAACCGGCCGCGGCTTGGCCTCAGCCATTATCGATGTTGTGGCCGCGCGAGACGCGTACGCCGAGACCACAGGCACGTACCTGCCGGTCATCGCAGACGGTGGCATCGTGAACTCAAAGGACGCGGTCGTTGCCCTCGCACTGGGTGCGGACGCCGTCATGATGGGCCGCTACTTCGCTCGAATGGACGAATCCCCTACGTTCAAACTCCAGATCAATGGGCGCCCGATGAAGCCCTACTGGGGCGAGGGATCTGCACGCGCAAGAGAGTGGAGTCCTGCAAGGTATCGACACGCCGCATTCCTCGAAGGCGTCGAAGGATTTGTGGAATACGCAGGCAAGTTGCGCGATAATCTGCCCCAGTTCCTGAGCAAGATTCGGGCAGCAATGGCGTCCTGCGGTTGCGCCTCAATTCGACAATTGCACGAGCGCGCAGAACTCGAACTTGTCTCAGGTCTTTCAATTCGAGAAGGGCAGGTGCACGACATCTTACAGTTCGGTGGAGACCGAGACTCCCTGTCCAGCTGGAGCATCTAAGACCTAGAAACTCACACCTATTGAGGGGAACCCGAAATGTCTAATGACGCGATTAGTCCCGATATTGTTGCCAGAGGCTTAGCCTCAGAATCCGGAGTAGAGAAGATCCGCAAGCGCGCCCACCACCTGCTGATTCTTGGAATCCTTGGAGGCGCCTATGTGGCGTTTGGCGCGGAGCTCGCAACCACGCTGGCCATGGATGCTCACCTGTTTGTGGGGATCGGTATCTCCCGGATGATCACGGGCATCGCATTCAGCGTCGGCCTGATTTTCATCGTGCTGGGTCGCACCGAGCTGTTTACCGGAAACAGCCTCCTCGTGCTGTCCGTGTTTGAGCGGAAAGCGAGCATTGGCGGTCTGATGCGCAACTGGGGCATCGTCTTCTTTGCCAACCTGGTGGGATCGCTCCTGATGGTCGGATTGATCTTGGGAAGCGGGCTCTGGAAGCTTGGAGACGGCGCATTGGGGGCTGCAGCAGTCAACATTGCCAGCGCGAAGGTGAGCCTCACCTTCATCGAGGCATTGTTCCGCGGCATTCTCTGCAATTGGCTTGTTTGTCTTGCCGTCTGGCTGGCAACCTCCGCCCAGACCGTACCAGGCAAAGTGCTCTGCTGCGTATTCCCAGTGATGGCGTTTGTCACCGGCGGGTTCGAGCACTGCATTGCCAACCTGTTCTTCATCCCGATGGGGCTAGTGCTCAAGGGGCAAGTCGCAGCCGAGGTATCTCCCTTCCTGAACCTTGGCGGCATGATCGTACGCAACCTGATCCCAGTGACGGTTGGGAACATCATCGGTGGCGTCGTGTTTGTCGCGGGACTGAAGTGGGTTGTCTTCCTGCGCCGGAATCCCGGACAGGCGCAGGCCTAGTACACGAACGTCTCAAGAATTTCAGCGAAAGATCTGCTATGCTACGTGGGCCTTCGGGCCCACGTACTTCTTTGAGTACGAACTGGTTAGAAGGAGCGTGCAATCGTGCAGAAGGCCATATCGCCGCTGGATGGGCGCTATGCCAGGAGTCTTACGCCACTTGGAGAGGTATTCTCCGAGTTTGCACTTGCACAAGAACGCTGCCGTATCGAGCTTTGCTACCTGAAGGCCCTGGATGCAACCGGCGTTTTCCCAGCACTCAACAACGAAGAGCTTTCCCGCATCGACGCTGCGCTTGCGTCATTTCGCGAGGCGGACTTTGATCGCGTGAAGGCGATTGAGGCCGATGTCAATCACGATGTCAAAGCCTGCGAGTTGTTCCTGAAAGAGAAGCTCAGTCTTCGCCAGCCGGAGATGATCCACTTCGGGCTCACTTCTGCGGACATCAACAACCTGGCAACCGCCTGTTTGCTCAAGCGGTTTCGTGACGAGCATCAACTCCCGCAGCTGCGTGAGCTGCTCAAGGAACTCGCGGAGCTGGCGGATCAATGGAAGGCGATCCCATTCCCAGCCCGCACGCACGGACAGCCCGCGAGCCCGACAACAGCGGGCAAAGAAGTTGCAGTCTTCCTCTCACGCCTGCTGAAGCAGACAAAGCAGCTTGAATCGCTCGAGTTCACAGGCAAGCTGAACGGGGCAACCGGCACCTATGCCGCCTTGGCGATCACCAGCCCGGACATCGACTGGCCGGCATTCTCAAAGCATCTCGTCGAGAGTCTTGGCCTGACCTGGAGCGCATGTACCACGCAGATTGAGGGCAACGATACGATTGCAGAGCACCTGTACCTCACTGCGCGCATCAACAGCATCGTGCTCGACATGGATCAGGACTTTTGGCAGTACATCTCGCGTGGCGAGATCGTGCAGAAAACGATTCCAGGAGAAGTTGGGTCGTCAACCATGCCGCACAAGGTGAATCCGATCCGTTTCGAGAATAGCGAGGGCAATCTCACGATCGCGAACGCACTGATCCCTGCCCTTGCCCAGAAGTTGACCCAGTCCCGCATGCAGCGCGACCTGTCTGGCTCCACGGTGCAACGCAATCTTGGCGTTGCGCTCGCACACAGCTATCTCGCGATCCAGCAAACGATGCAGGGACTGTCGCGGATCGACATTGACCCTACAGTCGCGCGAGCGCATGTTGAAGAAACGCCCGAAGTGCTCGCCGAAGCCGTGCAAACCGTGCTGCGCGCTGAAGGCGTCGAGAATCCTTACGAGCTGCTCAAATCGCTGACGCGTGGCAGCGCGATCACACTTGAATCGCTGGGCACCTGGATCGACGGCCTCGACATCCGCAATAGCACGAAAGAGCAACTCAAAGCACTCCGTCCTTCCGACTACATCGGCCTCGCCGAAGCCATCACTACGGACGTCATCTCTCAGACCCGCACCTGGCTCACCAGCTAACACGAAAGGGACACATACTTATCGGAGGGTCGAAAAGTATGTGTCCCCTTCCTTATCTCTCTCCTGTCCGGATTCCATGCAGACGATTGGATGAATGCACGCATCTAAGTAGAATAGGACAAACAAGGGGAGAAGACGACATGCGGAAGAAACCCAACAGCGACATCTCCGTCCGCCGCTGGATGGCCGACGGCTTTCGCATCGTGATCAAGCAGTGGCCGCAGTTCTTGATTGGGACGATGGGGATTCTCACTGTTGAGTTCGCTGTGCTATGCGCCTTGCCCAGGATGGCATTCTTCTCAACCTTCCCTGGCAACCTCGCCCTCTGGACTCCCCCTGGAGGAGTCTGGAATCTGCACGAGTATCTCGTGGGTGCGGCAAGTCTACTCGTCGTCTATCTCTTCGTCCTTGGCATGAAGAACGTCGCCGCTGAAGCGGCGAGCGGGGGAACGCCTTCGACGAGAGCGTTGCTGCTGCCGTGGAGGAACGTGACTCGCGTCCTCGCAGCGCTTGGTTACAGGAGCGTTGCGATTGGATGGAGACTGCTCATGTTGCTCCTCCCAGGCATCATAGAATGGCTGTACTGCACATTCTCTCCGCTTGTGTCGCTTCGACATCGCCATCTTGGCATACGACACTCAGCCGATATCTCACGATCGCGCACCGATCGAGTCATGATACGTTTGCTCATCTATCGAGGTCTTCTAGTCTTTATGCTCGGACTCGCTATGGAGTCGGTGCTCATAGGCATGATGCTAGAGAATCCAACGGCAGGCACAGTGGTCACAATTCTCGCGCACCTCATCTGCGTACCCTTGTGGACGTCATCGTCTGGGGCTGCCTACGTCTCGCTAGGGTGTGATGAAGCTAGTGAACAATCGTTTTCGGAATCTGCATTCCAACCGGCCTCCGCTGCGTCCACTACTCGCTCCGCCCTTCTAGTTCTGTTGGCGGGTCTTGTTGTCGGAGCGCTTGCTCTGGGTTTCGTCCTTCGTGCCGATCGCGTGTTGTGGCCTAGCATGTTGGAGGCTGTGCCCGAACTGCCGAGAATGGATCCCGGTCTGGCAGATGCGCGGATCAAGGTGGGGGACATCGTGTCTGCAGCATTCCACCCAGACGGCGAGAGGATCGCGGTTGTCACCCGATGTGGACTTGAGATGCGGCGAGCTGCTGACTACGCGCTGCTGGAGTTCGTGGAGCTTCCAGTCCCGCGATACTGGGAAGTCCCGATAGCCCTCTCTGAGGACGGGAAACTGGTTGCTGTGGGTCTGGAGGATGATGTTCTGATCTGTGACTTGGATTCGTTGGGCTCCTCCCCTTGCCACTCACTGCCCCTCCGTGCAGCAAGCCTTGAGTTCAGTTCCGACGGACGCTTGCTATACTGCGCAGGTTACGCTGATTGGCTTGTCTCTGAGGTGGACGTTCAGTCAGGCCAAATCATCACCGATTGGGCCGTCGAGGATGCGGTCATCCAGAAGCTGCCCGGACTGTGCATCGAGAATGATGAGACACGGGCTCGATCACGCCCTATCAACCTTGAGATCAATGACGAGGGCACGATGCTGCTCCTCTGTACATACGATGATGTAGACCCGAGTTGGTGCGGGAACTTGTCTGTGCTGTATGACCTGGAGCGTGATGCTGTCGACCGAGTCTTGCATGGACGTCTCGCAACGTTCTCAGATCAAGCCCACATCCTAGCTATGGGCAGAGGAACCTACGATCTAGAGACTGAGTCTGAGTCCACAATGATGGATGAATCGCAGCTGAGACACTTCCTGCGGAGCGACCACGACGCATGGTCCGTCTTGTCCTTCGAGAACCAGAGAATGGTCATGCGGAAGTGGCGGGTGGTTTCCGTGCGAGATCTCGGGAGCGAGCGTCAATACGACATTAGCCTTGGTTACGAGACAAGCGATACGCAGCCGGCGCTCATCCGGTGTGTTGGTGTTCAAGCGGCAATACCCTTTGCATCGCGCCGCACGAGGCATGGCCTACTGACATCCGATGAGCCGGATGAGGAGTGTGTCATCGAGCCTGACGCCGAGCGCCTGTTTGCATGGAGCGCTGAGAGGATCCGGCTCTGGGATCTGTCTGAAGAGCGACTGCTCTACGATTTCCCGAACCCCGGCTATCGCTTCACAGAGATGCTTCATGCATCGGAGAGTCTTGCTCTAGTAGCTGGGAGGTTCGGACGACCCCTTCTTGCGCTTGATCCGTCCACGATTGAAGTTGCGGGCTTGCTTCCCATGGAGATCGTAACAGCCGTGTCCGACGAAACGGGGAAGTTCTGCGCGATGCTTGACGAACGGGGCCAGCTGTCCGTCTGGAAAAGTGGGGATTGGTCGCGGCCACTCTATGAATGCGGCGGCTTCGAGTTTGTGCGGGGAGGAAGGGTTCAGAATGCTGAGCTATGCTTCGTCGGAGATGAACCTCTCCTTTGGGTATGGAACGGACGAGAAGTCAAGCAGTGGCACCCTGAAGTTGATCCGCACGTTCTTGCTGAGCCTGAAGAGGCGATTGACGCCAAGCTCTGCGACGATGGGGTTCTGTATCTGGATCTTGCAGGGCAGCTGCATTACCAATCTCTGAAGACAGAAGAGCCATCCGTCGCGATCGCGACAATCCGAACGGAGAAGCCAGATGCTTGTGTGAGTCCCTCAGGCAGATACGTTGCCTACATGCCCAATGCACACGAGGTGATCGTCCATGATGCGCACTCTGGAGAGCTGACTGCGTTTCGCCCATATGGACCAGAACGCACGGAGTTTGAGGATTTCCCTGGCTACTCGGGGCTGCTTGGTGATAGAGTCTGCTTTCTGTCAGATACGTATTTCGCAGCGATACTGAATCTCCCCAATGACAAGGACATTGGGGCATGGAATGGTGCTGATAACCCAACGTGGCGAGAAGTCGTTATCGTTTGGGATCTTGCTACAGGCGACCAGTCGTTCGTTTCCCCCAGAGGGTTGTACAGGGCTGTGTACCCGTATCCTGCGATTGGCGGAGTCGCCGCGCTTACAGACTACGAGGTTCTGCTGTTCGAAGTCCCGGGGATGGGTGATTCCGACGAATAGCGGAGGAAAGGGACACATACTTTCTGGACGCCCCAAAAGCATGTGTCCCTTTTTTGTCTAGACTTGGAGCTCACCCTCGAAGATGGTGACGGCGTGTCCGGCCAACTTCACACGGTCGCCTGACAGTGTGCATCGAACCGCACCGCCACGGGCAGAGGCTTG
>Ga0180435_10003427_pt1 | contig 15865 bp, 19 predicted proteins | sample SS_ome_3_FD_132467 | JGI IMG/M metagenome (GOLD analysis project Ga0180435, IMG submission 132467) | Hypersaline lake sediment archaeal communities from the Salton Sea, California, USA - SS_3_S_1 metaG | ecosystem: Environmental > Aquatic > Non-marine Saline and Alkaline > Hypersaline >... | reverse complement strand
TGAAGGGCTGAGCAACTCAGGCCTGCGCGAGTCTGCGCTTCTCGGCCTCGACGTCGAAGTCGGCCGCCGGCCAGGACATGTCCAGTGACTTCAACGCCTCGATCAGCAGTTCGGTGACCGCCAAACGGCTGTACCACTTCCGGTCGCACGGCAGCACGTACCAGGGCGCGTAGTCGGTGCTGGTCCGGTCCAGCACCGCCTGGTACGCCTCCTGGTAAGCCGGCCACAGCGCGCGTTCGTTCAAGTCACCCGGGTTGTACTTCCAGTACTTGTCCGGCCGTTCCAGACGCTGGGCCAGTCGCCGCTTCTGCTCGTCGAGTGAGACGAACATCGCGACCTTCACCAGGGTCGTGCCCGCGTCGACGAGTTCGGACTCGAAGGTGTTGATCTCCTCGTAGCGCGACTCCCACTCCGCCCGCGGGACGAGACTGTGCACCCGGACGACGAGAACGTCCTCGTAGTGCGACCGGTCGAACACCCCGATGTGACCGGCCGGCGGCAGTGCCCTGGTGATCCGCCACAGGAAGTGGTGGGCACGCTCCTCCAGGGTGGGCTTGCCGAAACTGGTGTAGCGGATGCCCATCGGGTTGCCCGCTCCCACCACGTGGGTGACGATCCCGCCCTTGCCCGCGGTGTCCATGCCCTGCAGCACCAGCAGCACCGAGCGCCGGTCGCCCTCCCTGCCGTTGGCGTAGAGAAGTTCCTGCAGGCCGGCGAAACGGTCATTGCGCTGGGCCTGGATCGCGACCGCGTCCTCCTTGGAGCCGGAGAACCCCGGTGTGGCACCGGTGTCGATCTCGTCCACCCGGAGGCCGGGACGGAACCGCAGCACCGAGCCGGGCTGATGGGTCCACGGCGCCGGCAGGTCGCTCATGGCACCGTCTGGCGCAGGCCGGCGGGCAGCATCGGCGACGGGTGATCCTGCGAGTTGAACTCCGCCAGCGAGCCACCGACCTCGACGATTCCGCACAGCGCGTTCCAGCACAGCATGGTCAGATAGTCGATCAGATCGTCACTGGACATTCGCGGGTGCGACATCCACGAGTGGGTGGCCAGTTGCACGCCGCCGACGATGAGGTTGGCCCACGGTTCGACGCCCTGGGTGTCCATCCCGGCGACCTGCATACGGCGGCGCAGCATCACCGCCAGCATTCGGGCGATGATCCGCTCGGAGTCGGCCACGACTTTGTTCTTGCTGGCCGAGGAGTTGGCCATCACGAACCGGTAGGGCTCGGGCTCGGCGGCGACGGTCTCGACGTAGACCCGGATGATCTCCCGGGTCAGGTCGAAGCCGTCGAGGTCCGAGGACAGCGCGGCCGCCATGTTGGGGATCAGGGTGGTCTGGGTGAAGCGCATCATCACCGCGGTGGTCAGGTCGTTCTTGTCCACGAAGTAGCGGTACAGGACGGTCTTGGAGACCCCGATCTCAGCGGCGATCTCGTCCATGCTGACGTCGCGCCCGCGGCGCCGGATGGCGTCCAGGGCGCCGTCGACGAGTTCGGTGCGCCGCTCGACCTTGTGCTGGTGCCACCGCCGCTTGCGCCCGTCGGTCTTGGCGACCGCGGAGGATTTGGCCACCGCGGAGCCGATCTGCTCAGTCACTACCGGGCAGTCTACGGCGGCGATGGCGGATGATGGTGTCGTGGCTGCCAAACATCGCCTCCCCGAGGCACGGGCCCGGGCCGGTACGTCACTGGCCGAGTCGTTCGCCGGAGCGGATTCGCAGGCCGATGCCGAAAGGGCCCGCAGCCTGCGCCGGATGAAGGCTGTGGCGCTCAGTTTCCTGCTCGGCGCCACGGCGATCTTCCTGGCCTGCCGGTGGGGACAGTCCCAGGGCGGGCCGGCCTGGCTCGGATACGTCGGCGCGGCCGCCGAGGCCGGCATGGTGGGTGCGCTGGCCGACTGGTTCGCGGTGACCGCACTCTTCCGTCACCCGTTGGGGCTGAAGATCCCGCACACGGCGATCATCAAGCGGAAGAAGGACCAACTGGGTGAGGGGCTGGGCACTTTCGTTCGGGAGAACTTCTTGTCCGCGGAGGTGGTGGAGACCAAACTGCGCGATGCCGAGGTGGCCAGCCGTCTGGGCAAGTGGCTCTCCGAGCCCGCCCACGCCGACCGCGTCGCCGGCGAGACCGCGACCGTGCTGCGCGTCGGGGTGGAGTTGCTCAACGACGAGGACGTCCAGCACGCCATCGACCGCACCATCGTCAAACGTCTGGCCGAGCCGCAGTGGGGTCCGCCGGCGGGCCGGGTGCTGGCCCAGTTGCTCGCCGAGAACCGCCAGGAGGCGCTCATCCAGCTGCTGTGCGATCGCGCCTTCGAATGGGCACTGAACGCCGCTCCCACCATCGAGCGGGTCGTCACCCGCGACTCGCCGAGCTGGTCGCCGCGCTTCGTCGACCAGCTGGTGGGCGACCGGATCCACCGGGAGCTGGTGGACTTCACCGACAAGGTGCGCCGAGACCCCAATCACGAACTGCGTCAGTCGGCTACCCGGTTCCTGTTCGAGTTCGCCGGAGACCTGCAAAACGACGAGTCGACGATCGCCCGGGCTGAAGCCGTCAAGGAGCAGTTGATGGCGCGCGACGAGGTCACCCGTGCCGCGGAGACGGCGTGGAAAACCCTCAAGCGGCTGGTGCTCGACGGGGTCGATGATCCCTCCAGCGCGCTGCGCGCACGGATCGCCGATTCGGTGGTGCGCATCGGCGAGTCGATTCGGGACGACGTCGAGCTGCGGGACAAAGTCGACAACTGGATTGTGCGGGGCGCCCAGCACCTGGTCGACCAGTACGGCTCGGAGGCCACCACGATCATCACCGACACCATCGAACGCTGGGACGCCGAGGAGGCCAGCCGGCGCATCGAACTGCACGTCGGGCGTGATCTGCAGTTCATCCGCATCAACGGCACCGTGGTCGGCGCGCTGGCCGGCCTGGCGATCTACACCATCGCGAAAATTCTTTTCTGACCTGCGCTAGCAGGCGCTTGCAATTGTTAGCACTCAGCGGTATCGTGGTGTTCGTCAATCACTCAGGAGGCGAAAACCATGGCACAGGATTCCGACCTTGCCGCTGTGGTGAGCAGTGCCGCGCAGGACATCGGCGGCTTCATCCGTAGCCAACGGGAAGCCGCTCAGGTGTCGGTGCGTCAACTTGCCGATCGCGCGGGGGTTTCCAACCCCTACCTGAGCCAGATCGAACGCGGTCTGCGTAAGCCGTCCGCCGAGGTGCTCAGCCAGATCGCCAAGGCGTTGCGGTTGTCGGCGGAGGTGCTCTATGTACGTGCCGGGATCTTGGAACCCACCGAGGCTGGCCACGCACAGGATGCCGTCCAGAACGCGATTGTTGCCGACGCCGCGATCAACGAGCGGCAGAAGCGGGTTCTGCTGGACATCTACACCTCGTTCCGCCAGCAGAACGAGACCGCCGGCAGGGAGTTGCCGACCGCATAGGGCGGCAACCTCCGAACAGCAGTTTTCCCAACGCAAGTCACGAAAGGATGAGCCGACATGGCTAACAAGAAGAACGACACCACCATCGAGGATCTCAAGGCTCCGCTGCTGGCTGCGGTGGGCGCCGCCGACCTGGCCCTGGCCACGGTCAACGAGATCCTGCTGAGCCTGCGCGATCGCGCTGAGGTGGCCGGCGACCGCATGGACGACCGTCGCGCCCGGCTGAACAAGCTGCAGGAGCAGCTGCCCAAGCGGACCGAGGAGCTGCGTGGCCGGTTGACCACCGAGGAACTGCGCAAGGCCGCCGACGAATTCTTCGCCGACGCGACCGAGACCTACAACAGCCTGGTGATGCGTGGCGAGGCCGCGCTGGAGAAGCTGATGGGTCAGCCTGAGGTCCGCGAGGCCGCCGACCGGGTCGAGGGCTATGTCGACCAGGCCGTCGAGCTGACCCAGGACGCGCTGGGCAGCGTCTCGGCGCAGACCCGCGCCGTGGGCGAGCGTGCCGCCAAGCTGGTCGGCGTCGAGCTGCCCGCCGGCGCCAAGAAGGCCCCGGCGAAGAAGGCCCCGGCCAAGAAGGCTCCGGCCAAGAAGGCTCCGGCCAAGAAGGCCCCGGCTGCGACCGCCAAGAAGGCGGCCAAGAAGGTTGCCAAGAAGGCTCCGGCCAAGAAGAGCCCGGCCAAGAAGGTCACCCAGAAGTAAGGGTCGTTCGACGATCCAACCGGCACCCGCCTACCCTGAACGATGTGATGCTTCAGGGTGTGGCGGGTGTCGTGCTTCAGGTGCTGTTCTGGGCGGTACTGGCTGCGACGGTGTACGCCTTCGTGCACGCGGCGATGCAACGGCCCGACGCCTACACCGCCGTCGACAAGCTCACCAAGCCGGTGTGGCTGGTGATCCTCGGTGCGGCGGCCTTGCTCGCTCTGGTGCTCGGGGTCACCGGGATGGCGATCGCCGCGGTGGCCTCCGGGGTCTACCTCGTCGACGTCCGGCCCAAGCTGCTCGACGTGCAGGGGAAGTCCCGCTGAAGAGCCTGCCGGGCGCCCTGGCGGTGCTCTGTGCTCTGGCGTCGGCACCGGCCGCCGAGGCCGACACCGCCCCGGCGCCGCCGTACATCGCCGAGACCTCCTGGGTCAGCTACGACGGTCTGCCGACCCTGCGGGTCTACCTCACCCCGGCCGGCCGGGAGGTCGCCGGGAAGTTCGCCAAGACCAGCGCTCAGACCGGGGAGGCCTGGAGTGAGCTGGTCGGTCTGGCCCCCGACGCCGACACCCCCGGGATGCGGGCCCAGTTCCTGTGCCACTGGAACTTCGCGGAGTTCGCCGAACCGGGAAAGCCCACCTGGGACCTCGAACCCTGGCGGCCCGACGTCGATGACGGCGTCATGATGCTCGCCGGCTGCAACCCCGGCGGACCCGAACTCGGCTAGCGGAAGTCACAGCCCGGCGAAGCAGGGGTCCTGGGCGCCGTTGGGGATGACGGCGTCCCTGGTGATGAACCGGGCGTTGACCCCGGTGTCGGTCACCGTGACGCTCTCGGCGCGGATGTTCATCGGCAGGTTGGCGGTCAGCGTCTTGGTGAAGGCGTCCAGCGCGGGCTGCACCGACTCCGAGGGCAGGGTGAACCCCAACCCGGTGACGCCGACCACGCTCAGCAGCAACGCGCCGTCGCTCACCTCCGGTTTGACGGTCACCGTGCCCAGCGGCCCCTGCACCTCCAGCGTGCCGGCCTGCGGGTCGGTGCTGACGCCGCTGACCAGGCCGCCCAGGAACGGGATGATGCCCTGGACGGTCTGCTTGATTCCCTCGGTCGACCAGGTCACGTCGGCATCCAGCGAGCCGAGGGTTCCCGCGGATTCGGCGGTCGGCTTCATCCGGATGTCATCGAGCCGCAGCGACAGCTTCATGCCCTGGGCCTCGCGAATCCTGTTTCCCGCGGTCTCCACCCGCATATCCCGGTAGGAGTGGGTGAAGTGCTGGATCAGAAACGGCCGCAGCCCGAAGGATGCGGTCGCGCTGTCCTGCACGACACAGCTGACCGCCTTGGCCACGATGGTGTCGGCCTGCTTGCGCGCGTACAGTTCGGCGCCCAGCAGCCCGGCCAGCGTCAGTGCCACAACGATCACCGCGATCAGCCCGATCGACAGCGGGTCGCTCCACCAGCGCCGTCCGGCGCCGTCCGGCTCCGGCGGCTGCTCGGGGGCGGGGATCTGCGATGCCGGTGCTTCCGGGTAGCCCGGCGGCGGGTACCCCGGCTGGGGGTAACCCTGCGGGGGATGCCCGTGGTCGGGGTGGCCGGGGGGCTCCGGTGGCGGGAAGGTCACCCGCGCGATTCTGCCCTATCCGCCGAACTCGCAGCGATTGCTCAACACGCCCAGTGTTTCCCGGGCCCGTTCCACGGCGTCGACGTCGAGGTCGCTCACCAGCAGCCGCGCGTCGGGGCCGGCGGCGGACAGCACCTCCCCGAACGGGGAACACACCAGGCTGTAGCCCACCCCGGTCGGGGCCGGCTGCGCGGCCACCTCGTCGCCCGGGTAGGCCTGTCCCGCGGCCGCGATGAAACCGGCGCAGTCCAGTGCCCGGGCGCGGGCCAGCAGGGTCCACTGGTCGACCTTGCCCGGCCCGGCGCCCCAGGATGCGCTGACGGTGATCACCGCCGCGCCGCTGTCAGCCAGCGCGGTGTACAGCGACGGGAAACGAATGTCGTAGCACAGCGTGATGCCCACCCCGACCCCGTCGACGCTGACCATCACCGGCCGGTGGCCGGCGGCGACCGTCGCCGACTCACGGAACCCGAAAGCGTCGTAGAGGTGGATCTTGTCGTAGCGGGCCTCGACCCCGCCGCCGGTGGCCAGGACCGTGTTGGTGACCCGGCCGTCGCCGACCGGGGTGAACATCCCGGCGAAGACGGTGAGCCCGGCCTCGGCGGCCACCGCCCGCACGCCGTCCGCCCACCGGCCGTCGATCGGTTCGGCCACCGGTCCCAGGGGTACTCCCAGGCGGCACATCGTCGCCTCCGGGAACACCACCAGCCGGGCGCCGGCATCAGCGGCGCGGCGACTGAAGTCGGCGACCAGTCGCAGGTTCTCGGCCGGGTCGGCCGAGGACAGGATCTGCGCAACTGCGATCCGCATGGATGGCAGCCTACGGCGGGGCGACCGTTGCCCACGGCACGGTGAGCACCGCGTCGCGCAGCGTTCGCCGCGGCGTCTCCACCGCGATCCCGGACTCGCGCAGTCCGGTCAGCATCGACCGCCACCGGGCGCGCGGTCCGAACACCGACTGACCGGCCGCCGCGGCCCACGCCCGGTCGGCGGCGGCGAGCAACTCGTGGACGGGCCGACCCGGGACGTTGTGGTGGATCAGAGCCTTGGGCAGCCGTTCGGCTAGGTCGGAGGGCCGGTCGATGTGGCTGGGGTCGCAGGCCAGGGTGAGGCTGACCGGGCCGTCGCGGTCCAGCAGGAGCCAGCAGGACCTTCGGCCCACTTCGTCGCAGGTGCCGTCGATGATCACCCCGGACGGCGCCAGCCGCGCCCGCATCGTGGCCCACGCCTCGGCCACCGCGTCCTCGGGGTACTGGCGCAGCACGTTGAACGCCCGGACCAGCACCGGTGTCAGCCCGGCCAGTTCGAAACCGCCGACCCTGAACTCCACCCCGCTGTGCAGGGCTCGCGCGGCCGCCACCCGCTGCGGGTCGATCTCCAGTCCGACGACGGCGACGTCGGGGGCGACCGTGCGGAGCCGGTCGGCCAGCTCCAGGGTGGTCACCGGGAGCCTCCCGTAGCCGAGGTCGACGACCACCGGCGCGGGCTGGGAACCGAGGGCGGCACGCACCGGCGCCGACCCGGTCAGCCAGCGGTCGGCCCGGCGCAGCCGATTGGCCGCGGTGGTTCCGCGGGTGGGCATGCCGATCGGTCCGGACGGTCGGCGCGGCGGCCTAGTGATTGGCCGCGATCCAGTCCGCGGTGAACTCGCCTTCCATGGCGAACAGTGTCTTGAGGCCGTTGACGACGAGTTGCTCGATCTGCCCGCCGATGAGCGGGACCCGCACCGTGCAGGTTGTCTCCAGCATCATCTGGCTGCCGCCGCCGGTCTCGTGCAACAGGTACTGCCCGGTGATGTCCACCGGGGCGACCGGCACCGCGGCCCGGTAGTGGCCAGTGGCTCGGTCGGCGTCGGCGTCGAAGGGGGCGAAGCTCTGCTCCCGGGTGACGGTGAAGGTGCCCGGAACAACCGGTCGGGCTATCGCCGGCAGGTCCTGGGCGGACATGATGTGGGCGAAGGCGATCTCGGTGCCGCTCTGGCCGGTGGCGAACCGGGCGATCTCGGTGCGGGTGCCGTGCGAGCGGTAGAACTCGACAAGGTCCTCCCAGTAGCCGATGTCGGTGAAGTCCCGGTACATCTGGGCGGCCGGAACGCCGACGTCGATGGTGTAGGCCATCCGGCGGGGCATTGCACCACGGTACCGGCACCACGGTACCGGGATCGGGGACTAGTGGTGTTCGGCGATCCAGCGGGTGGTGAATCGCTGCTCGGCGTTGAGCAGCTCCAGCAGCTGGCTGCCGATGAACTTCTCCACCTTGCCGCCCACCAGCGGTATCCGCACGTCGACCTTGGCGCGCAGCGCCAGCCTCGCCAGCGTCTCCTCCTGTTCGAGCACCGCCCGGCCGGCCAGCGAGACCGGTGCGCCCGTGATGGCGCCGGTGACGTCGGCTCCGGCGCGGCCCGCCACGACCGCCGTCCAGCGCTCCTCCCGTCTGATCGCCAGGTCGCCGGGATGCAACTGGGTGACCAGCCCGGGCAGCCGGTCGGCGCGCAGCACCTGGGTGGTCACCACGTTCACCCCGCCGTCGCTGTCGTGCTCCATCAGGTCCAGGGTGGCCTCGTCCGCGCCGGAGTCGGCCAGCCGGGCCAGCCAGTACCGCTCGTCGCAGAATGCCCGGTACACCTGTTCGACACCGGTTTGGTAATCGGTGGCCATGTCGAATGAACGCGGCATAGCTGGTGAGGCTACCGTTACCGGCCGTGGCCTCAGTCGACGAATTCGACGGCGCCCGGGTCGAACACGACGTGCCGGTGGCGTCGCTGACGACCCTGCGGGTCGGCCCGGTGGCCCGGCGCGTGATCCATTGCCTCACCGCCGAACAGGTGACGGCGGCATTGCGCGTACTGGACCGCGACCGGGTCGAACCGGTGCTGGTTCTGGGCGGCGGATCCAATGTGGTGGTCGCCGACGATCTGGCCGGCCTGACCGTCGTGCGACTGGCCGGCACGGGCATCAGCATCAACGACTCGGTACTTCGCGCGCAGGCGGGCGCGGACTGGGACACCGTGGTGGCGCGCTCGATCGAGGAAGGTCTTGGTGGGTTGGAATGCCTCTCCGGGATCCCCGGCAGCGCCGGTGCGACCCCGGTGCAGAACGTCGGGGCCTACGGCGCGGAGGTCGGGGACAGTCTCACCCGGGTTCGGCTGCTGGATCGCCGGACCTCCCGAGTCCGCTGGGTGCCCGCCGGCGAACTGGGGCTGGGATACCGCCGGAGCGTCCTGAAGGGTTCGGCCGAGTCGATCGTGCTCGAGGTGGAGTTCGCCCTGGACCGGTCGGGCCGCTCGGCGCCGCTGCGCTACCCCGAACTGGCCGGCGCGCTCGGGCTGCTGGCCGGGCAGCGGGCCGACCCCGCCGAGGTGCGGGACGCGGTGCTGGCCCTGCGCGCGGCCAAGGGGATGGTTCTCGACCCCGAGGACCACGACACCTGGAGCGTCGGCTCGTTCTTCACCAACCCGGTGGTGCCCGTCGAGGTGTTCGACGCCCTTCAGGCCGCCGCCGGCCGCCCGGTCCCCAACTATCCGGCCCCTGACGGTGTCAAGCTGGCGGCGGGCTGGCTGGTCGAACATGCCGGCTTCGGCAAGGGTTTCGGCGACGGACCGTGCCGGCTGTCCGGCAAGCATGCCCTGGCCCTGACCAACCGGGGCGGGGCGGGCAGCGCCGACGTGCTGGCGCTGGCGCGCACCATCAGGGACGGGGTGCGGGAGGCCTTCGGCGTCACCCTGGTCCCGGAGCCGGTGCTGGTCGGCTGTGGCATCTAGCCCGCTCCGCGGCGCTGCTCACCCGCGCCGGTGGTAGCGGCTGGCGCTGGCCTGGTCGCGGGGCCGGATCACGATCTGGTCGATGTTGACGTGCGATGGCCGACTGGCCACGAATCCGATCACCTCGGCGATGTCCTCGGCCACCAGCGGGGTGATTCCGGAGTACACGGCGTCGGCGCGCTGCTCGTCTCCGCCGAAGCGGACCAGGGAGAACTCGGTGCGCACCGCCCCCGGCGCGATCTCGGTCAGCCGGACCGGCTGGCCCAGCAGCTCCCCGCGCAGGGTGCGGTGCAGCGCGCCCTGGGCATGCTTGGCGGCGGTGTAGCCGGCGCCGCCGTCGTAGGTTTCCAGGGCCGCGACGGAGGTGACGGTCACTATCAGGCCGTCGCCGGATGAGATCAGCTTGGGCAGCAGCGCACGGGTCACCCGAAGGGTTCCCAGCACGTTGGTCTCCCACATCCAGCGCCACTGCTCCAGGTCGGCCTCGGCCACCGGCGTCAGCCCCTTTGCCCCGCCGGCGTTGTTCACCAGGACGTCGACTCGGGCCAGGCTGTCCGCGAGGGCGCGCACGGCGTCGTCATCGGTGACATCGGCGGTCACCGCCGTGCCGCCGATCTCCTCGGCCAGCCGGCCGATCCGGTCGGCCCGACGGGCCACGGCCACGACGTGGAAGCCGCCGGCGGCCAGCGTGCGCGCGGTGGCCTCGCCGATCCCCGAACTGGCCCCGGTGACCACGGCAACCCGGGCGTGGGCGTCAGGACCGGTTGTCACCGGCCCACTGTAGCCAGCGGCAAACTCCGGTGCGCGGGGTCCGCCGGCGGCGGCGGTGTAAAGATGGAGGGATGCGCCCGCACCGCGACCATGCCGACCCGGCGGCCGGTTCGGGCCCCCGGCGGGTGGCGGTGCTGTCGGTTCACACCTCCCCGCTGGCCCAACCCGGCACCGGGGACGCCGGCGGGATGAACGTCTACGTCCTGCAGACGGCGATGCACCTGGCTCGCCGCGGGGTGGAGGTGGAGATCTTCACCCGCGCGACGTCCTCGGCCGACCCGTCGACCGTTGAGGTGGCTCCGGGGGTGGTCGTGCGCAACGTGGTGGCCGGACCTTTCGAGGGACTCGACAAGAACGACCTGCCGACCCAGTTGTGCGCGTTCACCGCTGGGGTGCTGCGGGCGGAGGCCAACCACGAACCCGGCCACTACGACATCGTCCACTCGCACTACTGGCTGTCGGGCCAGGTCGGCTGGCTGGCCCGGGATCGCTGGGCGGTGCCGCTGGTCCACACCGCCCACACCCTTGCCGCGGTGAAGAACGCCGCCTTGGCCGATGGCGACTCCCCGGAGCCGGCCCTGCGGGCCGTGGGGGAGCAGCAGGTGGTCGACGAGGCCGACCGTCTGATCGTCAACACCGAAGACGAAGCACACCAGTTGGTTTCGCTGCACAACGCTGTCGCCGACCGGATCGACGTCGTGCACCCCGGGGTCGATCTCGCCACTTTCACCCCTGCGCGCACGCCGGGGGACCGTTCGGGTGCGAGGGCGGCACTGGGACTGCGCTCAGACGAGCGGATCGTCGCGTTCGTCGGCCGCATCCAGCCGCTGAAGGCGCCCGACGTGCTGCTGCGGGCGGCCGCACTGCTGGCGGCCGGCACCCCGGTGCGCGTGCTGGTCGCCGGCGGACCTTCGGGCAGCGGACTGGCCGCGCCGGACAGCCTGACCCGGATGGCCGCCGATTTGGGCATCGCGGACCGGGTCACCTTCCTGCCGCCGCAGCCACGCGAACGCCTCGTTGAGGTCTACCGGGCCGCTGACCTCGTCGCGGTGCCGAGCTACTCGGAGTCCTTCGGGCTGGTCGCGGTGGAGGCCCAGGCGTGCGGCACGCCGGTGGTCGCGGCCGCGGTGGGTGGCCTGCCGGTCGCGGTGGCGCACGGGCGCAGCGGCACCTTGGTCGATGGGCACGATCCGGCCGACTGGGCCGCCGCCATCACCGGCATCCTCGACTCCGATCCCGCGGCGCTGGCCCGCGCCGCGGTCGCTCACGCGGGCCGGTTCTCCTGGGATGCCACCGTCGACTCCCTCCTGGCCGGCTACCGCAGAGCCATCGCCGACTACGGCAGCGTTCGCCGGCGCAGTGCTGCCCGAGACCTTGCCGCCCGCCGCAACGGTCGACGCTGGACGGTTCGCCGGGGGATCCGGGCGTGACCGACCCGCGGGCGGCCGAACAGCGGGTCGGCGAGATCATCGAGCGGACGCTGGCCGAGCATGGGCTGAACTACACCCGCCACGAGGGCGCCCATGGTGGGCTGCCCGGCCTGATCGTCGAACTTCCCGGTGAGCGCAAGCTGACGACCAACACGTTGCTGAGCATCGGTGAGCACTCGGTGCGGGTGGAGGCCTTCGTGTGCCGCCAGCCGGACGAGAACCACGAAGCCGTCTACCGCTTCCTGCTCAAACGCAACCGGCGTCTCTACGGCGTCGCCTACACCCTGGACAACATCGGCGATATCTACCTGATCGGGCGTATCGCCCTCGATGTGGTCAACGCCGAGGAGATCGACCGGGTCCTCGGTCAGGTGGTGGAGGCCGTGGACAACGACTTCAACACCCTGCTCGAACTCGGCTTCGCGACCTCGATCCGCAAGGAGTGGGCCTGGCGGGTTGCCCGCGGCGAGTCGTTGAAGAACCTGCGGGCCTTCCGCCATCTGGTCGAAGATCAGCCCGGCGGTGAGCCGGGTCCGACTGACGCCGGCTCGCAGAACGGCCATCCGCCGGTCAGCGACTCGTGAGAGACTCGCGACCATGGCCGCATCCACGCTGATCCTGCTCCGTCACGGCGAAAGCCAATGGAACGCGCTGAATCTGTTCACCGGCTGGGTCGACGTCGACCTGACCGACAAGGGCCGCGCCGAGGCGGCTCGGGCGGGTGAGCTGATCGCCGAGGGTGACCGGCTGCCGGACGTGGTGTACACCTCGCTGCTGCGCCGGGCCATCACCACCGCCAACCTGGCGCTGGACCGGGCCGACCGGCACTGGATCCCGGTCCACCGGGACTGGCGGCTCAACGAGCGCCACTACGGGGCGCTGCAGGGTCTGGACAAGGCCGAGACCAAAGCCAAATACGGCGACGAGCAGTTCATGAAGTGGCGGCGCAGCTATGACACCCCGCCGCCGCCGATCGAGCGCGGCAGCGAGTTCAGCCAGGACGCCGACCCCCGTTATGCCGATATCGGCGGAGGCCCGCTGACCGAGTGTCTCGCCGATGTGGTCGCCAGGTTCGTGCCCTACTACGAACAGGTGATCACCTCCGAGCTCAAGGCCGGCAAGACGGTCCTGATCGCCGCGCACGGCAATTCGCTGCGCGCCCTGGTGAAGTACCTGGACGGGATGTCCGACGAGGCGGTCGTGGGGCTGAACATCCCGACCGGGATTCCGCTGCGCTACGACCTCGGACCCGACCTCAAACCGTTGGTCACCGGCGGGGTGTACCTCGACCCCGAGGCCGCCGCCGCCGGGGCGGCCGCCGTCGCCAACCAGGGCGGCAAATAGAACACCAGATGAATTTCGCCCGAACTCCTCGCGCGGCGGCTGTGACGTTGTACTGATCGGGTCTCTCAGCGACGCATCGTGTTTCCGTGACGTTCGCCGAATGCGTACGCTTCCGTTGTGAGTGTTGGTACGGCGACCCTGGTCGCCGTGGCGGGCCTGGTGGGGCTGCTGGCCGGAATCACCATCGCGATGGTGGTTCGCCGGCTCGGGCGTCCGGGCGGCTCGGCGGCCGGGTCCGGGATGACCGTCGCTGAGATGCTGCAGCGCACCGTGGCCCTGGCGCCGTTCGGTGTCGTGGTCGTCGACGGTCTGCGCAACGTCGTGGCGGCCAACGAGCGCGCGGCCGAACTCGGCCTGGTGCGCGGACCGGTGCTCGACGACCGGGTGTGGGCCGCCGCGCAGCGCACCCTGACCCAGGGCGCCGACGTCGAGGTGGACCTCGCGGCCGCTCGTGGGGTTCCGGCCGGCCGTCGCGGTCAGTCGGTGCACGGCCATGCCCGTCTGCTCAGCCGGCAGCACCCCCGCTACGTCGTGGTCTACCTCGACGACCAGTCCGAGCAGGCCCGGATGGAGGCCAGTCGCCGCGACTTCGTGGCCAATGTCAGCCACGAACTCAAGACGCCGGTCGCAGCGATGGGGGTGCTGGCCGAGGCGCTGCTGGAGTCCGCGGACGACCCCGGCATCGTGCGCCATTTCGGCGGGAAGTTGCACGCCGAGTCCCAGCGGCTGGCCGACATGATCGGTGAGCTGATCGAACTGTCCCGGCTGCAGGGCGCCGAGCCGCTACCCGACCTCGTCGAAGTGGACGTCGACGCCGTTGTGCAGGAAGCGATCTCGCGGCATAAAGTCGTCGCGGACAACGCCGACATCGCGGTCCGAACCGACGCCCCCAGCGGCTTCCAGGTGCTCGGTGACCAGGCCCTGCTGGTCACCGCAGTGGCCAACCTGATCTCCAACGCGATCGCCTACTCCCCGGACTCCTCGTCGGTCTCGGTCAGCCGCCGCCGCCGCGGGGACCGGATCGAGATCGCTGTCACCGACCGCGGCATCGGGATCGCGCCCGCCGACCAGGAGCGGGTCTTCGAGCGTTTCTTCCGGGTCGACAAGGCGCGCTCCCGGGACACCGGCGGGACCGGCCTGGGCCTGGCGATCGTCAAGCACGTCGCGGTCAACCACAACGGCAGCATCCGGCTGTGGAGCAAGCCCGGAACCGGTTCGACTTTCACCTTGTCGATCCCGGTCTATCCCGGAACCATCGGGCATTCGCCGGCCGATCCGGCCGGGACCGACGACGTGGACGACACCGATGGCACGGCCCGCCGGGCCGAGATGGACGACATCAGGGAGGTGCTGTGATCAGGGTGCTGATCGTCGAGGACGAGGAGTCCCTGGCCGATCCGCTGGCGTACCTGTTGCGCAAGGAGGGCTTCGAGGCCTCCGTCGCGGCCGACGGGCCTTCGGCGCTGGCGGAGTTCGACCGGTCCGGGGCCGACATCGTCCTGCTTGACCTGATGCTGCCCGGAATGAGCGGCACCGACGTCTGCAAGCAGCTCCGTGCCCGGTCCACGGTCCCGGTGATCATGGTGACCGCACGGGACAGCGAGATCGACAAAGTGCTGGGTCTGGAGCTGGGCGCGGACGACTACGTGACCAAGCCGTATTCCGCGCGCGAGCTCATCGCGCGGATCCGTGCGGTGCTGCGTCGCGGGAGCGAGGGTGACGACGCCGGCTTCGGCGAGATCGTGCTGGAGTCCGGCCCGGTCCGGATGGACGTCGAGCGCCATATCGTCAGTGTCGATGGCGAGGTCGTCGCGCTGCCGCTCAAGGAATTCGATCTCCTCGAATACCTGATGCGCAACAAGGGCCGGGTGCTGACCCGCGGACAGCTGATCGACCGGGTGTGGGGGGCGGATTACGTCGGTGACACCAAGACCCTCGACGTGCACGTCAAGCGGTTGCGCTCGAAGATCGAGGATGACCCGGCCAACCCGGCGCGGCTGGTGACGGTGCGGGGCCTGGGCTACAAGCTGGAGGGATGACCGGCCGCCGATCGGGTCGCCGGATGGACGGCCAGTAGCGGAAAACCGCCGCGCCGCTTGCACATCGCCGCCAGCTCCGCGTAGGCCTTCTCGCCCAGCAACTCGGTCAGTTCGGCCGCGTAGGACTTCCAGACCGGTTCGGTGCCGACGTGGGCCGCGGGATCGCCGGTGCAGTACCAGTGCAGGTCCTCCCCGCCCTCACCCCATCCCCGGCGGTCGTATTCGGTGATCGTGGTCTTCAGGATCTGGCTGCCGTCGGGCCGGGTCACCCATTCCTGGGACCGCCGGATCGGCAACTGCCAGCACACATCCGGCTTCATCGTCAGCGGTTCGACACCGAGTTCCAAGGCTTTGCGGTGCAGGGCGCAACCAATTCCGCCGGGGAAGCCCGGCCGGTTGAGGAAGATGCAGGCGCCCTGATGTTTGCGGGTGCGCAGGCTGGGTTCGTCCTCGTAGGTGTCCATCTCCAGGTAGCCCTTGCGGCCCAGGCCCTTTTTCCGGAACTGCCAGTCGGTGTCGGTGAGCGTGGCGACGGCGGCGTCGAGGCGGGCGCGGTCGTCGTCGTCGCACAGGAAGGCCCCGTGCGAGCAGCAGCCGTCATCGGGTCGGCCGGCCACGGTGCCCTGGCAGGCCGGGGTACCGAAGACGCAGGTCCACCTGGACAGCAGCCAGGTGAGGTCGGCGGCGATCAGGTGCTCGGGGTTGCCCGGGTCGGTGAACTCCACCCATTCGCGGGGGAAGTCCATC
>Ga0180435_10003426_pt1 | contig 15867 bp, 19 predicted proteins | sample SS_ome_3_FD_132467 | JGI IMG/M metagenome (GOLD analysis project Ga0180435, IMG submission 132467) | Hypersaline lake sediment archaeal communities from the Salton Sea, California, USA - SS_3_S_1 metaG | ecosystem: Environmental > Aquatic > Non-marine Saline and Alkaline > Hypersaline >... | reverse complement strand
TGCTGAAGCTGAACAACGCGACGGCTACGGTGTGGGGAAACTACATCGCAGAACAACTGGCGTTTGAACTGGACAGTGACCGGATGCTGGGGTGGCTTGAGGAGCATTCCAGGATCCAGGCGGAGTATATCAACGGGTTTACCCGGGACCAGATCGGTAGGGCGCTGATCGAAGAGGAGCCCAGGGACGCGGTGCGGCACGTGTTTGAGGTGGCGATCGCAGCACGGGCGATTGAGATTGCGGTCAGTGCGGTCACGAGCGCGAGTGTATTTGGATCAAACGAGGCCGCCCAACAAGGCGGGTTGAAGACGAAGACCTGGCAGGTGAACAGCTCGAATCCGCGAGATGAACATCTGGCGATGAACGGGGAAACGGTCGGGATCGGGGAGCTGTTCAGCAATGGCATGCGCTGGCCGGGTGATCCTGCCGGTGGGGCTGATAACAACGCGAATTGTCAATGTAGTGTGACGTTCGGACGGTGAACATGAAACGATGTTCTCGTTGTGGAAATGACAAGCCATTGGAAGAATTCCACAAAAACAAACGGATGGCAGATGGACACGCTAGATATTGTAAAGCATGTCAAAAATTGGCAGCTCACGAGCATTATGTACGGCATACTGAGGAGATTAAAGCACGAGTAGCTGAATATCGTGCTCGTGATCCAGAGGCTACACGGGAGCGGCGACGGCAGGAGCATATAAGACATGCCGAAAGAAACAGAGCACGCGCTCGGAAATGGGCTGCTGACAATCGGGAACGAATGCTAGCAAATAAGCGTAGATACCGCCGTGAACGACCTGACGTTTGGCGTAAAAACAATGCGCTGAGAAGAGCGCGTAAGAAGGGTGCTGCGATATTCGGGAAAGTTGATTTTGACGCCGTGTTGGCAAGAGATGGTTTAGTATGTTGGATCTGTGGAAAACACATCGACGCTGATGATCTGCAGTTTGATCATGCTGTACCACTTAGCAAAGGTGGGGAGCACTCAACTCGTAACGTCAGGGTTGCGCACCAATTCTGTAATTACAGCAAGCATGACAGGCTCGTTACTCACCAAATGATTTTGATATAGGGGGATTAAGAGATGAAGCACAAGGTATCTGCAGGCCCAATTCGTTTCAAGTCCGATGGTGACACCGGAGAGTTCCAGGCGGTTTTCTCTACATTCAACGTGATTGACCTTGACGGAGATGTCACGCTACCTGGCGCGTTTGAAGATGGTCAAAAAGTTCGCGTCGCATATTGGGGTCATCGCTGGCAGGATTTACCAGTGGGGAAAGGCGTAATTCATGCCGACGATGAAAAGGCGTGGATTGACGGGCAATTCTTTTTGGATACTGACGTTGGGCGCGAAACATACCGGACTGTCAAGAATCTTGGGGACTTGCAGGAGTACAGTTATGGGTATGACATAATCGAAGCCGATATTGGAAAGTTTGAGGAACAAGATGTTACATTCCTCAAGAAGTTGACTGTACACGAGGTTTCGCCGGTGATGTTGGGTGCGGGGATCGATACGAGGACCACGGACATCAAGGCGCTGAAGGATGTGCTGGCAGGTGATGGCAAAGACGAGGCGCTGCAGGAGTTACACGATATGTTGATCTCGCTGGGCGCGAAATGCGCCGAGCGCGAGGACGAGGGCGAGGGTGACGATGCGCCACCTAGCGGTGGCGAGGGGCACGGCAAGGCCGGAGACGGTACGCCAAGGACCGCTAAATCAAGCACGCTGGCTGCTCGTGTGGCAATCGAGTTATTGGAATCGGATTAAGCGGGCGCGGTGACCGCGCCCCTACAACGTGGGCGGGTGCCTACCTATGACGGCAGGAACCGCCCCTACGATGGAGGAATAACGTGAACCTAAAGAAACTGAAGGAGAAGCTGCAGAAGCTGCTCCTGGACGCGAAGGCCATCGCTGAACTGGCCGAAGGCGAAGAGCGCGAATTCACGGCCGATGAGCGGCAGAAGGTCGCGAACTTGATCGAGGAAGCCGGCAAGGTGAAGTCCCAGATCCAGGAAAAGGAATCGGACGCCGATCTCGTCAAAGAGATCGCTGCGATGGGCGAGGGACTGGAGATGGAACAGACGCCCAGTGGGCTGTTCGTGCCTGCTCCTGCTGGTCGTGGGAAGACGCTAGGTGAACAGTTCGTGGGCGCGAAGGCGTTCCAGGACTGGTACAAGAACATCGCACCCAGCGGGCACATCGGACGCGGAGCCAAGGGGCTGACCTCGCCGCCAGTGGAGTTCAAGACGCTGTTGACCGGCGATAGCTCCACAAGCGCCGGTGCGTTCGTCGAGACTGACTACACCGGAATCTACGAGCCGCTGGGCCGCCAGGCTCTGACGCTGCGCGGGTTGATCTCGTCGCGGCAGACTGGTAGCGACCTGGTCGAGTTCGTGCGGCAAACCGCGGTTGTGTCACAGGCTACGGTAGTGCCTGAGGCCAACGTCACGGATTACGCCGGTGCTACCGGAGAGGTCAGTGGTGAGAAACCGGAAGGCGCGATGACGTTTGAACAAGTCACCGCGGCGGTGAAGACCATCGCTGTGTGGATTCCAGCAACGAAGCAGGCGCTGAGCGACGCTGCTCAGATTCGGGGCATCATCGACGAGGAACTGCGGGCTGACCTGGAAGAGGAGCTTGAGGACCAGATCGTCAACGGTACCGGGACGGGTAACGAGTTCACGGGCATCCTCAGCACCTCGGGGATTCTGTCGCAGGCCTGGGACACGGACCTGCTGACCACGACACGGAAGGCAATCACCACGGCCAGGACAACTGGTCGCGTGAGTCCTACCGCGTGGTTGCTGAATCCGACCGACTGGGAGACGATCGATCTCCTGACCGACGACAACGGCCAGTACCACTTCGGCGGTCCTGTGCGAATGGGCGTCAAGACGCTGTGGGGTCTGCCTGTCGTCGAGAGTGAGACGATCGACCAGGGGACCGGGCTTCTCGGCGACTTCAAAAAGGCCGTACTGTGGGACCGCGAGCAGGCGAGTTTGCAGGTGAGCGATTCCCACGAGGACTTCTTCATCCGGAACATGGTCGCGTTCCTGGCGGAGATGAGGGCGGCCTTCGGGTTGATCCGTCCTTCGGGATTCGTAGAAGTCGAGATGGAGAGCGGTAGCTAGACTACCGGACGGAGGGTAACTGAGTGACGGAGCTGCGTGTAAACGTCGTATGTCGAAATTTCAACAGTGATCGCATAATCCCGCGGATGGCGCGCGCATTGCGGGATGAATTGGGATGGACGTTGAGCGCAGCTCCGTCTTCGGAAGCTGCCGGCAGGATGCCGGATGTTATTTACCTGAGCGGATATTTCGAGTCGCAACGGTTATCGCCGTGGCCAGAATGCCCGGTTATGAGCTATTTCACGCATCGCGAGGAGGAGCCGCCAGGAAATGACAAGGCGAAGCTCTTCGATACGGTCGCGGGGATGGTACAGCTCAGGATTGCGACGTGCAAGCTGTACGCGGATTATCTGAGCGCGTACGGTCCCACGGTCCAGGTGAGTGCGCCGCTGGAGCGGGATCATTTCACGCTGGGGAAGCGGTCGCGGCATCGCCGGCCTGTGGTGGGATTCAGCGGCTACACGTACAAGAACCGGCGCAAAGGCGAGGACCTGGCGCGGGGATTGGCAGAGTCGGATATGGCGATGCGGGTGGAATGGCGGGCCTCGGGCCGGGGCTGGCCGGTGACGACGACGGGGTACAAGTGGTCGGAGATGCCGGCGTTCTATCAGGGTTTGGATGTGCTGGTGTGCCCATCACGCGTGGAGGGTATCCCGATGCCGCCCCTCGAGGCGCTGGCGTGTGGGACCAGCGTTGTGGTCCCTCGAGGCGTGGGACTGCTGGATGAACTACCAGACGTGCCGGGGATCTACCGGTTTGAGCGTGGCGATTTGCCGAGTCTGCTGGAGGCGTTGGAACGTGCGGCGTTTCCAGATGAATCGGCAGACCGTGAGGAATTGCGAGCGGTGACGGAGCCGTATTCGGTGGAGAACTGGGTACGAGATCACGAGCGAGCGGTGGAGATGTTGAGCGCTGGTGATAATGCAGGAATTGAGGCAGACCGTTTGAACGTTGGAACGTTGGAACGTCAAAACGTTAACCCGGAGATTGAACCTGTGGACTATGGGACCGGATCGACGCGGGGCATCTACTGTGTGGCATTCGGCGGGCCAGCGCGGGAATCGTGCGCGCGGATGATGCGCAGTGCAAAAGAGCATATGCCGGATATTCCGATCGCGCTGTGTGCGGCCTCGCCCATCGGCCTGGAGGACGTGTTGATCACGCAACCCGATTCTGACATCGGAGGACGGCGGGCGAAGCTAAAGGCGTACGAGCTGACGCCGGCTGAGTGGGACGCGGTGTTGTATCTGGACGCGGATACCGAGGTGGTCAACCCGGTGTATGAGTTTTTCGAGTGGGTTGAAGACGGCTGGGAAATGGCGATCTGCAAGGACATCGCGCCGAACGATTTGCTGGGACACATCAAGGCGAAAGTTCATCCGCCAGAGGCAACGGAGACGATGGAGGTCACGGGTACGTGGAACGTGCTCCAGCTCAACGGAGGTGTGTGGTCGTTCAGACGGTGTGACGCTGTGAGAACCTTTTTCCGGGCGTGGTGTGTGGAGTGGGAACGGTGGGCGCAGAGGGACCAGGGCGCGCTGATCCGGGCGCTGTATACGCATCCGCTGAAGCTGCTTCTGCTTGGCTCTGAGTGGAATACGTTCCCGAAGTTTCAGCCGAACCAGGAAACGGCGGGGATCCTGCATTTCCCCGGGGAGGCGCGACGGTGGGGCGGACAGATCCGCGGCCGGCTGGACGGTGACGAGGCGTGGGACGCGACGAGGCGGTTTGAGGCACGGCGAGGAAATAGGTGATGGACAAGTTAAATTTGGGCGCCGGCAATGATCTGATCACGGATGCGGTGAATCACGACCTGATCAAACACCGGCCAGAGATCGACGTGGCGCACGATTTGAACGTGTACCCGTGGCCGTGGGATGATGAGAGTTTCGACGTGATCAGCGCGAAAGCCGTGTTGGAGCATCTCCGGGATCCGCTGCTGGTCTCGGTCGGGGAGTGCTGGCGAATCCTGCGACCGGGCGGGCTGCTGTATATGAAGCTGCCGATGTGGGATCACGAACGGAGCTACGACGACGTGACGCACTATTGGCGGTTCACGCTCAGGAGCTGTGACGTGTTCGATCCGGACACGGACTTCGGCAGGAGATACGAATTCTACACGGATCGGAAGTGGAAGATCATACATCCGGCCGTGCTCAACAAGGCGGGGACTTCGCTGCACATCACTATGGAGGTGCGTAAGTGAACCGGCTGGTGATGGGTGGGACCGAGGCCGGCTTGCTGGGGCAACTGCGGTTTAAGTTCCCGGATCCTCCGCGGCTGCCGGATACGCGAATGGAGATGCTGCCGTACCAGATGGTGGCGCTGTGGGGACTGGCCCGGGACCAGTGCTGGAAGGGCGGGCGAATCCTGGAGATCGGGACCGGCTGCGGGGGATCGGCGTATATGCTGGCGAAGGCGGCGCCGAAGGCAACAATCACGACATTGACTGTTAGCCAGGCCGGGGGCCAAGAGGCTGTAGAGCTGATGATCCGGCATCATCTGGGGAATGTCCAGGTGCTGCTGAGGTCGTCGGCTGAATTCCTGGCGGAGGACGGCTGGGAATACGATATGGTCTACATTGACGGGAACCATAACGCGATCACGGAGGACCTAGAATGGTTCAACCGGCTGCGGCTGCGCGGGCTGCTGCTGTGCCACGACTACTCAAGCGAGCAGAGCCGGCGGGCAAGCCCGGTCGTCTACCGGACACTGAATGAATTTGCGGAACGGCTGGGGCGACCGCTGGACGTGGAGATCGTGGACACTGAGCACACGGGTATGGCAGGATTCTATCGCAGACAGGGGGAAACGTGGACCCACTAGGCCGAGGCATCGTGCTACTCGAGGAAAACGCGGATATCGAGAAACAGGCGAAACGGCGGGGCCTGGCGATCACGGTATGGGACCAGTGGACGATCTCATACGAGCGGACGCTGTTTGTATCGCCAAACACAAAAGTGCCGTGGGATCTGCTCGATGCCGGGTTTGGGCTGCTGGAGCGCTGGGACGTGGCGGTGCCGCTGGGGGTGTACGGGACACTGGCGCGGGACGTGGGTGGCGATACCGAGCGCAAGGCGACGAAGCGACGAACGCGGGACTTGCGGATGCTGCTCTATGACACAGGCCTGCTATTTTCACGGCAAAACGAGCCGGCTCAGGAACTGTTGAGCCTGTGGCGCGATGAGTGTATCAATGGAGCTGATGAGCGGCTGGCGTTTTTGCGGGCGGTGTACCAGGTGAAGCCGCGACTATGCCCGCTTCCGCGGGTGTGGCTGATGGACGTTCCGGCCGTGGCGCGATCGAGACAGGAGAGACGGAAGCGACCGGGCAATGGATTGATCCGGGTGGAAGTGGCGCCGGGACGGTACGTGAGGTGTGCGCCGGCCGACGTGGAGAAGGTAAAGAAGATGCACCAGGATAGACGGAGGCATAGGTGATGTTAGTAACATCGAGGCGGGATAAAGCGTTTGACCAGGGCGAGAAGGTATTGATACCAGTTCCAGGCAAGCCGGGCGTGAGCATCAAGATGACAAAGGCAGAGGCGAAGGCGCGGGGGTTGCTGCCGGGGACTCCGCGGACTGCAGACAGTCCGGAGACGAAGGAACGAAAGCCGTCGCGTAATAAGGGGCGGAAGCCGGATGCGGAGAAGGAGTAATGGCTGAGTACATTGTGAATCCAGGGGATAGCCTGCCTGGCGCTGTGGAGATGGCTGGAGCCGGTGACATTGTCAGATTGATGGAAGGCGTACACCAGGCCCCAGTTGTGGTCAGTGGCCGGAACTACACCAACGATTTTCCCTTGTTGATTGTGTCGGATGCAGGTGCCGACGTGACGTTGATGGGAGGCGTTGTAATTCGAGAGAGCTCTGGCGTGCAAGCTGGGGGGTTCTCCGTGCGCGGCTCGGAAGACGATCACGGCGGTGTCTACCTCTACAGAAACGAAGATTGCAGAGTCTTCAATTTCGACGTGCAGGATCTCCCAGCGTCGGTTGCGGGGGCGGGTGTGCGATTGCGATACAACACCAACTGCTATGTAGAGTTCACTGACGTCATCCGGTGTGCTCGGGGATTCGCGGCATCGCATTCAGTTGGATGTGTATGGCGAGGCTGCCGTGCGATCGACAATCGTGAACTCGAAGATGACGCAGATGGATTCGCTGTGTACTGTGGTTCACAGTATAGCTCCAGTGGTAACTATGAGCGATCTCAGTACAACGCCCTGGTTGATTGTGAGAGCACTGGGAACCATGACGACGCATTTGATATGTGGGACGGCATGAACGTGATGCTTATTCGGTGCATTGGAATCCAGACCCATCCACACGATGGCAACGGATTCAAGTTGGGCGGGCGCGACAGCCTGCGACCGGAGAATCCTGGTGGGCATCTTCTCATTGCCTGCCAGTCGCTGACCAACACGGAGATGGGGTACACGAACAATGGGGGGCCACAGCCGTCTGTACTGATTGGGTGTCTGGCAAGGGGCAACGGCGCACACGGCTTCGAGGAGTGGGACGTGGCCTCGCGCTATCTCAATTGCGTGTCGGAGGGGAATGGCGGCGATGACTGGCATCTTCTATCTGGAAACGCGAACGTTGAGGGGTGGGACGTCAGTGTGGATGATCTGCCGGCGTGGCTGAATGATGCGCCGGCGCACATCAGAGAGCTGGCGATCGAAGCGCTGGGGAGAGAGCCCCAGCCAGGAGGTGGGATTGTGGGAGCTGTGGAGCGGTTGCAGGCGGCGGCTGAGGCGGCACGTGCGCGATTGACGGTGTGGCAGGGATCGGTGGCAGAGGCCCAGGCGGCGGCCGATGGGCTGGCAGTGGAGCTGGAGGCGATCGATGCGGAGATCGCGGAGCTGCTGGCGGCTGATGCCGCGGCTGATGAACTGGCGGAGACGCTGTAGTGAGTCTGACTAGGGTCGCTACGTCTGAGAAGAAAACCAACGCGGTTGAGATCGTCGTCGACAAGACGACGCTCACGATCGAGCGTGACGACCTGGCGACCCTGGACACAGCGACGAAGCTGAAGGCGGCGGTTGAGCAGCAAGCCAGTCTGGCCAGCAAGGAATTGCCGCGGTTGTTCTTCCATATCAATGACGATGGCTCGATCGCCGTGGCGACCGGAACAGAGCCGGACGTTTGGCCGGAGGATGACCCAACAGAGGCACCACAGGACGTGAAGCCCATCAACGATAAGCCCAAGGAACTAGCGTCATAATCGAGAAAATATGGCCGTCGTAGAGACCGTAAATCTCAACAGTAACAATCTGAATGAGTTTGACAGCACCGTCGTCGATGGCGGGGATCTGTCCACGTCGGCCTCGGCTGCTGCTGCCAGTACCGATTATGGCATACAGTTGGTGATTGACGACACCACGGAGATTTACGGGCGGGGGAACCTATCATCGCCAACGTCTAACGAGTTCCGACTCAGGTTCTACCTTGACCCTAACGGGTTGACGATGAGCAACTATGACAAGATGCAGGTCTTCCAGTTTGACAGTGAGGATCTGGTAATTGTCAATCTCTACTACGACGGCGGGTACTACATCCAGATTCAGGGCCACGAGGACGATAGTAGCTTCCCGAATGCCCTCAGCGACGAGATCACGGACGATTGGCATTACATCGAGGTTCACGTACAGGCAGCAGGCGGTACAGGATCGATTGACTGGTGGATTGACGGAGTAGCCGAAACATCCATCACGGGGATGGACAACGACACGGAGATGGATGATATCTCCTACTACAAGTGGGGGGCTGACAGCGTCGATGCCACGATCTCCGGCACGTTCTACATGGACGAGTTGGTCATCAACGACGATGGCAACGAGATCGGACCGGTGGCCACGGCGGAAGAGGTTTCTGTGTCGGTGGGGCGGTCGCTGGCTGCTACCGCGGCACGGCAGGTGACGATGGAAGCCGGCGTTGGTCTGGGTGTGACGAGAACCTCCGGACTGGGCAGGGTGGCACTGGTGGACCGGGCTGTGAGTCTGGGGGCTGTACAGACGATCACTGAGGCCGGATTGGCAACGGCTGCCGGCGAACTGGCCGCGGCAATCAGTAGAGCCGTGGTGAGCGGCGGGATCGCTACTTCCCCGCAGGCTATGGCGTTGGGCAAAGCGACCGGGCTGGTGTCTGCCGGCCAGGTGAGCGCAATCGGGGCGCTGGCTGCCGGGATATTCGCCAGTGTCGACAATGGAGCCGATGCCGCTGCCAGTGCCGGGGTATCGGTTGGACGTGTGCCGGCGATATTCGCTGCAGGTGGTGTCGCGGCAGAGGCGATCGTCCCATTGGCTCGAGGGCTCGTGCAGGCACTGGTTGGTGCGGCTGCTGCCAGCGGAGAGGTTCAGATCCAGCGGGACGTGGCGATGGTGGATACCGGCGCGACTGCGGCCGGGGCGGACGTGACAGTTGGACGCGTAGTGACGGCTGAGGCCCTGGGGCAACTGGATGTGTCGGTCTCGCTATCTCTGGCTCGATCCGGAGCCGTGGCTCAGTCGGGGACAGCGGCGGCGGAAGCGTTGCAGGAACTGAGCTACGTCAGCGGGATCGTGGCACTGGGGCAGGCCGTGACGTATGCTAGAGTCAGCCTCACGCGCGATGCAGCGACTACTCTGGGAGCTGGGGCGGCTGCCGTGGCAATGCTCTCGGCGGGGCGGGCCCTGGCCGTGGTCATCGATGGTACCACAGAGGCTGGGGTGAACGTATCGATCGGGCTGGCGTTGACGTCAGGCGTCTCGGTACTGGCTACAGCCAACGCAAGCGGTGAGGTGCCGGCGCTTGTGATCCAGCAGGGGATCGTACCCACAGCTCTGGAATTAGCAGTTTCTGCTGGTGTGAGAGAGATAGTAGCGGTAGGCGCTGTACGGGTCATCATCTCCAAAGGTGAGCGTGCGGTTACAGCTAGATCAGTTGATCGAGAGATAGTAGCATAATCTGAGGAGGTCGCATGTTTGAGAACAGAATGGCAGATGCAGTAATGAGTGCTGGTGTCAGGGCACAGAACCCGCTCGTGCAGAGTAAGCAATTGGGTACTCATTATCGGGTTGAGTGTCACGATCGAAACGGCAAGCTGAAATGGGTTGACGAGTTCGATAACCTCGTGGTGACAGCTGGTCTAAACGATTCATTGGACAAACATCTCAAGGGCTCTGGTTACACGGCGGCATGGTATGTGGGTCTGACTGATGGTACTCCAGAATTCGCTGCCGGTGATACGATGGCCAGCCATGTCGGTTGGACTGAGGTCAGCGATTACGACGAAGCGACGCGCGAGGCGCTCACGTTGGGCGACGTGGCTGCTGGATCGGTGGACAATAGTGCGAGCAAGGCTGAGTTTACTATAGATACAAACACTACGACAATCGGTGGGGCGTTTATTACGTCCGTTAGCACGAAGGATGGTGGCACCGGGATTTTGTATGGCGGTGGGGCGTTTTCTGCAGGTGACAAGGTGCTGGATGATGATGATGTTCTGAGTGTAACAGTGACTCTGACTGCATCGGCCTCATAGCGGGGGGGAAATGAAGACAGTTCTCAAGCGATTCGGTGAGACGCTGGACTATACGATCAACTGGGCCGACCGTCTGGCGACCGGAGAGACGGTCAGCAGCGCGGTCTGGTCGGTCCCGCCCGGGATCACGAAGGAAGACGAGAGCACGACGTCGACCACAAGCGTGATCTGGCTATCGGGCGGGACCGCTGGCGAGTCGTACACGATCACGTGCACGATGACGACGAGCGGCGGCAGGATCCTGGTGGATACGTTTGCCGTCCTGCTGCGGGGTGGCTCATATGGATTCTGCTCGCTTGAGGATATCGAGGAGTTTCTCCAGGTCACGCTCAGCACGACCACGCAGATTTCATCGGCTATCCGTGCAATCGACGAGGCGACGGTGGCGATCCAGAATTACACGCACCAGGAGATCGAGCAGACGGAGGATGACGAGATCACGCTGGACTGCGCGGGGTATTCGTCCAAGCTGTTTTTGCCACAGCTGCCGGTGACGGAGGTCTCGGAGGTCGTGGAGGATGACGAGACGCTGACGGAGGGATCCGACGAGGATTACCAGCTGGGGCAGTGGGGGATCCTGCATCGGGTCAGTGCGAATTGGGCGGCTGGTATCCAGAATATCACGGTGACGTACACGCACGGATATGCGACGATTCCGGATGATATCGTGGCGGTGTGCACGCGGGCGGCGGCCAGGGCATACCAGGCCGGCCTGCGGGCTGCTGAGGTCGAGGCTGTGCCGGGTGTGAGTGCGGAGAGCCTGGGTGATCACAGCGTGACCTATAGCGCGGAGGGCGGCGGTGGTGTCAGTGAGGGCGTGCTGGGGGCGAGTGCATCGCGGATGCTGCTGTTGAGCGAGAAAGATGTGTTGAACCGGTACAGATACGTGATGATCTAGTGGGCGGGCCGGCGCAGGATGAATCCAGCGCCTAAAGGGACCGAATGAGCGCGATTGAGAGGTTGTTCAATAACACGTTTACGCTGTATCGCAGGGACCGTACCGCGGACGGCCAAGGCGGGTGGTCGGTGACGTACGCGAGCAACGGGACGGCGGAGGGACGGATCCGGCCGGCGTCGAGTGCTGAGCGTGAGGTGGCGCTGCAGGAGCAGGCGCAGATCAGCCACGTGCTCTATGTGCTGGCGGATACGGACATCGCGCGCGGGGACCAGGTCGAGCTGGGTGAGCAGGTGTGGGACGTGATCGCGGTGAGAGAGCCGAGCCTGTCCAGTGTGCATTATGAGGTTGATTGTCTGGAGACGCAGACTGAGACGACGGTGGAGGATGGCTCGTGACGAATTACATCACGGAGTGGAAACAGAAGGAGCTGCTCGCGAAAGTGTCGGGTGATGTGATCAACGGGATGGAGGCCGCGTGTCAGTTTGCGAAGGCGCATGCCCAAGCGCATGCGCCCGTGGGTACGGGCTTGATGAAGGCCAGAATCACGCACAAAATAACTGCGCGCGGAAAATCGATTACTGGATACGTTGGCGTGTTCAAAAACTCTGGCGCGTTCTATGCTCAATTTGTCGAGCTAGGGACCAGCAAGATGGCTGCCAGGCCGTTTCTAAGGCCGGCGGTGTTCGGAAACGCTAAGAAAATTATGAAACTCGTGGCAGGGGGGAAATAGGGGGCGGCCGCGAGGGGCGGCGCAGGATTGGCGCAGGATAAATCCAGCGCCTAAAAGGGGCAAGGGATTGAATGGGTGCGTTGAGTGAGACGATCTACGATCTGATGGTGGGGGATGCGACGCTGGTGGGACTGCTGGCGACGTACCGGGATGGGCCGGCGTTCTTCACGACGGATCCACCGCCTGGAGACGCGACGAAACCCTACGGCGTGAGCGCGGGGGAGGTGGCCACGAACCCCTGGGACACGAAGACGACGGAGGGGAGAGAGGTGTATCGTGACGTGCGATTCTACACGGACGCGGATGGGAGTGCGGTGACGGTCGAGGCGCTGGCGGAACGGGCGCGGGCGCTGTTGCATCGCCAGACGCTCAGTGTGGATGGATTCAGTGTGATCGTGGCGGACTGCAGCGGGCCTATCGCCGCAGATGAGGAAGATGCCTACGGGCGGATTGTGACAATCAGATTGATTATGGAGGAAACGTAAAAATGGCGACAAATGGAACCGATATTCTGCTGTACGCGAACACCGGAACTCCCGCTGTGCCCAGCTACACACTGGTAGGGAGCCAGCGCGATGTAACGTTCGAGGAATCAACTGAGGCGATCGACACCTCGAACAAGAGCAGCCGCGCGTTCTCTGGCCTTCCCGGCCGGTACAAGGCAACCATCTCGTTGGAGGCGCTCTATGTCGAGGATGACACGGCGTATCAGGCACTGCGAGACGCGATGCGAGATGGTGAGCTGATCCTGGTCGAGCGACTCGAATCGGATGGGCGCGATGAGACGGCGAATGCGATCGTCGAGAAACTCAGCGAGTCCGCACCTGATCAGGGTGAAGCGACTGTGTCGATCTCGCTGACGATCAGTGGCACTTGGACTGAGGTAGGTACCTAGTGGCTGGGGCTCGCGGTGAGGGGACTATCCAATACCAGGGCGAGACGTTGCCGGTGCTGCTGACGAACCGTGCGATCGCGGAGGCCGAGAAGGCGACGGGCAAGACGATGGTGCAGCTCGCGCGGTCAAGCGACATCGGCATGGGTGACGTGGTGCATCTGCTGCGGGCCGGGCTGGAGTATGGACGGCGCGATGCAAACCTGCGGAGACAGGTGTACTCGGTCGATGAGGCGTACGATGTGATGGATGAATTAGGATTCACGACGTGCGCTAAAGTCGTGTTGGGTGCGCTGGCGGATGTGATCGCGTACCAGGGTGCGGAATCAGCGGTCCCCCCAGTGGTGGCCAGGAGCGAGACGTCAGCATAAGCTCTCTCCTGGCTGATGCACTTCGGGCCGGCGTCACGGTGACAGAGTTCTGGCTGATGACGCCGGCTGAGACGCTGGCGGTGCTCGATGCAGCCGTGTGGCGCAATGAGTTGGAATTCAAGCGGGACGTGCGGCTGGCCTGGCACGTTGCGGCGTTCAAACGTCAGAAACGGCTACAGAGTTTGAAGCAGCTCCTGAACCCGGGCAAGACGAAGAAGCTGACGGGGGATGAGCTGGAGAAACGGCGGCGGGAACACGCAGAGCTGAGCGAGAAGGCAGGATATGGCAAACGAAACCGAACTCGGTAAGGCCGTTATACCGATCAGAGCGGCGCTGGATCAACTGGACGGCGATCTGTCTGACGCGCGCGGGCGGGTGAACGGTGCGCTGGGCGGTATCGCGCGGGTGGCAGGGGTGGCCACCACGGCGATCGTGGGCGGTGGTATCGCCGCGGCGGGTGCGCTGGGGAGCCTGGCTGCTGAGGCCGCGCCCCTCGAGGGAATCCAGAACGCGTTTGCGGGGATCACGGGCGACGTGGAGGGGATGCTCTCGGCGCTGCGTGATGGCGCGCTGGGAATGGCCACGGACGCGGACCTGATGGAGAGCTACAACTCGGCCGCTCAGCTGGTCGGTAAGACGTTCGCAGACCAGCTCCCGGATGCTATGGGGTACCTGGGGCAAGTGGCGGCCGCGACCGGCGAAGACATGGGCTTTATGCTCGATTCGCTGGTCAAGGGCGTTGGGCGATTGTCGCCGCAGATCCTCGACAACCTGGGGATTCAGGTGAACCTCACGGATGCTGTCGCAAATTGGGCGGCAGAATCCGGGATGGCCGCGACAGCGACGATCAACAACACCGACGCGATGCACGACATGGGCATCAAAATCAGTGAGACTGAGGCGGCGCTCGCTATTGCCGTGCAGCGCCAGTCAGAGTTCACGGACGCAACCTCCGAATCGGCACGGATGGCAGCTCAGCTAAAGATCGACAAACTTACGCAGGACCTCGACGACTACCAGATGGAGCTGGAGGGGCTGAGTGAGGCGCACGGCACGACCTACGAGGATTTCGACGCACTCGCGGAGAGCATGACCAAGGCCCAGCAGCAAGAGGCCATGATGGCTGAGACGATGCGGCTGCTGGCTGAGAACACGGCCGACATGCCGGACATCGCGGACAACGCCGCGACAAAGATGGCTCAACTCGAAAGCACGATGGCAAATCTAAAGGCTGAGGTTGGCATGGCGTTGCTTCCTGTGTTCACGGAGGTCATGGGGATCTTCGGGGAACTAATGACGACATATGGGCCCATGCTAACGGACGTAATGGCGCAATTGGGGACCTTGCTGGGTGACGTGATCGGCGGGGCACTGGAAACGCTGATACCATCGTTCGTGTCGCTGATGGAGACGTTGGGACCGCTGGCCGAGTCGCTGATGGGCGCGCTGTTCCCGGCGCTGGCGGCTGTGCTGGAGGCGGTAATCCCGCTGGCGGCCGCGCTGATCGGTGCGCTGGCGCCCGTGCTCGAGGCGGTGCTGCAGGCCGTGCTGCCGATCGCGGTGGCACTGATCGAGCTGCTGGCGCCGATCCTGGCTGACCTGGCGACGGGACTGATACCGCTGCTTGTGCCGCTGATCGAGGGGCTGGCTGAGATATTCGGCCGGCTGCTGATGGCGGTTATGCCGCTGGTCGAGACGCTACTCACTGAGCTGATGCCGGTCTTCCTGCAGATTATCGAGGCGGTACTGCCACCACTGATCGACGTGCTGCTGATATTGCTCGACCTGTTTGTCGAGTACGTCGAGGCGACATTGCCAAACTTCATTGCCATCTTGGAGATCATAATGCCGCTCATTGGCGACCTGGCTGTGATTGTCGCGGAGGGCCTGGGGCTGGCGCTGCGTGTGCTGGCGGGCATACTAGACACGGTTGTCCGGCCTGCGTTTCAGTGGGTCATGGATCATTTGTTCTACCCGCTGTTGGATATTTTAGAGCGAATGAAGGCGGGCCTGGAGGGTGTGACCGGCTGGTTCAAGAACCTTGGCAAGACGATCGGTGACCTGGAGCTACCGCCGTGGTTGATACCAGGATCCCCCACGCCGCTGGAGATTGGCCTAAGCGGAATCGGGGACCAGGTGGCGCGGGTGACCGGGCTGCTGGGCGGATTCGATGCCGGGCTCTCGATGAGTGTGGTAGGCGGTGGCAGCGGTGGCCAGTGGTCGGGTGATATCTACATCAACGGCGCGGGTGATCCGCAGGCGACGGCGGCCGCGGTGATCCGGGCGCTTCAGGACCGAGGGATGATGCCGCAGACGGC
>Ga0180435_10003425_pt1 | contig 15874 bp, 24 predicted proteins | sample SS_ome_3_FD_132467 | JGI IMG/M metagenome (GOLD analysis project Ga0180435, IMG submission 132467) | Hypersaline lake sediment archaeal communities from the Salton Sea, California, USA - SS_3_S_1 metaG | ecosystem: Environmental > Aquatic > Non-marine Saline and Alkaline > Hypersaline >... | reverse complement strand
TGTCTCTAGGGTAAAGAGTGAGATATACGGGGAGGGAAAAATGAACGAGAGCGATATATTTGATATGAGGCAGACGGTCGAGGAGATTCTTCTCAAGGTCCAGGCGGCCTTCGAGGAGCTGCGGGACAGGGAATATCTGCAGGCCGAGCTCGAGAAGGAGCGCAAACACAGCGAGAGATTAATAAAGCAGGTCGATTGTCTGGCGGCAAATAACGAACTGCTCAGGAAGGCGCCGCATACTCTCCGCGAGGAGATCGTGAAGCTGAAGGCTGATAATAGCGTACTGGAAGCCGTTGCGGAAACTAGGGTGGAGGAGATCAAGAGACTGAGGCAACGGCTCGAAAAGCAGCAGGCCAAGCCGGATATAATCAGCCCCGTAAGCTGGCGGGCGGTAGCCGGTCGCCCCGTCGGCTGGCCGGAGGCCGTCGACATCATCGAAAGGCGGATCAACTCTCTTGAGAAAAAGGTAACCCATGTTACCAGGGGAGTCGCCGGTTAACAAAACCTATTGCAACCCCACGGGAGATATGCTACGATGGCGAAAATGAGCCAACCTGCCGAAAGTAACTGCACAGAGGTGATGTGATGGCGAATATCAAAAGCCCTCCGGGTCCTCGCCCAGATCCCCCTCCTCGGCCAAAGTCTCCCCCCGAGTTTGACTACTCGACCTGGTTCTGTCCGAAGTGCGGGGCGGAGTCTCCCGATCCGCTATCATCGACTGGCCCTCTTTTCGGGAGTCGCGGTTTCTGGCCGGCGAACAGGTTGGAATTTGTCGATGATGTACACGGGGATTATCTGCGAGAGACATGCTGGCGTTGCGGTGTATTCGTCCGAAGAAGAGAACCTCTGGAGATAACTGTCTGTGAGTATGTTTATAACGAGGATGGTTCCAAGAAAACAAACTCCGAAGGCCATCCATTGCGCCGTTCCGTAGTTGTTCAGAATTATACGCATTTCGGGAAGGAGGTAGTCAAGTGAGCAAGCTACCTATTGGCTATCGCCTACAAGAGGGATGTTACTCGTGCAAGAGGGTTTATGTGAGATACCATCAGATAGACGGAACGACTTATTATTGCGTGCGCGGGATTTCCGATAGGCGCGAGGATGGATGCCCCAGGAACTTTAGGGAGTTGACGAGGGAGCGCAAGGTGTGCGAGTACGGCATCTGTGACGAGTGGGAGAATCGGGAATGAGCGACTGGATAGGCGACAGGATCAGCGACTGCAAGAAGTGCGGGGCGAAGCAGGTATCGGAGTTCGGCTCAGATATGTTTCCACGGATCAAATCCGACCTGAAATACGAGGGGACAGTCGGCGGCAATGACTGGATTCTCGTCACCTGCTGGCAGTGCGGCTTCCAGTGGGAGATTGACTGCCTTGATATCATACCGGAAAAGTTTGGCGCATTAAGAGCCAGAGTAATTAAGTTCCTTACCACGGTACTTTTAACCGACCCGGAAACTGGCGAGGAATTATCGATGGACAGAGACCCGGTTAACAATGATGATGGAAGAAGCTACTCCATCGTTGTGGTCGATAAGCAGGGGAATCCTCGCTGGAAGCATACGATTGTAACGGAGGAGATATAATGAGAATAGTCGATCGTATGACATTCCTCGCCATGCCGTCTGGAACGCTCTTCAGTAAGTACGAGCCGTGTATCTTCGGCAAGCTCTGCATCAAGGGGAAGACGATATCGTTCGATGATACCAGACCGATCGACTTCTTCTACGTATCAATCGCCGACGCGATAGACTGTCACGATGACGGGGACCGGGCAGACAAGCTATTCGCCGCCGAGGCCGGGGCCCGCCTCGCCCTCGACCTTGAGTGTGAGTCGCGCGACGGATGCTTCGACGGGGACCAGCTCTTCGCCGTGTGGGAGGATGACGACCTTGCCGACCTGATCTTCAAGCTTCAGGAGATAGCCGACCCGACGCCGAAGGGCAAGGTGATTTACTGTGGTAACGTCTACGATATCGGCAACAGCAGGAACGACATGATCGAGCTCTACAAGAACGGGATATTCGAGAGGGTGGTCAGGCTCTCGGATGTCGAGGAGGTGAAGTGATGGAAGCCGTGACTGGTTATCCATTACGAGATATTCCTATCCGTGAGTTTGAGTGGGAGATGGACTACCGTATGCCGCTGTTTCATATCTCGGAGCCGATGTTCGATAGGCGTCCGTTTATATATCTCCCCATCGACTATACCTGTAAATCTCTACGCTATCAGGTGATAGGTAGATTTACCATACGAGACCGCAAGGTGACCGGAGAAATCGGTGACGTTGAGATGTGGATATATGCAAGGCATGACTGGGACAGGTTTGCAGCAAACAGGATGGGGCTTTCAATCGCCGCGGACAAAGCTATGATTGAGTGGTATACTGATCAAGTGAGGAGGTGACGTGATGGCCGACGTATCGTACCTGAAAAAAATGGCATCCGAACTGAAGGCGATGGCCGAGCTCGTCCACGAGATGCTGAAAGACAAGGACGCGGAGATACAGAAGCTCGCAGGAGAGACGGAGGAGTTTCATAGAAAGAACGTGGAGCTACGGCTTGAGAATAACAGGCTGCGATATTACATCGATGTCGTCAGGCCGTACCTCGAAAAGTCAGAGGGCTGGCTTGATAAATCCGGGTCGGTTCCGAATATCCCGGACCCGCCGCCCCCGCCTCCACGGCGAGAGAGCGACAAAGAAGAACTCCCGTCGATTAAAAATATCCATCAACGAATGTGTGATATCGAGAACAGGCTGTTTCTGGTCGAGGAGAGGCTGAGGCCATGTTCACGCTGAATGAGGCCAGGCAGAAGAGCAACCTCTGGAGGCTGTTGAAATGACTGACACCGAACGACTCGACTGGCTCGAGCAGCACGGCGATGGCATGGCGCTCATCTCCGACGACAACGGCCACTGGACCGTCACGGGCGACGGTATGCAGAACTGCCCCATCGGGGATGAGAAGCAGGACATCGAGACGGTTTTCTTCATCGAGGCTGACGGCTGGAGCGATAGCATCCGCGAGGCCATAGACAGGGCGATAGGAGGGGGTTGATTAAGATGAACGAAGCGGAAAAGCAGAGACGAAGGCACCGCAGGGAGCGGCGGAACAAGTACAAGAGCAGGCGCCTCGCCGACCACGGCCAGGGCCGCCCGAAGTTCATGGGGCGAATGATCGCCAAGGGAGACGGGTTCGCCATCGAGGAGGACGAATGAAAAGAGAGCCAACAACGTGCATCGCCGCGATAGCGCAGGACGGGAACGTGTGGATGGGTGGAGATAGCCTTGAGGTCTGCGGCTGGTCGCAGGGCAGGAATAACGCCGAGAAAGTATATATCCGCAATAAGATGATATACGGCTTCACTGGGCTATGCAGGGTCGCTCATTTTCTCCGGTTCTCTTTTGATCGCCCGAGGCAGTATGAGGACGAGGATAACGAGACGTTCCTCAATACGCGCTTTGTCGATGAACTAGCGAAGGCCGCCAAGGATAAGAATATAGCCGAGCTGAAAGATAACGAGCTGTCACTCTCCGGCGGGTTCCTCCTCGGCTATAAGGGAACGCTCTACAGCGTCGATGGAAGTTTCTACGTTGCGAAGTGCAAGCACCCGTTCGAGGCTGTCGGGTGCGGCGGTGAGTACGCGATGGGTTCACTGTACCAGACTATCGGGTCGGAGATGACGCCGAAGCATCGAATACTCGAGGCGCTGAAGGCAGCCGAGGAGTTCTCGCCCGGCGTTCGTGGTCCGTTCACCGTCCTGAAACTCGAGGGAGAAATAAAGTGAGCTCATCTATCAAGAAGCCATGCTCGCGCTGCGGGAGGGTGGCCCACATGCTCTACTTTCTGAACGGCGAAGGCTACTGCTCATGGAAGTGTATCGAAGCGGAACTTGACGAGCGGTATCATCCGAAGAGCAAGAGCCAGATGCGTAGGTTGAAAGCGCAGGCAGTCAAGGAGGCGTCAGATGAGTGACGAGTGTTGCGGTTTCTGCAGGTTCTGGGACGGCGATAAGGGCATCGGCCGCTGCCGGCGGTATTCCCCGATGGCTCTCCAGGAGGGCCAGTCCGGCGTCTGGCCAATCGTCAGCTCGTCGCAGTGGTGCGGCGACTACGAGGCGTCCGACATCGAGGACCGGAGCGATAAGATCCTCGTCAAGCTGCGGTGCTGCCCTCGCTGCGGGATTCTTCTCGGCGAGAAAGAAAACACCCTCCGGTGCTTGGTGTGTGGCTTCAAGTTCGGGCCGAGCATGTATATCGTTGGGAAGAGGCTTTGATGAAAGTCGGCGGTGATATCTTCGGCAATCTTCTGAAGCTGATCGTCTTCTGGCCGTTCTGGCTTGTGCTTGTTCTTGCTCTTGGCCTCGTGAATCTCCTCGGGATACTCGTATGTAAATTTGAACTCTGGAGGCAGGAATGAATCCGCTTTCTCACGCCATTGGTTTCTGTATCGTAACGGCTCTCCTTGCCGTCGCCTACGCTACGCTCTATTGCGTTATCCTGATAGGCATATTCTGGACGGCGTTGAAGAACACCCTACGGAGGGTGAAATCTGCTTTTCACCGGCGAGTGGGTGTATCAATTACAATGCCTGATTTCTCATCGGAAGAGGAGCGCAGAAAATATATCGAGGAGTTCAAGGCGAAGTGGCAGAACTATCATCGAGGATTTAATTACCTTGAGATTTCACAGCGGATGATACCGACATCGAAGAGATTTACGCAGGGTGATAAATGAAGATTCCAGTCGTAGCCTTCGACGTAGACGGCACCCTCATCGGCCAGACGGTTGAGGACGGGGATCATCCGCTTTACGAGAACATCCAGCTCTTTCTCCTGCTTCAACGGGCCGGCTGCGAGATGGTCATCTGGTCCGGTGGGGGATCCGACTACGCCTCCCACTGGGCCGACAAGCTCGGGCTGAAGGCCGAGACGATGGCGAAGGGGGAATGCCGCCCGGACATCGCTTTCGACGACGAGGAGGTCAAGCTCGGGAAGGTGAATATCAGGCTGGCGAGGAAGGACGTAATCGAGACAATCATGGGGGAGATCGAGTGAGTATTCCGAAAGACATAATTAAAGAGCAGAAAGGGCTCGGAGAATGGAATATTCTCTCATTCTACCGTGGCTCTGTCTCCCACGGAATGTACGTACCGAATAGCGACCCAAACAGCATAGATGACAAAGATGCGATGGCCGTGTGTGTTCCACCGAAGGATTACTACTACGGCCTGAAGAAGTACGGCTCTCGTGGCACGAAAGAGATCAAGCGCGGTGAGTGGGATATCGTGATCTACGAAGCGAGAAAGTATATCAGCCTGCTCGAGAAAGGGAACCCGAACGTCGTCTCGAGTCTCTGGCTCGATGATGTCTACTATCTGAATATCACCCCGGCGGGCCGGCTCATCCTTGATAGCCGAGAGCTATTCAGCGCGAAGCATCTATACCGGTCGTTCATCGGCTACGCCCACGGGCAGCTCCACCGGATGACGCATTACAAGTTCGAGGGGTATATGGGCGAGAAGAGAAAACGCCTTGTTGAGAAGTACGGGTACGACACGAAGAACGCCAGCCATTTGATACGCCTTCTCAAAATGGGGATCGAGTTTTTCGTCGAGGGCAGGCTGTATCCGACGAGGAAACACGACGCGACGTATCTTCTTGAAATCAAGAACGGGGAATACACGCTTGAGCAGGTGAAGGCTGAAGCCGAGCGCCTTTTCAGGTCTATCGAAGATGCCTATATCAAATCGGATTTACCGGCAGAACCGGATCGTGATAAAATTAATCAGCTCGCCGTCGAGGTCGTTGCGATGGCTCTGGGGGAGAGAGAATGAAACTACGTAAGTATAGGTGTCCTCATTGCGATATGGTCGTGGAGAGAAGAAGCGACAAGAAGTGGATAAAGTCATTCTGCGAGCCGAAGCAGAGGTATGTAAGGCTACAACTGGTGAAAGAGGAGGCCGAATGAGTACAGATTATTCAGCTATCTGCAAGAAATGCAAGAAGGAGATTCATCTAGGGCAACGCTTCGCCGGCGGATGCTCATTCGGATTCGGCTCAAATGACGAGACGAACAGAAAGAAAGCGATGGAGTTTATTATCGACCACTGCGAGCACGGCGTGGTCGAAGTGATGATAGCCGACCAAGTTCCCGATGAATATGATTATATCCACCTGGAGGTCGAAAGATGAAAGCAGCGATACTTTTTCTCTCGTATAACCGCCGCGAGTACACGATGGAGGCCCTCGACTTCCTCCTGCGGAACACCCCGGTCGAGCACGATATCCTCTGCTACGACAACGGCTCGACCGACGGGACCGCCGAGTGGGTCGCCAACCGCGCGGAGGATGAGCGGGATGCGGGGCGCCGCGTCTTCTTCATCGGGGCGAAGCAGAACAAGGGAATCGCCAAGGCGATGAACGTGTTCTTCGACATCTACCCGCATGTCGACTGGTACGGGAAGGTGGACAACGATACGGTCGTGCCGGAGGGATGGCTCGACAAGCTGATCTATGCGGCCGAGGCGGCGAACATGGACGCCCTCCAGGCACTCCATCACGTGATGGCGAAGCCGGGGCAGACTTGGGAGGACGTGAAGAAGGCGAATAAGCACGAGAAGATAAAAGTCAAAAATCACTATTTGAGGCCAGACCTGCTTCGCAGTCGCTCGTTCCCCGATGCCTCGATTTCCAGCAATTTATCTCCACCCGTTATACAGGTCGACGAAATAGGCACCGTCCACAACTTCGGCTGGTGCGGAGGCTCCGGCCTCGTCATCCGTCAATCGTACATCGGCGAGAATCGACTGCGGGAGGACGTGCAACCGATGGCGGGCTGGGTCTACTACCGCCATATTCACCCCGGCAGGCTCGGCATCTACGACGGGGTATTCGTCCGCCTGCTCGACATGGAGGACCACGGCAAGTACAAGGCCAGGGAAGACTACCCGGAATACCGGGATGAGATCAATAGACTCAGGGGCTGGAAGACGCAGCCCACATGAGCTACTGGGTCCCGAAAGCCAAGAAGACCGCCTACGAGCTTACCAGGAAGCAGGCCCTCGCCCGCCTGCTCTACCATCCCGACGACACGACGAGCGGCTGGCCGCAGATTCCGGGGATGAGCAAATCGGAGGTCGCCCGCCTCCTCGGCGTCAGCCGCTGGACGATCAGGCGCTGGATGATGGCGTGCGAGGGGATTCCCATACGGGAGATCGCCGAGCGCTTCATCCGCGGCGACCAGATATGCGACGCCCTGCGCCTGGCCCGCCGCTGCGGTGACCTATCGTCCGAGGACTACAAGGGCAGCGGCATCGAGATGATCCAGCGGGCCATCCGCGAAGGGCGTGACTACACCCAGTTGCTGCGCTAGTTCCTCGTAGAAATATCCATCCCGTAAATTGCGTCCGCTTACACCTTCGGGCGGACCATCCCGCCCTGCTCCGTAGATATTTCCACGGAGTCGTTTTACTTGCCCCTCAGCGTATTTTTACTCAGACGCCTGCGTAAAAATAACGGCAGGGGAACCCCTCCGCCTCCCGTTACCGCATCGCCATCTCCATGATGGTTGCCACATTACGGGAAACTATAGGAACTCGAACAGGAAATCACTGCGCCGGTACGCAGACATGCCAAGAAAAATACTCGCCCTCATTCCGGAAGCGGGCTCGATAGAGCATTACCGCGTGCACCTGCCCTTCGGCCGCCTGGTCGAAGAGGGGCTCGCGGAATTGCGCGTCCGCTCGAAGCTCGACGACGAAGACGTCGAGTGGTGCGACACCGTCCTTTTTCAGCGACAGTACCACCCCGGCCACCTCCACAACGCCACGGCCCTGAGCCGCCACTACGGGAAGACCATCTGGTACGACATCGACGACTACGTCCTCGATATGCACACGAGCCATCCGCACTACCGGGCGTTCCGCGAGGCCGACGAGTTCTATCGGGCGTTCCTCGCGGTGGCCGATATTGTCAGCGTCCCGACCGACGAGTGCAAACGACTTTACCGGAAGGCCGGCGTCGACGGGAAAAAGATTGCGGTCCTGCCGAACTGCGTGGACCTTGCGGCTGAGAAGGACTGGCCGCGTCAGGAGACGGACGGCCAGGAGGTCCGGGTGCTCTTCCAGGGCGGCGTGGCGCACGCGATGGATCTGCACGTGCTGACGACCGCCCTCTTCCGGGTGGCGACGGACCTGCCGCAGGTGAAGCTGGTTTTCTTCGGGCTGCCGGAAGACCTCGTCGATCAGGCGCGGAGGAGCCGGTCGCTCAACGGGAAGCTCTGCGGGGAGACACCGGCGGACCGTATCGAGATCCACCCGGCCACGCCGTTCGATATCTTCCGGGAGAAGATGGCGGCGCTCTCCTGCGACATCGGCCTGGCTCCACTCGGGGGCACCGCATTCTCGAAGGGGAAGAGTCCGATTAAATGGTTCGACTACACGCTCGCCGGCTGCGTCACCGTGGCACAGTTCCAGCCGCCCTACCGCGGCATTATCAGGGACGGCGTTGACGGGGTACTGGCGTCGAGCGGAAACGACTGGTACGTGGCCATCCGCGAGCTGGTTGAGAATCCGGGCCTGCGCTCGGAGATCCTGAAGAGCGCGCAGGAAAGATTGTGCGAGTTCGGCATAGAAAACCACTGGAGGAAATGGGCTGATGTTCTCGGGGATGTTCGATCTGCCGGGCTCTCTCGAGCGCCAGGTGACGCTCGTGGAGCGGTCTGTTGCGGGGTGTAGCGTTGAGGTCGACGAGGACGGCAGGGAATCGGTCGTTCCCGGCTCGATCCGCCCGCTCACAGATAGGGAGTTTGCGCGGCTGCTCATCGGGGACTACGAGTACGACGAGGATGACGGGCGCTATCACTACATCGACCCGGTGGAGGACATAGGATACTGATATGAAATTGCTCGAGGTAGCGGGAATATCGGCGAGGATCAACCGGGGAGGGTTCCATATCGGACCGTCGCGGAAGGCCGCCAGTATGCAGACGAGCGCGGCGCGAATCATGGACCTCTCTGGCGTAGGAGAGACGGGGTATAAGCGCAACTACGCCAGCTACTTCCGTATGTACCGGGACCTGGCGTGGTTCTACATCTGCGTCAACGAGATCGGCATCGCGTCCTCCCAGCCGAAGCTGCGGTTCTACAAGGTCATCGGCGATGACGAGTGGAGCGAGCTGCCGACGAACCACGCCGCCTGCGACCTGGACCTTCACCCGAACGCCTTCATGCCGCGCGGCCTCTTCTGGCGCACGGTAATAAGCTACAAGATCATCGCCGGGAATATTTATCTGGAGAAGCAGATGTGGCCGTGGGGCGGCATCTACTCGCTCTACCCCCTGCGCCCCGACCGGATGACGATCGTCCCCGGCGGCGACTGGATAAAGCACTACGAGTACGCGACGGCGGGCAAGCCCGTGATCTACGGGCCAGACGAGATAATCCATATCCGCGAATTCAACCCGACGAGCGACTTCTATGGCCTCGGAGCAGGCCAGCCCTCGACCACCTCGGCCAATATCGACTACAAGGCGCAGAAGACCAACGAGAAGCTCTTCGACCAGGGCGGCATCATCACCGGCGGCATCGAGTTCCCCGATGATGTCAGCTCGAAGGAGAAGCGCGGCATCAAGCGGGCGTGGGACGCCTTCCACAAGGGGTTCGAGAAGGCCCACCGCCTGCTCATCCTCTCCCACGGCGCGAAGTTCGCAAACTACTCGATGGACTTCGAGAAGATGCAGTTCTCGCAGCTGCGCAAGATGAGCAAGGAGGAGCTCTGCGCCATCCTGCGCGTACCGGGCGAGATCGTCGGGGCCACCGAGCGCAAGATTTACAATACCTACTCCGAGGCGCAGAAGGACTTCTGGCAGCGCACGGTCATGGGTCACCTTTCCGACATCGAGGAGTGGTGGAACACCTACGTCTGCCCGACCTTCGGGGACGACATACGCTGCGCCTTCGACTACTCGGAGGTATCGGCTCTCAGGGGCGACGACAAGGTCAAGGCGGAGATAGCGAAGAACATGACCGAGAGCGGCGTCTGGAGTCCGAACGAGGCGCGGCAGAGGCTCTGGGGCATGGACGGCTTCGGCGGCGGCGAGATTCACTACATGCCGATGAACCTCCTGCCGGTCGGCTCCGACGGCTCCGACAGGTTCGCCTCGCTCGCGCTCTCAGGGAAAGATGGCAAGCCCGATGCCCTGTCGCTCCTTCTGGCGAACCTCTCCGGCCAGAAGGCGCTCCCTTCACCCGAAGGCAAGCAGGGAGTCCCGATGCCCGGTGAGATCGTCGACAAGGCGGAGCGCAGAAGGCGGTGGGAGAGATACACGACCGTCAAGATGGCCGGCGAGCGAAGCATGGGCCGCGATATCGAACGGGAGTTCAAGGGCGAGATAACGGGCATGATAGGCCGCCTAAACGAGTTGGCCTCCGGCAAGGATGGGTGGAAGCCGTCGGGCGCGGACATAGCCGATATCTACGGCAGCGAGGAGCGCATGGCCGACGAGCTGGCGAAGCTCGGCACCGCGCACATCCTCAAGGTGTACGGCAGGGCCGGCGAGGAGGAGATGGTCACGATCCGGCGCCGGCTCCCGAAGACGGCGAACGGCGTGGCCGCAGAGGGCAAGTTCAAGCAGCCGCAGGGCCCGGAAGTCGGCTTCTTCGATATGGCCGACCCGAAGGTCCTGGAGTTCCTGCGCGAGCGGCGCCTCAACCTCAAGACCGTGGCGAAGCGCAACTACGGAGCGGTCAGGCAGATCCTCTACGACGGCGTCGCCGAAGGGCTGGGCCACCGGGAGATCGCCGAGAGGCTCCGCGACCACGTGAAGAAGCAGAGCCACTGGCGGGCCGAAAGGATAGCGCGTACCGAGGTCGGCAAGGCCGTGAACCACGCGACGCTCCAGGCGATGGGCCAGAGCGGCCTCGTCGAGTACAAGCAGTGGCTCACCATGCAGGACGGGCGCGTCAGGGACGAGCACGCGGCGATGGAGGGCGAGAAGGTCAGGCTGGGAGCCGTGTTCTCGAACGGGCTGGAGTACCCCCAGGAGCCGAACTGCCGCTGCGCGATCGTCGAGATACTCGCGAGCGAACTATACGAGTCGTAGGGAGATGGCGAAGAAGAAAAACAGGAAGAAGGCCGGAAGCTCCGGCCGCGACTGGAGGAAGGGACTGGACAGCGGCCCCCTCCACAACCCGGTCGTAACTGAAGAGTTTTATCAGAGCTGGCTGGCCACGTCGCAGACACGGTCGGCGGCACGGGAGGCGAAAGAGGAGACGATGAAAAACGAGGAGAGAGATCGCGAGTGGAAACTGAGCGGCGGGGACGCCGGCCAGAAGGTCCTGAAGACCTTCCGGGCCACCGTCGAGGACATCAACGAGGAGAAGCGGCAGGCGACGATAGTCGTGTCGTCGGACGACGTAGACCGTGACGGAGAGGTCGTCTGGTCGAAGGCCATGAAGAAGGCCATCAAGTCCTTCCTCAAGCACGCCCCCCTCCTGCACTCCCACAAGTGGGGCGGGGACCTCCTCGCGCAGATAGGTCATATCGTCGCGCTGAAGGTCGTAGACGGCCAGACCTGGGCCACGATGGAGTGGTATCCGGGAGAGGGCATCAACGACAACGCCGACTGGGGCTGGAAGATCGCCTTGCGCAAGATGGCCGCGTTCTCCATCGGCTTCCTCGTGAACAAGCGCCTCGCTCCCGGAGATCCGGGATACCCAGAGCAGTTCCTCGTCAAGTCGGAGGATGGCGAGGACAGGCCGAGAGGGCCGATGGTCTACTCGGACATCGAGCTCCTCGAGATAAGCCAGGTGCTCATCCCCTCGAACCGCGCGGCCGTCCAGGAGCGCGCGGCCGCCGAGGACGCCCCGGAGTTGGAGAAGGAGATGGCGGAGATGGCCCTCAAGAGCAAGGGGCTTTTCACCGAAGCAGAACTCATTGCGACCGCCGAAGAGGCCGAGAGAAACAGAGGCCATGATACCGCAAGATTCGAGCCGCCAGATTCGCCCTCGATGCCGGCAAATCCCTACCTCGGGATGCTCTGCGATTTCCTCGGCTGTGAGGTGAAGAGCATACACATGATCTCGCACATGGTGAGGAGTGCGGAAGTCGGCAACTTCCTGTCGGCGTTCAAGGCGAAGACCGTCGGCCATAAGGAGCTCGACGTGCGGAACATTATGTCGAACGGCACCGAAAGGCCGCCCCTATACGAGTCGATACAGCTCAACAGCAAGATGGAGGATAGCTTTCTCGTCGACGGTATATCGTTCAGGACCGCAGAATCGTTCAAGTACGCCGTCGAGTTTGAGGTCAAGTACTTCGGCGTCTCTATAAGTATCTACGCGAACGAGAAGGACGCGGACTCAATCGGCGACCTTCTCTCCTCATCTATCCGGCACGCCGATGAGAATCACGTCCTGAGAGGCGAGGCGTTCAGCCTCTCCGGGGCGATACTCGGACGCGGGGAGAACACGTGGGGTGACCTTTTCCTCAAGGACGAGGTCAAGAAACCCATCATGAGGGCGGCGAAAGTGCTCTCCGAGAAGGGATCGTCGGCGAGAAATCGCGGCGTCATACTCATGGGCCCTCCGGGGACTGGCAAGACTCTCAGCGGCCGTATCATCAAGGACGAAGCAAAGACGACGTTCATCTGGATAAGCGCCAAGGACTTCTACTACTGCGGCGCGACATTCGGCCTCACCGAGGGATTCGGCTTGGCCGCGAAGCTCGCGCCCTCCGTGCTTTTCATCGAGGACGTGGACAACTGGCTGAACAGCCGCACGATAGACCTGCTGAAGACCGAGATGGACGGCATCGACACGAAAAGAGGGGTACTGACTATCCTCACCAGCAATCACCCGGAGACCCTCCCGGATGCAATTATCGACCGCCCCGGACGCTTCGACGATATTCTCCATGTCGATTTCCCGGACGAGGCCATGCGCTCGGCCATGCTTCAGGCGTGGGCTCCCTCGGCGACGAAAGCCGTGGTGAAGTCAATCGCCAAGGACATGGAGGGCTACAGCGGTGCACACCTGAAAGAGCTGGTCGTCTACGCCGGGATTATCGCCGAGGAGGACGGCCTCGCCCTCGATGCCGCGCTCGTCGCCGCCGTCGAGAAGATACGGGAACAGCGGGAGCTCATCGACGAATTACAGGTGGAGGGGAGCAAGTACGACCCGAAGAAGGGATACCTCTCTGGGTTGGCATGGACGAAGGGCCGCTCCGAGAGATGGGCGGTAGAGAACCGCATCGTCGACGAAAAGGCAGGCGATACAGTGTCGCTCGTCAATCCGCCGTCCGTAAAGGAACCTGCTCCATCCGGTTCGTGGAAATACTGCGTCTGCCGCTCCTGCGGCTACTTCGAGGAGCACAAGGCCGGCGAGCGGTGCGCGGACAAGAAGTGCCCCGAGTGCGGCGAGGCGCTCATCGGATCGGACGAGAAGCCGAAATCCACGGAACCTGAAGCGGTTGAGTCCAGCCCGGCTATCGATGAATCGCTCATCGAGGGCGTCGAACAGGTATCGGCGTCAACGCTGGCGGCCGTCGAAGCCATGGGCGAGAAGGTCGATGCGCTCGCCAGGAACATGGAACTCGTCTCCTACGTCGTCGAGGCTCTGACCGAAAAGGTGACCGATATGATCCCCGTGGTTGCCACATCGCGGGAAACTATAGACGCAGTACGAACTGATCTTTGCGAACGGAATAGCGAGGCGCCGGAGTACCTCGGGGCCGTCATCGGCGAGATAGAGTCGCTGAAGGACGCACGCTCCGAAGCCGAAGCCGGGACGCTCGCCGCCCTCAAGGCGGTGCTCGGCGAGGCGCGGAGGCTCCTGCGGGATCTTCGGGTATACCACGAGGACCTCGCGGAGAGCCGGGATTTCCGCATAGCCGAGGTCGCCAGGCGGGAGCTCGAGCAGCCCGAGGAGGCCCTCCCCGAAAAAGGCGAGAAGACGTACACGAGGGAGGAGCTCGAGGCCGAGATCATGCGGCAGGTACCGGGTCTCGTGAAGGACGCCATCATGGAGCAGTCGGCCGCGATGAGAAGGGAATTAATGAGCGCCCAGAGGAAGGGCGCAGGACTCCAATCGAAGGAGAAAAAGGAGGAATAGAGAAATGGAAAAGTGGAAGTGCGAGTGCGGGCATGAGAACGAGGCCGAGGCCAAGTTCTGCGCAGAGTGCGGTGCCAAGCACGTAGTCGAGGACGCCCCCGAGGCCCCCGCGGCCGATAAGGGCAAGTCCCGCGTCTCCGAGAAGGAGAAGCAGCTCTCCGAAGAGCTGGTCGAGACGCAGAAGAGGCTCCTGAAACTCGAGAAGGACGTTGCCGAAGGCAAGCGCTCCGAGTCCGAGGTCAAGGAGATCGGCGACAAGGTCAAGGACGCGATCACCGAGTCCCTGAAGGCGATGAACCTCGCCCCCGCCGAGAGGAAGGCCGAGCCCCAGGACCTGGGAGAGCTCGACGCCCCCGGCATCCAGCGGGTGATCAATTCCGACGAGGAGCTCCGCTACCTCAACGACCGCGCGTTCATCGTGGCCAACGCCCTGTTCCACAAGGACAGGACAGGCCGGACGTTCGCACAGGTCATGCGCGAGACCGAGTCGTTCAAGCTCCTGCAGGAAGCCCTCGGCAAGCAGATGTACACCACGGCGAGCGGAGCGGGCAGCGAGTGGATCCCGACGCAGTTCTCGGGAGAGGTCATCCCCGACCACAGGCTGGCCCTCAGCATGATCGCGGAGCACCGGCACGTTCCGATGCCCACGAAGGTCTATACCTCGCCCCTCATCGGCAGCGCGAACTACGGGTACTACGTCAGCGAGTCCACGGGCTCCGACATCTTCGCGGACCCGTCCTCGATCCTGCGGGACATGAACACGTCCAACGTGAGTCTGACCGCCCGGATCCTGAAGTACGGGACGGTGTTCTCCGAGGAGCTCACCGAGGATTCCATCATACCCATCGTGCCCGAGGTCAGGGCCGACATGCTCGACGGCCTGAAGAGGACGCTCGAGAGCGCGGCAATCAACGGCGACAGGACTGACGGGGTGGGAAGCCACTTCGACTCGAACGTCACCGCGGCCACCGACAGGCGGCACATGATCGACGGCCTGCGCTACGAGGCGAAGAAGTCCTCGGACGGCGGCGAGACCGACATCTCGTCCTTCTACGCCGACACGATCATACCCGGCGTGAAGGGCAAGTGCGGCTCCCTCGGGATCGACCCGGCGGGCGGCTACTGGCTGACCTCAGTGGCGGGCTTCTACAAGATGCTCACGCTGCGGGACAACAGCGACAACAAGCAGCCTGCCGTCCAGACGCTCGACAAGTTCGGGCCGATGGCGACGTACCTGACCGGGTACCTGGCGGCGTTCGCCGGCAGCCCCGTTCTCGTGAGCGCGGAGGTTCCGCAGAACCTCAACGCCTGCGGCGAGTACGACGGCGTTACGACCTCGAAGACGATCCTGCTCTACGTCCCGAAGAAGGCGTGGAGGTTCGGCGATCGGCGCGAGGTCACTGTCGAGTCCACCAAGTCGATCGGGTCCGGCCAGTATCTCATGGTTGTCACCATGAGGACGGACTTCGTCCCGGTCTACACGCAGGGAAGCGACAAGCGCAACGTCGGAGTCGGTATCAACATGCCGACCAGCTAGGCGCAGCCATAGCACGGCACAGTCAGAAGCAAGGACAGAAGGCCGTCGGCGGGCAGAGCCCCCGTCGGCGGCCCTACTTGTATATAAGGATACCTCGGGATGACTCTCAGGAGTAAGCGAAGGGTAGTAAAGAAGGCCATGGATCGCCTACGCCGGTGGTCGGATAAACCTCTTTCCCGAAAGTTCCTCCGGATGGCCTACTCTCTGGCCCTAGTATCCGGCCT
>Ga0180435_10003423_pt1 | contig 15892 bp, 15 predicted proteins | sample SS_ome_3_FD_132467 | JGI IMG/M metagenome (GOLD analysis project Ga0180435, IMG submission 132467) | Hypersaline lake sediment archaeal communities from the Salton Sea, California, USA - SS_3_S_1 metaG | ecosystem: Environmental > Aquatic > Non-marine Saline and Alkaline > Hypersaline >... | reverse complement strand
GGCGGGCGCCCGCTTCGATTGGGGCCGGCTGGCCGAGGAATCGGCCGCGCCGTCGCTGTTCGCCTCGCGCAAGATACTGGATATACGCCTGCCGAACGGCAAGCCGGGCCAGGAGGGCGCCGCGGCGCTGACCGAAATGGCGCAAAGCCCCGACCCCGACGTGCTGTTGCTGGTGTCCAGCGGCGACTGGAGCAAGGCCATGGGCCGCCTGAAATGGACCGGCACCCTGGCGGCGGCCGGCGTGCTGGTGGAAATCTGGCCCGTGCGCCCGGGGGACCTGCCCGCCTGGATCCGAAAACGCATGCAGGCGGCCGGGCTGCGGCCCGAACCCGAGGCCGTCAACCTGCTGGCCGAGCTGGTCGAGGGCAATCTGCTGGCGGCGCAGCAGGAAATCCAGAAGCTGCTCCTGGTCGGCGACGATCCGCAGGTGACGGTCGACCGCATTACTGAAGCGGTTGCCAACAGCGCGCGGTTCGACGCGTTTCGCCTGGTGGACTGCGCGCTGGCGGGCCGGCTGGACGAAAGCCTGCGCGTGGCCGCGGGCCTGCAGCGCACCGGCGTGGCGATCCAGCCGGTATATGCAGCGCTGTACCGCGAACTGATGGTGACGGAAACGGTCCGGGCCGCCACCGCCGCCGGCGAAGACCCGGCTGGAGCGTTCCGCCGGCTGCGCGTCTGGCCCGCGCGCCAGGCGGCGGTCCGGCAGGCGCTGGAGCGGCTCTCGGCCAGCGATCTCGGCGAAGCGATCCGCGGGCTGTCGCTGATCGACCGCCAGAGCAAGGGCCGTGCCGGGGGCGACGCCTGGCAGACGCTGGACCGACTGCTGTGGTTCATCTGCGATCCGCGGAAGGCGGACTGGCCGTGATCGACGGGGCGCTGGGCATCCTGGGCGGAACCTTCGATCCGGTCCACCACGGTCATTTGCGCTCGGCGGTCGAAGTGCGCGAACAGCTCGGCCTGTCCGAGGTCCGGCTGGTGCCCGCTGCGCGACCGCCCCACCGCGAAGCGCCGTGTGCCTCGGCCACGCACCGCCTGGCGATGGTGGAGCTCGCGCTCTCGGAAACCCCCGGCTTGCGCGCCGACGACCGCGAAATTCGCCGCGAGGGGCCTTCCTGGATGGTCGATACCCTCGCTTCGTTTCGCGCCGAGATGCCCGGGCGGCCGCTGTTTCTGATCATCGGGCAGGACGCCGCCAACGGTCTCGATCGCTGGCATCGCTGGCGCGAGTTGTTCGAGTTCGCGCACCTCGCCATCATGCGCCGTCCGGATGCCCGCGTGGACTATGCTGCGGAACTCGCCCGGGAAGTGGCGCAGCGCGAAGCGCAGAAGTCTGAAGAACTGCTGGTCCGACCGGCTGGCGGTTGCGTCGCGCTGCCGGTCACGGCCCTCGACATCTCGGCCACGGCGATCCGGCGCCTGGTGGCGGCGGGCCGCTCGCCGGCCTTCCTGACGCCGGACCCGGTCATTGCCTACATGCGCCGGGAAGGGCTGTACTCCGGTCCGGAATCCGCGTGATAGAATGGCGCCGTACCAAGAAGGGAACGTGCATTTGACGATTCAACCATCTCCACGGGACGATCTGTCCTTCGAACAACTCAGGGACCTGGTCACCGCCGCCCTGGAAGACTTCAAAGCCATCGACATCCAGCATCTCGACGTATCCGGTCAGAACCCGCTGACGGACATGTTCGTGATTGCCTCGGGCAGTTCGGTGCGCCATATCAAGTCGATGGCGGACAACCTGATCGTGAAGGCCAAGGAAGCCGGGGTGCAACCGCTCGGTGTGGAGGGCGACCGCCAGGCCGAGTGGGTGCTGGTCGACCTGAACGATATCATCGTGCACCTGATGCTTCCCCAGACCCGGGCGTTCTACAACCTGGAAAAGCTCTGGGAGGCCAGCAGCCAGCAACGCAGCGGCCACCAACCGGCCGGCTGAGGCCGAATCCGAATCATGGATCTGACGGTAGCCGCTGTCGGCACCCGGATGCCGGCGTGGGTCCAGGAAGCGTGGACGGAGTACGCGCGGCGCTTTCCGCGAGGCTTGTCGCTGCGAGTCAGGGAGATCACGCTGGCGAAGCGCGGGAACAACGCCGACGTCGCGGCGCTGCAGAGGGCCGAGGCCGAGGCGCTGCTGGCGGCCGTTCCGAAAGGCCACCTCGCGATCGCGCTCGACGAGCGCGGCAGGCAATGGAGCACGGAGGAACTCGCCGGGCAGCTGGAAAACTGGATGCGCGACGAACACGGCGTTTGCTTCCTGGTGGGTGGCCCGGACGGTTTGCACTCTTCCTGCCGCGAGCGTGCCCGGTCGGTCTGGTCCTTGGGCCGGCTGACGCTGCCGCACCCCCTGGTCCGGGTGCTGTTGGCCGAACAGCTGTACCGGGCCTGGACCATCACCCAGAACCATCCTTACCACCGGAGCTGAAGCATCTCATGAATATCGATCCCGGCAACGGTGAACCCCTGGACCTGGTGCTCGCGTCGGCCTCGCCCAGGCGCAGCGAATTGCTGCGGCAGATCGGCGTGAGGTTCCGCGTGGTGCCGGCGGACGTCGACGAGACCGTGCGCCCGGGGGAGAAGCCCGCCGATTACGTGGTGCGCCTGGCGCGCGCCAAGGCGGCGGAGGTGATGAGCCGCGAAGGCGACGCCCTGCCGGTGCTCGGGTCGGACACGGCCGTCATCCTGGACGGCGACATCCTGTGCAAACCGCTGGACCGCGCGGACGCGGAGCGGATGCTGGGCCGCCTCTCGGGTCGAACGCACGAAGTTTTCTCCGCGGTCGCCCTGGCGCTGTCGCCGGAACGGGTGCTGGACCGCCTGAACGTCACGCGCGTGACCTTCGCCGAGCTCGAGCCGGAATGGATCCGTGCCTACTGCGAGACGGGTGACCCGATGGACAAGGCTGGCGCCTACGGTGTACAAGGTCGTGCGGCGGAGAAGATCAGCCACATCGAGGGCAGTTTCTACGGCGTCATGGGCCTGCCTCTTTTCGAAACATCTCAATTACTTGAAGCCGCAAAGTGTTATTCTGGATAGGTTTCGGGGCCGGTTGCAGAGCGTGAGCGAAGAAATCCTGATCAACTCGACGCCTTCAGAGGCCCGCGTGGCCCTGGTCGAGAACGGCATGCTCCAGGAAGTCTGGATGGAGCGGGCCGGCCGCATGGGTTACATCGGCAACATTTACAAGGGCGAGGTTTCCCGCGTGCTGCCCGGCCTGCAGGCGGCCTTCGTCGACATCGGTCTCGAACGCACCGCCTTTCTGCACGCCCGCGACATGGTGCGGCAGGATCCCGTGGGCGAAAACGGCGACCCGGCGCCCGAGCCGTTGATCGCCGACCTGCTGCGCCCCGGCGACCAGGTCATCGTGCAGGTGATCAAGGATCCGCTGGGCAGCAAGGGCGCCCGCCTGACGACCAACATCAGCATTCCCTCGCGCTTTCTCGTGCTGCTCCCCGATTGCGACGTGATCGGCGTGTCCGCCCGCATCGAGGAGGATGCGGAACGCGAACGGCTCAAGGACCTGGTGGGGCGCTTGCGCGACGAGGGGCAAGGGCACGGCTACATCGTTCGCACCAACGCCGAGGGCGTCAATGACTTCGCGCTCTCGGCCGACATGGTCTACCTGATCAAGGTGTGGGAGTCGATCCTGGAGCGGTCCGAATCGGCGCCCGCCTGCAGCGTCGTGTTCGAAGACCTGTCCCTGCCGCTGCGCGCGCTGCGCGACATGATGCACGAGAAAGTGGACCGCGTCCGCATCGATGCGCGCGAACTGCTGGAAGAGGCCCGGCAATTCGCGCAGCGCTTCCTGCCGGACTGGCTGGACCGCATCGAGGCCTACACGGCCGAGCGCCCGATTTTCGACCTGTTCGGCGTGGAAGACGAGATCGAGAACGCGCTGAAGCCGACGGTGCCGCTGAAATCCGGCGGCTACCTGGTGTTCGACCAGACCGAGGCCATGACCACCGTGGACGTGAACACGGGCGGTTTCGTAGGCCACCGCACGGTCGAGGAGACCATCTACAAGACCAACCTGGAAGCGGTGCAGGCCCTGACGCGCCAGCTGAGGCTGCGCAACCTGGGCGGCATCATCATCATCGATTTCATCGACATGGCCGACGAGGAACACCGCCGGCAACTGATGCGGGCACTCGAACGGGCGCTCGAACGCGACCCGGTCAAGACTTCGATCACGGAAATCTCCGCCCTGGGCCTGGTCGAGATGACCCGCAAGCGCACCACCGAGAGCCTGGAACGACGCCTGTGCGTGACCTGCCCGCTGTGCGAGGGCCGCGGAACGATCAAGAGCAGCGAGACCGTCTGCCTGGAGATTTTCCGCGAAATCATGCGCTCCAGCCGCCAGTTCGAGGCCCGCACGCTGATGGTGCTCGCCTCGTCGAAGGTGGTCGAAAAGATCCTGGACGAGCAGTCGGCGACGGTGGCCGAGCTGGAAGAGGTCATCGGCAAGACCATCCGTTTCCAGCGCGAGGACCAGTATGCCCAGGAACAGTACGATGTCGTACTGCTCTAGGACCGATTAACCGAACCTCACCATGGCGAAGCTCAAGCTCATCCTGAGGCGCGCGCGCACCTTGCTCTGGACCGCGTTTTCCATCGTGGTCGTGTTGCTGGCGGTCGTCGTCGGGATCGGCCGGCTGCTGATGCCCTACAGCGTCCATTACCAGCCGGAACTCGAGCAGTGGCTGTCCGGGATTTTCGGGCAACCGGTGGCGGTGGAAAGCTTCGAGGGCGCCTGGACCACGACGGGCCCGCGCCTGACGCTGCGCGGGCTGCAGTTGCTGCGACCCGGCGCCGAACCCGCCGATTCCGAGCCGGAGGTCGTGATCGAATCGGCCGCCCTGGACCTGCGCCCCCTCGGTTACCTGCTGGCCGGGCAGCCGCTGTACAACTTCCGCGTGATCGGCGCGGATTTCGATTTGTACCGGGACTCCCGGGGAGAATTCGTGCTGTCCGGGTTCGGGCTGCGGGCACGTGAAGCCGGGGAGGGTTCCGCGCTCGGCGAACTGGCCCGGGCGGGGGACGTGATCCTGCAGGATTCCAGCCTGAGTTACCGCGATGAACTCCTCGGCATCGAACTCGGCCTGGCCGACATCAACGGCCGCCTGAGCCTGGACGACAACCGGCTGGCCACGGAAATCCGGGCCCGGTTGCTCGACCGTCGCAGCGGCCTGGTATACGGCGAAATCGACGGCACGGCCGTGCTGCGGCTGGACGCGGACGAGCGCATCGACTCGGCGGAATGGCAGCTCGACATGCAGGAGCTGATGCTGGCCTCCCTGCAGGGCAAGTTGCCGGCCAACCCCTTCCTGCCGTTGACCGGCTGGCTCGACGCGCAGGCCTGGGGCGCCTGGTCGCGCGGCTCCGGGCACCGGGTGAACGGCCTCATGGACCTGCGCGATGCGCTGGTGGTCAATCCGCAGCAGGACCTCCACCTGGAACGGGTGAACACCCGCTTTCGCTGGCGGTACAACGGCGGCGGGCACTGGAACCTGCACCTGGCCGACCTGTTCTACGACCAGGGCGACGCCACCTGGACCTCTCCACGGCTGAGCGTGGCGCGGCACACCGCGGAAGGCGTCGGGCTGTGGATCAGCGCCGACAAGCTTCCGCTCGAAGCCCCGTTGAACCTCACCCGGGACATCATGGGGCTCTACGACAAGCCCTGGCCCGAAGGATTGCCGGATTCCGCGGGCGGCCGGATTTCTGAGCTGGACCTGGTCCTGGATACCGACTGGCGGCTGGAGCGGCTCACCGGCCGGATCAGCGGTGCCCGCGTCGCTCCCTGGGGTGACGGACCCGGTGTCAGCGGCGTGGACGGCGAAGTGGACCTGGCGCGGAACGACGGCCAGCTGCGGATTTCCGGCGAAGAAGTCCGTATCGACTGGCCGCGCATGTTCCGCGAGCCCCTGTCGGTCGAACTCCCCGTTTGCCACGCCGACTTCAGCTGGGGCGACGGATGGCGAGGCGGGTTCGAAGGCTGCGGCGTGGCGAACGACGACATCGCTGCCCACGGTGACTTCCGGATCAGTTCGAACACCGGCAAGCCGGCCATCGACGCGAATTTCGTCGTCACGCGGGGCGATCTCGGCGCGCTGGCACCTTACTGGCCCGAGGCGGTGATGAAACCCAACGTGAAGGCGTGGCTGCGGCGCGGCCTGGTGGGTGGGAGCCTGCGGCAGGGGCGGGTCGTGATTCGCGGCGACATGGACGACTGGCCGTTCCGTGACAGCACAGGACGCTTCGAGGCGGTCGCCTGGCTCGACGGCCCGCAGATCGTCTACCTGGACGATTGGCCCTCGGTCCGGGGCGGTGAAGTCCTCGCGCGTTTCGTCGGCGGGGGCATGGAAATCCGGGGCGCGGTCGAGGACATGGGCGGGGTCGCCGTGCAGGAGGTCTCCGTCGGTATCGGGGACTTCAAGCAGGCCCGGCTCGAAATCGAGTACACGGGCGCCAGTGCGCTGCCGGGCCTGATCGGTTTCCTCCGCCAGACACCGCTGAACGAACGGGTAGGCGTCGATCTCTCGGAATTCGTGTTCGACGGCCCGGCCGCGGTCGACGGCCGGATCACGGTGCCGCTGGGCTCCACGCCGGGTGAACTCTCCGTCGAGGGTTCGGTGCAACTCGACGGGGGACGGTTCAGCTACCCGGAACACGGCATAGAACTCGACGGGATCCGTGGCCGGCTGGACTACAATGAACGCGGCTTCACCGGCGCCGGGCTCTCCGCCTCGACACTCGACGAAGCGGTTCTTCTCGAGCTGGCGGCCGACGCTGACTCGCTCGAGCCGTTCCGGGCGGAAATCCGGGGTGAATTCGATGTCGGCGACCTGCTGGACGTGCCGGGCCTGCGGCAGGATTGGCCGCTGCTGGAGCGGCTGGACGGCCGTTCCGACTGGGCGATCGCCCTGTCCGTGCAGCGCGGCCAGGCGAACGGCCGCGCGGACGTATCACTCGACGTGCGGTCCGGCCTGGCCGGTATCGGTATCGACCTGCCGCCGCCGTTCGACAAGCCGGCGGAAGCAACCTGGCCGCTGGTCCTGGGCTATCCGCTGGACGGCGGCGACCGCCCGCTCGACGTAGCGCTGACCGGCCGCGCCCTGCTGCGTATCGGTCTGCCCCGTGCAGACGGCACGCCCGGCAGCACGCTGCTCAGCCTCGGTGGCGAGCCTGCGCCGCTGCCGCCGCCCGGCCTGTTTCGGATCCGCGGCGCCACCGCGGTACTCGACCTGGACGGCTGGATCGACGTGGTCATGGAGGAGATCGCCCGGGACACCGGCGCGGGCGGCCTGGCCCTGGATACCAGCAGGTTCACCACCCGTGAACTGTTGTTCCTGGATCGACTTTTCCCCGATGTCGGTTTGGAGCTGGCCCTGGAGGGCAGTGAACTCGACATGCGTTTCACCTCCGAGAGGGTGGAAGGCAACCTGCGCTACACGCGGGACGAGGCCGGCGCGGGCAGCCTGTTCGCCGATTTCGATCGGCTGGTGCTCGGCGACGCGCGTTCGACCGGACTGGAAATGGACACGGACCCGAAAGACCTGCCTGCGTTGCACCTCTACGCGCGCACCTTCGGCTACCTGGGGCTCGACCTGGGAGAAACCCGGATCGAGGCCTACCCGACCGCCTCGGGTTTCCATTTCGAAAAAGTGGATGCCGAGTCGGATGCCCTGTCGCTGCAGGCCAGCGGAGACTGGTCCCTGGGTGACGACGGGCACCGTTCGGAATTCCAGATCAACATGGCCTCCGAGTCCCTGGGGGATTTTCTGCAATCGATGGAAATCTCGTCCTCGGTCCAGGGCGGGCAGACCCTGGTGAATCTCGACGCCTGGTGGTCCGGGCCGCCCGCGGCATTCGCCCTGTCGCGGCTCAACGGCCTGCTGGATTTCAGCGTTATCGACGGCAACATCACGGGCGCCGACGCCGGTCCCGGCCGCCTGCTGGGGCTGGTCAGCTTCACGGCCCTGCCGAAGCGGCTTTCCCTCGACTTTCGCGACGTGTTCGAATCCGGGTTCGCCTTCGACCAGGCCTCGGGTTCGTTCGCCCTTGAGAACGGCGTCGCGCGCACCGATGATGTGGAATTGCAATCCAGTTCCGCGACGATCCGCGTCAGCGGCGAAACGGACCTCGACGGGCGGCGCTACGACCAGGTGATGACGATCCGGCCGGGTCTCGGCAATACGCTACCCATCATCGGCGCCCTGGCCGCCGGCCCCGGTGGCGCGGCGGCGGGCCTGGCGCTGCAAGGTCTGTTGCACGAACCCCTGGCCGAGGCCAGCCAGGTAAGCTACACCATTACCGGCAGCTGGGACGAACCGATCATCGAGCCCGTGGAAGTGAAGCGGGCAGGAGGAAATACCATTGAGTGACGCCCTCAAACAGGCGGAACGGCAATTACTCGAGCCCGGTGGAATCGACCGTCGTGGACTCGAGCGCGTGCTCGAAGCCCTGATGGGTCCCGCGGTCGAAGCGGGCGACCTGTACTTCCAGTCGACGGCCCACGAAAGCTGGTTGCTGGAAGACGGCCTGGTCCGCAACGGGTCGCACGCCGTCGAGCAAGGAGTGGGTGTGCGCGCCCTCTCGGGGGAAAAGACCGGCTTCGCCTACGCGGACGAAATCGTGATGCCCGCGCTGCTGCAGGCGTCCGGCGCGGCTCGCGCCATCGCCCGCCAGGGCAAGCAGGGCAACCTCCAGGCCTGGCGGCGGAACCAGCCGAAACCGCTGTACGGGTCCGAGGACCCGATCAGCGCGATGGCCTCCGCGGAAAAGGTCGACCTGTTGCGGCAGGTGGACGCCTACGCCCGTTCGCTGGATCCGCGCGTCAGCCAGGTGGTCGTCAGCCTGGCCGCCACGCACGAGACCATCCTGGTGGCCGCCACCGACGGCACGCTGGCCGCGGACGTTCGGCCGTTGGTGCGCCTGAACGTGAGCGTGATCGCGGAGCAGGGCGGCAGGCGCGAACAGGGCGCCGACGGCGGCGGCGGGCGTTTTCCGCTCTCGGAGCTGGTCGGAAACGGCGCCTGGCGGCGCGTGGCGGACGAAGCCGTGCGCCAGGCCCTGGTCAACCTGGAAGCCGTCGCCGCGCCGGCCGGAACGATGACCGTGGTGCTGGGGCCGGGTTGGCCGGGCGTATTGCTGCACGAGGCCGTCGGCCACGGGCTGGAGGGTGATTTCAATCGCAAGGGCCTCTCGGCCTTCACCGGCCGTATCGGCCAGAAGGTGGCGGCGGACTGCGTGACCGTGGTGGACGACGGCACGCTGGAACGGCGTCGCGGTTCGCTGACCGTGGACGACGAGGGCACGCCGACGCGCCGCAACCTGCTGATCGAGAACGGTGTCCTTCGCGGCTACCTGCAGGACAAGCTCAACGCCTCCCTGATGGGGGCGGAACCGACCGGCAACGGACGCCGCGAGTCCTTCGCGCACCTGCCGATGCCGCGCATGACCAATACCTTCATGCTCGGCGGGGCGCACGAGCCCGGGGAAATCATCGCCTCGGTGGACCGCGGACTGTACGCCGTGAACTTCGCCGGCGGGCAGGTCGACATCACGTCCGGTCGTTTCGTGTTCTCGGCCAGCGAGGCATACCTGATCGAAAACGGCCGTGTCACGCGGCCGGTCAAGGGCGCCACCCTGATCGGCAACGGCCCCGAGGTGATGAACCGCGTGTCGATGGTCGGCAACGACCTGGCGCTGGACGCGGGTGTCGGCGTTTGCGGCAAGGAAGGACAAAGCGTGCCGGTAGGCGTCGGCCAGCCCACGCTGCGTATCGACGGCCTGACCGTCGGGGGTACCGAGGGTTGATGGCCGCTCAGGACTCGGGTAACGGCGGCAGCGCTTCGGCGAGGTCCATGTCGCGCAGCAGCCGGAACAGGCTGCGGGCCGCGGCCGGGGGTTTGCCGCGGTCGGCTTCGCGCCGTGCGTTGCGCAGTAACTGCCGGATCGCCTGCGCATCGGTGTCCCGGCGGCGCTCGAGCAGCGCGCCGACGGCAGCGTCGCCGTCTGCGAGCAGCCGGTCGCGCCAGGCCTCGGCGCGGTGCTGCCGCGCAGTCAACTGGCTCGCCTCGCGGTCGAATCCCGCCAGGGCTTCCTCGATGGCCGCGGTGTCGTCGCGCCGCAACAATTTGGCGATGAACTGCATCTGCCGCTTGCGCGCCACGTTCGAGCGGATCGAACGGGCGGAGAGGATTTCGCGACGCAGCGCATCGTCCAGTGGCACTGCGGCCAGGCGCGCCGGGCTCAGGCCGATGAGTCTGCCGGCCAGTGACTTGACCGCCTGCGCGTCGCGCTTGCGCTGGCTTTTGCTGACTTCTTCCGCCTGCTCGTTGAAGGACTTGACGTTTTCCACGTTCCTGACCACCCATTCCTGCGCCCCGGGGGCACGACGATGAACGATTCGAACATGGTACCGCAGGCTCCGCTGGACCGCGACGCGGAACTCGACAGGCTGGACGGCATCGTGCGCGACGCCCTGCGGCAGGCCCGGCGGCTCGGCGCCGACGAAGCGGAGGTCCACGCCTCCGCCAGCCAGGGCCTGTCCGTGAACGTTCGCCTCGGCGAGGTCGAGACGCTGGAATACATGCAGGACCGAGGGGTATCGGTCACCGTGTACGACGGCCGGCGCAAGGGCGTGGCCAGCAGCGCCGACCTGAAGCCCGAATCGATCGCAGAATGTGTCCGGCGCGCGACGGACATCGCCCGCTACACGCAGGAAGACCCCTGCAATGGCCTGGCGGATCCCGGACTGCTGGCCCGCGAGCAACCCGACCTCGACCTCTGGCACCCCGTCACGATGGACGCAACGGCCGCCATCGAGCGTGCCCTGGCCTGCGAAGAAGCCGGCCGCTCCGACAGCCGGATCAGCAATTCCGAGGGGGCGGGCTTCGAAGCGGCGCTCGGGCTTTCCGTTTACGGCAACTCCAACGGCTTCATCGGACGCAGCGCCGGCACCCGCTACACCCAGTCGTGTATCCTGCTGGCCGGCGAAGGTGACGGTATGCAGCGCGATTATGCCTTCGACAGCCGGCGCTGCCTGGGCGACCTCGAGGGCGCCGCGGCCACCGGTCTTGAGGCGGCGCGCATGACCGTCGCCCGCCTGGGCTCGGGTCGGCTGGACACGGCCGAGATGCCGGTGTTGTTCGCCCCCCGCGTGGCCACGGGCCTCATCGGGCACCTGGTCGGCGCTGTTTCGGGCTCGGCCCTGTACCGCAACGCCTCGTTTCTGAAGGGCCGGGCCGGTGACCGCCTGTTCCCGGAATGGCTCGACATCGAGGAAAGGCCGCTACTGCCCCGCGGAGCGGGCAGCGCGAGTTTCGACGCCGAGGGCGTGGCGACGCGTCGACGGAAACTGGTGGACGCCGGGGTCCTGACGGGCTACGCGCTGTCTTCCTACTCGGCGCGGCGCCTGGGCCTGGAAACCACGGCCAACGCCGGTGGCGTGCGCAACCTGCTGCTGCGGCCGGGAGGCGAAGTCGAAGGCGATTTGCTGTCGGCGCTGGACGAAGGGCTCTACGTGACCGAACTGATGGGGCAGGGGGTCAACCTCGTCACCGGCGATTACTCCCGGGGCGCGGCCGGCTTCCTGGTCCGGAACGGAGCCATCGTTCGCCCGGTTGAGGAAGTGACCGTCGCCGGCCAGCTGGAACAGATCTTCGGCGATATCGTGGCCGCCGGCAACGACATCGACACCCGCGGCAACCTGCAATGCGGTTCACTGTTGGTCCGCCGCATGATGGTGGCGGGCTCTTGAGCGTATTCAAACTCATGCGGGTGGTGGTGCTGCTGAGCATCCTGTTCGTGATCGTGGCCGGCGGCTGGATGACCGAGAAACGCATGGCGTCCTGGCAGCGTCCCATCCTGGTGACCGTGTACCCGATCGTCGCCGATGGACTGCCGGAAACCGAACGCTTCGTGCGGTCGCTCGACATCGACGCCTTCGAGGAGGTAAACCGGTTTTTCGAGCGGGCCGCGCAACCCTACGGGCTGACCGTGACGCCCGCGTTCCGATTCCAGATGGCGCCACCCGGATTCGAGCGCCCGCCCGAGGTCCCGGGCCAGTTCGACCGCCTCGCGATCGCCTGGTGGAGCCTGAAGATGCGCTGGTGGGCCTGGCGGCAAACCTTCGGCGACGACCTGGTCAGTCCCGATATCCAGATGTTCGTGCTGTACCACACGCTGGGGGGCGACAACGAACTGGGCATCTCGGTGGGTATGCGAAAGGGCCGCTACGGCATCGTGAAGGCCTACGCCAAGCGCGGCCTGCAGGCCGGCAACCGGGTGGTTTTCGCGCACGAATTGCTGCACGTACTGGGTGCGACCGACAAGTACGTGCTCAGCTCCGGCGAACCGATCCATCCCGATGGTTTCGCGGAGCCGGACCGCGTGCCGCTGTATCCCCAGGAATACGCCGAGATCATGGGCGGAAGAATTCCGCTCGGCGTCAACCAGTCGGCGATGCCGACCTCACTTGCGCAGTGCCGCCTGGGGCGCCTGACCGCCGAGGAAATCGGGCTGCTCGATCTGCTGGGCCCCTGAGGGGTGACGCCGGTCGGCCACGCTTGGCGACGCGCCTTGAGGTTTGGGTCCGCGGCCGGTATTCTACGCCGCGCCCGAAGAACCCCAGCCCAGGACATCAACTATGCGTAAAATTCTAGTCGCCGGAAATTGGAAAATGAACGCCTCCAGCACCATGGTCGAAGAACTGCTCGACGGTCTGCTGGAAGGAACCCGTGACGGCAGAAACGTGGACATGGCCGTTTTCCCCCCGTTTCCCTACATCGCCCAGGCCCGGACGATGCTGGACGGTTCGGGCATCGCCTGGGGCGGCCAGAACCTGAACCCGGCCGAAAAGGGCGCGCACACCGGCGAGGTGTCCGCATCGATGCTGCTCGATTTCGGCTGCCGCTACGTGCTGGTCGGCCACTCCGAGCGCCGCACGCTCTACGGTGAGTCGGACCAGGACGTGGCCGAGCGCTTCGCGACCGCGCTGGCCGCCGGCCTGCACCCGGTGCTCTGCGTCGGCGAAACCCTGGAAGAACGGGAGGCCGGCCAGACCGAGGCCGTCGTGGCCCGCCAGATCGACGCCGTGTTGGCGAAATCCGGTGTCGCCGCGTTCGCGCAGGCCACGGTCGCCTACGAGCCCGTCTGGGCCATCGGCACCGGCGTGACTGCCTCGCCCGAGCAGGCGCAGGCCGTGCACAAATTCATACGTGACAAGTTCGCCGATTTGGATGCTATAATTGCGGGTCAACTACGTATTTTGTACGGCGGCAGTGTGAACGGTTCCAATGCCGCCGATTTATTTGCCCGGGAAGACATCGACGGCGGGCTCGTCGGAGGGGCGTCGCTCAAGGCGGACGACTTCCTCGCGATTTACCGCGCCACGGGGTGATCTTTCCTGGCTGCATGTGAGGCAGACGGTACCAAGATGCAGTTTTTGAACATATTTCACGTCCTGATCGCCATCGCGCTGATCGCTTTCGTCCTGATCCAGAAGGGGCAGGGCGCGACGGCGGGTGCGGCCTTCGGCAGCGGCGCCTCGGGCACCGTGTTCGGCTCCCGCGGCGCGGGCAATTTCCTCAGCCGCACCACATGGGTGTTGGCGGGGCTGTTCTGCGCCATCAGTCTGACCATGGCGGTCATGGTTTCCCGCATGATGGAGAGCCCGGAGACCGGCCTCGGCGTGGTCGCCGAGACTCCGCCCGCGGTCGTGGCCGAGGATCAGCCCGTGGTATCGGAAGACGCCGGCGAATCGATGTTCAGCGCCGAAGAAGCGCCGGTCAGCGACGTTCCGGCTTTCGAACCGGCGGCGGAGGACTTGCCGGCAGCCGAGGTTTCGGCGGACGACCTGCCGCCCGCGGCCAGCGACGAAGAAGCTCCGGAAGACCCCGGCAACGGCTGAACGCCCGGAACATTGCCCAAGTGGTGGAATTGGTAGACACGCTATCTTGAGGGGGTAGTGGCGAAAGCCGTGCCGGTTCGAGTCCGGCCTTGGGCACCAACAAAGAGAAACCCCGCAAGCCCCGGCGCGCGGGGTTTTTTCATTGCGGTGGTCGTTTCGGTGAGACCCACATCAGGATTTCAGCGTCGAACACGAGCTCCTCGTCCGCGTCGCGCACTTCGACACGAACCGGGTAATCGCCGGACTCACCGGTTTCCGGCAAGGCAGAAGCCGGTGTCGCGACGGCCCGCAGGTTCGAGCCTGCTTTCGTCAGGTACCTCACCGTCATGCCCTTGGGAATCCAGCGCTGCGACGGGGCAACCGTCACCTCGGTCATGGTGCCCCCGGCCAGTTCGGCCATGTTGCACATCGCGATGGCGTGAACCGTGCCGATGTGGTTCTGTACGGCCCGGCGCTTTTTCATCCGCACCTCCGCCACGCCGGGTTCCAGGCGTTCGAACCGCGGGCGAATACTGCCGAAATACGGCGCCCGGAAACAGACGAGCCGCGAAAACAGGGCCTTGCCCGCGGGCAATCGGGCCAGGCGGTTCCAGAGCTCCAGTGTTTGATTCGCCAAGGGTCGGTCGCTCGCGTTTGAAATGATCGGGACTTTAACCCGGCGCCCGGCGCGTGACCATATATGAGGAAAAATTAAATTACTTGCGCTCGGTCAATTCATGCCGAATTAAGACTGTATTCAGGTTCACTTCCTTCCGGGCTGCCTGTAAAATTCTCCGAATTGTGCGGCCGCCGCGCGGACCCTTGACATCACCCAGAGAGAAACGAGCATGCTCGCGGAATATTTTCCTGTCCTGGTTTTCATCGTCATTTCCCTCGCGCTCGGCGCGGTCCTGCTTATCACCGGCGGTATCCTCGGCAAGTTGCTGGGGCACGCCCAGGCGGACGACGAGAAGAATTCCCCATACGAGTGTGGATTCGAAGCGTTTGAAGACACCCGCTCGAGATTCGACGTTCGTTATTACCTGATCGCCATCCTGTTCATTATTTTCGACCTCGAAATCGCCTTCTTCATCCCGTGGGCCCTGGTGCTCGACGACCTGGGCATGGTGGGCCTGGTGGCGATGTTCATTTTCGTCATCGAACTCGTGATCGGGTTCGTCTGGTTGTGGAAGAAAGGAGCCCTGGAATGGGAATAAACAATCCCGTCCCGCTGGCGGAAGTCGACGACATCCTCCGGCCCAGCGCCGACGCCAACCCGCTGCTCGACCGCGGATTCGTCGTAACCAGCATCGACGCCCTGCTCAACTGGGCGCGGTCCGGCTCGATGTGGCCGATGACCTTCGGCCTGGCCTGTTGCGCGGTCGAAATGATGCAGGCCGGCGCGGCGCGCTACGACCTGGACCGTTTCGGCGTGATCTTTCGTCCCAGCCCGCGCCAGTCCGACGTGATGATCGTGGCCGGCACGCTGACCAACAAGATGGCGCCGGCGTTCCGCAAGGTCTACGACCAGATGTCCAACCCCAAGTGGGTGATCTCGATGGGCTCCTGCGCGAACGGCGGGGGCTATTACCACTATGCCTACTCGGTCACCCGCGGTTGCGACCGCGTCGTGCCGGTGGACGTCTACGTGCCGGGCTGCCCGCCCACGGCCGAGGCGCTGATCTACGGCATCCTCCAGTTGCAGGCGAAGATCCGCCGCGAAACCACCATTTCCAGGTAAAGGCATGAGCGAAACAGCCAAAGCCATTGCGGAACGCTTCACCGAGCGCTTCGGTGACCGCGTCACCGTCGGCGACACCCTGTCCGGCATCACCACGCTGGAAATCGAAGTCGACGCCTGGCAGGAAGTCTGCCGGGTCCTGCGCGATGAAGAAGATTTCTGTTACGAACAACTCACCGACCTCTGCGGCGTCGATTACCTCGGCTACAAGCAGTCGGAATGGGATACCGAGGACGCTTCGCAGGGCGGGTTCAGCCGCG
>Ga0180435_10003422_pt1 | contig 15894 bp, 16 predicted proteins | sample SS_ome_3_FD_132467 | JGI IMG/M metagenome (GOLD analysis project Ga0180435, IMG submission 132467) | Hypersaline lake sediment archaeal communities from the Salton Sea, California, USA - SS_3_S_1 metaG | ecosystem: Environmental > Aquatic > Non-marine Saline and Alkaline > Hypersaline >... | reverse complement strand
ATCGCAACCGGCGAACACGCATTTTTCGTGCATTCCTACCATTTCAAGGTGGCAGACCCCGCCGAACGGCTGGCGCATTGCGACTATGGTGGCGAGATCACCGCCATCGTCGGGCGCGACAACATCTTCGGCACCCAGTTCCACCCGGAGAAGAGCCAGGCGGCGGGGCTGAGACTGATCGGGAACTTCCTGCGCTGGACCCCCTGAGCGGGCGCGGGGCAAGCGGTTTCAATCGCCTTCCCGCTTCCGGTTACTGCACCCGGGTCCAGGTCTGGGTCTTGCAGATCAGCCCGCCCAGAACGCAGCCGTCGAGATAGAGCGTGTTGCCGTTCAGCTCCATCTTGCCGACGTAGATCTTGTCGTTCGCCGGGCGCCAGACGCTGCCCTTGTAACGACCGCCGCCGACGTTCTCCATGTTGCGCACCAGGGCCTTGCCGAGGTTCTCCGACTGGTATTCCGCGCCGCCCTCGTAGAACGACCGCATCATCCAGCCGCAGACCTTGCCGCCGTTGCACTCGCGGATGTCGATATGGGCATAGGAGCCGTCATCGGGCTGGGTCTTCCACATCCCGTGTACCGGATCGGCGGCAAGCGCGGTGGGAGCGAGCGCAAGCAGCGCCGCGATAAGGGTCTTTTTCATTGGTGTCCTCCCTGATTCCGGGTGCATCATGTCGTGCCGGCCGGAAACAGACAAGATCGGCGTGATCGGCCGTCCCCGGCTTGTCCCCTGGGGAACTCTGTGCGAAACCGCGGGCGACCCCAGATGGAGCCCGCCCGATGATCCTCTACCCCGCGATCGACCTCAAGGACGGCCAGTGTGTGCGCCTGTTGCGCGGCGAGATGGCGGCCGCGACCGTGTTCAACGACGACCCGGCGGCGCAGGCCCGCGCCTTCGAGGCGGCGGGCTGCGACTGGATCCACCTCGTCGACCTGAACGGCGCTTTCGCGGGCGAACCGGTGAACGCGCACGCCGTCGAGGCGATCCTCGCGGCGATCGACGTGCCGGCCCAGCTCGGCGGCGGCATCCGCGACATGGCCACCATCGAGGGCTGGCTCGAAAAGGGTCTCGCCCGGGTGATCCTCGGCACCGTGGCGGTGGAGAACCCCGACCTCGTGCGTGAGGCCGCCAAGGCGTTTCCCGGCAAGGTGGCGGTGGGGATCGACGCGCGCGGCGGCAAGGTGGCGACCAAGGGCTGGGCCGAGGAAACCGACGTCGAGGTCACGGACCTTGCCAGAAGCTTCGAGGACGCGGGCGTGGCCGCGATCATCTACACCGACATCATGCGCGACGGGGCGATGCAGGGGCCCAACGTCGCGGCCACCGCGGCGCTGGCCAGGGCCGTGTCGATCCCGGTGATTGCCAGCGGGGGGGTTTCGTCGCTCGACGATCTGCGCGCGCTTCGCGACTGCGGCGCGCCGCTCGACGGCGCGATCTCGGGCCGGGCGCTCTACGACGGGGCGATCGATCTCGTCGAGGCGCTGGCGGTGCTGAAGGGCTGAACGGTTTCGACTTGGTGGCGCAAGCCGACCGACCGGGGGCCAGCCGATGGCCTGTCGCGCACCGAAGGTGCGACGGACCCCCCGAGGTATTTGCGGACCAAAGAAGACAAGTGGCCGGTTTGACCTTCTTCGTTCCCGAAATACCTCACGGGGGTGCGGGGGTGTGAAACCCCCGCTTCGACGCTTGCCACGGGCGTTGCTGGCATTCTTGCACCGGCGTCGCCAAACCCGTAAACGGGCGCCAAAGGAGCCCTCATGCTTAAAACCCGTATTATCCCCTGCCTCGACGTGGCCGACGGCCGCGTGGTCAAGGGGGTCAACTTCGTCGACCTCGTCGATGCCGGCGACCCGGTGGAGGCGGCGAAGGCGTATGACGCAGCCGGGGCCGATGAGCTGTGTTTCCTCGACATCCACGCCACCCACGAGAACCGGGGCACGATGTATGATCTCGTCACCCGCACGGCTGAGCAGTGCTTCATGCCGCTGACCGTGGGCGGCGGGGTGCGCAGCCACGAGGACGTGCGCAAGCTCCTGCTGGCGGGTGCCGACAAGGTGAGCTTCAACTCCGCCGCCGTGGCTGATCCGAAGGTGGTGGCGGGGGCCGCCGACCGGTTCGGCTCGCAGTGCATCGTGGTGGCGATCGATGCCAAGACGGTGGAGACCGACGCGGACGGCAACGGCATTCGCTGGGAGATCTTCACCCATGGCGGGCGGCGGCCAACCGGGATCGACGCGGTCGACTTCGCCCGCACCGTGGCGGCGCAGGGGGCGGGGGAGATCCTGCTCACCTCGATGGACCGCGACGGCACCAAGCAGGGGTTCAACATCCCGCTCACCCGCGCGATCGCCGACGCGGTCGACATCCCGGTGATCGCCTCGGGGGGCGTCGGCAAACTCGACCATTTCGTCGAGGGCGTGCGCGCGGGCCATGCCAGCGCGGTGCTGGCCGCTTCGATCTTCCATTTTGGCGAATACACCATCCGCGAGGCCAAGGAACACATGGCCGCCGCGGGCATTCCCGTGAGGCTCTGAGATGAACGCGCTCGAACGACTTGCCGAAACTATCGAGAAACGCCGCGGCGTGAACCCGCGCGACAGCTGGACGGCGGCGCTGCTCGCCAAGGGCCCGGAGAAATGCGCCGAGAAATTCGGCGAGGAGGCTGTCGAGGCGATCATCGAGGCGGTGAAGGGCGACCGCGAGAAGCTCACCGCCGAGGCGGCGGACGTGCTCTACCACATGCTGGTGATGCTGACCGCGCGCGAGGTCTCCTTTTCGGACGTGCTGGCGGAACTCGAGCGCCGCGAGGGCACCTCGGGGATCGCCGAGAAAGTGACGCGTCCGTCGGCCTAGACAGGGCTCGGACCTGCGCCGTACGCGCCGCGACGGTGAGATGGCCCGGCACCCCGGGATACAGCCGCAACTGCGGAAGGCACCGGTCGCGATTGCGCCCGCATACGCCAAGGCGTTGGCGCCGCCGGTGCGGATGCCGGACCGACTCGCCAGCGGTTTTGTGACTGGCCGGACGGGGCCGGTTTTGGAATATTCCGGACCATTCTTGTCACAGATTTGGATTCCACGATGCACCGCCCCTCATTGATCGCCTATTCGTTCCTGATCTCTCTGTCTTCCACCGCGCTGGCGCAGGAGGACGACGCGGGCCAGGACGTCGAGCTGGATGACAGGGCCCGGCAGGTCCTGAGCGGGAACTGGGCGGAGATTTCCGAACGGACGATGGAGGAAGTCGACCGGGCCCGATCAGGGTGGTGCGAGCGGAGCATCTTCGCCGACGGGGAGGTGCAGTATGTGTGGCAGTTCGATGAAAAACCGAACGCGACCGACATCCCCGTGCTGCGCGACGCGAAGGCAAACCTCGCGATCCGGTTCAACAGCGAGGATGACCTGTACACGGCACAGGTATCGCTCGAGATGACCGGCCTCATCGCGATCGTGCCGCAATTCACCGATATCATCGTGCGCCGAGCCGGCGAACTGCGCATGGACATGAGGGAGGAGGACGGGCTGTTGGGGGTCAGGTTCGGTATCGCGGGCAAGGTATCTCCATCCGTCGCTGCCGGTGAGATGGTGCCCTGGGTTCGGTACTCGGTGATCGTGCAGAAATCCGTGCATAACGACACCGGGGAGACTTATCATTTTGCGTCCTTCCCGAGGGGGCCGGCCTACGAAGAGCGGCGCGATACCGCGATGTATGTCAAATGCCCCTGAGGGGGATGCTGTCGGCCGCGGCCCGCATGACGACAGGAGTTCTTCGGTGACGCCTCACGGGGTGGAATAAGCCGCCTCGAAGTGGCTTGGGCGCGGTTTCGAAGCCGTGTGACGGCGGTTCGAAACGCCGTCCCTCCGGTCTGGCAACCGGCCTTCGCGGCTGGCTGGGGGCAGGACGGCGCCGTGGCACGCGCCCGCGCGGGGAGCTTAGCCGAGCAGGCGTTCGTGTTCGATCTTGGTGCAGCGGTCCTCGACATAGGCCAGGCCTTCGCCTTCGGCCATCGCCCGGGCCACCTCCGAGGTCAGCCCGAGCTGGACCCAGACCGTCTTGAGATCCGGCAGGGCCGCGATGGCGGCTTCGACGACCGGCGGGATGTGGTCGGGGCGGCGGAAGATGTCGAGGAGGTCGACCTTCGCATCGGCCGGGATCTCGTCGAGCGATCCGACAATCGTCTCGCCCATGAAATCCTGCCCGGCGAGCCCCGGGTTCACGGGGATTACGCGGTAGCCGTTGCGGGCGAGATACTCCGCCACCCGGTAGCTCGGGCGGTCGGGTTTGGCGGAGAATCCGACGAGGGCGATCGTCTTGGTCCCGGACAGGATGGATTTCAGGCGGGAGTCGGTCGAGGTGTTCATGGCGGTGTGATAAACCGCCCCACGTCGAAGGGGAAGCCGCTGCGGCGTGCCGGCAGTAAGAAAAAGCGCCCGGGGTGGGCCCGGGCGCCAGTGTGTGGAACGAGGGACAGTGAATTGAGACGACGGACGTTCCACGGTCCGCTCTCATCACTCTATTTAGGATGCCCGCACTGCTGGAAAAGGGGCACTAAAGAAACCGTGATCTCGGTTTAAGTGAGTGGCGAAAAACTGCCGATCAGCCGCCGCGCGCCTGGGCGGCATAGAGCGCCACGGCGGCGGCGTTGGAGACATTGAGTGAGCCGAAGGCGCCGGCGAAAGGAATGCGCACCAGCCGGTCGCAGGTGCTGCGGGTCTTGTCGCGCAGGCCCGGGCCCTCGGCGCCGAGCACGAGCCCCACCGGCTGATCGGCTAGTCCGGCGAGCGCCTCGCCGATCTCCTCGTCCGCCTCGCCGGCAAGGCCGAGCAGGGTATAGCCCATGTCCTGCAAATCGGTCATCGCCGTCGCGAGATTGGTGACGCGCAGGTAGGGCTGGCGTTCGAGGGCGCCGGAAGCCGTTTTGGCCAGCGCACCGGTTTCGGGCGCGGCGTGGCGCTTGGTGGCGATCACGGCGGCGGCGCCGAAGACCTCGGCCGAGCGCAGGATTGCCCCGACGTTGTGCGGGTCCGAGACCCGGTCGAGCAGCACCACGCGCGGCGCGGCGCCCGGCGCGACGTAACACAGATCGCGAAGCTTGCCCCAGTCGAGCGGCCGGACTTCCAGCGCGGCGCCCTGGTGCACCGAGCCCGGGTCGAGCGGGGCAGGGAACTTGCGGGCGTCGGCCAGTTCCGGTTCGAGTCCGCTCGCGGCGATGGCCTCGGCCAGCCGGTCGGCGGCGTTTTTCGTCACGATCAGGCGGCGTTTTTCGCGCGCTGGGTTCATCAACGCGTCGCGCACCGCGTGCAACCCGAAGAGCCACAGGGTTTCGCTTGCCGCCTCACGCTTGTGGCGTTCCTTTTCGACCACCCATTTCGGCTTTTTCGTCACCCGCTGCGCTCCCGTCCCGCTGGCGCCGGACAATGGGGTTGCGGCGGGGGGAGCGCAAGGGATTTTCGGCTTGACGGGGGCGGGGGGCGCTTGTATTCCCGCCCTCGTTCCAGCGCCTGCGGGTGCCGGTACGGGCGACGAGCTGCAAGGTGCGGCAGCGGACTGTAACTCCGCCGGGGAGACCCATGCCTGGTTCGATTCCAGGGTCGCCCACCACCCAATCTCCGAAAAACGTTACTCGATACTCCTTCTTAGCGGCAGAGACCTCACAGCTCGTATCTGATTGGGGCCATTTTGGCGCAGTATCGGCAGAGAGCTCAGCGGGGCACTTGTGGGTGGGGTTCTGGGCCGGGCTTGAATGCGCTATTGATGCGGAAAGCCCGAAATCCGTTGCTGTTCTCGCCAGTCCCAGTGCAGATCGTGCCGTTTTCGCAGTGTTTTTTCGGTCAGATCGGCCGGGTGGCGCCCTGCGAGGTTGTTCGCCAGAAAAGAACTGCCGTGGTTCGCCTGAGCGAATGCGTCGCATGGCCACCCGCGGACCTGCCACCGAACCGTTTCAAAGCCGCCCTGAAAGCCGGCACCCACCAGCTCGGCATCTGGAACACGATCGGCGGCAATACCGTGCCCGAGGCGTTGGCCTCCTGCGGGTTCGACTGGGTTCTGGTGGATACCGAACATGCCGCGATCGAGACCATCGAGGTGCTGCCGGCGCTGAAAGCCCTCGAGGGCTACCCAACGGTCTCGGCGGCGGTACGTCCGGCGGCGAACGACCCGGTTTTGATCAAACGGCTGCTCGACATGGGCGCGCAGACCCTGCTCGTCCCTTACGACCAGTGCGCCGAGTAAGCCCGCGCAGCGGTGCGCGCCATGCGATACCCGCCCGACGGCATCCGGGGGCTGGCAGGGATCACCCGGGCCACCCGTTTCGGCAGGGTCGCAGACTATGCCGTACGGGCGGCCGACGAGTTGTGCCTGATCGTGCAGGTCGAGACCATCGAGGCGGTGGAGCGCCTTGACGACATTGCTGTGGTAGAGGGCGTGGACGGCGTTTTCATTGGCCCGGCAGACCTCAGCGCGAGCATGGGGAACCCGGGCGAGGTTGGTCTCCCGGAGGTGGTCGCGGTGATCGAAGAGACCATCCGGGCCCTCGGCGCGCTCGGCAAACCTGCCGGGGTTCTCACGCTCGCCCCGGTTTTCGCCCGGCGCTGCATGGATCTCGGCACGAGTTTCACTGCCGTCGGGGTCGATCTGGCCCTGCTGTTGGACAGTGCGAACGGATTGCGCAGGCACTGGCTCTGATGGCAGGCTCGGCCCCGCGCGCCGTGCGAGAGAATCCTCCGTTCCGGCCACCCGGCTTGAACGACCATTCACCCGGTTCGTACAGTCGGCGGGCTGAACCATGCCCTGTGGAGAAGGACCCTTACGATGACTGACATCCCGCGTTTGCGTTTTCACGACGGCAATTCAATTCCCCAACTCGGGTTCGGGATTTGGCAGGTGCCCCCTGAGGCGGCCGCCGAAGCGGTGCACAACGCGCTCATGACCGGGTACCGGATGATCGACGGGGCGTATCTCTACATGAACGAGACCGGGCTCGGCGAAGGTCTCCGACGGTCGGGCGTGCCGCGCGAGGATGTCTTCATCACCACCAAGGTCTGGAACAACGAACAGGGCCGCGACAAGGCCCGCGCTTCGGTCGAACGTAGTCTGAAGACGATTGGTGTCGATCAGTTGGACCTGGTTCTGATCCACTGGCCCGTGCCGAGCCAGGATCTTTATGTCGAGACCTGGCGCGCTTTCATTGAAATGCGGAACGAGGGTCTCATGCGCTCGATCGGCGTATCGAACTTCAATGCCGATCACTTGGAGCGGATCATCTCGGAAACGGGCGAGGCGCCGGTCCTCAACCAGATCGAGCTCAATCCGGAATTGCAGCAGCCGGAAATGCGCGCGGTGAACGCCCGCCACGGTGTTGTGACACAGGCCTGGACCCCTCTGGGCAACGCGCGGTCATTCGCGGCGGACCCAATTGTTGCAGCCGCGAGCCGGACCGGGAAGAGCCCCGCACAAGTCATCATCCGCTGGCACATCCAACTCGGGAACGCCGTGATCCCACGCTCCGTCAAACCGGAAAGGCAGGCCCAAAACCTCGATGTCTTCGATTTCGCGCTCACCGACGGGGAGATGAACGCGATATCCGGATTGGATGTCGGGTTGCGCACGGGGCCCGATCCGTCTGTTTTCAAAATGATGTAGTCCAATCAGGTCCCCAGCCGACCTGCGTGGATTGGTCGCGAACCGGGCAACGCCGTTCGGGTTGCAAAGGTCCGCGCCGGGCCGGCTGCCGAACTCGAACGCATGAAGCTGGACGGCCGTTTCGTCCGCGCTTCAGCCGTTTGCGTGGGGGGCGAAGACCCGGAATCTGCCCTTTCTTGCTGTTGGACCAGGTCTGGTTCCGGCCCGAAGCGGTCCTTGCGGCCACACGCGGCGAGCGTCGGGGAGGAGGACGCCTGTGCGTCGTCCGCGATGTTGGCGGCGGGCCTTTTCGATTGAGAACCCAATCGCAGGAACCCCGAACTTCATCGATTTCCGAGTTTTTCAGCACAAGTCGCCCGCGCCGGTCGTTGAAACGCACGGTCTCCCATCGTGGCACCGCTATTCCAGGACTGTCTCCTCGAACGGGAACCAGATGCCTTTGAGGGTGAACCCGACGGGCCTGCCGTCAACGGAGACCGTCCCTGTCACCTGTTCGCTCGACAATTGGCCCTCCCAGGTGCCGGTCATCGGAACATCCCGGCTGAACGCGCGGCACTCGCCAGTGGTTGGATGCACCATGTGACCATCGACCTTGGCGACGATCGCGACATCGCCACGTGCCGTGTTGTCGATCAGCCCGGCGAGCACCCCGGAGAAGGTGAGCGTCATGTCGTTGCGCCAAGGCGGGCAGGCTTCGTAACCGTCGTGCGTGATGGAGTAGATCACCTGGCCTTCACCCTTGACATCATATTCCATGAAATCGAACTCGAGGCTGATCGTGTTCTCGACGACTTTGCATCCCTGTCCAGTGAGCGCCGCGCAGAACCCCGGATCGAGCGCGCCCATGGCCACGCCGCTCTCGCGGTCATACTCCTCGATGAATGCGAGGATCTGTTGAGAAAAACTGCCCTCGCCGCCGGTGTCCGGTGTCGTGTCCGTCCCGTCGCAGATGTCGCGCAGCTTCTTGATGGTGATATCGGCGCAGATGTCCTTTTCACCTTTCTGGTTTGCCGCCCCATAGAGGCAAATCTCGCGTAACAGCTTGTTCTTGATCGCCATGCAGCGCTCGGCTGCGTTTTCCGTCTTCAACCCGCCGAGGGCATAGAGCATGCCGCAGATTTCGCGCAGGCCTTCCGGGCTGGTCACACCCTTCTGTTCTTCCGGCCGGTTCATGTTGATCCCGACGATGTCCTCGCAGATCGACGGGTCCGTCCACTCCTCGGGAGCCTGGATCATGATCCCGAAAATGCAGCGGCTGCGGATTTCTGGGTTCTCGATGCTTTCGCACATGCCTGGCCACTTCATTTTGGCGGCCGCGATGGTAAGGCAATAGTCGGTGACGCTGGCATTGCCCCAGTCCTTGTCCGGAACATTGACCGACAGGAACTCGGCGCAGTCGGGTGCGTCTTCCCAATCGAGGTTCACGTATTGCGTCGCGCACTGGAAGATCTCGGGTGGCGACTTGAGCGCGTGGCAAGCCGACGCATCGTCGCGCAACTGAGCGATTGATGACGCACAGGCGGCCCTCAGATCGCTGCTTTCCAACATGGCGCACCCGCCCGCGTCGCCGACACTGACGATCGCAAGCATGCCGCAGAGCTGCTTGTCTTCCGGCGCGCAATGCTCGATGGCTTCGTCGAAGAACTCGGGATTCGCCTCCAGGAGCGGACCGTAGAAATGCGCCACCTCGCTCAGGCATTGCGAGTAAGACACGGAGTCAACGCCGTATGCGGCGCCACAATTCCGGATATCTTCCGACAAGCCTTCGCGGGTGAGTTCCACCTCCTCGGTGACGAGTTCCCCTTCCTGGGCCACAGCGGGGACTGCGGCCACCAAACCGAAAAGACTCCACGCCAAGAGTGAAAGAGCACGTCGGATCATCGGAACCTCCCGGCCACATCCTCTGCGCCAAGCCTAAGGACCCGTGACGCGCCCGCCATGACGTATCTCAATCCGTACGATCGCATGTGCAGGCGGTGGGTTTTTCTCAACGTGTCTGAGGGGGGACCTCGGCCACTGGTTCCGAAACGTCATGGGGGTTTCCCAGGACGCACGTCCGGCATCCCCAGAGCGGTGCCGTGCGTCGCTCGCCTTCGCCCAAATCGTGCAGGAGGAAATCACTGAGCGGAGCGTAGGTCCGACCTTCGAACGAAAACGTGCGTGTGACGTGGCAAGAGGCGCAGCCGCGTGCCTCGAAGCTCAGCCGCTCCGCTTCAGACGCGAAAGGTGAAACCGGGTTGGGTGAGCGCGCCTCGAAGCCGGCCTTCACCTTGGCGAGCGCCGTCGGTTCGGGGATCGTGATGCCATGCGCCGCGCCTGCGATAAGGGCGAAGTCCTCGAACCGCCCAGCCGCGAGTTTCTCGCCATACTTTGCGACAAGCGGAGTGCCGCCGCCGCTCACAAAGCGCATCCGCCCGGCGATCCCGTCGCCATCCAGGTCGAACTCGTCTTCGAACAGGAATGGCCATTCCGGCGGCAAAGCTTCGAGCACCCGCAGCCCGATGATGTCGATCTGCCCGGCCCCGTCGACGTGGCATTCGAGGCAGCGTTGGAGGATTTCGTCCGCGGGTTCGGCACCGGCGGAGTTGGCGACGCCGAAGAGCAGGAAAAGCGCGCGCAGCACCGGTTCAGAACAGCGCGACCGCGCGGCGCAGTTCTCCCGCCAGGGTCGTGGCCGCCGCCCGCAGAACCTTGAGGTTTTCGCCGCCATCCGCGAGTACCTCTTTGCCGCGCGCGTGGCGCCGCATGTCGCGCAAGAGCGCCTCCACGGCGGCATTGATCGCCCCGTCGATTTCGGCGCTTTGCAGTCCGACATAGGGCTCGACGTTGCGCCATAGCGCGAGCACGCCGACCAACCGGGCCGAGACCTCTTCGCCATCACGCCCGAAGTCGGTCAGGGCAAAGTCGCGCGACCAGGCGCCGCCCTCGAGGTAGTCCGCCATGATGGTGAGCAACTCGGCCATCAACATGCGGTCTACGCCTTCCTTGCGCGCCGCGATCTGGTCATAGACCGCGTCGGATGCGCTGTTCAGGGCGTCGGACCCGCGCGAGAATGCCGCGACAAGCGCCGCGCGTTCCTCGGTGCATTCCCCCGTGCATTCCTGTTGTGCGCTGAGCAGAGCCTGGCTGAACAGATCGGCGTCGACGTTGGCGAGATCCCCGCCCGAGGCCACGACCCAGTTGGCCGCGTTGTAGCGGGTCATCATCGTGTCGAAGGCAAACAGGGCTTTGTCTGTCAGGATATCGAATGGCTGAGTTTCGTCCGCGGCCCTGACCATGTTGTCGGCCACGATTCGGCCTGCCCGGATGCCCGACGCCGCAAGCTCCCAGTTCGCCATGACCGCTTCTTTCGCGCTCAGCTGCGGGTCGTAGCTGCCCGTGTCGGGCACCGGCGCGGCAAGGGGCGTGTCCTGCGCCGGAGCCTGGCTCGCGATGGTCCAAGCGGCGGAAAACACCAGTGCGGCAAGCGTGCGTCTCATCTTTTTTTCTCCCCGTTTTCGGGGGCGGGATAGCGAAAAAGTGTGACGCTCAGATGACGAACATAAATCCGACAAAAAAACTCTGTTATTGTCGTGTCATAATTTCTGAGTAAAAAGGTCAACAACTCGATTCGCAAAGGGAGAACCCACGATGTTTGCCACCAAGTTACCTTTCGTCCTGGCGATAGCGTGCACCGCGGGCGCAGCCCAGGCGCAGACCGCGCGTGACGTGATCGACGGCTATGCCGATCTCGCGCTTGCCAAGTATTCCGACAGCCTCACCGCCGCCGAAGCCCTCGACGCCGCGATCGACGCCTTCGTTGCTGCGCCCGGTGAAGACACCCATGCGGCGGCCAAGGACGCCTGGCGCGCCGCGCGGGTGCCCTATCAGCAGACCGAGGCCTACCGCTTCGGCAACGCGGTGGTTGATGACTGGGAAGGCAAGGTCAACGCCTGGCCGCTCGACGAGGGCCTGATCGACTATGTCGATACCGGCTACTACGGCGAGGAGAACGAGGAAAACGCTCTGTTCCGCGCCAACGTCATCGCCAATGCCTCGCTGAGCGTGGGCGGTCAGACCGTGGATGCCTCGAACATCACCCCGGCGCTGTTGCAGGAGCTGCACGAGATCGATGGGGTCGAGGCCAACGTCGCCACCGGCTACCACGCAATAGAGTTCCTGCTCTGGGGCCAGGACACCAACGGCACCAATGCCGGCGCCGGTGCGCGCACTTGGACCGATTTCGCGGCCGGTGACGATTGCACCGGCGGCAATTGCGATCGCCGCGCCGCCTACCTGACCGCCGCGTCGGACCTCCTGCTGATGGATCTCAAGGAAATCGTCGCCGCCTGGGGCGACGGCGGGGCCGCGCGCACCGATCTCGACGGCAAGTCCGACGCCGAGGGCCTCTCGGCCATCCTGACCGGCCTCGGCTCGCTCAGCTACGGCGAACTCGCCGGTGAGCGCATGAAGCTCGGCTTGATCCTGCACGATCCGGAAGAAGAGCACGATTGCTTTGCCGACAACACCCACAACTCGCACTACTACGACGTGCTCGGAATGCAGAATGTCTATCTCGGCACCTACACCGCAACGGACGGCAGCGTTGTCAGCGTGCCGTCGCTGGCGAGCCTCGTCGAAGGCGTCGACGCCGGGCTGAACGCCGAGATGAGCAGCAATCTCGACGCGACCATGACCGCCATGGGTGTCATCAAGGCGCGTGCCGACAGCGGTGTCGAGGCCTACGACCAGATGATCGGCTATGGCAACGACGAGGGCAATGCCATCGTCCAGGCCGCGATCGACGCCCTGGTCACCCAGACCCGGTCGATCGAGAAGCTCGTCGCCGCTCTGAACGCATCCGACATCGCCGTCGAGGGTTCCGACTCGCTCGACAACCCGACCGCGGTCTTCGAATAGGCCCGGCAGAACCAACTGGACGGGGGCGGCTTCGGTTGCTCCCGCATTTCCATGGAGGCCCCATGCGGCGCATCGCCCTTCCTGCCCTCGTTGCGGCAATCCCGCTTTTGATGCTCCCGCTCGCAGCGGCGTCCGAGAGCGCGGAAGACCGCAGGGTCCGACTGCTCGCGCCGACCTCCGACTTCAAGCAGGCCGAACCATTCGAATCCTTCCAGGGTGGGTCGGGGACGAATTTCGACGATCTCGACCGGAACGCCTTCGGCCATCCCTCAGCGGCGCTGACCTTCGAACAGGAATACGGTTTTCACCTCGGCGAAGCGGTGTTCGACCGGCCCTGGGTGGTCGCGCCGTCGTCGACCATCGCGTCGGACGGGCTCGGGCCGCTCTACAATGCGCGGGCGTGCGCCGGTTGCCATATCAAGGACGGCCGCGGCCACCCGCCGGAAGCGGGCGACACCAACGTGGTCTCGATGCTCTTCAACCTGGGCGATCCCAGCGGCGCGCCGGATCCCGTGTTCGGCGTTCAGCTTCAGGATCAGGCAATCGTCGGAATGGAAGGCGAGGGCAGGGTGCAGGTCCGCTATGACCCGGTTTCGTTCACCTACCCCGACGGCACGATGATCGAGCTTCGCCGGCCGGTCTATGCGACGGATGCGCCGCTCGGACCGGGTATCGCACTGAAACCACGCATCGCGCCGCCGATGATCGGGCTCGGGCTGATCGAGGCGATTGCCCCGGACGACATCCTTTCGCATGCCGACCCGTACGACGCCGATGGCGATGGCATTTCCGGACGCGCACATCATCTGGGGGACGGGGCGATCGGGCGGTTCGGCTGGAAGGCCACCACCGCCTCTCTCCTTGAACAATCGGCGCTCGCCTTTCTCAATGACATGGGGCTTTCGACCTCGGTCTTCCCAATCGCGCACGGGGATTGCACCGAACCACAGGTGGTCTGCCGCACCGCGATCCACGGTGACGAGGGCGGCCATCCCGAGATCGCCGATGATCTCCTCGCGCTCGTGACATTTTATACCGGCAACCTTGCCGTGCCGGCCCGCCGCGATGCAGACGACCCGGCGGTGCTGGCGGGCAAGGAGCTTTTCTATTCCGTGGGCTGCACGTCCTGCCACCTGCCCAAGTTCGCAACCCGCGCCGATGCCGCACCGGAGCAGCGCAACCAGTTGATCTGGCCCTACTCGGATTTCCTGTTGCATGATCTCGGCCCCGGACTGGCCGATCCTGTCCCGACGGCGGGCGCGGATGGGGCAGAATGGCGCACCCAGCCCCTGTGGGGCATCGGATTGACCGAGGCCGTCAACGGCCATACGTTTTTCCTTCACGACGGTCGCGCGCGGTCGCTTGAGGAAGCGATCCTGTGGCATGGCGGCGAAGCGGAAGCCGCGCGCGACGCCTTCGCCAACCTCGACGCCAACGCACGCGCCAAGATCATTCGTTTTCTGGAGAGCCTCTGAATGTTCCGTGTTGCCGCCCTTTGTCTTGCGCTCCTGCCCGCCGCAGGCACCGCCGAGAGCCGTTTCACGCCCGAACAGGCGGCACTGTTGCAGGCGGGACTGGTCACAACCGCAGACGGGTTCGTGTTGCCGAGCTACGAGGCTCTCCGGGACGACGCAGGAACGCTGACGAGTACCCTTGAGCGATACTGCAGTGGCGAAGCCGATATCGCCGGCGCACATGCGGCCTTCGCGGACGTCTTCCTGTCATGGCAGCGGGCAAGCGTGATCCAAGTCGGCCCGGTGATGGATGCTGAGGGGCCGATGCGCGTGCAGCTTTGGCCCGACCCGAAAGGCTTTTCGCGCCGCGCGGTTCGAATGGCCGTGAGGGCCGAAGATGCCGCTTTGGTCAAGCCAGACGGCCTGGTCGGCCGGTCGATCGCGCTGTTGAATCTCACTGCGCTGGAGGAGCTGCTCTACGGGGACCTGGCGCCCGGCAGCTACGCCTGCGAGCTGTCCCTGGCCGTTGCGCGCTACCAGGCAGATTTGGCGGCAGACCTCTTGGACGCCTGGACACCCGGCGCGACGTTTCGGACCGAATACGACACCGCCGCCAGTGGCAACGACCGTTATGGCAGCGTCGATGCGGTGATCCGGGACCTGCTGGCGGGCGCCGTCGTCTACACCGACCGGCTTCGTAAGCACCGTATCCAGCGCGGGCTGGGAGCGGCAGCGGGCGAAGCGCGCGCCGAGCGCACCGAGGCGACAAGCAGCGGTCTCGGTCTTGCGAGTATTGCCGAGAACTTCCGCACCCTGGCCGAGCTCTACGAACTGCCCTACGGGTTCTTCGACATCACGCCCGACGTCGGCGGCACGATGGAATACTACATGCTTGGCGAAACCGCCGCCAATATTGCGGACTCGCTTGCCCTGGAAAGCCGGACGCTGACCGAAATCGCCGAAGAAGACGGGCCGATGGCTGCGGAACTCCGAAGCTTCGGGGAGCTCGTGCTTTTTCACGAGGCGTATTTCAAGACCGGCCTGCCAAGTTCCATCGGCCTGACCACCGGGTTCACGTCGGCCGATGGCGACTGAGTCTCGTCGCGCGTTCCTCGGGCGCCTTGCGCTTGGATTGGGGGTTGTGGCGACCCAGCGTGCTTTTGGCCAGCCTGCCGAACGCGCGGCATTCGTTGGCGCGGAAACCTCGGCCGAGACACGCCTGAGCCAGGCGGTGTTTGTCTCCGCCAGCGGTGAACGCCTCGGGCATGTACCGCTCGACTTTCGTGCGCACGGGTTCGCCTCGCACGGCACCCGCCTTGTCGTGTTCCCGCGCCGTCCGGGCGATCGGTTTGCTCTGCTTGACCGGAGGAGCCTGGAGATTCTGAAGGTTGTTGCCGCCCCGCCCGATCGCAGCTTCTACGGGCATGGCGCCTTCACACGAGACGGGGCGCACCTGCTGATCGCGGAGAACGATCTGGAAACCCTCGGTGGCGCCATCGGCATCTACGACAGCAACGGCGCCCGGGTCGGTCAGGTTGCGCTTCCGGGCCCGGGGCCGCACGAGATTGCGCGGCATCCGTCGCGTGACGTCTTCTTCGTTGCGGTCGGTGGCCTGGAGACGCACCCGGACTATGGTCGTACCCCGTTCAACCTGCATGAGTTCCACAGCGAGATTGTCGTCTTCGATTTCGAACGCGGCACGCTCGATTCCATGGGAATTTGGCCCGGCACCGAAGGCGTATCGCTGCGCCACCTCGCGATGGACCATGCGGGGCGGCTCTATGTCGGCGGGCAGGTCACCGAAGAAAGCCGTGCGCGCGGTGCGGAGGTGCTTTGGGTCGTGGATCGCGATCGGGTCGACCGGATCGAAACCGTTGCCGCCTTGGGCGGCTATGTGTCCT
>Ga0180435_10003421_pt1 | contig 15895 bp, 16 predicted proteins | sample SS_ome_3_FD_132467 | JGI IMG/M metagenome (GOLD analysis project Ga0180435, IMG submission 132467) | Hypersaline lake sediment archaeal communities from the Salton Sea, California, USA - SS_3_S_1 metaG | ecosystem: Environmental > Aquatic > Non-marine Saline and Alkaline > Hypersaline >... | reverse complement strand
GAGGCCGTTCCAGGTCTGACCGCTCGGAGCCGTCCTCCCGGGGGCGCGCACCGAGCGCTCCACCCCCGCGCCGCACGACGGCCCGGCCCCGCCGCCAACGCCGGCGGGGCCGGGCCGTTCTTCGTGGTGCCCTCCAGCGAACCCGCGCGCGCCGCCGATCGTCCCCGGATCTACCGGATTCTGAAGATCCCCCCCGCGACCGGTGTCGGCGCTCCGGGGTATCCTCACCGGAGCACGCCGTGTGCGCCGGGAGCGAGTTCAGGGTCGAACGCGCTGCCCAGGCGCTCCTCGCGTGCCTCCAACTCCTCCGGAACCGGCGGCTCCACCGACAGCCAGGCCCGCCGTGGCAGGTTCCGGCGACGATCACACGACCCTCCGCGGCCGGCCCCAGGGGTCGGACGCGCAGCGGAAACCCACCACCGGATGACCTCTCCCAGCCTCAGGTCGGGCGCCTTCGCCGCCCTCGCGGCCGCCCTCCTCGTCACGAGCGCCCACGCCGCGCCGATCGCGTCCGGCGTGTTGGGCCAGCCCGCCTACATCGGTCCGGGGGCCGGCTTCGCCGCCGCCGGCTCGGCCCTCGTGCTGGTCGGCACCTTCGCGCTGGCGTTCGCCATCGTCGCGATCTGGCCGATCAAGGCCGGCATCCGGGCGCTGCGCATGCGTGGCCTGGCCAAGCCCAAGGTCGACCGGATGATCGTGGTCGGCCTCGACGGCTTCGACCCCGACCTGTACCGGAAGTTCAAGGCCGAGGGCCTGATGCCGAACTTCACGAAGCTCGAGGAGGAGGGCTGCTTCCGCCCGCTCGAGACCGCGTTCCCCTCGATCTCGCCGGTGGCCTGGTCGAGCTACGCGACGGGCGTCGACGCCTCGCGCCACAACATCTACGACTTCCTCACGCGCGACCCCTGCAACTACCTGCCCGCGCTCTCGTCGACCGACGTGAGCACGATGCCGAAGACGCTCAACCTGGGCTTCAAGAAGGTCACGATCGGCAGCAAGGTCGTCACGCGTCTGCTCCAGAAGAGCCAGCCCTTCTGGAAGCTCCTCGGCAAGAACTTCGTCTGGAGCTCGATCATCCGTGTGCCGATCACCTTCCCGGCGCAGGAGTTCAAGAACGGCGTGCTGCTGTCGGGCATGTGCGTGCCGGACCTCCAGGGCACGCAGGGCAGCTTCAGCTTCTACTCGACGAAGCCGCGCCCGAAGGAGGCGCAGATCGGCGGTCAGCAGTACGTGATCCGCAAGAGCCCGGCCGGCGTGGTCGAGTCGAACCTGACGGGCCCGACCGGGCCGGACCGGCACGCGATGAAGTGCCCGTTCAAGGTCACCTTCGACGACGCGAAGCGCGAGGCGACCTTCGAGGTCGACGGCGAGACCGCGACCGTGGGCTACCGCGAGTACACGCCCTGGATGCGGATCCCGTTCAAGGGCGCCCGCGGCATCGCGCGCTTCTACGTCCAGACCTGGGACGAGAGCGACGTCGAGATCTACGTGACGCCGATCAACATCGATCCGGACTCGCCGGCGATGCCGATCAGCCACCCGCTCGTCTACTCGATCTACCTGGCGAAGACGCTCGGTCCGTACGCGACGCTGGGCCTGGCCGAGGACACCTGGGCGCTGAACGAGCGCGTCGTCGACGAGGAGGCCTTCCTCAAGCAGGCCTGGCTCATCTTCGAGGAGCGCAAGAAGCAGCTGTGGGACGTGGTCGAGAAGACGAAGAAGGGCTTCGTCACGGTGGTGTTCGACACGACCGACCGCATCAGCCACATGTTCTACCGCTACCTCGACCCGGAGCACCCGGCGAACGAGGGCAAGGACACCGAGAAGTACAAGCACACCATCCGCGACCTCTACGCGAAGATGGACGACTTCCTGGCCGAGGTCCGCGCCAAGGTGAAGGACGACGACGGCAAGACCGTCTTCTGCGTCATCTCCGACCACGGCTTCTGCAACTTCAAGCGCGGCGTCAACATCAACGCGTGGCTGCGCGACGAGGGCTACCTGTTCCTCAAGGACGACAGCAACACCTCGGGCGACTGGTTCCAGAACATCGACTGGACGCGCACCAAGGCGTTCACGCTGGGCCTCACCGGCATCTTCATCAACCGCAAGGGCCGCGAGCAGCACGGCATCGTCGAGCCGGGTGAGGAGCTCAACAGCCTGTGCCGCGAGATCCAGGGCAAGCTCGAGCAGCTGAAGGACCCCAAGACGGGCGAGACGGTCGTGCTCGACGCCGCGATCACCAAGGAGATCCACGGCGGTCCCTACGCGGACCTCGCGCCCGAGATCCTGGTCGGCTACCAGCGCGGCTACCGCCACTCGTGGGACTGCGCGACCGGCTCGGTCAGCGAGGCGGTCTTCAGCGACAACACGAAGAGCTGGTCCGGTGACCACTGCGTCGACCCGCGCCTGGTGCCCGGCGTCTTCTGGTGCAACCGGAAGATCAACACCGAGCGCCCGAACATCATGGACATCGCGCCCACCGCGCTGGACATGTTCGGCGTCGACATTCCGAAGTACATGCAGGGCTCCTCGCTCTTCGGTCCGCGCGTGAAGGACCAGGAGTGGAAGGAGTACCCGTCCAAGCCCCACCCCGCGCCGGAGAAGCAGCCGGTCGTCGAGAAGCCGGCCGCCGAGCCGGAGCGCGTCTGATGGTCACCAACGCCAAGTCCCTCGGCGCCTTCTTCGGGATCGGCGGCGCACTCGCGCTCGTCGGCGGTGCGTTCCTCGCGATGCCGGGCCGGGCTCCGGTCGTGAGCGCGGCCCCGGTCGCGAGCGCGGCCGCGTCCGACGACGCCGTCGCGCACCCGCGCCTCGTCGTCCTCGGCGTCGACGGCATGGACCCCGACATCCTGCGCGAGGTGATCGAGCGCTTCCCCGAGCGGACCGAGAACCTGCAGTGGCTCGCCGAACAGGGCGGCATCCACCAGCTCGGGACCTCGCAGCCGCCGCAGAGCCCGGTGGCGTGGACGAACTTCATCACCGGCCGCGATCCGGGCGGGCACGGGATCTACGACTTCCTGCACCGCGATCCGGCGACGCGCGCGGTCATCGGCTCGACGACCGTGACCACGCCGACGAGCCTGTTCGGCCTCTTCGGCGGCGACACCGAGAGCAACCGCTCGGGGCGCCCGTTCTGGCAGGTCCTCGCCGACAACGGCGTGCCGGCCGACATCTGGCGCATGCCGATCAACTACCCGGTGGAGGAGACGATGGGCGTCTCGTTCCCCGGCATGATGACGCCGGCGATCGACTCGGCGTACGGCGAGGCGTCGTTCTTCACGACCGACGCGCTCGCGAGCACGCGCATCGACTACAAGAAGCTCGACGCGACGCTGACCGAACGCGGCGGCGTCATCGACTGCGAGCTCCAGGGGCCGATGATCGGCGACGAGGAGAGCAGCGTCGAACTGACCGTCTTCGTCGACCGCGAGGCGAAGGACCCGCGCACCGGTGAGGTCACCGGCGCGGTCGCGATCCAGGCCGGCCTGCGCACGGTGGTGCTGCAGCCGGGGCAGTGGAGCGACTTCGTCAGCGTGGACTACGGCGGCCTGGGCGGCGTCACGCGCTTCTACCTGCGCTCGATCGAGCCGCACGTCGCGTTCTACGCCTCGCCGGTCAACATCGACCCCGAGAACCCGGCCATGCCGGTCTCGCAGCCCGAGGACGCCTCGGCGAACCTCGCCCAGGCGATCGGCACCTACTACACGCAGGGCATGGCGGAGGACGTCAACGCCCTGAAGAACGAGATCATCACCGACGACGAGTTCCTCGCGCAGGCCGACCTGGTCTACGTCGAGCGCCGGCGGATGATGGACCACGCGTTCGAGCGCTACCTCGACAAGGAGGAGGGCGGCCTGCTCTTCTTCTACTACTCCACGGTCGACCTGATGTGCCACATGCTGTGGCGCCACTCCGACCCGGACCACCCGTTCCACGACGGCGGCTTCGCGGAGAACGAGACCGAGTGGTGGAGCGGCCGCGAGGGCAGCAAGTGGAAGGACGTCGTCCACGACATCTACCTGCGCGTCGAGCCGATCATCGCGGACATCCGTGAGCGGATGGACGCGAGCGGCGAGCCCTGGGACATGGTCGTGATGAGCGACCACGGCTTCGCGCCGTACGCCCGCAAGTTCTCGCTCAACACCTGGCTGCACGAGAACGGCTACCTGGTGCTGCAGGACGGCAAGGCGAAGGAGGCGCGACCGGTCGAGGGCGCGCGCGACCTGCCGATCAACGAGCAGGTGATGATCAACACGCCCGGCGTCGTCGACTGGTCGAAGAGCAAGGCCTACGGCATGGGCTTCAACGGCCTCTACCTGAACCTCGAGGGTCGCGAAGGCATCGGCGACCACGGGAAGACGGGCGACCCCGGCTCGGTCACGCAGGCCGAGCGCCGCGCGCTGCTCGAGCAGCTCAAGGCCGAGCTCGAGGCGATCGTCGATCCGAAGACGGGTCGCAAGGTCGTCGAGCGCGCCGACATCGCCGAGGACTTCTACGAGAACGACGAGCGCCTCGCGGACGCGCCGGACATCCTCGTCGGCTACGCGTTCGGCTACGGCAACTCGGACGAGGCCTCGCTCGGACGCATCACGGCCAACGTCCTCGACGACAACACCGGCGGCACCTTCAACGGCAGCCACCTCATGTGCCCCGACGCGGTCAACGGCATCCTCATGTCGACCAAGCCCGTGCGCGACGGCAAGCATCGACTCGTGGACCTGACCGTCGAGGTGCTCGCGCACTACGGCGTCGACCCCATCGAGGGCATGATCGGACACCGCGTCCTCGAGGACTGAACCCTCGGCCGCGCGGCACCTCGGCTCGACCTTCTCCTCTCCCAAGCAACCTCACCAACCCCTCCAGCACCATGTTCGGCGGCGGCAACAAGATCAAACTGGACCCCGATCTCATCGAGCGCGTGAAGCGCATCTCCGAAGTGGCCGGCTACGCGAGCCACGAGGAGTTCATCGCCCACATCATCGAACGCGAGCTGCAGCACTTCGAGGGCGGCGACTCCGACGAGGACATCACCGAGAAGCTGCGCGGCCTCGGCTACATCAGCTGACCCCTCGCCCACACGCGACCCCGCGGGCGACCGGAGCGTGAGAGCGCGCCGGTCGCCACACCGTCCGCGCGCCCGCGCGGACTCCTCTCCCCACGAACGCCCCCCTCTCGATGGACTTCGTCAACGGACTCTCCTCGTCGGCCTTCTCGCTCATGATGAGCGCGATCGGCTGGATGGGGTGGCTCGGTGCCCTCGCCTTCGCCAGCGCCGTCTTCGGCATCCTGGCGCTGCTCGTCTTCAAGCAGATCAGCTTCCAGGGCGGCATCAAGGGCGTGAAGGACAAGATCAAGGGCGCGATGATCGAGATCCGCCTCTACCAGAACGATCTCGCCATCGTCACGAAGGCCGTCGGCAAGGTCCTCGGGCGCAACGTGCAGTACATGGCGCTCAACTTCGGGCCGATGCTGCCGCTGTTCGTCCCGTTCGGACTCGTCGCCGCGCAGATGGTCGTCTGGTTCGGCTTCGTGCCGATCCCCGTGTGGAACGCGAACCGCGGCGAGTGGATGCCGGGCAAGGGGCACGAGATCGTCGCCACGCTCGACGAGGACGCGCGCGGCCAGGTGCGCGACATCGAGGTCGCGCTGCCGGACACGCTCGAGCTCAAGTCGCCGATCGTGCGCAACGAGCGCAAGGGCGTGATCGCCTTCGAGGTGATCGCGGTCGCCGCGGGTGACGCGGAGATCGTCTTCACCTTCCCCGACGGGACGACGGACACGAAGCAGATCGTCACCGGCGACGCCCACGACGGGCCGCTGTCGGGCATCCGCGGCTCCAGCTTCGAGGACCAGCTCCTGTGGCCGAGCGAGGGCTCCTACGCCGACTCACCGCTGCACCAGGTGAAGTTCGACTACCCGGCGCGCAGCCTGCCGTGGATGATCGACGGCCCGCTCGGGATCATCGGCTACTTCCTCGTGTTCTCGATGATCGCCGGCGTCGCGATCCTCAAGCCGCTCAACATCCAGATCTGAGCGGCGCTCGCGCCCGCGCCCTCTCGTGTACTCGAATCGCGTCGAACGCGCGCTCGCGGTGGCGATCGAGGCCCACGCCGAACATCGGCGCAAAGGCAACAACGATCCTTACGCGGTGCACCCGGTGCACATGGCGTTGCTCCTCGCGCAGCTCGGCGCCGACGAGACGACGGTGCAGGCCGCGCTGTTGCACGACGTGGCCGAGGACTCCGACGACTGGGACCTGCGCGGCCTCGCGCGCGCGTTCGGTCACGAGGTGGCGGACGTGGTCGCGGAGCTGACCGAGGACAAGAGTCGCAGCTGGAAGGAGCGCAAGGCCGCTGCGCTCGAGCACGTGCCGCACCTCTCGCCCCGCGCCGCCGCGGTGAAGGGGGCCGACGTGCTGCACAACCTCACGAGTCTCGCGGCGCACCTCGAGTCGCTCGGGGACACCGATGCGGCGTGGGCGCCGTTCAGTGGTGGTCGTGATCGGACGCTGGCGCAGCATCGCGCGATGGTGGGCGCGTTGGCGGAACGGACCGAGCCGGAGTTGGCCGGGGCGCTGCGCGAGGTGTTGGTCAGGATCCTGGTCGCCTGCGGCGAGGAGTGAGCGCGCGGGCGGGGTCGGTGGTCGGGGCCACTTGGTGGCTTCCGGAGGGGCACAGAGGCGCGCCCTTCGGGCGCTACACAGAGCCGGCGCTGCGCGCCGGAGAGGGCCACAGAGGTGGAGCGCTTCGTGCTCCACGAAGACGCGCGCGCTCCGCGCGCGCGGGAACCGGACAGGAGGTCGTGGGCTCGGACGGGTGACACGGAGCGAGGGTCAGCGGCCTTTGCAGCGACCAGATGCCTCCGGTCCGCGGTCGGGTTCCGACGGGCGCTGCGCGCCCGTCACGAGGAGAGGGTCCGGTTCCGGCGGGCGCTCCGCGCCCGCCCCGAGTCCTGTCCGGCGAGCCCGAAGGGCGAGCTTCTTCGCCGAGCGCGAAGCGCTCGGCGCTCTGTGGCCCTCTCCGGCGCGCAGCGCCGGCTCTGTGTAGCGCCCGAAGGGCGCGCCTCTGTGCTCCTTCCGGAAGCCCCCAAGTAGCGCCGACTCGGCCCTTCAGCCCCGGCACCCTTCGCCCATCACCCCTCGACCACACCGCTCTCGCGCAGCGCCGCCTTGATCCGCTCCGCATCCGCCGGGCGACAGATCAGCAGCTCGTCGTTCCGCGGATTCGCCTGGTTGTACACCTGCTTGTCCCCGTTCAACCGGCTCACGTGCCACCCCAGCGCCAGCGCCACGCACTCGGGCGCGCAGGTGTCCCACTCCTTCACGCCGGTCTTGTGCACGTACGCGTCGGCCTCGCCCAACAGCAGGCGACTCGCCTTGTAGCCGACGCTGCCCACCGGCACGAGCTCGTGCTCGCCGAGCGTCTTCGCGAAGTCCTCCATCCACTCGGGCGTGTGGCTGCGGCTGCACACCAGCCGCATCGCGCCCGGGGTCGCGCTGTCGCCGAGCAACAGCGTCGAGGTGCCGTCCTCGGGCACGCCGTCGAACCCGTGCTGCTTCGGCTCGCCCTCGACGCAGGTGCCCCACAGCGTGAGGCCCAGGCTCGGCAGGGCGACCACACCCAGCGCCGGCTCGCCGTCGATCACGAGCGCCACGTGCACGGCCCAGTCGACACGACCGGTGCGGAACTCCTTCGTGCCGTCGAGCGGATCGACGATCCAGGTGCGCGACTTCCGCGTGCGCGACGGATCGTCCTTCGTCTCCTCCGACAGGAGCCCGTCGTCGGGGAACGCGGCCCGGATCGAGCCCTGCAGGTACGCGTCCGCCGCCTGATCGCCCACGTCGCCGACGATCGTCGGTTCGGTCCAACGGCCCGACTCGCGCAGGCCCAACACGCGCTCGCCCGCCTCGCGCGCGATGCGTCGCGCGAAGGCCAGTTCGTTCTCGAGGGAGGTGCTCATGGGGCGGATTCTACGGCTCGCGCCGCCGCCCCCGAACCGTCAGCTCCCGAACCGTCGGCCCCCGATCCGCTGGCGCCGAACCGCTGGCGCCGAGCGGTCAGTCGGTGGGCTTCTGGACCGGACCGCTCCACGCGCCCATCCCACCGGCGAGGTTGAGCAGGCCGTCGTAGCCCTCGCTCGCGAGCAGCTCGCACGCCGCGGCCGAGCGTCCGCCGCCGGCACAGACCACGAGCGTGTTCGCCTTGCCCTTGGGGATCTCGGACAGCCGCGCGGGCAGCTCGTCGACGGGGATCCGCTGCGCGCCCGGGATCACGCCGGCCGCCTGTTCGCCCGCGGTGCGCACGTCGAGCACGTGGAGGTCGCCGCCCGCCGCGACGAGCTCGGTGCCCTCGCGCGCGTCCACGTCGCGCCACAGGCGCCCCTCGATGATCTGGTCGCGGTCGAGCCGCGCGCCCGCCGCGACCTCGGCCAACAGGCGCCGCGTCAGGGCCAGCTCGCGCTGCACCTCGTCCGCCAGGTTCTGGGCGTCGCGTCGCGCGTCGCGGCGTGCATCGTCGAGGTCGGCGCGCGAGACGCCGCCCGACTTGGCGCCCTTGAGGGCGACGACGAAGGCCAGCGCGGCGAAGAAGAGAGCGAAGTACTCCATGACGGGGTCGCGTGCTGCGAGGTGGGGACGCGGGAGGGCTCAGAGGCCGCGACGGCGCTCGATCGCGCGCACGATCGGCGGCAGGACGAGGATCATCACGAACACGACGACGCCGATCAGCGCGAGCTCGCGCATCCCGATCAACGCGATCGTCGTGGTGGGGGAGCAGAGCATGGCGGCGGGCGGTGGCGGCGTTCAGCCGCGCGGGACGAAGAGCCCGGTCGACGCCGTGAAGCCGTGGAGGAACGCGCGCGGTCCGACCGGTCCGATCTCGCCCAGCGCGAAGAACCCGCTCACGGGCAGGTCGGGACCGAGCGCGCGCTGCACATGCCCGACGTCGTGGTGCGCGGCGTCGAACATGCGGCTGCCGCGTCCGTTGCAGGTGAACACGAGCGCACCTGCGCAGTCGGCGTCGGAGCTCGCGCTGAGCACGCGCTCGATGTCCTCGCCCGCCGAGTCCGCGTCGCGCAGGAGGAACTGAACGGTCTGACCCTTGCGCATGTGGTCGGCGACCGCGACGGCCTTGCTGTTCGGGTCGGCGCCCTGGACGAGTCGCGCGAGGAAGTCGTCGCGACCGAACGCGCTCTTGGTGGGGTCGACCGCGACGCCGACGAACGGCGCGCGCTGGAAGGCCTGGCGCTCGTCGGCCTCCATCCCCGCCATCGTCTCCATGAGGACGTCGAGCGCCGGTCGGCCGCCGAGCGCCAGCACGTGCCCCTCGTCGGTGTCCGTCACGACCCACGGCTTGCCGACGGGCCGGCAGCCCTGGCTCACGGCGGGCCGCAGCTCGATCGCGCCGCTGATCATCGCGCCCAGCGCGCCGCCCTCGGCCACCCCGTCCGCGTCGAAGATCAGGTTCTGGCCCGGACCCATCCCGCCGCTCGCCATGCCGCCGATCACCGGCAGGCCCGGCGCCACCTCGGCGATGCGATCGAGCCACTCCTGCGCGGGGAACGAGAAGGGATCGGCGAGCAGCAGGAGCGACGAGTCGCGCGGCTCGCCCTCGACGGCGGGCACCGGCGGCAGGCTGCCGTCGAACGCCGCGCGGAAGGTCGCGACGCGCGTGTCGGGCAGGTGGGCGGCGAAGAGCGACAGCGCCGGGCCCTCCTCGACCTCGCGCTCGTCGCCGAGGACGGACTCGCCGGTGCAGCCGAGCAGCGCGTCGGTCCGCAGGGCCTCGGCGATCCGCGCGGGCAGCGCGTCGAGCCCGGCGGCGTGGTGGGGCGTCACGAAGCACACCACCAGGTCGGCGGAGCGGCCGTCGAGTTCGGCGCGGACGCGTTCGAGCGCCCCGGCGAGGGCGCGATCGGTGTCCTGCTCGGTGGTGAGGTGGGCGGCGCAGAAGGGCTGCATGGCCGGGATCCTAGCCGCTGGACGCGCGATCTCTCGTGGACCTCGCGGTCGTCAATCCGCGTCCGCGCGGAGGAGCCGGCGCGTTGCGGGTCTTCCGCCGCACTCGAGTCGCCCCGGCGCCGTCAGAAGCTCGAATCGCCGGTGCAGCGGGCCCCGCCAGGGCGCACAATGTCCGGCTCGGAACAATGGATCGAGAAGCCTGTTCACCCGCCCGGACGCCGGTCGATGGACACCGATCCCAGCCCTCACTGCCCCTCCCAGGACCTGCTCCCCATCCGCCCGTGACGATCGAACCCGGTGCCGACCTGCCGCTCCAGGCGCAGGAGAACGTCGTGATCCGCTTCGCCGGTGACTCCGGCGACGGCATGCAGATCACCGGCAACCAGTTCACGAACACCTCGGCCATCGCCGGGAACGACCTGGCGACGCTGCCGGACTTCCCCGCCGAGATCCGCGCGCCCGCCGGCACGCGTCCGGGTGTGTCGGGGTTCCAGGTGCGCTTCAGCTCGAGCGACATCCACACGCCGGGCGACTCGCCCGACGTGCTCGTGGCGATGAACCCCGCCGCGCTCGTCGTGAACCTGCCCGACCTGAAGGCCGGCGGCATCGTGATCGTCAACACGGGCAACTGGGGCGAGACCGATCTCAAGAAGGCGCGACTCGAGGCGGACCCGCTGAAGGACGGGACGCTCGAGGGCTACCGCCTGATCGAGATCGACATCAACCAGCGCGTGAAGGAAGCGCTCGAGGGCTCGCCGCTGTCGCCGAAGGAGGTGCAGCGCTGCAAGAACTTCTACACGCTCGGGCTGATGTACTGGCTGTACAGCCGCCCGCTCGAGCCGACGGAGGAGTGGCTGAACGCGAAGTTCGGCAAGCGCCCCGAGCTGGCCGAGGCCAACATCACGGCGATGCGCGCCGGCTTCAACGCCGGAGACATCCACGAGCACTTCCAGGGCCGCTACGAGGTCCCGCCGTGCGACGCCCTGCCGTCGGGCACCTACCGCAACATCATGGGCAACGAGTCGTTGTCCATGGGTCTGGTGGCGGGCGCGGAGCTGGCTGGACTCGAGCTGTACCTGGGCAGCTACCCGATCACGCCCGCCTCCGACATCCTCCACCACCTGTCCGCCTACAAGAACCACGGCGTGGTCACGGTGCAGTGCGAGGACGAGATCGCGGCGATCTGCAGCGCGATCGGCGCCTCCTTCGCCGGGATGATCGGCATCACGACCACCTCGGGTCCGGGCGTCGCGCTCAAGACCGAGGCACTCGGCCTGGCGATCTCGACGGAGCTGCCGCTCGTGCTCGTCGACGTGCAGCGCGCCGGCCCCTCGACCGGCATGCCGACCAAGACGGAGCAGTCCGACCTCTACCAGGCGGTGCTCGGTCGCAACGGCGACGCGCCGCTGCCCGTGATCGCGTGCGCCACGCCGGCCGACGCGTTCGAGTGCGCGATCGAGGCCGTGCGCCTCGCGGTGCGCTACATGACGCCGGTGATCCTGCTCTCGGACGGCTACATCGCCAACGGCGCCGAGCCGTGGCGCGTGCCGGATCCCGAGTCGCTCGAGCCGTTCCGCGTCCAGTTCCGCACCGAGACCGACGGCTTCCACCCGTTCCTGCGCGACGACCGCCTCGTGCGTCCCTGGGCGAAGCCCGGCACGCCGGGGCTCGAGCACCGCATCGGCGGCCTCGAGAAGGACGAGCACTCGGGCAACATCTCGTACGACCCCGAGAACCACGAGCGCATGACCCACCTGCGCGCGAACAAGATCCTCGGCATCCAGCGCGAGCTGTCGACGCCCGAGGTGTTCGGCGCCGAGGAGGGCAAGCTGCTCATCGTCGGGTGGGGCTCGACCAAGGGCTCGATCATGAGCGCGGTCGAGATCGCCCGCGCGAAGGGGCAGAGCGTCGGCACCGTCCACCTGCGCCACATGTGGCCGTTCGCTCCGGGCCTCGCCGAGCTCTTCGCGCGCTACGAACGCGTCCTCGTGCCGGAGCTCAACCTCGGGCAGCTCGCGCGCCTGTTGCGCAGCGAGTACGCCGGGGTCGACTTCGTCTCGTACCCCAAGGTGCAGGGCCTGCCCTTCACGACCGCCGAACTCGTCGAGCGCATCGACGACCTGGTCTGAGACCTCCGAACAGCCATGACCGACAGCAACGCTGCTCCGCTCACGAAGAAGGACCTGAAGTCCGATCAGGAGGTTCGTTGGTGCCCCGGCTGCGGGGACTACTCGATCCTCAACTCGGTCCAGGGCGTCCTCGCCCAACTGGGCGTCGCGCGCGAGAACCTCGCCGTCATCAGCGGCATCGGGTGTTCGAGCCGCTTCCCGTACTACATGAACACGTACGGGTTCCACACGATCCACGGCCGCGCGCCGGCCTTCGCGACCGGCATCAAGGTCGCGAACCCGGACCTGTCCGTGTGGATGATCACCGGTGACGGCGACGGGCTGTCGATCGGCGCGAACCACACCGCGCACCTCTTGCGCCGCAACGTCGACATCAACGTCCTGCTCTTCAACAACCAGATCTACGGTCTGACGAAGGGGCAGTACTCGCCGACCTCGCCGGTCGGTCTGCGCACGAAGTCGACGCCGTTCGGGTCGGTCGACCGCCCGTTCAACCCGGTGTCGTTCGCGCTCGGCTCGGGCGCCACCTTCGTCGCGCGCACGATCGACACGCACCCCAAGCACATGGAGAAGACGCTCCTGGCGGCGGCGGCCCACAAGGGCACCTCGTACGTGGAGATCTTCCAGAACTGCGTCATCTTCAACGACGGCGCGTTCGACGAGGTCGCCAACCGCAAGGTGCGCGACGACCGCACCTTCGACCTCGAGCCCGGCAAGCCGATCGTCTACGGCAAGGAGCTCGACAAGGGCGTGCGCTTCGACGGCTTCAGTGTCGAGTTCACGACCGCCGACCAAGCGGAGGTGTGGGACCCGACGCGTGCCTCCACGGCGCCGGCCCAGCTGCTCGCCGAGCTCGACGCCGACCACGACTCGCCGACCGCCATCGGCATCTTCCGCCAGGTCGAGGCGCCCACCTACGACCGCGCCGTGCGCGACCAGGTCGAGCGCGTCGTCGAGACCAAGGGCCGCGGCCGCCTGGCCGACATCCTGAAGGGCGGCGCGACCTGGACCGTCGAGTAGGACGAGCGATCGCCGCGGCCGCCCCGCGGCGGTCCCGGATCGAACGGATGCCCGCTCGAACGGCTCCCAACTCGAACGGCTACCCTCTCGGATCACCCCCCCCCCGGAACCACCTCACACGATCGAAGCCATGCGCATCTCGCGATTCACCGTTCTGGCCGCGCTCGCGGCCCTCGCCGCCTCCTGCTCGTCCGGCGCCGACCTCCCGCCCGCCGCGGAGGGACCGCTCCCCGAGGACACCAAGCTCGTCACCTTCCAGGTCGAGGGCATGAGCTGCGAGGCCTGCCCGCCGCAGGTCCGCAAGAAGGTCGCCGCCCTCGACGGCATCGACCTCGCCGACGTGGACGTCGACCTGGAGGCGGGCACCTGCTCCGTCCGCTGGCAGGAGGGCGACCCGGCCGTCGAGGCCATCGAGAAGAGCGTCGAGGGGACCCAGTTCACCCTCGCCGCCAAGCCCTGACGCGCGCCTCGCGCGATCCTCGAACGCGCCCGCGGGGCCGTCGGAGCACCGGCTCCGGCGGCCCCGCGGCCGTTGGGGAGGGCGCCCGAGAGTCGGAGGGGCCCCGCGGCCCCCGTGGCGTCCCGGATCGACCCTCGGTCCCGTTCGGTGCGCATCTCGAACGCCCGTCACGGCGAAGATGGGGACGCCGCAGCAGCGGCCGGTCGACGGACTCCCCGCGACCCATTCGGACCCACCATCGAAACGAAACCATGAAGCGCATGCTCATCGCCGGCCTCGCGGCCGTGCCCACCCTCCTCCTGGTCGGTTGCCAGAACCCGACCGCCGACGACACCACCCAGGTCGAAGAGACCATCCCGGGGGCCCAGCAGGTCACCCTGAAGATGACCGGCATGACCTGAGCCTCCTGCCCCGCGCAAGTGCGGTCCGCACTTGAAGGCGTCGCAGGAGTCCACAAGGTCACGATCGACAACAGCGCGAAGACGGCCACGGTCATGTTCGACGGCGAGGCGCTCACGCCCGACGACCTGGTCGCAGTCTTCGCGAATCACCCGAAGTTCAAAGCGGCGGTGCAAAGCTGATGCTGAAGCCCATTCTCGCCGCGGCGGCGGCCACCGCCGCCCTGGCGCTGACGGCCTGTTCGGCCGAGGCGCCGACCACCGAACCGGCGACCCAGCAAGGGGACGACGCAACGCCGTCGCAGCAGGTCTCCTTCGCGGTCTCCGGCATGACGTGAGGCGCGAGCTGTCCTCCCGCGTTGCGGAAGGCCGTCGCGAAGCTCGACGGGATCGAGGGCGGTGACGTCGACATCGACTACGCCGCGAAGACCTGTTCGATCCGGGTCCAGGAAGGCGACCCGAGCGTCGAAGAGATCGTCGCCGCGGTCAACGGAGCGTCCCGCTTCACGCTGACCGCGAAGTGACCGACGGGGAGCGCCCCGTCGCGAGCTTGCAGCACGAAGGGCCGAGGCCGACCACGCGTCGACCTCGGCCCTTCGCCGTTCCGTCCGCCGTTCGGCTACTTGCCCGCGTAGCCGAGCTCCTGCAGCTGCTTCATCGTCTCCGCGTCCAGCGTCGCGGCCTCGCCGCCCTTCTGGGCGCCGCCGATCTGCGGGTCGTAGCCCGCGTCGAGGCGGAAGCGCTGCATCAGGTAGCCCGTCGTCACCGGCCGCTCGGCGGCGAGGTTCGTGCGCTCGCCGGGGTCGTTCGAGAGGTCGTACAGCTCGGGGCGGTCGCCGGAGTGCGCGACGAGCTTGTAGTCGCGCCACCACAGGCCCGCCGAGGGCACGAAGCGCTTGGCCTGGCGCGAGGCGCTGTGGCTCGCGAGCCACTCGCGCGACGGCGCACCGTCGGCGATGGCGCGCGCGAAGCTCACGGCGCTCATCCCCTCGATCGGCTCCACGCCGACCAGGTCCGCGAGCGTCGCGAGCAGGTCGAAGCCACCGACGAGGTCGTCGCGCTTCACGCCCGCCGCGCGCAGGTCGTCGTCGAGGTCCTTCGGCAGGCGCAGGATCATCGGGATGCGCGTCATCTCGTCGTAGACCGTCGAGCCGTGCCCCATGCCGGCGTGCACCTTGCCGTCGTGCTCGAGGAAGCCCTCGCCGTGGTCGGAGAAGATCGCGATGATCGCGTTCGGACCGACGCCGGACGCGTCGAGGCGCTCGAACAGGCGCTCGAGGCCCCAGTCGCCGTAGGCGTAGTTCTCCTCGTAGCCGAGCTCGATGTTGCGCACGTCCGCCTCGGTCGGGTCGATGTCCCAGCGGCGGATGCCCCACAGGGTCTCGGCGGTGCCGTGCAGGATGCCCGGCGCGTCGCTCGCCAACTGGAAGCGCCACGGGTCGGGCGGCAGGTACGGCTCGTGCGGCTCGACCACGTGCATCCACAGGAACAGCGGATCGTCGCCGCGCTGGTTGAGGATGCGGTCGAGCGCGGGGAGCGCGTCGGTGATGCGCGGCACGACGAAGTCGCTCTCGCGCTCGCCCTTCCAGATGTCCACGTACTCCTCGAAGCCGCGGTCGTAGCCGAACACCGACGAGCCGTTCGGCGAGTGCACGATGCCTGCGGTGAGGTAGCCGGCGGCGTCGAACGCTTCGGGCCAGGTCGGCCACTCGTCCGTCAGCGAGGTGCGCTCCTCGTGCGCGCCGTGCTCCCAGGCGTAGAGCCCGGTGAGGTTCGACGGGATCGAGGACAGGGTGTAGGACGCCTGGGCCTGCGCCTCGGTGAACGCGATGCCGTCGTCGACGAGGCCCTCGAGCACCGGCGTCAGCCCTTCGCGGCCGCCGAGCCCCGAGATGTACTTCGGGTGCGCGGCGTCGATGAGGATGGT